>WBZL01003931.1_pt1 | contig 13228 bp, 12 predicted proteins | sample 5204291 | NCBI WGS metagenome assembly WBZL01 (sample SAMN12344345, study PRJNA552823) | activated sludge metagenome | biome: Activated sludge suspended growth; feature: Nitrification reactor; material: Wastewater; isolation source: activated sludge from nitrification reactor of wastewater...
AGGCTCGTGGGACGCGCCGGCATCAGCGCGGCCATGGCCGGGGTGGTGCTGAACGTCACCGTCACCGGTGCTGGCGCCGCCGGGTGGGTGCGTGTCTGGCCATGCGCCCGCGCCATGCCTTCCACCGCCGCATTGTTCTTCGAGAACGGTCAGACGGCCGCCGCCGAGACGATCGTCGCGCTCGGGACCAGTCGGCTCTGTGTGCAGGCCTCGGCGGAGACCCATCTCATACTGGACCTCGTCGACCAGTTCACGCTGGGTTCCGGGTTCAAGCCGTTGCAGCGACGCATCGCCGCGACGCCCAGCCTCGGTGGGCCGGCACTGGCCGCCGGACAATGGCGGGTGTTCGAGACGGGTCTGCCGTCGCGGCCGGGGTTCATCACCCTCACCGCTCGCCAAGCCGCGGGCGACGGCTTCCTCGGTGTCGAGGCGTGCCCCACGTGGGCCGATCCCCCCACGGGTGTGGCCTACCCGTCGAACGTGAACCATGTGGCAGGCGGCACCGCCTCCAACCTCGTTGCCGTGTACGACATCTCCCGGATCTGTGTGTTCGCCTTAGCGTCGACCCAGGTGGTGATCGATGCGGTCGGCACCTTGCCCTGGGAGGAATCGACCCTGTCGGGCTGGAGCCTTCGACCATGGCGCTCGGTGGACACCAGGTCCGATGGCACCCGTCTGCGTGCGGGGGAGACCGTCGAGTTCGCTGCGATCGGCAACGACATGGGGTTCGCGACGAGGCTGGTGAACTTCACCGTCGTGGGCGCGCAGCGTCCGGGCTACCTCGTGGCCTGGGACTGCGGAACTCTGCCGTCCACCTCGACGATGAACTTCACGACGGTGCCGCGAGCCCACCTCGGCTTCACAGCGGTGAGTGTTCACAGCACCATCTGCGTACGCGCCTCCACGGATGTCGACCTGATCATGGACATCGTCGGCGGCTACACGACCGCCATGGGGCCGTTCCGCGCCTCCTTCGACTCGGGAGGGTGCCTGCGCGGCATGAATCCGGAGGTGTTCGATTTCACTTGGTCCGAGCCGTTCCCGAGCGACGGCTTCGGACTCTCCTTGGCCGGCGGCACACCGCCCTACTCGGTCGAACTCGCCCTTCCCGACGGCTGGCACGGATCAGTCACGGTCGACACCGAATACGGTCGCGTGGGCATTGGCATCGACCATCCAACCCTGTCGCCAGGGCTCTACCCGGCCACGGTGACGACCCGTGACGCGGCGGGTGCGGTAGTGGTCACACAGATACCCGGGCGGACGACCCCGTACGGGCATCTGGTCTGCGACTGGTGACTGCTCGCCGGTAGGCTCGTGCGACCTGCCATGGACCTCGAACGCATCCGCAACTTCTCGATCATCGCCCACATCGACCACGGCAAGAGCACGCTCAGCGACCGCATCCTCGAGCTCACCAAGGCCGTCGATTCGCGCGACATGCGCTCGCAGTACCTCGACTCGATGGATCTCGAGCGTGAGCGGGGCATCACCATCAAGGCGCAGAACGTGCGCGTCGAGTGGAAGGGGCACGTGTTGCACCTCATCGACACGCCCGGCCACGTCGACTTCGGTTACGAGGTGAGCCGCAGCTTGGCCGCCTGCGAGGGTGTGGTGCTGGTGGTGGATGCGGCCCAGGGCATCGAGGCGCAGACACTGGCCAACTGCTACCTCGCGCTGGAACACGACCTCGAGATCGTCGCCGTGCTCAACAAGATCGACCTGCCCGCCGCCGACCCCGATCGGTACGCGATGGAGATCGAGACCGTGCTCGGCATTCCGGCAGAAGACATCCTGCGCATCTCGGCCAAGACCGGCGTGGGCGTGGACGGCCTGCTCGATGCGGTCATCGAGCGCATTCCGGCCCCGAAGGGCGATCCCGCGGCGCCGCTGCAGGCGCTCATCTTCGACAGCCAGTACGACCAGTACCGCGGCGTGGTGTCCAGCATCCGTGTGATGAACGGCGTGATGAAGTCCAACGAGAAGTTGCTGTTCATGCAGGCCGGCACGCAGCAGGAGGCCGTCGAGATCGGCGTGCGCCGTCCCGTCACCACCCCGGTCGCAGAGCTGGGGCCGGGCGAAGTCGGTTACCTCATCGCCGGCATCAAGGATGTCGGCCAGGCCCGCTCGGGTGAGACGGTCACCACGTTCCACCATGGCGCCACCGAAGCACTGCACGGCTACCGCGACCCCAAGCCGATGGTGTTCTGCGGCCTGTTCCCGATCGACGGCGACGATTTCGAACTGCTCCGCGAGAGCCTGGAGAAGCTGAAGCTGAACGACGCCAGCATCACCTACGCGCCCGAGTCGTCGGGTGCGCTCGGGTTCGGGTTCCGTTGCGGGTTCCTCGGCCTGCTGCACATGGAGATCGTGAAGGAGCGCCTCGAGCGCGAGTTCAACCTCGCGCTCATCGCCACCGCGCCGAGCGTCGAGTATCGGGTGCACACCACCAAGGGCGAGGTCGAGCTGATCGACAACCCGGCCGACCTGCCGATGCCGCAGAGCATCGACTTCATCGAAGAGCCGTACTTCCGCGTCAGCATCATCACCCCGAAGGACTACACCGGCACCCTGATGGATCTGTGCCAGACGCGGCGCGGCGACATGACCAAGCTGGAGTACCTCTCGCCCGAGCGCGTGGAACTGCACTACCAGATCCCGCTCGCCGAGGTGGTGGTCGACTTCTTCGACCAGATGAAGAGCCGCACCCAGGGCTACGCCAGCCTCGACTACGAGCTCAGTGGCTATCAGCGCAGCAACCTGGTGAAGGTCGACCTGCTGCTCAACGGCCTGCCCGCCGACGCGTTCAGCACGATCGTGCACCGCGACAAGGCGTTTGCCTACGGCAGCCGCATGTGCGAGAAGCTGAAGGAACTGATCCCGCGGCAGATGTTCGACGTGCCGATCCAGGCGGCGATCGGCGGCAAGATCATCGCCCGTGAGACGGTGAAAGCCAAGCGCAAGGACGTGCTCGCCAAGTGCTACGGCGGCGACATCACCCGAAAGCGCAAGCTGCTGGAGAAGCAGAAAGAGGGCAAGAAGAAGATGAAGTCGATCGGGCGCGTGGAGGTGCCCGGTGACGTGTTCATCAACGCCCTCAAGCTCGACGACTGACCCACGAACCGGCGTTCATGGCTTGGCGTCGGCCCAGCTGTCCACCACGGAGATGTCGGCGACGAAGCGCACGCCCGCACCGCGGTGCCAACGGTGGGCGGCCTCGGCCAGGCAGTCGCGCAACAGAGCGACCGTCGCAGTGGCGTGCTGGGCGGGCACGTGCACGAGCAGTTCGTCGTGCAGGCACAGCACGATGCGTGCCCCGAGGTCGGCGCCACGCGCCCGAACCGTGACGGCCCACAGCTTGAACAGCTCGGCCGCGGCGCCCTGCACCATCGCGTTGCGGGCGTAGCGCCCACGCGCCGCGGCCTGCGAGCGCTGTTCGCCCGAGGCGCCCTCGATCTCCCACATGCGCACCAGCCGCCCGCCGTAGGTGCGCATGTCGCGCCCCTCCATCCCGGCCTGGGCGGCGTTGGCGAGAAACCTCATCGCCACCGGGTAGGCGCTCTCCATCCCGCGCAGCGCCTGCCCGGCAGTGCCGCTCGTCTGGCCGTACATCGCCGCGAGCACGGCCACCTTGGCGGTCGGCCGGTCGACCTTCAGCCGGGCGGCGACGGGGGAGTAGAGGTCGTCCTCGGCGGCCGCCCGGATGAGCGCAGAGTCGCCGGAGATGGCGGCGAGCACCCGTGGCTCGATCTGGCCGAGGTCGGCACGCACGAACACTTGGCCGGGCTCGGCGCGCACCATCGGGCGCAGCTCGGCGGGCAGGTTGTGCAGCCCGGAGGAGGCGGTCATCCGTCCGGCCGCGCCGTCGCTGCCCGACCATTCGCCGCGCAGACGCCCACCCGCCACGTTCTGGTCGATCCAGCCGTACCCGTAGGTGGTGGCTACGCGCTCGGCCTTGCGCCACTCCAACAAGGCCTCCACCACCGGGTGCTGGTCGCGGACCGACTCCAAGCGCCATGCCCGCGTGTCGGGCAGGTCGATCCCGACACGCCGCAGCATCGCCTTGACGTCGGCCGGGTTGCGAAGGTCGACGCTGACGGGGCCGTCGAGGTGGCGCAGCACCTCGGCATCGCGTCGCTCGCGCCCTGCTGCGGCTTCCGCCTCCGTGCGCGGGCGCGGGCCCACGAGGGCGCCGATGATCGCTTCCGCGGTGGGGAGGTGCACGGGCAGTCCGTCGTGGGCCAGCTCGGCGCACAACAACTCGGAAGTGGATTCCGCGCGGGCGAGCGCGGCGGGGTCGCCGGCCACCGCCAGCCCGGCGAGCATCGCCTGTTGGCGCACCGCCACGTCGAACGCGGTCGCGGCCCACCGTGCCGCGGCGGCCGGATCAGCGTGCCACGAACCGGCGATCCACTCGGGGTGCAAGTACCCGTCGTCGCGAACGGGTGAGTCCACGTCGCCGTCGTCGTGGGTGGTGCCCAACAGGTCGAGCTGGCCGAGCACGGGCGCCCTGTGGTGGTCGAGTCCGGCGAGCGCGCACCACACCCTCACCGCATCGGACTTCCAGCCGCCGAACAGGATGCGGTGCACGGCGGACAGATCCCATGCCCGCGCCAGGCGCACGTCGGCCGCGAGCAACGTGGCGGCGGTGGCGTTCGACCACACCACCCAGCGCGGCTTCAGCGCGGCCTCCACCGCAGCGATGGCAGCCGGCCCGTTGCGCACGGCGAGCTCGACACCGCCCACGCACACGCCCGCCACACCGGAGGGCGACACCGCCAGCCCGACCAAGCCACCTGGCGTGGCGCCGGCATCGGTGATCGCCGCCACGAGGCCGTCGGCTGCGAGAACGGGTGTCACTTCTCCATCCTGCCGCGTCAGAATGGGCGCCGATGTTCGAGTCGCCGATGTTCCAGTCGCTCCGGCACCGGAACGCGCGGTTGTTCTTCCTCGGGCTGCTGGTCAGCAACGTCGGCACGTGGATGCAGATGACGGCGATGTCGCTGGTGGTCTACGAGATCACGGGCAAGGCGGCCGACGTGGGCATCACCATGTTCTGCCAGTTCCTCCCGATGCTGCTGCTCGGGGCATGGGCGGGTGCGGTGGCCGACCGTCACAACAAGCAGCGCCTCACACTGCTCACCCAGACGCTGCAGGCGGTGCAGGCCTTCGTGCTCGGCGCGCTGTACCTCCTCGACGTGAAGAACCTGCCCACCCTGTACGGCCTCAGCCTCGTGCTCGGTGTGGTCGCCGCGTTCGACAACCCGGCACGGCGCGGCTTCGTGCTCGAACTGGTGGAACCGGAGGAGATCTCCAACGCCGTGTCGCTCAACACGGCGGTGATGACCGGTTCGCGCATCTTCGGCCCCGCCCTCGCCGCCGCGTTGAAGGGGCCGCTCGGGGCCGGCTGGCTGTTCATGATGAACGCAGTGTCGTTCGCCGCCATCCTGTGGCCGCTGCTGGCGATCGACCGCTCGCAGCTGCACACGGCGCCGCCGGCCAAGCCGGGCGGCACCCCGGTGCGGGATGCGGTGCGCTTCGTGGTGCGCGATCGCCGCCTCCTCACCGTGTTCACCGTGTTCACGCTGGTGGGCACGTTCGGGTTCAACTACGGCGTGTCGCTGTTGAAGCTGGCCGATCGCCGCTTCCACAGCGAGGCGTGGTTCGGGTACCTGCTCGCGTCCACGGGCTTCGGCAGCATGGTGGGCTCGCTCCTCACGGCCGCCCGCAAGCGGGTCACCACACGGTGGTTCTTCTCCGCGGGCCTGCTCATGGGCGTGATGGCGCTCGCGGTCGCGTGGGCCCCGAACTCGTGGGCGGCACTCGCCATGTCGGTGCCGCTGGGCGTCGGCGGTGCGGCCTTCATCGCCGCACAGAACGCCATCGTCCAGCAGGAATCGCCTCCCGACATGAGGGGGCGGCTGCTCGCGCTCGGCGCGGTCGCGTTCCTCGGCAGCACACCGATCGGCGCGCCGATCACCGGCTGGGTGGCGGATCACGTGAGCGCCGAATGGAGCCTGGGCTACGGCGGGGTGGCCACGCTCACCGCGATCTCGGTGGGTGCGCTGGTGGTGCTGCGCCGCGCGGCGCGCAGCGGGTCGGTTGCGTCGGCCGTGGCAGATCCCGTGTCATGACCCGCCGCACGATCATGTGGTTCCGGCGCGACCTGAGGTTGGCCGATCTTCCGGCCCTGCACGCCGCGGCGGCCGACGGCAGTGAAGTGGTGCCGCTGTACGTGCTCGACCCCGCGTTCGGCGCGGGAACGGTGCGTGCCTCTGCTCTGCACCAGGCGCTGTTCGCACTCGACGCCTCGCTCGGCAACGCGCTCGTGCTGAGGGGTGGCGACCCGACGGTGGAGGTGCCCCGCCTGGCTGCCGAGGCCGGAGCGACCGCGGTGCACGTCACCCGCGATCACGGGCCGTACGGGCGGCGGCGTGACGCGGCAGTGGCCGCGGCGCTCACCGCGAACGGGGCGCGCCTGGTGGGCGCGGGCACGAACTACGCGGTCGCGCCCGGCTCGGTGACGAAGGCCGACGCGACGCCCTACGCCGTGTTCACCCCGTTCCGTCGGGCCTGGCGGGCGCACGGGTGGGAAGCGCCGCTGCCCGCGCCCGAGGTGCGCTGGCACGGCCGCGAGCGGCTGGCCTCGTTGGCCATGCCGGCAGGCTTCTCCGCGTACATCGAACCCCCTGTCGGCGAGGCGGCCGCGCTCGACCGGTGGGCTGCGACACTGCCCACGCTGCAGGTCTACGCCGACGAGCGCGATCGGCCCGATCACGACGGCACCAGCCGCCTGTCCGCCGCGCTGCGGTGGGGTGCGGTGCACCCCCGAACCCTGCTCGCCGATCTCCAACCGGGCGAACCGGGGCACGACACGTTCGCGAGCGAGTTGGCGTGGCGCGAGTTCTACGCCGACGTGCTGTTCCGTCGGCCCGAGACCGCGTGGGAGAACCTCGACCGGCGGATGAACACGATGCCGGTGGACACCGATGCCGATGCTCGGCGGCGCTTCGAGCGCTGGGTGGCGGGGCTCACCGGCTACCCGTTCGTGGACGCGGGCATGCGCCAACTGCGCTCCACCGGGTGGATGCACAACCGGGTGCGCATGGTGGTGGCCAGCTTCCTCGTGAAAGACCTGCACCTGCCCTGGCAGTGGGGTGCGCGCCACTTCCTGCGCCATCTCGCCGATGGCGACCTCGCGTCCAACAACCACGGCTGGCAGTGGTGTGCGGGCACGGGCACCGACGCGGCACCGTACTTCCGGGTGTTCAATCCGACTGCCCAGGCCAAGCGCTTCGACCCCGACGGCGACTATGTACGCGGCTGGGTGCCCGAGCTGGGGGCGATCGAGGGTGCGTCGGTGCACGAGCCGGGCGCCCGCCGGCCCGACGACTACCCGGCCCCGATGGTGGACCACGCGGCCGAGAGGGCGGAGGCGCTCGCCCGGTATCGCAGTGTGACCGCTGGCAGTCGGTAGCCTTGAGTGCCAGCCGCACCGCTCGGTGCGGCCGGCCGGCGCTCCTGTCGGCCGTCCCGGCATCACCCAGGTAGCCCGATGCTCGACGAACGCAAGACAGCAATCCTCAAGGCCGTGGTGGAGGAGTACATCTCCACGGCCATGCCCGTCGGCTCCACCCATGTCGCCAACGCGGCCGGGGTGAAGGTCAGTTCGGCGACGGTGCGCAACGAGATGGCAGTGCTCGAGCAGGAGGGGTACCTCGCCCAGCCGCACACCTCGGCCGGCCGCATCCCCACCGACAAGGGCTACCGCTTCTTCGTCGACCACATGGCGCCTCCGGGCCGCCTCGATCGTGTCGCGAGCGAGCAGGTGGGCAACTTCTTCGACAGCGCTCATGGCCGCCTGGAGGAGCTGCTGCACCGCACCACCAACCTGCTCGCCCAGGTCACCCACCACGCGGCGCTCGTGGTGGGGCCGCGTGGCGAGTCGGCGCTCGTGCGTTCGGTGCAGGTGGTGGGCCTCGGCGGCCGCCACGCCACCGTCGTGGCCGTGTTGTCCAACGGGGTGGTGGAGAGCGAGACGATCGAGTTGCCCACCGACACCTCCGACGTGCGCCTCGCCGCGGTCTCCGCTCATCTCCAGCAGCACCTCGGCGGGCGTGCGCTCGATCAGGCGGCGACGGTGCCGGCCACCGGCGACCGCGAACTCGACGCCGTGTGCGACCTCGCCACCACCGCTCTCGGCGCGGCGGGTGGTGACGAGCCCGTGTTCGTGGGCGGGGCCTCGTCGATGGCGCAGGCGTTCGACACGGTGGAGACGGTGCGCTCGGTGCTGCACACCCTCGAGCAGCAGTACGTGCTCGTGTCGCTCGTGCGCGACGTGATGCACCGGGGTCTGTCGGTGGCGATTGGCGCCGAACACGGTGTCGAGCCGCTCGCGGCGTGCTCGGTGGTGGTGCGGCCGATCGTGGTCGACGGCGAGCACGTGGGCACGGTGGGTGTGCTCGGCCCGACGCGCATGGATTACCCGCAGGCACTCGCTACGGTCGAGGTCGTGAGCGACAGGTTGGGGCGCCGTCTCGGCGACGGTGGTGCGAATGGCTGACTATTACGAGCTGTTGGGCGTGCCGCGCAACGCGTCGGCGGAGCAGTTGAAGAAGGCCTACCGGCAGAAGGCGCGCGAGCTGCACCCCGATGCGAACCCTGGCGATGCGGTTGCGGAGGAGCAGTTCAAGAAGGTGGCCCAGGCCTACGAGGTGCTCAGCGACCCCGACTCGCGGGCCCGCTACGACCGCTTCGGGGAGCAAGGCGTGGGTGGTGCCGCAGGGCAGAACATGGGTGACATGTTCGGTTCCGGCGGCCTCGGCGACCTGTTCGAGGCGTTTTTCGGTGGTGGTGGCGGCAGCCCGTTCGGTGGCGGGGGAGGCCGTGGTCCGGCCGGGCCGCCACGTGGGCAGGATCTCGAGGTGGTCGCCGACGTCACCTTCGAGCAGGCGGTGTTCGGGGCCACCATCCCGGTCAGCCTGCGCACCGCGTTGCGCTGCGACGACTGCCACGGCACCGGCGCGGGTGAGGGCACCAAGCCCGTCACCTGCAGCGAGTGCAACGGGCGCGGGCAGATCCAGCGGGTTCGTCAGAGCATGCTCGGCCAGATGGTGACGGCCACTGCCTGCCCGAAGTGCAGCGGTCTCGGCCAGGTCATCGTCACCCCCTGCCCCACGTGCAAGGGCGAGGGTCGGGTGGTGACGGAGAAGACCTACCAGGTGGATGTTCCCGCCGGGGTCGATTCCGGCAGCACGCTGCGCCTCACCGGCCGCGGCGCGGTGGGCAAGCGCGGCGGCAGCACGGGCGACCTTTATGTGCATCTGCGTGTCGCCGCCCACGAGCGCTACCGGCGCGACGGCGACGAGTTGATCACCGAACTGCCGGTCTCGATCGCCCAGGCGGCCCTCGGCGCGAAGTTCGTGCTGCCCACGCTCGACGGCGACGAGGACATCGTCGTGCCTGCCGGAACCCAGCCCGGCCGCGAGTTCGTCCTGCGCGGTCGCGGGGTGCCGCGCCTGCACGGGCGCGGGCGCGGCGACCTCAAGGTGCGCGTGGATGTGCAGGTGCCCACCAAGCTCACCGAGTTCGAGGCCGAACTGCTGAAGAAGTTCGCCGAGTCGCGGGGCGAAGAGGTGCAGACCGAGCAGGGGCTGTTCTCGCGGATCAAGTCGGCGTTCCAGTGAACCCGGCGCTGCGGTCGAGCGCGGCGCACGTGTTCGTGGAGTCGCTCGCTGCCCCCGAGCTGCATCCCGATGATGCCCACCACCTCGTGCGCGTGCTGCGCCTGCGCGACGGCGAACCGGTCACCGCCTCGGACGGCGACGGTGGGTGGCGCCCGTGCACCCTCGCCGGTGGTGCGCTGCAGGCGGTGGGCGAGGTGGTGCACGAGCCCCTCCCGCCGGCGGTGACGATCGCCGCCGCGATCCCCAAGGGCGAGCGGCTGGAGTGGATGGTGCAGAAGCTCACCGAGGTGGGTGTGGCCCGCATCGTGCTGGTCGAGTGCGCTCGCAGCGTGGTGCGCTGGCAGGGCGATCGGGCCGAGCGGCAGATGGAACGGCTGGCGCGGGTGGCACGCGAAGCATCGATGCAGAGCCGCCGGGTGTACCTGCCCGAGCTGGTCGGGCCCGTGCCGTTCGCCGCCGCGGTGAGCGCCCCGGGAGTGGTGCTGGCCGATCCTTCGGGCGCGCCGTGGACTGGGGAGGGCACGATCGTGGTCGGCCCGGAGGGTGGCTTCACGGCCGAGGAACTCGCTGGGGCAGGCGCGTCGCCGGTGTCGTTGGGGGAGACGGTGTTGAGGGTGGAGACCGCAGCGCTGGTGGCGGCCGTGGTGGCACTGGCCGCCGCGGGAGGAATCGCCGAGTGGGGCGGTTGATGCGACGCTGCGTGATATCGCGCCACGCAGGGTTGTTATTCGAGCGCTTCATGTGAGAGACTGACCACCTAGGGTCGAAATCTTCGGGAGCCCGGAAGGAGGATCGAGTGGACATGCGTGAATACGACGACGACGCGCTCTCCTCTCCGTACAGTCGCAAGGTGGGTGAGCGCTTGCGCGTCATCCGTCGCCAGAAGCGTCTTTCGCTGCAAGAGGTGGAGGCAACCTCCAACGAGGAGTTCAAGGCCAGCGTGCTCGGCGCCTACGAGCGTGGCGAGAGGGCCATCTCCGTGCCGCGCCTCGAGCGCCTGGCCAAGTTCTACAACGTGCCCGTCGACCAGCTGTTGCCGCGTGAGGATGTCGCCGCGCCCAGCGAGAACGATGCCCCGGTCAGCAAGAAGTTGGCGATCGACCTGTTGAAGCTCACCCAGCTCACCGGCCAGCCCTTCGAGATGCTCACCCGTTTCCTGAAGATGATCCAGGTGCAGCGTCAGGACTTCAACGGCAAGGTGATCACCGTGCGCGGCGACGATACGCGTGCGATCGCGGCCATGCTCGATGTCCCGGTCGATCAGGTCGGCCAGCGCCTCGACGCGCTGGATCTGCTGTATCGCCCCTGAGCACCCAGCGCCGACAGCACGGGTAGCGTCGAACGGGTGACCAACCCGTTCGGTGTGTACGTGCACATCCCGTTCTGTGCCCGCCGCTGCGGGTACTGCTCGTTCGCCACCTGGACCGATCGCGGCCACCTGCAGCAGCAGTATCTGCACGCGCTGCGCACCGACATCCAGCGCGCCGGCCTTCCGTCGGTGACGAGTGTGTTCGTCGGCGGGGGCACGCCCACGCTGGTGGACCCGGCCGGACTCGTTCACGTGCTCGCCGCGATCCCCACTGTCGAGGGTGCGGAGGTGACCGTCGAGTGCAACCCCGACGATGTGACGGTGGAGATGATGCGCACCTACCGGGCCGGCGGTGTGAACCGGATCAGCATGGGGGTGCAGTCGATGGTGCCCCACGTGTTGGCGGCGCTCGACCGCGGGCACACGCCCGAGAACGTCGAGCGGGCAGTCACCGGCGTGCGTGAGGCAGGGATCGAGCGGTTCAACCTCGACCTGATCTATGGGGCGGCGGGGGAGTCACTGGGCGACTGGCGCGAGACCGTCGCGGGCGCGATCGCGCTGGGGCCCACCCATGTGTCGGCCTACGCGCTCAAGGTGGAGGCAGGCACCCCGCTGGCCGAGCGACCCGAGTTGCACCCCGACGACGACGACCTGGCCGACAAGTACGAGGTGGCCGACGAGATGCTGGCCGCCGCCGGCCTTGCCAACTACGAGGTGAGCAACTGGGCGCGGCCCGGCCACGAGTGCCGCCACAACGTGCTGTATTGGTCGCAGGGCGATTACCGGGGCTTCGGCAGCGCGGCGCACAGCCACGAGGCCGGCCGCCGCTGGTGGAACCTGCGCACACCCGAGCGCTACATCGCCGCGGTGGAGGCGGGCGAGAGCACCGAGGCCGCAGGGGAGTCACTCGACGATGAGACCCGCCGGGTGGAGGGCCTGCAGTTGGCGCTGCGGATGCGCGACGGGGTGCCGGCCGAGGCGATCGACCCCGATGGCCTGGAGGGGTTGGTGGAGAGCGATGGGGTGCGGGTGCGCCTCACCCGCCACGGACGACTGCTGGCGAACGAGGTGTCGTTGCGGCTGCGCTGACTGATAGATTCAACGTCCGCTGCACGGGCGTGTAGCTCAGTTGGTTAGAGCGCCACCATGACACGGTGGAGGTCCCGGGTTCGAGTCCCGTCACGCCCACTCCTGATGTCCGGCGGGGTACTCTCTGCCCATGGCTGCTCCAGTGCTTGCCGACCTGCGCTCCCGACGCAGCGAGATCCTGCGGATTGCCCGCGCTCGTGGGGCGTCGCACGTTCGGGTCTTCGGTTCCGTCGCGAGGGGCGAGGCGGATGGGTCGAGCGACATCGACTTCTTGGTCGATCTGGAACCCGACCGTGGTTTGTTCGATCTCGGCGGACTGCTGATGGACCTGCGCGATTTGCTCGGCCACGACGTCGATGTCGTGACCGAGGCGGGCTTGCGCCCCCGGGTCGCCGCACGCGTGCTTGCCGACGCCATCGAGTTGTGAGGGATGACCGAGACCGCCTCCTCGACATGATCGAGATGTGCGACCTGCTGATCCGCCATGCGTCGGACAGGCTGACGTTGGCCAGCGACCCTGTCGTGCAGGCCGCGGCACAGCGATGGATCGAGGTGCTCGGCGAAGCCGCATCGCATGTCTCCGAGGAGACGAAGTCGGCGCACCCGAACATCCCGTGGCGCGACATCATCGGCACCCGGGTGATCCTTGCTCACGCCTACTTTCATATCGACCAGGACATCATCGGCCAGGTGATCGACCGCGATGTACCGGCGCTCAGGTCGCAACTGGCCGCGCTGGTCGGTGACTGAAACTGCGCGCCTCGTCGGACAAGTCAGCGGCTTCGCACTGCTCGGCAGCGTCAGTCTCCGATGAACCAGAGGTAGGTGTGAACCGACGCAACGCACTGTCGGGCGAGCGCGATGATCTCCGTGAGTCGTTCACGATCGTCCTGCGACGCGACGTCTGGAATGACAGAGGTCAGTTCAGCAGCGAGGACTTCGGCCTGCATCGGGTTGAAGATCGTGTTGCCATACGGGTCGACGAATCGAAGGCATGCCGACGTGTCGGGGATGCACGGTCGCAGACGGTCAAACGCTCCGGCGTCGAAGGCAGTACCACGCACCTCGCCTCGCTCGGTTCTCAACTCGACGGTCAGCAACGGCACCTGTGCAGGTTGGCTCATTGGAGCAGTCCGCGCAATCG
>WBZL01003934.1_pt1 | contig 13227 bp, 11 predicted proteins | sample 5204291 | NCBI WGS metagenome assembly WBZL01 (sample SAMN12344345, study PRJNA552823) | activated sludge metagenome | biome: Activated sludge suspended growth; feature: Nitrification reactor; material: Wastewater; isolation source: activated sludge from nitrification reactor of wastewater...
AGGGCTACGAGGCCTACCTGACGCTGGTCCTGGAGATCTGCCTCTCCAAGGAGCGGATCCTGGACCTCTACCTGAATCTTGCCGAATGGGGAGATGGAGTGTTCGGCGCGGAGATGGCGGCGCGGACGCACTTCAAGAAGCCCGCGAAGTCCCTCACCCGTGAGGAGGCCGCGCGGCTTGCGGCCATCCTGCCGGCACCCCGTCGTTGGTCCCCGCGCGGGTCGATCGCCTCGGCGCGGATCGGGACCATTCTCGGTCGGATGCGCTACCCGGCGCCGAAGGAGGCACTTCCAGACCCTCCGCGAAAGCGCTCCCGTTGACGGTGTTGCGACCTACCGCCGCAACACGTAAAGCAGCACGAGGTGTCCCATCTCTGGATCGTTGCGCAGCGCGAGTACGTAGTCGCGACCGATCTCGAGGAGCTGCACGCCGTCCGGGATCCGCACCTCACCCTGATACTGTCCATCAGGTGCGTAGACCGACCACCGCGGGTGCTCCTCACCGGCACGCGGGAAAGGCCGCACCCACACGTAGCCCAGCGGATCGGTCCGAAGGTCGGTGATCGCGGGCGGCCGGTCCGGCAATGGAACGCGGGCGAGTTCCTCCCGCACACTCTTCCGCTCGCGTTCAGTGCGGAGCGAGTCCAGGATGAGCCGCTCCACCAGGGCGCGATCTTCGGTCGTGAACGCGGGCTCGTCTCCACTACGACGAATCACACGTCGCAGCCGTCCCTGCGGGTCATACCCCCGGATGTCGCGATCTTCGTTCGCGGCGATCCAGCCCAGGCTGTCGCCCATCGCGATCCGCAGCCATCTACCTGCGGGTCGTGGATATCCGCCCCAGGGCGCGCGCACCATCTCGGTACCGGGGAATGAGCCAGGGGACTGGGTGGCCACCCCTTCGCGCGAGGCGAACGCCACCTTGACGACCGGGCGATGGGGACCCAGGGCCGCGTTGCGCAGGTCGCCCCATCCCGTGGTCAGGATGTCGCCCCGCCGATTGCAGGTGGTGGAGAAAGCCGTGTTCCCCTCCGGCCCCTTGAGCTCGAACGCCCGTGCTTCGTGCCCGGCGGGATCGAATACGGTGACGCGCCGCCTGCCGATGTCATCGACGAAGGCACTGTCTCCACCGCACGCCCACAGGTTCGCGATGTACTCGAACTCTCCCGGCCCGGATCCCTTGCGCCCAATCACCTGCCGCAGGGATCCATCTGGCGCAAAGATCTTCAGTTGCGACGCGCCGTTGTCGGCCACCACGATCGTGCCGTCGGACTGGCGCATGGAGCCAACTACCACTTGCAGACTGGCGGGGCCGGTCGAGTCGCTCGCACCAATCACCAGGAGCGGCGCGGAGTCCACGACCCAGCCATCGCCCCCATTCCAGGCGGCGCGGGCCGAGCGAACGATCGCGACCCCGGCGCTATCCGACACCGTGACCGCCGGCAGCTCAGCGCAGCCGCCAGCCATGGCACTCGCGGCCGTCGCGATCAGCCGCCAGCTACGAGAATTTGTGCAGCGCATGCGACGAAGTTATCCGCGTCGTCCACCCGGAGTCCAATCACGCGGGCAGAGCGCCGGATGCCGAGGCCCAGGTTGACACTCACCGGGTCCCGCATCGTGATCAGGACGTTCGGGTCGTCGAAGCCTGACGCCTTGACGTACCCGCTCGCGACTTCACCTGGGAGTTCCTTCCAGGTGGGGCGCGTCACACTCATGATCGCGCCGCGCGGAATCTCGGCCGAGATGATCAGTCCGTGCCGCACGCGGATGCCGCCGTCATCCACGACGACCGGATGGGCCCCGATGGCGCGATCGTGCGCCCAGAGGAACCAGATCGTCGAGCCATTGGCGGCGAGCAGCAGGGCATGCACCCACCACGGCTGGTCGAGCAGGAACGCATGAATCGCCACCGACTCCGCCAGGAGCATGATCGCGATCCCGACCACCAAGCCCCGGGACCGCGCGGCGTGCTGCGTGAACTCCTGGCCCATCAGATCTCGTTGCGCTTCGCGAACTCCGAGATCTTCTCCCCCGCACGGAAGGCCAGTGCCATGATGGTCATGGTGGGCTGCCCGCGCCCCGAGGTGACGAGGCTCGACCCGTCGCAGATGAAGAGGTTCTTCACGTCGTGCGTGCGATGGAACTTGTCCACGACGCTGGTCTTCGGGTCGTTCCCCATCCGCGCGGTGCCAAGCAGGTGCGCCGTGCCCGACTGCACGCCGGGGGGACGCCCCCAGGTCCGCTTCGCACCAGCGGCGTCGTGCAACTCCTTCGAACGATCCCAGAGATACCGCATGATCTTCACGTCGTCCGCGTGATCGGTGTACGTCACGCGGATCGCGGGACGGCCGAAGCTGTCCTTGAGGGTGGGGTCCAGCGAGATGCTGTTGGTCTCCACGGGGAGTGACGTGGTGTGGGAGAAGAGCTCCATGTTGCGCGTGAAGGCATGGGCCAGCCACTTCTTGTAGTCGGCCCCCCAGCCACGCATCCCCTGCGGTGCGTTCAGCGCGAACTGCACCGGCAACGCGGCGTCGAATCGCGCGTCGATGCCACCTCCCCCATAGAAGCCGCGCTTCGGATCCGTGTCGTACCAGTCGAGGAGGAGGCGCGTCACCTCGACGGACTTGTACTCGTTGAGCGGGTGCTCGTATTCGCCGCGCAGGGTGGCACCGCCGTTGAACATCAGGTACTTCCCCACCAGCCCCGAGGAGTTCGCCAGGCCGTTGGGGAAACGCGTGCTCGTGGAGGCCAGGAGGAGTCGGGGGGTTTCGGCGCCGTTGCAGGCGAGGATCACCGCTTTCGCGCGCTGGCGTTGTTCCCTCCGGTCCCGGTCGAAATAGACGACGCCGGTGGCACGTCCCCTGGCGTCCGTTTCCACGGCTCGCACGGCGCAGTTGGGGCGGATCTCGCATCGTCCCGTTTTCTCGGCCACGGGGATCATGCTCGCGAGCGACGAACTCTTGGCCCCGTACTCGCACCCATGCCCCATGCAAAAGCCGCAATGCTGGCACGGCAGGCGGCCATTGTGCTCACGCGACAGGATCGCCATCGGCGCGGGGAAGGGCTTGTATCCCAGCTTCTTCGCCGCCCGCTCGAGGAGCACGCCGGCCGACTTCACCGGCACCGGGGGCATCGGGTAGGGACGCGACCGCCGCGGGCCCCCGGGCTCCGGGGCGCCGGACACGCCGACCTCCCAGTCCACCTTCGTATAGTAGGGCTCCAGCTCATCGTAGGTGATCGGCCAGTCGGCGAACCCGGTCCCGCTGATGGGGCCAAGTCGCGTGCGTTCGTTGAAGTCGATGGGGCGAAAACGCCAGAAGTTGGCGGTCATGTGGACCGAGCTTCCGCCCACAAGGGTGGCGTACAGCAGGAACCCGTTCCCCTGTCGCGCCACCTCGGAGGGCTTCTGCCGCCAGGTGTACGGCGACTTGCTGTGCAGCTCACCGTTCATCCAGTACTTGATCTCCCCATGGCCGAAGTCCTTCTCGGAGAGACGGGGCCCCTGCTCGAGCACGACGACCGAATGGCCGCGTGTGGAGAGCTCCTTCGCAAGCACCCCACCTGCCGCCCCCGACCCGACAATCACGAAGTCGACGACATCGGTGGTGCGGTATTGGACCGCACGAGGTTGGTCGCTCATCGGGTCACCGGCGCGTCGTAGTAGCCGAACGGCGGCTTGTGGGGGCCATGCGCGTTGAAGTTGAGCAACCTCCACCCCACCTCGTTGCGATTCCCCCCAAACGATGGCTCACCGAACATCCCCATGAACGTGAGGAAGGTCAGGAGGCCGAAGTACTCCTGCGTTTCGGCGGCGACGAGCACCGCATCCTGTTGCGCTTCGGTGAGTGCCGCGAACGTCGCGCCGCGCTTCACCCTTGCCGATCGGGTGTTGAGGTCCTTGAGCGCCGCACGCAGGTCGGGGAGTGCGTCCTTCTGGAAGGTCGTCAGCGCCTGATCGATGAAGAACACCACCCCCGCCTCGCGGGCGCCGGGCGTATCGCTGGTCGGCATGATGCGCGCCGTGATCGCGTCGAGGTCACGCCCCTCGGCGACCGTCAGGACCTTGAAGGCGGGGCGGGGTTGCGCCGCGACCGCGGCGGCCGCGTGGGCCAGGGCGTCGTCGACCAGCGCCCAATCGGCGATGGCTGCGGCCGTGCCGAGCCCGGCGATGTGACCAACAAAGGAGCGGCGGGAGGACACGAGAGGAGGGGATGAAGGCGGGGAACGCGAGCAGTCGCCCCGGCGAAAGCCGGGGCCCATTGTCATCTTGGTACGAGACGTCGCCCCGGCGAAGGCCGGGGCCCATTGTCGTTTAGTAAACGAAACACCCCGCAGAAAGCCGGGGCCCAGTGTCGTTGCCGACCACCAGATAACAAGCGCGAAGCTCGCTCCTTCCCCCGTCAGGTCAAGGGGTCGTGCCCGTTTCGTCCCGTTTTCCCGCCGGAAGGAGGGTTACGCCGTTGCCATTGGCTGAGTGCGATCCAATCCCGTTGCCGTTCGTCTCGCCCAACCCGTTCCACCAGTCCACCAGGCGGCGCGCCGTACGCCCCAGCACCGCACCGACAATCGTCGGATAGTCGATCGCCGACTTCCCGTCGGGGAGGTCCAGCGAGCGCATGATGTCGCCCCGCATCCGCACGGCGATTGGCGTGGCGAAGGTGATCGGGTTGAAGTGCGGATCGTAGCGTACGCCGAGCCCTTCGATCAGGGCAGCGGTGCGTGCGAAGTAGACCATCTCGCTCGTCAGGCGCACCGGCCAGTCGTACAGGCTGGCGATGACCTCCTGGGCCAGCATCTGGACGCGCTCCGCCATCGTGGACGGATCGTACGCGATCGACATCAAGCGGTCGGCAAGTCCCCGCAATTGCTCGTTGGTCGTCGTGGCCTCGAGCAGGCCCAGGGACCGGAAGCCGTTCAGGATCCCGTCGGTGTCGCGCCGGATGGCGGCGAAGATCGTCGTCACGAGGTCCGCGCGCATCTGCTTGGGCACGCGGATCACCATGCCGAAGTCCAGAATAACGATGCGCCCGTCGGGGGCGACCAGCACGTTGCCCGGGTGCGGATCGGCGTGAAAGAAGCCGTCCACGAGCATCATCTTGAGGTACAACTCCATGACCGCGCTCACCACGCCGCGCGGGTCGTGCCGCGCATCGCCCGGGCGGGGATCGACGCGGTCGATGCGCCGCCCCTCGACGTACTCGAGCACCAGGGTGCGGCGCCGGACGAGCCCGTCGATCACCTCCGGGACGATGATCCGGGGATTGCCGTGGAAGTTGCGACGGATCTCGGTCGCGTTCGCGGCCTCGAGCACGAAGTCCATCTCTTCCCACACCCGCACGGCGAACTCCTCGATCACGATGCGCGCGTTGTGGAGATGCGGGTTCGGGAAGCGACGCTCGAACCACCGCACCAGCGGGCCGAACACCGCGAGGTCCTTCCGCACCAGCTCTTCGACGCCCGGCCGCAGCACCTTGATGACCACCTCGCGTCCGCGATACGTCGCGCGGTGGACCTGGCCTAACGATGCGGCCGCCAGCGGCACGTCGTCGAAGCGCTCGAAGACCTCGCCGGCACTGCGACCATAGGACTGCACGATTTCCCGGTGGATCTCCGCCACCGGCACCGGTGGCACCTGGTCGGTCAGTGTGGAGAGGGCACTGACATACGGCTCGGGAATCAGGTCCGATCGCGACGAGAAGACCTGGGCCATCTTGACGAACGAGGGGCCAAGCCGCGCGAGGACCTCCACCACACGCCGGGCCCGCCGGGCGTGGAATTCCGCGGTGCGCGGGACGCCGGCACCCCACCAGATCCATCGCCGCCAGTCCCGGATGAACGAGACGACGAGGGGACCGAGGGACCAGACAATGACCAGCGCGCGCATGCACCGAAAGCTAGAGGGTCGGTCGACGGAGCCGACCGACCTATCTTCAGGACGACCCTTGCCCCCGACTGTCATGACCCGGTGGACTACCCTGCTCGTTGCGATGAGCCTCGGCTCTGCCCTCCCGGGGCAGGACGCCCCGGACCGCCAATCGGCGGCCGAAATCCGCAGGCTCTTCGAGGAATTCAACGCGGCGTGGGAACGCCGGGATCCCGCCTTCATCGACCGGTACTACGCCCACGACTCCACGGGCGTCTTCTTCTTCGAGCGGCGGCAACTGCTCGGCTGGCCGCGGGTGGACACCTTGTACCGGAACATGTTCGCCAACGCCGCCCGGGGGCGCGTTCGCTCGCTGTATGACGTGCTCGACGTCGGCGCGCGGGGCGACGTAGGATGGCTGGCGGCCAACTTCCGGCTGGAGGTCATCGAGGCCTCGGGCGACACCACCGTTGACGAAGGGCGCCAGTCCCTGGTCTTCGAGCGTCGCGAGGGGCGCTGGGTGGTGGTGCATCGGCACACGTCGTTCCAGGCCCCCCCAGGTGCCCAGCGGCGCGTCCCGCTCCACGTGACGCCCGGACCGCTCTGGTCGCCGGCCGACGACACCACCGGGGGTCCGGATGCCCGCGCGATCCGGCAACGTCGCGAGTCGTCCAATGCCGCCATTGCGAGACATGACATCGGCGGATTCGCGGCGATCCTCGCCCCGGGTGTCACGATCGTCACCTCGAACTCTGTGCACTCCACAGGTCGCGAGGACTACGTCACCCGCATGGACGACCAGTTCAGGTCACGGCCGGATGTGGTGTATCGCCGCACCCCGACCGACGTGCGCGTGTTTGCTCCATGGCAGATGGCCAGCGAGCAGGGCACCTGGTCCGGGAGCTGGACCGAGCCGGACGGCAAGGTGCAGGTCGGCGGCTCCTACATGGCCAAATGGCGAAAGCAGGGAGCGGACTGGGTCGTCGAGAGCGAGACCTACGTTCCCGAGCGGTGTACGGGGAGCGCCTACTGCTCCCGGAGTCCCTGAGCGAAGGATCCGGGAGCTGCGGCACCACTCTGTGGTCAGAAGTCGCCCGCAGTCACGTACGGATGACTCCACAGGGTCACCTGCAGGAGGCAGGATTTCACCCAGGCCGCGTACATCTTGTCCACCTCGGAGTCCGCATGCCCCTTCCTGGCGAGAAACGGCCGCAGGGTGATCGTGACGGGGTAGATGAGCAGGAAGAGGTCGCGGAAGGGAACGATGGCCGTCGAGGCGGCACCGTCCGTCCGGTTCTTCTTCGCGCGGTGGTGTCGCAGCCCGATCTCGTGCTGGTAGTCGAGCCATGCCTGATCGTAGCGTGCCGCCGCGGTGTCCCGGATCCACTGACCGAACCGCGCGCGGACGGCACCGAGGTACTCGCCGACCGGCGGCCCCCCATCACGGCCACTGAATGAGGCAAGCAGGTGCGGGTTCGCACCAACGAACCCGTACCAGACGTCGAGAATCGCGTCGATCTGGTCGTGGACGATCTCGCCGGAGAGGCGCAGGTACTTCACGTCCTCGTCACTGAAGAGCACGCTGCGCTTCATGCGCTCGAGGTCCTCCAGCGAAACGGGTGAGCGGGCAACGGTGCTGGTCCCGTGCGTATAGCCGGGAATGGCGGGTACACTCATGTCCTTGACTCCGGTAAGGTGGCCAGATTCCTTGCGCTGAGAGCTGCAAGGCCACGCTACGCTGTCCGTCCGGGCGTGTCAGGAATGCACCTTTCGGTAAGGTGGGGCATCGATGTTCCGCGACAACTCTCCGCATCTCCCGTCGCCCGCGACGAAACCGGTGGACGTGGCGTCCATGGTGGAGAGCATCATCGGCTGCAAGTGGTCCGTGCGACTGCTGCAGCTGTGCGTCGACGGCCATCGGCGTCCGGGGGCGCTGCTCCGCGCGTGCCCCGGCCTGTCCGCCAAGGTAATGAACGAGCGATTGCGGAAGATGACGCGTTATGGCATCCTGGAGCGAACGGTCTGTGGTGAGAAGCCGCCGCTGGAGGTCGAGTATCACCTGACGACCTTCGGCGCACGCTTCATGCGCATCGTCGATGAGGTCCGGCGGCTTCAGGAGGCCATGAACGACATCACGGCGTCTTCCGCCGCGACACCAACCCCGGGGATCAGCGAGACCCGACGCGTCGTCGGTCGTTAGTTGCGATTCCCCGTGGCGATCAGAACGGGAGCAGCGGTCGGTTCCACGGGATGAACCCGAGTACCGACGCCACCGCGATCCCCCACCAGATCGTCGCGGCCTGAAAACGCGCCGAGTCGGTTGTCGCCTTCTTGACCTTGGCCAGTCCGATGTGCGCGAGGGCGATGGATACGAGCATCATCACCACGTGCTCTACCATGAAGTAGCGAATTCCCGTGGTGCGCATCGCGGTGCCCATGTCCGCCATCCCCTGGCGGACCAGCGGACTCACCGCATACAGGACGAGACCAAGCACGAACTGCAGTGAGATCACGTTGACGAAGGCGCGCCCCGTGTTGAGGTCCGCCTCCTTCCAGGTCGCTCGGCTCATCCACCCGCGCCAGGCGCGCACGGCGGCGACCACGCCGGCTATGACCACCAGCCAGCGAACGACGTTGTGGGCGTCAAGGACGAAGGAATACATGGCTCGACGGTGAGAAGTCCTGGGGGGAAGGTACCGCGACACGCCCACCGACGGCAGACTCACCTCGCCCCGGAGTTGCACCCGGGCCTGAACATGGGTCCCGGCCTTCGCCGGGACGACGGTCCTGCTGCTCCCTCGTGCGTCGCCCCGGCGTATGCCTGCGCCCTATGCGACCTCGAGCGGCGCCGCCACCGCTGCCCGAATGTATCCTTCCCCCATGCGCTTCCCACATCGATGACCCTTCGGTACCTCCTCGCCCTCGCGTTGATCCCCGCCGCTGCTGCTGCCCAGCACACCTTCACCGAGGCCACGGGCCGCACCTACGACCCCGCGGTGCCGACCCCTCGCGCGGTCCTGGGTTACAACATCGGCGACCGCTTCACGTCGCACCGGGCGATGACGCGTTACATCGAGCGCATCGCGGCGGCCTCGAAGCGCGTCAAGGTGGACACCGTGGCGCGGTCGTTCGAGGGGCGGGAGATGTTCCTCCTCACCGTCACATCGGAGGCCAACCACGCGCGCCTTGCCGAGCTGCAGCGCGACGCCCAGCGCGTCGGTGACCCACGCGGCGGCTCCGCCGCTGAGCTGGACGCAGCGGCCCGACGACTCCCGGCGGTCGTCTGGCTCGCCCACTCGGTCCACGGCGGTGAAGCGTCCGGCGTCGAAGCCGGACTCGCACTCCTCTACCAGCTCGCTGCAGGGACCGACGCCGAGACGCGGATGGCCCTCGACAGCACGATCGTGCTGATCGACCCCAACCAGAACCCCGACGGCCGCGAACGACACACGCACGACGTCGAGCGGACGTGGAGTGTGCAGTCCTTGCCCAGCGAAGGCGGTGCCCTCAACAACGCCGGCTCCTGGCCCGGCCCCCGCACGAGCCACTACTCGTTCGACCTCAATCGCGACTGGTTCGTCCTGTCCCATCCGGAGACTCGCGGGCGAGTCGGGACCTTCCTCACGTGGTGGCCGCACGTCGCCGTCGACCTGCACGAACAAGGTTCCAGCGCGACCTTCTACTTTGCCCCGCCGCGCGAGCCGGACAACAAGAACAACCCGAAACACCTCTTCAAGTGGTTCGATATCTTCGCGGCCGCGCATGGCGCCGAGTTCGATAGGCACGGGTGGTCGTACTTCCGGCGTGAGGGCTACGACTCCTTCTATCCCGGCTACGGCGAGGGATGGCCGATGCTCACCGGCTCGATCGGGATGCTCTTCGAGTCGGCATCCTCGTCAGGCGGCGGCGTCCGTCGCACCGACGGCACCTTGCGCACCCTCAAGCAGGCCGCATGGGAACACTACAGCGCTGAATGGGCCACCGTGCGCACCTCGGCGCGCCGCCGCACGGAGCTGGTGAGTGATTACGCCAAGGCCCGTCGCGACGCGATCTCCATTCATGCCGCGGGACCGATGCGCGCCATCGTCCTCGAGCGCGACGGCCAGGGGCGTGCCGACTCACTCGCACTCAAGCTCGAGGCCAACGGCATCGACGTGCTGCAACTCACCGCCGACGCCGAGCTCAAGGACGCCACCCTCTTCGGGGAGAAGGTCGCTGCGCCGTCGACGAAGGTGGTTGCCGGCAGTTATGTCGTGGACCTCGCACAGCCCCAGGGGCACCTCGCCAAGGCGATTCTCGAGCCCGACGCGGAGCTCGACTCGGCGTTCATCCGCACCGAGCTGGAACTGCGGAGGCAGGGCCAGGGGAATCGCTTCTATGACATCACCGCGTGGTCGTGGCCCCTGGCGCATCGCGTGAAGGCCTGGCACACGCGCGCGGTGCCGGCAAACCTGCGCCCGGTGGGTGACTTGCCACGGGCGGCCATGTCACGTGCAACACGCGCGCAGTACGCCTATGCGTTTGAGCCAGGGAGTGAGGCGTCCAATCGCCTGCTTGCCGCGCTGCTCAAGGACTCGGTGCGCGTCTGGCATGCGCCGCGCAGCTTTGCATCAGGGGGACATCGCTTCCCGAAGGGCGCGTTCATCGTGCGGGTGGCGATGAACGACTCGTCGGTGCATGACGTGATCGCCGAGCAGGCGACACTCGCCGGTGCGACGGTCCATACCGTGGCCTCGGCTGGTGTGGATGAGGGAACGGACCTGGGATCGAATTCCGTCCGCTTCATCAGGGTGCCGAAGGTGGCGCTGCTCTCGGGTCCACCGGTGAGCGGCAACTCGTGGGGGTTCAGCTGGTTCGCGATGGACCAGCGCATCGGGTACCCCACCACCCTCGTGGATGCGAACGTTGTCGCGGGCGGGCTCGAGGGATTCAACGTGCTGATCGTGCCCGCCGTGCAGGGTGGCGCTCTCGATCGCGCGTTAGGCGACAACGGCAAGACGGCGCTCGCGACGTGGGTGCGTAATGGCGGCGTGCTGATCACGCTCGATGCCGCGACGAGCTGGCTCGCACAGGAGAGCACGCGCCTCGTGCGCACTCGCGTGCGGCGGGACAGCACACGCGCCGACAGCAGTGGCGGGGCCCCGCTTCCCGCCGGGTTGCCAGGTGTCATCGCGCGTGCGACCGTGGATACGCTCTCTCCACTCCTTGCCGGGATCCATGAAACCGAGATTCCGGTATATGCCAATTCCGACCGTATCCTGACGGTGCCGAAGGATCTCAGGGCCGGCGAGGCTGTGATCCGGTTTGCGCCATCGGATCGCGTGCGGTATGCCGGGTACTTCTGGCCGGAGATGCCGGAGCGGGTCGCGCTGTCTCCATGGTTGTGGACGGAGCGTGTGGGACGCGGGCGGGTCATCGCCTTTGCGCACGACCCCAACTTCCGCGACCTTTTCCGCGGGTTGCTTCCCATCTTCGGGAACGCGGTCTTGCTCGGTGGGACCTACTGAGAGAGCCTTTGGGTCGCGCGCCACCGAGGTGACGGCGCCTGGTGGACGCGGGCTGGGCGCCAGGCAGCATCGCGGTGATTGACGCGTCCCCCCGGAGGCAATGCACCCCACGGACGACCGGGGTCGCGGCGCCCGATGGCCTGTGGCGAGCCGGCACGACCCAGTCAGCGATCGGGCGCTGGGAGAGTGGTCAATCCTCTCCGGCCGCCGAGAAGCTCGCCGAGCTCGTTGCGCACTGCGGCCTCGACCTCGAGGTTCGCCTCGTGCCGTCCTCATCGGCGGGCTGGCAGCGGCCCTTCATGGTTCCCCGTACGTCACGACCGATGTGGATATCACACCGTCGCGAGACGCGGACAACCTGACACGACTTGCCGCCGCACTCCTTGAGCTTGACGCGCGCATTCGGGTCGACGGAGAACGCGCGGGATTGAGCTTTGATCGCTCCGCTGCATTCCTCTCTCGTGCCACCATCCTGTACCTGACGACGCGGTTCGGCGAGCTCGACCTGACTTTTGAGCCCTCGGGAACGACGGGGTATCCGGACTTGCGGCGACACGCCTCGGAGCTGGAGATCCGGGACATCAGGCTGCTTGTCGCCTCCCTCGGAGATGTTGTGCGATCCAGGGAAGCGGCGAACCGGGAGAAGGACCGGCTGGTGCTCCCCACGTTGCGACGGCTCCTGGAGCAATCGAGCAAGAAGCAGTAGCCCGCCAAACCGCCGAGGCTTTCGGGTAGAGCGCCGCCTGGTTCCCGACGCTGCGCCGCGTCACGACGTCAACGCGGCGTCTTCGGCGGGATGAAGCCGGTCGCCGCGAGGACTCCATAGCGCGGGTACGCCGCGCGATAACCTGCCAGGCGCCCTGCGACGGCCAGCGCCGACATCACGACCCGCTGGACAGCCGCCGGTGGTCCCTGGACGAACGTCACCGGCATCGACGGCGCGAGGATCACCGCCAGCTGCAGCAGGTTGGGCATGCCCTGCCGGTTCACTCGCCCGTCGCGCGCGAGGCCGAAGATCGTGATCGCGCCCTGCAAGGAGGCTGTGAGTCTGGCGAGGTCCGGCGGAGAGACCTCGATCTCCTGCCGCAGGCGCAGCGGCGTGTCCCCGATGTTCCACGGGTGTTCGTGCACCACGTTCGCGGGCAGGGTGAGGACCTCACCCGCGCCCGATTCCCCCTGCCGGCCACCGATGGTCCATGCGCACCGCCCCTCCAATACATGGAATCGCTCGGTGGCCTGTGGATGGTAGTGTGGCGGAAGGGCTCCCCTCCCACAGAACGCCTTGAACTCGTACTCGAGCACGGCGCGAGCGCCACCAGTGTCAGATGGCAGGACGACGATGCGGGAGCGCTGTCCAATGACCGGATGATCGAACCAGTCCGTGGCAGCCGCCGTGGCGAAGGCGTGCGGAGGGGGCACCTGGGTTCATGGCCGTTTGCCTCCCTACGCCGGTCACCGCCGCGCGGATTGGTCGCCCGGACCCGCGGAGCCGCGGCTCGCTGGCGCTCCGCGGCCCGCAGCGCATCTTCCTCATATGAGACCGGCTGCCCTCCTTCCGCTCCTGTCACTCATTGGCTGCGCGACCGCACCGCGGGTCGAGCCGCCCATGAGCTACGACGCCTTCGCCGTCACCTTCGGGACCCTCGCCAACTTCCGCGTGCGTTCGCTGGTCGCCGGCGCGGACACCTCGCGCCGCGTCGACGCCGCGCTCATGATCTGGCCCCTGCGCGCACCGAATGGCGACCTCATCCTCGTCGATGCGGGCTTCACGCGACAGAAGTTCATCACCCAGTGGAAGCCGGTGAACTACGTCACGCCCGACAGCGCCCTCCGCCGAGCCGGCTTCGATCCCGCCCGC
>WBZL01003935.1_pt1 | contig 13224 bp, 19 predicted proteins | sample 5204291 | NCBI WGS metagenome assembly WBZL01 (sample SAMN12344345, study PRJNA552823) | activated sludge metagenome | biome: Activated sludge suspended growth; feature: Nitrification reactor; material: Wastewater; isolation source: activated sludge from nitrification reactor of wastewater...
CAGCGGTGAGCGAATCTGGAATTGCAAGCGATGTGTCGATTGCGTTCATATACTCCTTTCAGAAGATGAAAGGCAGATGGCGAATGAGGAGTAGGTGAGGATTTATCTGCGGTGTCGGACGGGTAGCACCGTAATAGTGCTACCCGTATAGATTACAATATAGTTTACCGAAATGCAAGGGGTCGGCAAGAAAGACTAATTTAGTTTAACCTACTGATTTGCATTGAGCTGCAAGCTTTAGTAACAGCTACGCTTTTTAAGATTCGCTCACCATGTACTCCTTTTTAACAATGCCGGATGACGCGCTCCCTCTTAGCCTTGGCGACCACCAATATAGACCTTTGTACTTCCCAAACAATCCGCCACCATGGGAGAAATCCTTGAAATGCCCCCTGACAAAGTGCAGTGCATTCCTGACCGAACTCTTATTATCGCTTGGGCTAGCATCCATTTCTTTCCTAAGAGGGTTAACTGCAAGAATTTTGTATTTTACGCTTGGGACTCCCCTCCTTTCTCTTCTTGATAGTACCTTGTGCGGAATTACGACATCTGGCGTTGTGACATTTTTGCAGTGCAGAAGTTGCAAGGCGAAGGCGAATGGCAAGAATGATGATGCAGCGCCCATTAGCGTCTCTTCGTCTGCGAAATCTGGCTGCAATGCGGCGAGTATGAAACCAGGTAGCGATTTCCCCGTTTCGTTTAGGAATCCAGCCCTCATGATCACCGGCACAACTGGCTTTTGAAAATGGGATGTGACATTCACATCATCAGTGAAGAGGTACCACAAGCTGAGCCAGCGAATGGTTTCGCCATCAGATAGCATGGATAGCAACTTGTCTAACTCTTGCCTGTCGCCAGTTAAATTGCGATTGTTTTTTGCGCCCGTGATGTTCGATACCATACGCATCATTACTGACGAATCACTCTTAGACATTGCGGCAAACTCACCTGCAAAATCTTTGTCCAACTCGAACGTTCTCATAAGTAGACCGTTTTGGTGCGGGCAAATGTGCCTAGTGCCCTTTTCTCTTGAGAAAATGGTGGAAGGGTGCTCGAATTCCATCCACATCTCCGGGTATGGAGGGGATAGGTGATCGAAGTCCTCATTAATGTCGTATACCTCCTTTTCGTTTTCGGAAAGAAACCATTTTGCCGCAGGAGTAACATCGAAGTTTTGGTACCGGCTCCGCTCGCTTTCTGGAATGATGTTGTACTTCTCAAGCATCCTCATACTGTCTTCCTTTCTGAATAATATAAACTTGTCTGTAGTTGCCGATTCATAATTGGTCTGCGCTCTCGCCTTCGTCGCTTGCCCCAAAGCCCTTGGGCACAAAGCCATTGTCAATAAACATGTCAATCAGCACAAGAGCGCGCTCGACTTGCCGGGCTAAAGCTTGCTGCCTGTACTCGTCTGCTGTGGTCATGGCTGGCATCCAGTCGGCGCGTTCGATGTTCTTCAGTCTTGCTGCCGACACGCTCCCGTCATCCCATTTGATTCTGGCAACTGTGCCATTGTGGGCAATCTCGGTTATCTCTCCGCACAGGTCGGCTATGTCGGCGAATGGGTAGTTAACCCCATCGTGAGGGGATAGAAACTCTTGTCGATAGCGAACAATCTCTCCGACTACAATGGGCATGTTATCGCTCCTCATTCGCAAAAAAGCCCACGGGCACCCAGGGCAGCGCGGCTTGCTCCATCCAGCGGTCAGCAACCAGCTCCGCCTGGCGTTGGATGTCGGGGATTAGATAGGATTGAAACCGTCGCACTTCGGAGCCGCTTTGCCCAGCAGCCACCTTTGCATCATCGGCAGAGAGCACGCGCCCAACGAGACGAAGCGGAAAGTTCGATTTGGCGACACTGCCCACGATGGATGCCAGCGGCTTTTGCGTCGCCGCAATGACATTGATTGATTTACTCCGCCCGATTGCAAGGATGGAACTGAAGACGCTCGACTTCACATTCTGCTCCTTGAGCGTGCTCGTCAACTCCGCCAGCTCATCGATGACCAACACGATGCGCTGATGCTTCTTGCCACCGGATGCGACGCGACGATCCTTTTCGTCGCGTACCCAAGTCAGTAGACGCGCTGCCGATTCCCCGGTGGTTGCCACTTCCTGCACGTGGGGCAATTTCGCGAAGGGTGGCAGGTCTTCGTTCTTCATGTCGATGAGAACCAATCGCAGCTCACTGGGCGGCGTTGATTGGCAGAGGCTTGTAAGTAGAACCTGCAATAGGGTGCTTTTGCCGCTGCCGGTGGTGCCAGAGATCAGTACGTGGGGCGTCGCCTCAAAGTCAAGCAATTCCAACTGTTCGCCCTTGTAACCGAACGATTTACCCAGCGCTGCCGCGTGTGCCTGCACTTCTGGGTTATCCCACATAATGGGCTGGCGTTCTGGGTGGGGGATTTCCAACTGTAGCGGCAGGTTGCGCAAACGCACGGGTGTCGCTTCGCCGCGGTTCTCGCTGATAACCTCGGATAGCTCACGCAAGCGCGCCTCAATTGCAGAGATGCGTGCCCCGTCGCCGAGCTTGACGCCAAGCGATATGAATGACTTGCCGGCGCGCACTACGTTGGAGTCGGTATTTGGCACGTAGGCGGGCAGCCTATGTGATTTAAAAAATGTGTTGATCAGCGTTATCTCGTCAGTGATAGAAAATTTCTTTTTCATGGTTGTGCTCTACTTTTTGAACTTGGATTTTTTGGGCTTTTCAAATTTGCCCATCAGTCGGTCATTCGCCAGTTGGCAGTATTCGCCCGAAACGTCATATCCCACGAAATGACGACCTGCTTGGTGTGCAGCAATACAGGTGGTGCCCGACCCGTTGAACGGATCTGTCACCACATCATCCACGTAGGAATAAAGCTTGATAACGCGTTCTGCCAATGCCAAAGGGAATGGGGCGGGATGCCCAACCCGTCTTGCCGATTCTGGCGGAATATTCCAAATTGACAGCGTCGAAGCCATAAAGTCATCGCGCTCAATATCGCTGTTTCCCTTGTCTGGGCGCTCGAAGCGATCCTTTGCGAATACCAGAAGATATTCGTGTAAATCGCGAAGTCTGGGAGCCTTTGCGCTCATCCAGCTACCCCAAGCGCAACTGCCACTAGCGCCCTTGCCTTTCTGCCAGATGATTTCACCCATGGGCAGGAATCCAATCTCTTGATGGATTTCATAGAAGAGTGCATGGAGCGGGATATAGGGCTTTCGTCCTAAGTTGGCGATATTGATTACGTAGCGACCACCAGGCACAAGCGTGCGGTGCACTTCTTTCCCGACGTTTCTGATCAGGGCGAGATAATCCTCCATGTCCAGATCGGATTCGTATGTTTTCCCGACATTGTACGGGGGTGATGTAAAAGACAATCCGACCGAACGGTCAGGGATATCGCTCATGTGTTCAGATGATGCGTTGTAAATTCTGTCCGCCCACTCACTCACTGGGGAAATTGGCGCGGCGGCAACAGGATGGGCGGCTGATGAACGCTCGTTGGCGGCAAAGATTTTTCTGTTGTAGAACGTGCTGGCGTCGTGTCCTTCGCGCTTGCCGGTGCCAAAAACTTTAGTTGTAGTTGCCATAGCTTGCCGGTGCTCCTTTGCTAAACAATTCCCTTGTTGCTAATCTCCGCCCGCTTGACATACCTGCGGGGCATATTGAGTGAATTCCATCCACCAGCCTCTTGCAAGCGCAGCAGGCTGATCTTGCCATCCTCGACCATTTGGGCAGTCTTGGTTGCCCAGTAGTGGCGGCAGTCGTGCGGCGACAGTTCAAATAGCCCAATGGCTTCACCCAGTGCTTTGACCCGGTGCTGGATAGCACGCTCGGTGTAGCCAGGGTTTTGCAGTTTCTTGCTGCGCACGGTTGCCCGAAAGATGGGCATATCATCTTCCGTGCTGCCGTTGCCAGGTGACGCCATGTACGCGGCAAGTGCCGCTTTCACATCGGCGCTCAGGTTGTGCGTCTGCCACAAATCAACCTTTGGGCGATAGAAGGTTATCTTGCCTTTCTTGGCAAAGTTCTTACGCGTGAGCAGCGCCACTTCGCCGACGCGTAACCCGTGGTCAAGCAATAGACACATCAGCAGCCGATCGCGTAGCCCTTGCGGGGTATCAGGGTGCCGCTTCAATTGCTGGCATTGTTCGTCGCTGATTTCTGTCGGCTCTGACTTCTTCGAGCCCTTGCGCACAGCGACCCCAGTATCCACGCGGCGCTGGTCGATTCGGTCGGCTTCTTTGCCCGCGTAGGCATGAACCGTTTGCATCTTCGTGTATTCTTCTGGCGGGATTGCCCCCGCTTGCATCGCCATTGCCGCGTACACTTTGATTGTGGAGAGTCGGCGCGAGATTGTGCCAGTGGCAAAGCTCTTCTGTAGCGCCCACTGGACAAAGCCGGCGACCACGCCCCATGAAACGCCTTGCCAGGCGACGGCGGTAGTTTGCAGCGCTTCGGCGGTGGTGGTGATGCCGATGGCGGTCAGGTATTCGGCGAACGATGCCAGATCCACGATCTGGTTTTTGACCGTGTTCTTGCTCTTTCGCCGAGCGTAGTCGGCGAAAGAAAACGCCGATGCTGCTTCGTTGGCGGCCAGCCCAACTAATTCGAGTTTTGGGGATAGGGGTACCAGTTCATTTGTCATCTCTCGATTTCTCCGATGCGTTTCGTGTTCGGCTTAATCGCCATGATTCTGGCGACCCCCTGCTGGTATAGCTCTCGATTTACAAATCGTCTACCGACCCAGACATAACGAAGTTTGCGACCGTATTTGTCGGTGTCCTGCCTGTCGGCTTCCATGCGCACGCGCCTGCCGTCTACTAATCTGCGGTTGGTGAGGATGGCATCTTCGTAGCCATCCTCGCCGCGTTCCGGTGCATTTACGCCAATGTAGCGCACCGTTTCAATGGTGCCGTTGATGGCGACTTTGATTGTATCGCCATCGACGATGTGAGTGACGATGCCATCGTAACTGTTGCCGCGCCAGGAGCGATGGCGACGGAAGATGAGCTTGCGATTGATAACGATGATTGCGGCTGCGATAATGAGCAAGACTGCCTGGGCGGGCGAGATCATTTCGCTACACCAGCATAGCCAAACTCTAGCATGGTTTTTTCTAGTCTCTGGCACGCTTCGTAATACGTTATCTCCTTGCTATCGAATAGCCAAGTGAAAACACTATCCTTGGTCACTTGCTTTGCTGGTTGAAGCGTGCCGGGATCGATATAGTGAACTCGACCCTTGAAAAAGAATTGAGGGTAACGCTTTAATGGCTCGAACCATTCTGCGTTAACTGCGGCAAAACATATGTTGCAAGCCTGATCTATATCGCCATTCTTGTGATGACGCACTAGTTTTGCTATCCACTCTTCATTGCCGGGTAGATTGTCGGTAGTGCAATACCCTCGCTTTTGGCATATCTTTTTTGTGCAGTTGCTTTCGCAGGCTTTTTCGCTGCGGGAAAATGGATGGTTGAGCCAAACCTTGCCATACCATTGCCAGTCGATTCCGTTTTGGCTGTCGTAGCGATGGGCGTGACGCTCATGGTATAGCCATGCTTCAGACGAACATGCAGGATCGATGTCGATTCCGCCCATGAGTTTACTGGCGACACGAACAATGGCTTTGGGCGTCCACCATTCGGTATTCCCGCTGTCTTGATTGATGTACTGGTGCGACTCGGTCATGATCTCGCCTCTTTTGGAAATTGATTCCATTCTTGCCCGTCCAACAGGCGACCTGAGTTGTGCTTGCCGAATCGATACATGGGCAAGCCATCACCCATTGTGGTCATATCAAACTTGCCGACACCATCATTGACGCGCCCTTGCAGTTCATCTGGTAAGTCGTGATATCCTCCTATCCATTCGCCCCATTGCTTAAACAGGAACGGCGTGCCAGTATCCATGCATCCATCACGAATCAACCGTACCCAATCGGGGTGCATGGGACGCGCCTGAGTGCCAGACTCGCCACCAACAATTATATGATTGACTTTATTACAGGGTGCGTGTGCCTGCCCTTCAATACTCATAGTGCCACGCAGGTAATCAATGACTACCTCAAGCCCATTGATGGTATATGTGATATACGGATTGACTGGACCCAACAGTGGCTCCATGCTTAGAAATCTGACCGCTGCTGGAATCTTCAACAGTTCTGGGATGCGCTGGTCCGCGACCTTTTGATTTTCGACCGATGTTCCAACCTGGACATTCGGCATGTAATCTGAGCCGTGCTTCAGCCATTTCAGCCATTTGGACGCAACAGTGATATCGCCATGTTTAAATAGGTATTCCGCCGACTCTTCAATCATGCGCAATACGCTCTCTGGTCGCTTGGTCAACAAAAGCCAATCTAGGTGCGGTGTTTCGGTAATCATCTTGAGTAAATCCCGACGCGGCTCAACCCATGCTGGATGGTCTTCAAAAACATCGCTTAGGCTTGCGCAAAATACCCGGTGACGCTCGCCCAGCTTCGCCGCCTTGCGATTCCATGTATAGGGCTTCTTCCAGTTGTCTACTGACGTGCGAACTCGCGTTCCATTAGCGCCCCATTTGGCGCGCCCATACCTGTGATCCATCATTTCCTCAGCATAGCAGTTTTTGCAACCGTCTGATTTTTTTGTACATCCGATTATCGGATTGAATGTGTGGTGCGGCCATTCAATCCTTGTATTTTCGCCCACGTCTACCTCCTTCTATTGTCCACTTGCCCGGCACACCGGGCAGCCAATTTCGCCTTTCATCTCATAGAAGACGGGCGTTCTCTTCGACACGCGCTTTCCGCCTTCCATTTCATTCTCTACATGCATCGGCGCAGTTCCACCTGGATGGTCACCTGGATACCAAGTGGGCGCAAGCGGGGAACCTTTTGGAATGTGGCGACCGCAACGGACTCGCCAGACCCCATCCTTGCACAGATACATGTACATCATTGTTGTTGAGCGTTTGCCCCGAACCGGCGCATGGCGAAATCCAAAATTGACATTGGCGTATCTTGGCTTGCCGGTGTCAAGTCGGCAAGCGGAACAGTGACGTTCCCTGCGCCGTAGCCAGTGAGGGCAACGGTAGCTTTGTTGCCGTCGATTGAAGCGATCACGCCCTCGCGCTTGCTCAGTTCTTTTTGGTTCCCGTAAGACTTCACTTGCATCCAGATTACTTTATCTCCGACGTTCTTTCCTACGTTCATGATGGTATTGTCCTTTGTTTTGAAATTTAGTTGGCTGGGCGAGAGCCCTCCCTATTCGCGTTGTAGCGGTCATCCTGCCGACCGTTCACCTTGACGCTGAAGCAGCGCACGCGTAGAGGGGTGTAAATAATCGTTGAGAAAAACAAAACGTTGGCGGTCTTTGGGGTAGGTCTTAAATGCCTGAGTCGCGCTCGCTGGAATCGAACCAGCACTCCGGCTTGCAACGCCGGTATGTTCCAGAACACCTCGCCGCTTGGCTCCCCGCCTATCCTGAATCGGTGCGACTAACCTCCTTTGGTTCGCCTGTTTTGGTTGAGAATGCTATACGTTATGACACCCACTCGACACGAACATCATCTTTTGCCGCTTGCGCCGATGGAAGCCCAACGCCAGCGATCAACTTCCCGCCAGAATAAAGAGAGCCGCTATATACCTTTCCTCGCCAGAACTTTTGCCATGTCGCTGTCAATCGGGCAATGGCGTGATTATTGTCTCTGGCTTGAAACGGAATGCTTTTGCCATCGACGGCGAATTCGTAGGTAATCATTTGGCGCTCCTCGTCTCTAAGATTGCTTGTTGATGTACAACCCCTTGCAGCCGACTGGCTGCCCATCGGCATTGCGAATCAATTCGCCTGGGCTTACCAGATCGGGACGGGACGGGAGTTCCAAACGAACCTGGGCTGATACGACAAGCCAGACGCCATCCTCTTTGGCTGGAAGTCCAGTAACCTCACCAACTTCCTGTCGATAGAAGTTCACCGACGTCTTTGCGTCAGTGAAGCAGTAAACTGGCTTCACGGCTACGCGGGCAACAGCGCCGCTTGCTGGAATCGTCATGACCTGCGAAAACTTGCCAGTGCCGACGCCATTGACATCCACTTCTTCGCCAAATACGTTGATTTCATGGGGTGTAAGATTGATGTAGTTCATAGTTTTCTCCCTTTTTGGTTACGTATAATATTGTTACGTATAAAGATAAATTATACGACAAATTATGTGTTTATAGTATAGTGATTTTAGAGTGTTTTTATGTAGGCGTGATTACATTTTACGAGGAAAAATCAACGAATTTTCAAACAAGAAAAACGCCCAAAACTTTTTGAATTTTGGGCGTTGCCTTCTAGCAAAGATTATTGTATTTTGGTGGTTTTTGGGCGTTTTATTTGGGATATCCAGTGGACGCTATTTGGGATATGTTGGGATATATCAAGTAGGCGAATTTGGGATATCTTTACCCCTTCTTGTGCTCCAAACGTCGTCTCCCGCGTTCGTAGTCCATAAGTGGATCGGCGACATAGCGACCTCTCTTGTCCTTCAGTTGAACCCAGTACCGCCCCTCTTTGGGTCGCCAATCAATCGCCTCGTCGAGTTCTTCCAGCAAAGCAACGAATTCGCTTTGCCATTCGTCGGGCATGGATTGCAGAGCACTGCGCGGGATGGTCAGGTATTGAGCGTATGAAAGCTCGAACCAATGGTGGATGGCATCGGCAGAGAATGGGCGTTCTAAGCGCGAGCTTAGGTTGAGTAAGTGTCTGCCCAGAGAACACATTGATTCGGCGTCAAAGGTGCCATCAATTGCACTTGAAGCATATCTTCATCAGAACGGGATCGCCTCCTCATCGACGGCAGCGCCAGCCGCGCCACTAGCCCCACCCGCGCCTTCTGTCGCCACCGCTCCCGAACTGCTCAAAAACTTCACCTGGTCGGCGGTTATTTCCAGCGACGCGGCAACCTGCCCGTCGCGGCTGGTGAAGCCATGCGCCTTGACACTGCCTGTTACTAAGACCATCTTGCCCTTGCTCAAATACTGAGCACAAACCTCGGCGTGTTTGCGCCAAACAGTGACGCGGTGCCAGGTAGTCTCTACTTGTTTCTGTCCTTGATCGTTATTCCATGTTTTGTCTGTGGCAACATTGAAAGAGCAGACGGGCACACCCGCAGGCGTGTAACGTAGTTCTGGGTCAGCGCCCAGCCGACCGATGATTGTGATTTGTTGGTACATAGACTCCTTTCTATACTATATATAATGTCATCCACTTCGTTATGGGCTACTCGTCGAGGTCGTAATCATCCTGCTCGGCATAATCATAGTTGGACTGCGAATCAACAAGTTGCCGATGCGGGTCAGGGACAACCCACTCCTGAACTGGTCGAATCGTCAGCTTCTGTGCTGCGGCAGTTGCAATCTCTTGTGTGGTTGGCGTGATGGCATAGACGGCAGCGCCGCCAAAGAACTTTGTGAATGCTGCCTGGTCGGGCGTCCCTGGCACATCCACGCGCAACATTGCCGAACCGCCAATAACCTGTTCGGTCACGAACCCGGCGATCATGTTGCGCCCCATAAGCTCAATGATTGCCCACTTTTCAAACTTCGTTTCTTCTGCGTTGCTCATAGTGCTCCTTTTTATACTATATATATAATGTCATGTTCGCGGAGGAGGTGCCGGAAGTGCTCAAGGCTTCCGGCACCCAACAGGGGAGACCGCGAGGATGGGATTCACAAGGATGGTGAGTCGCGCTCCAGTCGCCAGCACCATCCCCAGTGATGGACCAACAGCGTGCGCTGATCCACCCCTGGGGGCATTAGAGAACCTTCCACCCATTCGGATGCCGCGCTTTCAATTTACTCGCGTTGAACGCGGCAATCTCTTCTGCGTTTAGTCCAAAGCGATTGGCGATTTCAATCGCCGCGTATAGCGCGCCAGCCAGTGACAAGCGTGCGCTTACCTCTTCCAGTCGCAACATGCTCTCGGCTGATGTCTTATCGCTGCTGCCGACACTGCCGATGTGGTTGAGCGTGAAAGAGGAAAGCTTCCCGCTCGCGGCAGACAATTGCATTGCCAGCGTGAAGATATCCTCGTTGCCTGCCTGTCGCTTGACCGCGCTCTGAATGCTTGCCCAGCCTTCATTTTCCGCGCCGATGATTTTGGCAAGGTCGACAGGCAACCAGCCGCGCTCATGGCTGTAAACGATTATGTAATAGAAGAGGTCTCCAATCTCGCCTTGGGCAAGCACACGGCACTCGTCGCTCAGCTTGCCGTGGTAGAGCGACTTCTTCACGACTTCAATAATCTCGCCAGCTTCCCCGGCAATGCCCAAAGCAGCATTACGCAGCCGGTCGCCCGCGTCGCGCTTTGCCCAGGTTCCCAAGCACGTTTCAAGGTATTCGGATAATGTCATTTAATCTCCGACCATAGGTCATTGCGCTGACACCGAGCAGTCGTAGCACTTGCACTTGCTCGGTCGTCAGCTCTGATTTGATAAATTGCCACCCATCATTTGTTTGCCGCCACAGAATGGCTTTGGCGGGATCGATGCGATACATGTTTGGCTTGCACCAGTGGTCAACGTGCACCCGAGCCAAAATGAGAACGTGCCCACATTGCCGGGCTGCCGCAACCCGGTGCAAGCTGTCTTCTGCGAGATAGCCATCCTCACTGAGCACGTAATAGTCTTGGTTGTACAACCAAAATCGCTCCGCGTGAATGGCTGGGACTGCCCAACGTTCCTCTACGCGTCGCTTGCAGCGCGCCAGCTTTTCTGGTGATGTTGGCGCGCCAGCGAGTACCTTGCGCAGGGCTACCCTGCCAACCGTGTTACGCGTTACATTGTCTTCGCTGCGCACAAGCAACGGGAAAGCCGAGCGCAACAATTCGGGCGGCAGGGTGTATCTCATGCGGGCGTTACCTCCTCTGCCAGGTAATCGATAGACTCGCCGATTACCTGGCACAATTCGCCGGGCTTGATCATGCGTGACGACTTGATCGCTATGGCGATTTTGCCAATCCAACGAAACTCAAACTCGAATGCTGCCGAACGCGTGCGCCCCTCACCCGCATCGATATCATAGAGAGTGAAGAAGCGCATGGTCGTGGGTGTGCCCATGCTTGCCGCGTGCGTCGCTATCCAGCTTGCCCGCCGATTGAGCAAGTGCCCATTGGTGCCCGCGGGCGTTGCCACAACAGACGGTTGCCCGTTGTGGTCGTATGTGCGCAGTCGAACGGGAATGGCGTTTTCCAGCATGGATACACGGGCGATCTGGTCGGCAATCATCGCGTCTCCATGCGGTCACGTAGGGTGATAAGATTGTCGATTAGATAGTCAAGCAGTTTGATTAACATGAATCCCCCTTTGCTACATCAACGTTTCAACACATCGTCGAAATATCATTTCCATAACAGGCGGGGTTACGGCGTTGCCGAGTTGCTTCACCTTGTCTCGCTGAGTGCCTGTTACCACGTAATCGGACGGGAACGCCATCGCCGCTTGAATTTCATGCGGTTGCAACATCCGAAAGCCACAGTCCTCCACGCTGGGCGTTTCGGCTGGCATCGCCAGGTAATGCAAGGGTCTGGTTGACTGTGTTGGCATGGCGTCATCAACCCCACTAAGCGCCGCGCCAACCCCGCTTGGGCGCGTGTAGTAACCAAGAATGAAAGGCGGAGTAACCAAGGAATGATGATCGGCGGTGGTAATTGTCCCAACGGTTGACGTTGCTGGCTTCATCCAGCCGGGCGAATAGTTCGCCATAATCCAAGCCGGTGGCACGACAACTCCATGACGGTCCAGTGTTGTCACTGTCGGGATTACCTCATCAATGCCAGATTCCCCGCCAGTGCCGTAGTAGCTGGTGATAAACGGTGGCATCAGCAGGCCATGATGCGAACCGCTGGTGCACAGCGTGCTCAACGGCGTATCGATGGGCGATAGATCCTGGTTGTTTCGGAAATTGACAATATACGGTGGCACGCACAGACCAACCGACTGTCGCGTTGTCTGTGTGCGCATCACTTCATCTACCGCATAGACCGGCGCAGTTTTGGAGTGACCATGCTCCAGGTTGATTATTGTCGCCTTGCCCCCATACTTTCTTAATCCCGCTTCGATGCGCTGGATCGTCTTCTCCGTCAAAGGTCGGGAGCGGTCGCCGATGCGTGGGCACGGCAGGCTCCAATCAATGGCATTCGCCGCGCAGTAGTAGTATGGCTCAACGATGCTGGCACAACTTGGGCAGCAATAGACGTACTGCTGTCGATACTTGCCAAATGGCTTGGTTGGCTTCTTCCACGATTGCACCGCGTTCACATCTCTCTCACACCGGTGACAGTGGGCAGGTGGGCGAAAGTCAAGATTGGGAGCACGATTGTTCTTCTTCCAGAAGATGACATACATGCGATCCCGGCTCTGCGGGGTCGGGTGAGCGTGCATACTGTTGTAGTAGACGCACTTGTGCTCATAGTCAAGCAATCTCATGGCGTGCAGCCAGGCGTCAAACAGTCGCCAATTGCGCGCGTCAACCACATTCTCGACAATAATCAAGTTGTAGTTGTGTCGCTCAGCGAAGCGCGGCACGTCCCACATTGTCGCCCTGCTACGCTCTTCTGCCGGGTCAATCTTGTATTCGCCAAACAGATCGGGCTGCGCTTGCCCTTTTCGTTTTACGCCCTTGGCCAGAGAATGGTTGGTGCATTCAGGAGATGTCACCAATACATCAGTTGATGGGTATCGGCGCGGGTCGCACGCCGAAATGTCTGTACATTCGTGCATTGCGTTGGGAAAGTTGGTGTTGTGCGTCTTAATCGCCAACTCCCAATGGTTTAAAGCCAGCACCAGTTCAGCACCTGCCTTAGTTACCCCAACACTCGACCCGCCCGCCCCGCAAAACTGGTCCGTCACCGTTACATAACTCTTTTTCATATGATCTCCATTACTTCGGCTGCATCGGCATGATGATGTAAAAACTGCTATCATCACGACTGTATGCAGAACTAATCTTTGCTGGCCGCGTCGCTTTGGTGAACTGCATGTACAATTCCGCGTCGGCACGGTCCAGGTAATCAGCCAATAACTTAAAATTGAATGCAATTGACAAGTGCTCGGCACTATCGCACTCGCGCAACTCCACTTCAACCGAGCAGTCGCCAGTCTCAAATGACTTTGCCAGCAATTTCAATTGCCCATGCCCGATTGCGAAAGTGACAATGTTGGCGTTGTCGCGTGCATAAAGCCCTGTCACGCGCAAAGCCTTTTTCAACTCGT
>WBZL01003937.1_pt1 | contig 13220 bp, 3 predicted proteins | sample 5204291 | NCBI WGS metagenome assembly WBZL01 (sample SAMN12344345, study PRJNA552823) | activated sludge metagenome | biome: Activated sludge suspended growth; feature: Nitrification reactor; material: Wastewater; isolation source: activated sludge from nitrification reactor of wastewater treatment...
TATGTTTGGATAGGACCGCCAGTTCCGATCCGTCGGTTCCATCCCATAGTCGTAGGGTACCATCTTCAGACCAAGATAGAATTCGGCCATCGATTAGAATATTTACACCTACTATCTTGGCAGTGTGCCCAGATAATACCTGCAATTCGGTACATTTCAGTAAATCATCATCAACACTATTAAATAGAGTTTTTAGTAATAAAGAATCAATCATATCTTCACTTGGTATTTTCCAAATCTGTAGCGTTCCATCTTCTGACCATGATAAAATTCTGTCATCCTTCAGCTCCTCTGCTCCGATTATTAAATCGATCATTCCTTCAAAAATTACTGATAAACCATAAGGAATTAATGATAGCTGTAATTCGCTATTCTTGGTCAAAAATAGAACTCGCCCACTTGTCAATGGTATTGGGCTTTTCCATTCTTTATTACTTGGATGACCATATCGGTCCAACGCTCTCTGACAAGACCATTGGGATATCATCAAAGCACCTAATGCTTTGATCTTTAGATTCGATGTCTCCACATCAACATTTCCGACCAACGTAACAAAACCTTTTGCTTCAACATACTCGAAAAGTATATCACCCTCCCAGAAAAACATTTGTTTTTCTTCAGTAAGTGCATATATAAATAATGAAGAACCATAATGGATTACTTCAAAATTAGCCAATTTACTTTGGCCTAATATAGTCAGATTAGATTCATCCAGCAGCATCAATGTACTTATCGAACGAGATAGAAAAAGAATTCGTCCGTTCGCTAACACATTCACGCATATAGCAGAGGTATCCACATTCAGCTTGGCTAATTCGGTACCGCTTGCTTGGCTCCAAAGACGTAGTGTTCCATCTTGCGACCATGACAAGATTCGCCCACCCTCCAACTTCAAAACCCCATCCACACCCTGAGTATGCCCCTCAAACACCCGCAAACACGGGTTCGGCGCAGCCTGTTTGACCCGCTGCGGGTTGCGCAGCCACACCCAATCGCAATGCCCCGCCTCTAGCCACGCTTCCGCCTGCCGGGTCACCGGGCTATCGTCGGCATGTTCCACCGCCAGTTGCAGGAGAATCTTGTAGGCCGGCCAGCGCTCATCGCCGCGCCGCAGAATATGTTCCCGTTCCCGCCAGAAGGCTTCCCATAGGCGCTGCTCGCGGTCGAGTGGGCCAACGTGTTGCACGGTCGCGCGCCAATCCTCACCCAGATCTTCGACAGCCTCGGAATCGGTCAGGGTACGCAAGCGATCCATCACGTACTCGAACCGGGTCAACAAACCCAACGCCTTTTCCGCCCGGTGCGTCTCCAACAAATGGGTGATCCCGCAGCGATAGAGATAGGGCGCCGCCGCGTCGGGCGCGACGTCCAGGGCCAAATCGCCCAGCACCTCCCGCGCCGTGGCGACCGCCGCTTGGCTGTGCTCGCTGGCAGCCATGTGCTGACGCAACGACAAGTGATAGAGGGTGTAGCCGTCCCGCCCTGCCGACGTGGGCGCACGCTTGAGCATGGAAGCGATGGCGGACAAACCCCGCTCCACCAACTGCAAACCCGCCTCACCCTCTGGCACCAGCTTGCCCCGGCGGCGCAGCAACGCGGCCAACGCCGGCGCGTCGAGCGGTTCCAGCGCCACCGCCAGGGTCGCGGCCAACGGCGTCAATACCTGATGCAGATCGCCCACGCTTAACCGGCGCAACAGTTCCTCGTAATAGGCCGACAAACTGGGCGGCAAGCGTTCGTGGCCATCCAAAACCCGGTAGCGCCCGGCAAAGATGTCGTCGATGACGTACTTGACGTACAGCGGCACGCCCGCCGCCGCTTGGGCCACTTTCTTCACGAACGGGTTGCCGATGCGTTCGCCCTGCTCCTGATCATGGCGCAGCAGATGCTTGCGCAGGGGGCCGATGCGTTCCAGCAGCAGGGTGCGGATGTCGCCCGCGTCCATATCCGGCAAGCCGTCCGGAGCGGGAAAAGGCTGGACCGCGCCCGCCGCCGCGAAGACCGCCGACAGGTCGTATTCCGGCCGTCCGGCGCAGACCCACAAAATCTCCGGCTCCTGGAGCGCCAGCGGGACCTCCTGGGCAAAGCCGGCATCCCGTGCGGCGATTTCGTCCAAGCCATCGAGCAGGAACACCACCCGCCGCCCCGCGAGTTGCCCCAGCAAACCGCGCAAGCGCTTGAGCCACGGTGTCGAATCGTCCTCGACCTCGACTTCCAGCCAGGCCGCCAGCCGCTCCACCGCGAACCGCAGGAACGCTTCCTGGCTGCAACGCTCGTCGCCGGCCCGAAAGCGATAGGGCAACACCAGCGTGTCGGGCGGTGGTTCGTCCAGCAGATGCAGCGCCAGCCAGGCGAACAAATAGGACTTGCCGATGCCAGCCTTGCCGGACACCCACACCACGCCCTCCGTCCGTCCGGCGACGGCGTTTTTCAAGGTCTCGCATTCCTGCTCCCGCCCGATCAGCCGCAAACCGTCCTTACGCATCTCATCCGTAAAATCGCGAACCTGAAACTGTCCGCGCCGGACGCGCGGTTCATCCGCGACCTTGAACCAATCTAAGAATCGCTCCAGAGCGTGTTCTTCCGATTCGCTCAAGCCCACCGCCAGCGCGCCCAGCGGGGTGTACTGCAAGCGCACCTCGCCCCGGCGCAGATAGATTTGCGGCACGATTTCGTCGGCGGGCGGCGCGTCCAGGTTCGGGCTGCGGGGCGGGCCGTACAGCGCCAGCGGCCACAACGGCAGCAAAGCCTCGCCGCGCGCCAGCACCACCGCATCGCCCGCTGCGAACGCCTGGGCCAGCGCCGCCGCATCGCGCGGCGTGTACGGCTGCGCTTGCGGATTCGGTCCGCGCAGCACCCCGTAACCGCCCTGGCCGTCTTGCGCCACCAATTCCACCTGGGCCAGCCAGACGAGTTGTTCCCACAGCGCCCGCAAGCGCGGCTGCCAAATCTCCCCCAAGCGTTGCGCCAGAGCACGGCTGATGCCGCCGCCGTGCGCCAGTCGGTTGCGCAGGCGGATGAAGCTGTTTTCCAGATTGCGTTCGCTTTCGCCGGGGCCAAGCAGCAAGGGCGCGAGCGTATCCCGCACCAGGCCGGGTAACTCCGGCACCGGGTCGGGCGCGTCGCCCAACGCCTCCACCACCGCTTCCGCCAAAGCCCGCCAGTTGCCCAAGGTGGGTTCCTCCAGCCGGTACTCTTGCAACCGTTTGCGCAGTTCGGGCGTCAGCGGGCCGCGTTGGTTCAGCACTGCCAAGCCCATCATCACTACCAACCGCAACAGCATTTCCACACCGTCGCAGGCGTACCAGAGCTTCAATACCGGGTGAGTTTCGTCCAAATACTCCCGCAACGGTAGGGCGATCACGGTTGGCAGCGCGTTCAGATCGATCGACACGGCGGGTGCGGACGGCGCGGACGGTGCGCGCCAAGCTGCCAGCAGTGCTTCCCGCTCGCGCTCGTATTCCGCTGGAGTCAGCAGATCGCTGTCGAGAAGCTGTTTTAGTTCTTGAAGTTTTTGGGGAAGGTTTGAGGCCATGGCGTGCGTCCGGGGCAATTGCTTATCCATACTAACGCGCGAATTTGCGATTTTTTTACGGACTTGACGGCACACACTAACACAGATACTGTGTAGTCATGAAAAACTTGACTATTTCGCTCCCCGACGATCTATACCGGCAGGCCCGGATCAAGGCCGCAGCGGCGGATACCTCGCTCACGCAGGTGGTACGCAATTTTCTCACGCAATGGGCGATCAAAACGCAAACCCGTGCCGAGCTGACGGCTCGACTCAATGCCTTGTTCGCGGAATCCGATGCGCGCGATTGTGATCGACCCGGTTCCGCCGGCCCGTTTTCCCGCACTGACCTGGACTCCGAACGACTTGAGCGTTTTCGTTGACACCAATATCTTGCTCTACGCGGCGAGCGGGCGCCCGGCGGATACGGCTAAAACGGCTCGCGCCCGACGAATCGTTCGGGAAGAAGAGGTCGTTATTTCATTTCAAGTGCTGCAAGAGTTTTACGCCAATGCGACCCATCCGCGTAAGTTGGGTCTGACCCCCGCGCAGGCGGCGGCTTATTGCAGTGCCTGGTTGCTGTTTCCCGTGGTTTCGCTGGGAGCGGATAGTTTTGTGCGTACCCTGGAGATTGCAACGCGCTACCAGATCAGTCATTGGGATGCCGCGATCGTGGCCGCCGCGCTCGAAGCGGGATGTCGAGTCCTCTATTCCGAGGATATGAACCACGGACAGGACTACGGGGGCGTGCGCCTAGAAAACCCTTTCCACGAGCTTTGAGACGAGATCGCGCTACCCTTATCGGTTCACTAAACCACGATTCCTCCCCGCGCTTCTCCCATTTATCAAGTCCGTTCATAGCCGCTGGGTGATCCCTCACCGCGATCGATCCTGTCGTTGCCTCCTCAAAAAAATGCCGCGCGGGCGATGTTCTCTGAAAATCTCCGTGTTCCGAGCGTTATGACTCCATGAAGGCAAAGCAGCTTTCCCACTTGGGAGTCTTGCGGAAATGAACGACGACGACGTTTTTCTCGAATTGGTCGCCACCCTGAGCGCGGCCTTGCCCGATCTGTGGAGCCGGTCGGCAGACGACCCTTGCAGTCCTCGGTTGCGCGTGGTTTATGACCCCACGAAAGAATGTGCCGAAACCGGCGAAATCCTGATCGGTTTGGGCTTCGCCCAAGCTGTTGCTGGGGAAACTGTCGATCAATCAGGCGTGGTATTGCAAAACAAAGGCAGTGCTTATCGCTCCCTGAGCGCACTGCTGCAACACGTAGCTGATGATCAAATCGATCATTGGTGGCATTGCCTGGGTCAACCGGCCACTCCAGCCGATCTCCAAGCGACACTGTACGTCGAGGACGCCTCCCCGGACACCTGTCTAGGGCTGGTCCTGTTTCTGGCACGGGTATTTGGCGTATCGCAGGCGGCATTGCCGACGCTATGGTGCAATTACGCTGACCGTTGGGAACAGGGCGACGTGCGCACCACTGGCCAACCCTTTGCGTCATGGGGCTGCCTGCACTCAGCATTGGCTCACGACTTCATCGCTCCGCAATCGGGTGCTGCGCCCGATGCCCAAGGCATCGAGACCGCGTTTCCGATCTGTCTGCGCTACCTGCTGGGTCTGCTCACCCTTGGTGTAATCCCCGATCAGGTACCGGAGATCTTGCCTTTGGAGGAACACCACGCCGCCCGATTGTATCTCCGCCAGGAATATCAAGATTACCTGCACACCCTGACCAGTGCCGAGTGCCTGCAACTACGCGTGCCTCTACCCGGCGAGCGGCGCGCGTTACTGGTTGATGCCTACCTTACGACAGAGGTGATGCCCAGCGGTACACGCAAGGCGTTTTTACGCAACGACACCGAACATCCCTGGTTCGGCCAGGGCTTTACCCTAATGGCATTGTACCGGCCTCTTGCCGAGGGGAGCGGCGATGATCTGGTGATCTCGGTGGACCCTAGCGCTGGCGTTTATCTGCGTGCGCTCTGGCAGGCTCTGGAGCGGCTGGAAGACGAACGCTGGGACGATGAGCGGCCGCGTGACCGACCACGCGAACTCAAAAGCTACCAGGTCGAGACCATCGGCGACGATGGCGTGACCCAAGAAATCTCTTATGTCGGCCCTAACCAACCCTGGTATGACGAGCAAGGGCGCTACACCCTGGTCGCTGCGCCCAAGCGCCTTGCTGATGGACGACTCGGCAGTCGCGTGACATGGCAGGATGTCCGGGAACAGTTGTGGGCCTGCTACAACCCGGCCCAAACACTGCGGTTCATTCCCTACGATGATCCCACCGGAACCGATGCCCTCCCCGAGTCCGTCCGTCCGAGCCTGCCGTTACATCGCTGTCCGGCCAGCCGCGACACGGTCGGTGAAAAGCGGTTGCGAGTGGTGGGTTGGGATGCGGGCAATAGCGAGCCGCTGGCGCTAACGCCGACTCTAGAACGCTATCTAGCGGCCTGCGCCGAGGCGGAGCATCCGGCGGGCGTGCCACTGGATGCCCTGCCGGACCCCCGCAGTTTCGACTTTCTCAAGTTGCTGGGCGGTTTCGCGGTGGTCCACGGGCACGGCGTGCTGCTCATCGATGACTGGTGCAACGAACGGTTGAACGTGGATGGCTGTCGGCAAGAGTTCGATCAAGTCGCCGCACGGTTACGAAGTGTCCACGAGATCGGCGCGGAGGCAATGGCGCTAGTCGAGCGGCTGCAACATGGGTTGGCGCAAGGCCGGCCATTGCCATATCGCGACCTGGTTTGGCGCTTGCCCAACCTACGCCTGCGGCTACGGACCACGTTGTTTCGGACTCGTGCCGCGAGCGAGGACAGCGACGTGCTGCATTTTCGGGAGACGTTGGAGCACCGCTGGGGGCTGGCTGGACAACTGGCGGAGTTGAACGAAACCCTGGAGCAGTTGGATACCTTGGCGCAGAATCAAGTTGAGCTACGGACCAATCGCCTATTGAACGGCTTGACCATTTATGGCTTTCCGGCAGCTTTGTTCACGGAGTTTTTCGGTAATTTTGTGCTGCAGAAATGGTCCGAAACCGGGTCGTGGGTGGATGGGGTGCATTGGCACGGGCTGTTGCTGTATCTGGCGCTGTGCGGGACAGGGTCGTTGCTGCTGTGGCTGCTCAATCGCTCGATCCATCGGTTCGGCGGGCGTGGCCGCCAACCGAAAGCATCCGGTTCCTGATCGATGATCCGCATCGCTTACTGGTCGAAATTAGTAGGTCACGCACCGTGTACTTTTTCCGAAGTAGGGTACGCGCTGCGTACCCTACTTGGCGACCCGGATCGTCGATCAAGCCAGACAGCACGGCCGCGTCACCATCGGCGACGTGATCCGCCTCACCGGCGCGAGCCGGAACACGCTCAAGGAACATTTCCGGCGGTTAGTGGACCAGGGTCATCTGGTCCGGCGCAGCAGGGGCAAGGGAACGTGGTATACCCTACCTTGATACGATCTATTCCCACCCGAACGCTTGCTTGACCACCTCGGCGTTCTCCCTAAGCGCCGCCAGCAAGGCCGCGCGCTGCTCGGAGTTCAGGGCATACACCGTGTGGGCGAATTGTCTTACGAGTTCCCGCCAGGGTGGTTCCAACACGCCGTGCTGCTTGGCCCACAGGGCTTCCAGTTGCTGATGGAACGCCATGGACGCCAGCAGGCGTTGCGCGGCGGAGGGCCAATCGGCCAAATCCAGGCAGCCGATGAGTGCCCCAAAAGTCACTTTGAGTAGACCAGCACCCGCCGGTAGCCGACCCTGTTGAACCACGGTCAGATAAATCGCCGCAGCCCTGTCCCAGTCCGCGACGGCCTCCGGCAAACGACCTGATCGATACTGGGCGTTGCCGCAGTTGCTATAGGCCGTGGCCAGGTCGTTGCGCAGGCCGACCTCCCAGCGCCCGACCGGTTCCAGCTCCGCCCGCACTGCCTCCCGCAGGTCGATGGCGGCGTCGTAATCGGCAATAGCGGCGCTCGGGCCATGCCCGGCGTGCCCCTTGGCGATGCCGCGGTTGCTATAGGCCATGGCCAGGTCGTTGCGTAGGCCGACCTCCCAACGCCCCGCCGGTTCCAGCTCCGCCCGCACTGCCTCCCGCAGGGCGATGGCGGCGTCGTAATCGGCGATAGCGGCGCTCGGGCCGTGCCCGCTGGTGTTCGCTTTGGCGTTGCCGCGGTTCATATAGGCCGTGGCCAGGCCGTTGCGCAGGCCGACCTCCCAGCGCCCCGCCGATTCCAGCTTCGCCCGTACCGCCTCCCGCAGGTCGATGGCGGCGTCGTAATCGGCAATAGCGGCGCTCGGACCGTGCCCGCTGGTGTTCGCCTTGGCGTTGCCGCGACCCACGTAGGCGTCGGCCAGGTCGTTGCGCAGGCCGACCTCCCAGCGGCCCTCCCGCGCTAGGTCATCCCGCAGCGCCTCCTGAAGGGCGATGGCGGCGTCGTAATCGGCGATAGCGGCGCCCGAGCCGTACCCGCTGGCGTCCTGCTTGGCGGAGCCGCGGTTCATATAGGCCGTGGCCAGGTCGTTGCGTAGGCCAACCTCCCAGCGCCCGACCGGTTCCAGCTCCGCCCGCAGTACCTCCATCAGGTCGATGGCGGCGTCGTAATCGGCGATAGCGGCGCCCGGGCCGTGCCCGCTGGCGCGCTGCTTAGCGGCGCCGCAACACTTGTAGGCCTTGGCCAGGTCGTTGCGCAGGCCGACCCCCCAGCGCCCCGCCGGTTCCAGCTCCGCCCGCAGCACCTCCATCAAGGCGATGGCGGCGGCGTAATCGGCTAGGGCCGCGCTCGGGCCGTGCCCGGCGTGCCCCTTGGCGATGCCGCGGTTCATGTAGGCTTTGGCCAAGGCGTCGCACTGGCCGACCCCCCAGCGCCCCGCCGGTTCCAGCTCCGCCCGCAGCACCTCCATCAGGGCGATGGCGGCGGCGTAATCGGCTAGGGCCGCGCTCGGGCCGTGCCCGCTGGTGTTCGCTTTGGCGTTGCCGCGGTTTGTATAGGCCCCGGCCAGGGCGTTGCGCAACCCCACCTCCCAGCGCCCGGCCGGTTCCAGCTCGGCCCACAGCGCCTCCATCAGGGCGATGGCGGCGGTGCAATCGGCGATGGCGATATCCAATTCGATGCGGGTTTGCCGGACATTGCCGCGAGTCATCAGAGCGGCGGCGGCGCAGTTGCTCAGTTCGGCCCGCCGCTCCTCCGGCTCGTCTGGATGCATGGCCAGCTCGGCCAAGGACTGCGCGGTAATACCCAGGCGCAGCGCCTCCCCGGTTCGATACTGCTCTCGGTACGTGTTCGAGCGGTTGATACAAGCCCAATAGACAGCCTCGACGGTGTCCCAACACGGCAACCGCAGACCGCCGGCGACCAGCGCCACTATCGGCCCGCCGGCCCGGATTAAGGCCGCTGTTTCCGCAGTTTCGTCATTGGCGGCTTGATAGTCGCCCAACGCCTCCTTCGCAAGGCGCACCAGCGTCCCGGTCGTCTCCCACCCCTCCAGCGCCTCCAACTGCTCCACCATGCCTTTCAGCCCCAGGGCGAACCGGCTGGTGGCCGCCGCCGCGCCGCGATAACTGCGGATCAGCTCCTGGATGGAATAGAGCGCGGTCAGGAAGCGCGGATCGAGTTCGCGCGGGCGGGTGGCCGGGTAGCCGACCCGCCAGGCCAGTTCCAGCAAATCCAGCCCCAACCAGGCGCGGTCGATCACCGGCGCGGGTTCCATTAGGGCGATCTCAGCCCGATGCGCCTGCTCAGCGGCGGCCAGTTCCAGCAGGATGCGGCGGATCAGCGCGAACTTGCGCGGCGGCTCCCAGGTTTCCAGCGCCGCCAAGTGCTGTTGCAACGGTTCCGCCGACAGTTCGGCTAGGTCCGCCGGGCCGACGGCGCCGCTGGCGAGCAACGCGGTGTAGTAGCTCAGCGACTTGAAGCGGTGCTCGCCGTGTTCCAGCACCCGCTCGAACAGCGCGGCGCGCTCGGTTTCCTGGGGATAGAGCGATGTCAATCGCTGCTCGAAAAACGTCCGCAGCACGGTCCGATACTCGGCATCGGTGCGCGGGTCGAGAGCGTAGCGCGCGCGCAAGGCATCGGTGGAGGCCGCGAAAGCGTTATCCAGCGCCGTGTAAACGGCCGTGGGGCAATCGTCAGCGGGCCGGGCGGGGTCGCGCCCGCGTGAGGTGAGCAGGAGAAACACCCGTTCCGGCAGCCGGCCGGTCGGCGGCAACAGCTCGGTAATCGAGCCGCCTTCGACCGTCTCGTCCAGCGGCGGCAGTTCATCCAGCCCGTCCAGCACCAGCAGGAACCGCGCGCTGGGGCCGAGGTGGGCCGTGGCCTCGTTCCGCATCCGCTCCAGCCAGGCGCAGAACGCGCCGGGCCGGTCGCCTTTGAACGCTTCGTCATACAGAAACCGCTCCAGGCTCAGAAAGCTCTTGTCGCCGCTGCGGCCCAACGCGAACTGCACGTCGGAACTCAGCGCCGCCGGGGTGCAGCGGTATTCACGGCGGATGGCGACCACGATGGCTTCCAGATCGTCCCACAGCGGCGCGGGCTGCTCGCCGCCCAGCACTTCGCGGAGCGACCCGCGCGTGGCGAGACCATAGGCGAACAGCGTCTTGCCCACGTCCGCCGGCGCGCATAGCCAGAACAGACCGCGTTCCCGCGCCGCCGGGTCCAGAAAATCGCGCAGGACACGGCGCAGGTACTCCGGCACCACGTATTCGCGCTGAAACGAAATACCGTCGAGAAAATCCCGCACCTCGTCATCGCCGAGATCGCCGACCGGGGCGTCATCTCCGCCGCTGGTTTCCGCCTCTTCGGGTAGGCTGTCCAGTTCCGCGATCAGGCTCGGTTCACCGGCGGCGTGACCGGCCAGACCGGTGTCGCCGGTGCGATAATCCAGCAGGCTCAACAGCGCCTGGCTGCGTTTGCCAATGCGTTTGTTGAGTACGTAGCAACCGATTTCGGCGTCGCGCGAATGACGGCGCAGACAGATATACGGCCCCAGCCACAGCGTGTGATCGCCCCGATCTAGCCGCAGCGGAACCAAGGCGCGCGCGCTCAGATGTTCGAGCAAGGCCGGTTGCGCGGCTTCCAACGCCGAGTGGCCGGTGAGCATGAGGGTCCAATCCGCGTCCGTGCCGACCGCCAGCGCGATCCCGTCCCAAGCGGCGGCATGAGCCACGAGGCGGGCGCTGAACGCAGTCAGCCGTTCGTTCAGATCATCCGTGAAGTCGAGCATATCCAACCGCAGGGCGTTATGCCCCAATTCTTCGTTGCGCCAGCCAACCAGGTTAACCAGTTCTTGCCACAAGAGCGTGGGTTGCGGCTTGCGACCCGCTTTGCGCAACAGTCCCAGCACGGATGCCCAGGGCTGCCAGAGATCCTCGGCCAGCCGGTAAGCCGCTTCGACAAGCTTGACTCCCTCCTGCACCCAGTCGCCCAGGGAAGGCGGCTTGCGGGCGAGCAGAAAGCGTCGGGCCTCCGCCCGTTGCCGCGCGTTACCCTGTTCGATCAGCAACCGCCCGGCGATGCTGACCACCAGCTTGACCAGCACCTCGGCGCAGTCCTTGAGCTGCACCATGGCCGCCAGCAATTGACCGCGTTGCAACTCCGCGCGCAGCCGCCAATACTCGAACGCCAGCGGCATGGGCCAGCGGTCCAGAATAACGGGCGACCAGTCGATGCGTTCGACTAGGGCGCGGCAGAACTCAGCGGCCTGTTCATGATGACGGGGTGCGAAAGCCATGTTGCCATTCTCTCGGTTACAGGGAGTTCCTGATCATTAACGCTGCAACGGCGCATTTTTTTTACGCCGCGACACCGCGAATTCTGGGATTCGCATCATTTTCCGCACCCAGCATCACAGCACTCCTCACAACGGCACCACCCCGGCCTTGACCAAATCCTCGACGACGGGAGGCGAGTCGGCCAGCAGCAACCGGCGCTCCTCTTCGCCGCGACGGTCAAGTTCCTGACGCCACGCGATGGGCGATCCGATGACTAGCCCGTCCGGCAACCGTTCCAACACCGGCACGGCTTCGGCGCGCTGCGCTTGAAATCGCCCTAAGAACCGCTCGGTCTGCGGGCGATGCCCCAGCAGCGCGCTGAACACGGCCAACTCGAACCAGTAGTGCCAGCTTTCCAAAGCGCTCTCCGCGATCGCCCACGGCGGTAGGGCGACCGAGGTGTCTCCCGCCGCTTGCCGGTACAGATGGAGATAGCCGAGCGTGAAACCCAGCGGTCCGGTGTCCTGCACGGGCAGACGATCTCGCACCGTCGTCAATTGCTCGGCCAGCCAAGCGAACGCCGCCGGGTCTTGCGCGCGCCAGGCCCACAGCGCATACGCGCGGATCAGATAGGCCAGGGTCGCGTTGCCCGGTCCGAGAGCGGACAAGACGGGCGCATGCGCCCGCAGGATGTCTCCCACCTCAGCCGCCAGAGGACGAGCCTCACCGTGTGGATCGGCCCAGGCCGCCGTGTACAGCAGGCCCGCGCGCTCGCGGTTAGGATCGCGGTGGTCTTTGGCCTGCTTTTGCCGGTACAGGGTCAGCGCCTGCTCCGGGTAACCCTGGCGCAATGCCAACCGTGCCCGTCGATCCAGTCGGTTGATTTTCTGAAATTGGGACAGCTTGTCCCTGGTCCTGGCGAGACAGGCATCCAGACTGTCGTACAGTACCAAGCCCGGACCCGGCCAATCGAGATCGATCAGGCAATTCACCAGCAAACCCAACAGGCCGACGCCTCCGGCCTGGTGCAGATGGGATTCGTCCAGATGCGCGAAGCCCTGCGCCAGTGTCTCGATGGCTTCGACGTAGTCGCCATTCCGGTAATGGTGCTTGCCCCAGCCGTGATAGATGTAGGGCGCTTTGGGGGCGCTCGGCGAATCGAGCCGGAGATCGATGCCCAACGGCTGGTAACGCGCCAGCAGGCTGTGGTCATACGGTTCGGCCAGATAAACGATGTAGGGCGTTACCCAATCCGCCGTCAACCGCGGCAGGTCTTCCCGCAAACGGTCCAGGCGCGGCAGCAAGGCGGTTTCGGCATCAGGGTCGTCGTACTGCATTCCCAGCGCGTCGTAGAGGTCATCGACCGCCGTGTCCAGATGGCCTCGGACTCGAAATCCGCGCGCCGTAATCCGTTCCAGCAACGCCTGGAGTGCGGCGTCATTATCCTTGGCAGCCTCGTTTAATGCCACGTCAGGCTGCTCCGCCCAGGCACATGTTGGTCCCCGGTGCAGATCACCTCGACCCAGCAGCCGCAGCCGACGGGCACCGTAGTCGCTATCCGGCTCCCGCTGGGTTTCCCACAGCAGATCGGCCACGGTGCGACCGGCTTCCCAACCAGCCAGGAACGCTTGCAGAAAGCGATCGGCGGCGGGCGCGTCCAACCGGCCCACCGGGGCGAGCACCGCTTGCGCGCCGGCTTGCAGCAGCGCGTGGCCGTAATCGAGCAGGTTACCTTTCTCGTCGCCGCAAGCCAGCAGCATCACCAACGGGGGCAATCCCTGGAGAACCGGCAAGGTCCAGTACTCGCCCATGTCAGTGCGAAACGGTCGTGCGTCCAACCCCTCACTGCCGTGACCAATCACGCACAGCAATGCCGTGTCGGAGAGATCGAGTTTAGGTAATTCCAAACGGGTGTCGACCGGACCGCGCAGATGAGCGCCGATGTCCACTGCCGCGAGGGGTTCGTCAAACAGCTTTTGGCCAGCGGTGC
>WBZL01003940.1_pt1 | contig 13215 bp, 11 predicted proteins | sample 5204291 | NCBI WGS metagenome assembly WBZL01 (sample SAMN12344345, study PRJNA552823) | activated sludge metagenome | biome: Activated sludge suspended growth; feature: Nitrification reactor; material: Wastewater; isolation source: activated sludge from nitrification reactor of wastewater...
GGCGCCGACGGGGTGTTCGTCGGCTCCGGCATCTTCAAGTCCGGCAATCCGGCGCAGCGGGCGCATGCGATCGTCCAGGCGACCACCCACTTCGACAATCCCGACGTGCTGGCCAAGGTGTCCCGGGGTCTCGGGGAAGCCATGGTCGGCATCAACGTCGAGGAACTGCCGGTCGACCATCGGCTCGCCGAGCGCGGCTGGTGAGCCGGCCCCGCACGATCGGGGTCCTGGCCCTGCAAGGGGCGTTCCGCGAACATCTGCGGCTGCTGCAGTCGTTGGGCGCCGAGGCCCGCGCGGTCCGCACCCCCGACGAGTTGGCTCAGGTGGCGGCCTTGGTCATCCCCGGCGGGGAGTCGACGGCCATCTCCCGACTGGCTGTCGACCTGGGAATGCAGGAACCGATCAGCGAACGTATTCGCGGCGGCATGCCTGCCTTCGGGACCTGCGCCGGGATGATCCTTCTGGCGGATCGACTGCTCGACCCCCGGTCCGGGCAGCAACAGTTCGGCGGGCTGGATCTGACGGTGCGGCGCAACGCCTTCGGCCGTCAGGTGGAGTCGTTCGAGACACCGGTGTCGATCCCGGCAGTGGGGGAGCCGGACTATCCCGGAGTCTTCATCCGGGCACCGTGGGTGGAGTCGACCGGCCCAGCAGTCGAGGTGCTGGCCACACTGACTCGTCCCGGTCCCGCCGGCACGCCTGCCGTTAGGATCGTCGCGGTACGTCAGGGGCCGGTCCTGGCAACGGCGTTCCACCCGGAGCTGACCCGCGACAACCGGTTGCACCGTCAGTTCCTGACGATGATCGAGGAGGACTGAATGTCCGGCCACTCCAAATGGGCCACCACCAAGCACAAGAAGGCGGTCATCGACGCCAAGCGCGGCAAGTTGTTCGCGAAGTTGATCAAGAACGTCGAAGTGGCCGCCCGAACCGGCGGGGGCGACCCCGCGGGCAACCCGACGCTGTACGACGCCATCCAGAAGGCGAAGAAGAGCTCCGTCCCCAACGACAACATCGACCGTGCCGTCAAGCGTGGCTCCGGTGCCGAGGGCGGTGGGGCCGACTACGAGACGATCATGTACGAGGGTTACGGCCCCGCCGGGGTGGCCGTTCTCATCGAGTGCCTGACCGACAACCGCAACCGGGCCGCCGGCGAGGTTCGGATCGCCATGACCCGAAACGGTGGCAACATGGCCGATCCCGGCTCGGTGGCTTACCTGTTCACCCGCCGCGGAGTGGTGATCGTGCCCAGGGATGCCGGCACCGAGGATCAGATCCTCGACGCGGTCCTCGAGGCCGGGGCCGACGAGGTCAACGATTTGGGGGAGTCCTGGGAGATCGTGTGTGAAGCGACTGATGTGGTCGCGGTACGCAGCGCACTGCAGACCGCCAACATCGACTACGACTCGGCCGAAGCGACCTTCCTCCCTAGCGTGACCGTGCCGCTCGACGAGGACGGCGCCCGCAAGACATTCCGCCTGATCGAGGCGCTCGAGGACTCCGACGACGTGCAGAACGTGTACGCCAACTTCGACGTATCGGACGAGGTCATGGAGGCAGTCGGCTGATCCGCGCGCGTCCTCGCGCTGCGGGCACTAGCGTCGCGAGTGCTGAGGAGGAACAGTGAGCGACTTGGACAAGGCGGTTCGCAGCGCCAACGAACTGCGTGCCGTGGGCCAGCAACTGACCGGATTCGATGCGGCCACCTGGCGCACCGCCCAGAGTGATCGCGGGATGCGTTCGTCGATCGTGGCCGTCTCGCTGCTCGACTCCACCCCGGACTGGGAGCGGCTGAAGGGCCGGTTCGATCGGCTGACCCGGTTGGTCCCGGTGCTGCGCGAACGGCCCCTGTTCGGCGCGGTGGGGGTCTCGATGCCGCGGTTGGCGGTCGACCCCGACTTCGATCTCGACATCCATCTGCACCGGTATCGGCTCCCGGAGGGCGGTGGTTGGGACGACGTGCTGTCGGAGGCCCGCCGCATGAGCCTGACTGACTTCGACAACGACCGGCCGCTGTGGGAATCCGTCCTCATCGAAGGTTTGCCGGGCGGTCGGTCAGCTCTGATTCTGAAGCTCCACCACGCCGTCGCCGACGGTCAGGCCACCATCCTGATCGCCGCGAACCTGTTCGAACTCACGCCGGCGGGTAACCCCGACGAACCTGCCGCGCCGCCGCCCCCGGAGGGGCGGCCAGTGTCCATGGCCAGCGTGAGCCGAGCGAACATCGCCGACAATGTGACCCGCGCGGCCGAAGCAGCGGTCTCTGGCGTCAAGGTCATGGCCGAACTCGCCTTCGGAACCGTCAAGGATCCCGTCGGTACCTGGTCGGATGCGGTGAATATGGCCGAGTCGATCGGTCGCTTCGCGTCGATGCCGGAGTCGTCGCTGTCGCCCCTCATGGCCGGGCGGTCCACCACGTACCGGTTCGCGACCTTCGACCTGCCGTTCGCCGAGATGCGCGCCGCGGCCAAGCGCCGGGGCGACACCGTCAACGACATCTTCTTGGGGTCGGTGGCCACGGGTATCGCCAAATACCACGACCGCCATGAACGCCCGACCCGCCGGCTGCGGTTCAACATCCCGATCAGCATCCGCAAGGCGGTCAAGGACGGGAGTTCGTCGAACGCGGTGACCATCGCCCGGTTCGAACTGCCGGTCAACGGGGTATCGGTGGACGAACGCATCAAGTCCGCCCATGCCGAGGTCAAGCGCTGGCGCGACGAGCCCGCCTTGGCGTTGGCCAACCCGTTGGCTGACGTCACCTGGTTGTTGCCGGTGCCCGTGCTGGCCAACGTCGCCCGTGCCAGCGACGTCACCACATCGAACGTTCCCGGCCCGCCCATGCCGATCTACATCGCGGGCAGCCGGGTCGTGGGCAGTTGGCCGCTGGTGCCGACTGTGGGCGCTGCCGCCAACATCACGATGGTCACCTACGACGGAACCGCGTTCGTCGGGCTGTCGGCCGACGAGGTCGCCATCCCGGATCTGGCGGACTTTGTCACCGACCTTCGCGCCGGGTTCGAAGAAGTCATTGGCGCCCCGGTGGGCCCATCGGACCCGGTCAAGCGAGGCCGCACCGACCAGCCCTCGCACGCCAACGGCGTCCGTACCGAGATCCCCGCGAAGAAGGCGCCCTCGAAGCGGGCCGCGGCCAAACGACCCGCCGCGAACAAGGCGCCGGCCAAGAAGGCGCCGCCAAAGAAGGCGCCGGCCAAGAAGGCGCCGGCCAAACGACCCGCAGCGAAGAAGGCCCCAGCCAAGAAGTCCGCGACCAAGCGCTGACCCGCCGCTGTCCCACCCGCCGCGGGGTGAGTAGCGGGCGTGAGCCCGCGTATCGAAGCCAAGGCGGAGTGCGGCCCGCACCCCCACCCGCCGCGGGGTGAGTAGCGGGCGTGAGCCCGCGTATCGAAGCCAAGGCGGAGTGCGGCTGGCACCTGGTGGACCGCCCTGGGTGCGGGCCGATCTGGGCGGGCTTCGATACACCGCCTTCGGCGGCACTCACCCCGCAGAGAGACGGCACTCACCTCGCGGAGAGACGGCACTCACCCTGCGGGTGCTGGTCGGATTCGCACCGGGGACGCGCGGGGCGAAACTACCGCCGGGATCGGGCGGGGCGCGCTAGGGTGCGAACATACGTTCGACCCAAGGGAGTGATCATGCGGGTCATCGGGGTGGATCCTGGACTCACCCGGTGTGGCGTGGGCACCGTCGACGCGCTGGCTGGGCGACGGGTTCAGTTGGTCGACGTCACCGTCATCCGATCGTCGCCCGATCAAGATCTGGTCGACCGTCTGGCCATCATCCACGAAGGGGTGGTTTCCGCCATCGCCACCCACGCGCCCGAAGTGCTGGCCGTGGAACGAGTGTTCGCGCAGCACAACACCCGCACCGCCATGGGGACCGCTCAGGCATCGGCCGCCGCCATCCTCGCCGCGGCGCAGGCGGGAATCCCGGTCGTCCTGCACACGCCGAGCGAGGTCAAGGCAGCGGTCACCGGCAATGGCCGCGCCGACAAACAGCAGGTGGCGAGCATGGTCATGCGGCTGCTGCGCCTGTCCGCGGCGCCCACCCCCGCCGACGCCTCCGATGCACTGGCGCTGGCCATCTGTCACGCGTGGCGCGCCCCGTTGATCGATCGGCTGAGCCAATCCGTCACCCGAGCCCGGCAGGTGACCGCATGATCGAGTACGTCCGCGGAGTCGTCGGCCGCCGTGCCGAGTCGCATGTCGTCATCGACGTCGGCGGGATCGGGATCCGCGTCGAAGCCGCCCCTGCGACAGTGGCCGCCCTCGCCGCCGGTGAGACGCGCGAAGTGCCCACGAGTCTCGTGATCCGCGAGGACTCGTGGACGCTCTACGGGTTCGCCGACGCCGACGAGCGGGAGGTTTTCGAACTCGTCCAGACCGTCTCCGGGGTCGGACCCCGACTGGCCCAGTCGTTGGTCGCCACCCTCACCGCCGATGGGCTGCGACAGGCGGTGCAACGGCAGGACGCGGCCACCGTCATGACCGTCCCGGGCATCGGTCGCAAGGGTGCCCAGCGGATCCTGCTTGAACTGGCCGATCGCCTCGGACCGCCCACCGGAGCCGATGGATCGGCGGCCGGTGCGAGTGCCGCCGTCCCGGGCTGGCGCGACGACGTGGTGAGCGGTCTGGTCGGTCTGGGATGGTCCCCTCGTGAAGCCGAAGCCGCGGTGCAGGCCGTCTCGGAACGGGTGGCCCCCGACGCCGACGTCCCCGCCGTCCTCAAGGAGGCACTGCGGGAGTTGAAGCGACCATGACCGACGATCGACTGGTGGACCCGCAGGTCGAACCGGGCGAGGCCGCCCTCGATTCGGCGCTGCGCCCGCAGAGCCTCGGCGAGTTCGTGGGTCAGCCCCGGGTGCGGGACCAACTCGATCTGGTCCTCACCGCCGCCCGCCGTCGCGATCGGCCCGCGGATCACGTGTTGTTGTCCGGCCCGCCGGGCCTCGGCAAGACCACGCTGGCCGGCATCATTGCGGCCGAGATGGGCGCGCCGTTCCGCATCACCAGTGGACCGGCACTGCAGCACGCCGGTGACCTGGCCGCACTGTTGACCAGCCTCCAGCCGGGCGAGGTGCTGTTCCTCGACGAGATCCACCGCACCTCCCGCTCCGCCCAGGAGCTGCTCTACATCGCGATGGAAGACTTCCGGGTCGACATCATCGTGGGCAAAGGCCCCGGTGCTACCGCCATACCGCTCGACCTGGAACCGTTCACGCTCGTCGGCGCCACGACCCGCGCGGGGCTACTCCCCGGACCCCTGCGCGACCGGTTCGGCTTCACCGCGCACCTGGATTTCTACGACGAGGCAGATCTCGCCACGATCCTGCGGCGCTCGGCGCGCCTGCTCGACGTGCATGCAGACCCCGGTGGGATCACCGAGATCGCTGGGCGCAGCCGGGGGACCCCACGGGTGGCCAACCGTCTCCTGCGCCGGGTCCGTGACTATGCCCAGGTGCACGGTGACGGCACCATCGACCGGGCCACGGCGCACGCCGCCCTCGACCTGTATGAAGTCGACCCGCTGGGTCTGGACCGCCTCGACCGTGCGGTGCTCGACGCGCTGGTGCGCCGGTTCGACGGCGGTCCGGTCGGCCTGAACACGCTTGCGGTGTCGGTGGGCGAGGAGAGCGAGACGGTCGAAACCGTGGCCGAACCGTTCCTGTTGCGGCTCGGCTTCATCACCCGCGGACCCCGCGGCCGCGAGGCCACACCAGCCGCCTGGCGCCACCTGGGCGCCACCCCACCGGTGCCCGACACGGCGCAGTTGACGCTTTCCGCCGACCTCGACAGCGGCGCTCCCACCGACGGGTAGGGTGTAGCGGTCATCAACGAGCGCTGGAGGAGTGCGTGGCAGCACCGGCGGGATACCGGCCTTGGCGGGTACTGGGATTGCTGGCGGCCGTCGTCCTGGCGCTGAGCGTTTGGACGTTCTGGCCGGGTCAGGCGCACACGCCCCAACTGGGTCTGGACCTGCGCGGCGGCACCCAGGTCATCCTGGACCCGCAGCCCATCACCCAGGGCGCCACGGTCACCGAGGAACAGCTCCAGCAGTCTGTGGAGATCATCCGCCAGCGGGTCAACGGCATCGGTGTCGCGGAGGCCGACGTCTCGATCCAGGGTTCCGGCAACGATGCCGTGATCGTTGTATCGGTTCCGGGCGTCAGCCAGGACCGCATCGTGGAACTCGTGGGGCGCACCGCTCTGCTCAACTTCCGCCCGGTGAACAACATCCTGAACCCGGCGCCAGCGAGCGCCGCGGACACGCAGGCCACAGCCGACAACCAAGCCAACGGCGGCAAGAACGCCAAGGACAACAAGAAGACCGCCAGCGGCAATGCCAAGACCCCATCCCCGAGTGCGTCGCCGGCCGCCGCGAGCCCCTCGCCGACGGCCGCCCCGGATGCCGGGTCGACCGACGCCGCCGCCCAGCCACAGAGCCAGCAGATCGTGCAGGCCGACTCCGATACCCCGAAGTTCCAGACCGAGCTGGCCGCGTTGGACTGCACCAACCCGGTCAATCAGGCCGGGGGTGCCGCTGACGATCCGGCCAAGTGGCTGGGCACCTGTGATCAAGATGGGGCGGCGAAGTACTCGCTGGAACCTGCTTTCATCAAGGGCACCGAGATCACCAACGCACAAGCCCAGCTGCCGCAGCAGGGGGCCGGCGGCTGGGTGGTCACGCTGGAGTTCAACGGTGAAGGCGCCAGCAAACTCGCCGAGATCTCGAAGAAGTTGTCGGCGCAGCCGCCGCCCACCAACCAGTTCGCGATCGTCCTGGACGGGGTTGTCGTGTCTGCGCCGTCGTTCTCCGAACCGATCTTGGGCGGGCAGGCGCAGATCGAAGGCAACTTCACGACCGAACAGGCCAACGACCTGGCCAACGTGCTCAAGTACGGCGCCCTCCCGGTGACCCTGGAACAGCAGTCGGTCGAGAGTGTCTCCCCGACCCTGGGTAGCGATCAGTTGCGCGCCGGCATCTTCGCCGGCCTTCTGGGCCTCGCGCTGGTCGGCTTGTATCTGATCCTGTACTACCGGATCCTCGGCGTCGTCGCGGTGTTCAGCCTCGTCATCGCCGCGTGGGTCACCTACTGCCTGTTCGTCATCCTGGGCAACCTGATCGGGTTCACGCTGACGTTGGCGGGCATCGCCGGTGCCATCGTGTCCATCGGCATCACCGCCGACTCGTTCGTCGTGTACTTCGAACGATTGCGCGACGAGATCCGCGACGGCAAATCACTGCGCCGGGCGGCCGACGACGGCTGGATCCGAGCGCGGCGCACGCTCTTGGCCGCCGACTTCGTTTCCATCCTGGCCGCGGTGGTCCTGTACTTCCTGAGCGTCGGCAACGTCCGCGGCTTCGCGTTCTCGCTGGGCCTGACCACGGTCGTCGACATCGTCATCGCCTTCTGGTTCACCCGTCCCATCACTCTGTTGTTCGCGCGCACCAAGTGGATGCAGAAGGGCGGGTCGTTCACCGGCGTGTCGCCCAAGCGACTCGGTGTCGATTCGCTCATGGGTACCCGCCGAGAACCGGTGCGACGCCGCCGGCGACCGGCCGCGGCGACCGCCGGCGCGGGCAACGATGAAGGGGCGGTGCTCTGATGTCCAAGCTCCGCGATGTAGCGCACAACCTCTACGCCGGACAGGTCTCCTACGACTTCGTCGGCAAGACCAAGATGTGGTATGCCATCTCCGGCGTCATCCTGGCGCTCACCCTGGGTTCGCTCATCTTCCGCGGATTGAACCTGGGGATCGAATTCAAGGGCGGCGCCGAGTTCCAGGTGCCTTCGTCGAGTTGTTCCATCGAACAGGCCCGCACGACCGTCGACGAGGTCACCGGCGCCGAGTCGATCGTCACCCAGTTGGGCGACGGCAGTCTGCGCATCCAGACCGCCACAGTGACCAACGATCAAGGGCTGGCCATCACCAAGGAACTCGGCCAGGAGTGTGGCGTCCCGCCGAACAACATCGATATCCAAGTCGTCGGCCCCACCTGGGGATCCGAGGTCAGCAAGAAGGCGCTCCAAGGGCTCGTCGTCTTCCTCATCCTCGTCAGCATCTTCATGGCCATCTACTTCGAGTGGCGCATGGCTGTGGCGGGTCTGGTCGCGCTGGCGCACGACCTCATCATCACGATCGGCGTCTATTCGATCCTGGGCTTCGAAGTGACCCCGGCAACCGCCATCGGTGTGCTGACCATCCTGGGCTATTCGCTCTACGACACTGTCGTGGTCTTCGACAAGGTCAAGGAGAACACCGCCGGGATCTTGGGGCAGAGCCGGATCACGTACGCCGAGGCGGCCAACCTGGCCATCAACCAGACGTTGATCCGTTCCATCAACACGTCCATCGTGGCGCTGCTTCCGGTCGCCGCGATCCTGTTCGTCGGCGCGGGTCTGCTGGGTGCGGGCACCCTGAAGGATCTGGCGCTGGCGCTGTTCGTCGGCATGGCCGCCGGAACCTACTCCTCGATCTGTGTGGCCACCCCATTCCTGGTGCAGCTCAAGGACCGCTCACCCGAGATCCAGGCTCTGGAACGGCGGGTCATGGCCCGGCGGCGCAAGAGCACGAATGCCGCCGGGGAACCCGAAGCCGGAGTCGACGGGACCGATGGCGACGATGAGTCGGTGCCGGCCACCACGGGCGGACGGGACCGTCCGGTTTCCCGAACGGTCACCGAAAGCGGCGTCCGACAGCAGCCCAAACGGCAGGCTCGGTCCCGTCGCAAGCAGTGAACCGGCTCATCGGGGGCTGCGGCTCGTACACTGATGGGATCGCACGGCCGAGCCCTGGGAGGTGACGGTGTCCGAGGACACAACCACACCGCCCCAGCAGCCGTCGACCGGATTCGGTCCGGTGGCGTCGGTGCAGGCCGCCACCGAGCAGGTCACCCGCCTGCGTGATCGGCTGGCCCGGATCACCGTCGGTCCGCGCAGCGGCTACCCCGAACTGGAACCACTGTTCCGCACCGTCAAGCAGTTCCATCCCCGGACCGACCTGCGTCTGCTGGAGCGCGCCTACGAGACGGCCCGGCTGCTGCACAAGGACCAGTTGCGCCGTTCCGGTGAGCCGTACATCACCCACCCACTCGCGGTCGCGACCATCCTGGCGGAACTCGGCATGACCGGACCGACGCTTGCTGCCGCGCTGTTGCACGACACCGTCGAGGACACCGAATACAGCCTGGACGCACTGACCAGCGACTTCGGCGACGAGATCGGCCGCCTGGTCGACGGGGTCACCAAGCTCGACCGGGTCACCTACGGTCAGTCGTCCGCCGCCGAGACCGTTCGCAAGATGGTCGTCGCCATGGCCCGCGACATCCGCGTGCTGGTCATCAAGCTGGCCGACCGGCTGCACAACATGCGCACGATCGGCTGGCTGCCGGCGGCCAAACAACGCAAGAAGGCCGCCGAGACGCTCGAGATCTACGCCCCGCTGGCACACCGGCTGGGCATGAACACGATCAAGTGGGAACTCGAGGACCTGGCTTTTGCCGCGCTGCAGCCCAAGGTGTACGAGGAGATCGTGCACCTGGTGACCCAGCGGGCTCCCGCCCGCGACCAGCACCTGAACCGGGTCATCGAAGAACTCAACACCGACCTGCGGTCGGCACGCCTGAAGACCGTCGTCACCGGGCGACCCAAGCACTACTACTCGATCTACCAGAAGATGGTCGTCCGCGGCCGCGACTTCAACGACATCTACGACCTCGTCGGGGTGCGGATCCTGGTCGACAGCGTCCGTGACTGCTACGCCACGCTCGGAATCGTCCACGCCCGCTGGAGCCCCGTACCGGGACGCTTCAAGGACTACATCGCGATGCCGAAGTACAACATGTACCAATCGCTGCATACGACGGTGATCGGGCCCGAGGGCAAGCCGGTCGAACTGCAGATCCGCACCCAACAGATGCACCGCGCAGCCGAGTTCGGTGTCGCCGCGCACTGGCGCTACAAGAACGGGTCCGTCGGCGACAAGAGTGGGCCCGACGACCTGGCGTGGGTCCGGCAGCTGCTCGAATGGCAGCGCGAGACCGAAGACCCCGACGAGTTCATGGACTCACTGCGGTTCGACCTGAACTCCAGCGAGGTGTTCGTCTTCACCCCGCAGGGCGACATCATCGCCCTGCCCGCCGGCGCCACCCCGGTCGACTTCGCCTACTCGGTGCACACCGAGGTGGGCCACCGCTGTGTCGGGGCGCGGGTCAACGGTCGGCTGGTGCCGCTCGAGTCCGAACTGAGCAACGGCGACGTCATCGAGATCTTCACGTCCAAGGACGAGAACAGTGGTCCCAGCCAGGACTGGCTGCAGTTCGTGAAGAGTCCGCGGGCGCGCACCAAGATCAAGTCGTGGTTCTCCAAGGAGCGCCGTGACGAGGCGATCGAACGGGGCAAAGACCGGCTCAACAAGGCGGTGCGCAAGCGGGGTCTGCCGCTGAAGCGGTTGCTGAACACCGACATGCTCACCAGCCTCGCCGGCGACCTGCGCCTGCCCGATGTGTCCGCCGTCTACGCCGAGATCGGCGAGAACCGGATGTCGGCCGAGTCGGTGGTGGAACGGCTCCTGGCCATCGGCGGGGGAGTCGACGACGTCACCGAGGACCAGCCGGTCGCTTACCGCGCCCACAAGAAGCTCACCGGCGACCCCGGCATCGTCGTGCAGGGGCAGCCCGATGTGTGGGTCAAGCTGGCCCGCTGCTGCACGCCGGTGCCCGGCGATCAGATCACCGGATTCGTGACCCGCGGCTCCGGAGTGTCGGTGCACCGCCGCGACTGCCCGAACGTCGAGCAACTGTCGGAACAGGCCAACCGCATCGTCGAGGTCGAGTGGGCGCCCACCCAGTCCAGCGTCTTCCTGGTGAACATCCAGGTCGAGGCACTCGATCGGTCCGGGCTGCTGTCGGACGTCACCCGGGCCTTGAGCGACCACCACGTCAACATCCTCAGCGCCTCGGTGGCCACCAACAAGGACCGCATCGCGATCAGCCGGTTCTCGTTCGAGATGGCCGAACCCCATCACCTCGGAGCCGTGCTCCGGGCAGTGCGTGGGGTCGAAGGCGTGTTCGACGCCTATCGCGTGTGACCCGACGGGGCACCGGTGCTCAGCCGGAGTACTCGGCCAATGCGGACTCTGCGGCCGCCAGCAACGCACGGCTGGACACCAGGCTCTGCTCCACATCGGCGACCTGGCGCTCGTCGCCGGCTGCTTGTGCCGCGGCCAGCTGCTTCTCCAACTTGGCCACCGACGCGGAGAACGACTCGACAGTCCGCTCCGCCCGATCCCGGGCAGCCGGGTCGCTGCGGCGCCACTGCTCTCGTTCAGCGTCCCGCAGCTGGTTCTCCACGGCCCGCAACCGACGATCCAGGCCCGCCTTCTCACTGCGCGGCACGAACCCGATGGCATCCCACTTGTCCATCAGGTCGGCCAACTTGCCGCGGGCGGTGCGGATGTCGGAGGCGGGGACCAACGCCTCGGCCTCGACGAGCACAGCCTTTTTGGCCTCGAGGTTGGCGGTCTCGTCGGCACTACGTTCGGAGTCGGCCGCCCCTCGGGCGGCGAAGAAGCCATCCTGTGCGGCCCGGAACTCGTTCCACAGCCGGTCGTCGTCGGCCCGGCCGGCCCGCGGGGCCGCCTTCCATTCGGCCATGAGGTCACGGTAGGCGCGACTGGTGGCGCCCCAGTCGGTCGATGAGCTCAATGCCTGCGCTCGCCGGATCAGGCCCTCCTTGATGGTCACCGCTTCGGCGCGAGAGGCATCCAGTTCGGCGAAGTGATGGCGGCGGGCCTTGTCGAAGGTGGACCGAGCGGCCGAGAAGCGCTCCCACTGAGTCTGTTCCGCAGCCTTGTCGAACCGGGGGAGCGCCTTCCATTCCTCGAGCAGGTCGCGGAATCGTTGACCGCTGACCTTCCATGCGGTGGAGTTCGCCAGGGATTCTGCCTCGTCGGCGATCTCGACCCGGCGCGCGGCGGTCGCTTCGCGGGCTGCTTTCTTCTCCTCGGCCAGCACTCCCCGACGGGCGTCGGCGGCTTCGGTCAGCGCCGTCAGCCGCGCTTGGAGTGCGCCGATGTCGCCGACGAAGACGGGTGCTTCCAACTGACCCTGGATCTTGGTGACCACCGCCATCGCCTGATCGGGCGTGGCGGCACCGCTGCGTAGACGCTTGTTGGTGAGGCTGACCTCGACCACGAGGTCCTCGTAGCGCCGCCGGTAGTAGGCCATCCCGGCGTCGGGGTCGCCGGCGGCCCATTGGCCGACCACGTGGTCTGACCCGTCAGGCATCGTCACATGGACGGTGCCGTCAGGATCGATCCTGCCGTCGCTCACGTCATACCCCTCAGGAGAACAGGCGGCCCAGGATGAACCCGCCGGTGGTCAGCAGCACCATCGCCACGATGAGGACGATGGCGATGATCTTCGTGCGGTCGGCCTTGGCGTCCTGCTGCTGCCGACGGGCCTGCTGCCGCTCGTGCTTCTCCCGCGCGAGCTGACGCTGCCGCTGATTGCTGCTGGCCATCCGTGCCCTCCTGGTCCGTTCAGCGTGAGTGTACGGGCAGAATGGACGGCGACCGCAGTGAAGGAGCGACGTTGTTCGTCACGGGATTCCCGGCAGGACCGTTCGGCACGAACTGTTTCGTGCTCGGCACGGGCAAGGGTGCCGAATGCATCATCATCGACCCCGGCATGGGCGCCGCGGAACCGGTCAAAGAGGTGGTGACCGAGAACAACCTTCGTCCGATCGCCGTCCTGCTCACCCACGGGCACCTGGACCACACCTGGAGCGTCGTGCCCATCGCTGACGGCTACGACATCCCCGCATTCATCCACGCCGACGACGTCGATCGGCTGGCCGATCCGGCCGCCACCATGGGGCCCGACATGAAACAACTGCTCCGTCAGATGACGCCGGACGGCACCATCGACGTCGAACCTTCCGACGTGAAGACGCTGTCTGACGGGGAGGTGCTGGAGCTGGCCGGGCTGACCCTCACCGCCTCTCACGCGCCGGGCCACACCGAGGGATCCACCATGTTCGGGTCCCCGGAGACAGCCGACACACCAACGCTGCTGTTCTCCGGTGACGTGTTGTTCGAGGGGTCTATCGGCCGGACCGACCTCGCCGGCGGTGATCACGCCGCCATGTTGCGGTCGTTGCGGACCAAGATCCTGCCGCTGGCCGATGACACC
>WBZL01003941.1_pt1 | contig 13209 bp, 14 predicted proteins | sample 5204291 | NCBI WGS metagenome assembly WBZL01 (sample SAMN12344345, study PRJNA552823) | activated sludge metagenome | biome: Activated sludge suspended growth; feature: Nitrification reactor; material: Wastewater; isolation source: activated sludge from nitrification reactor of wastewater...
CCATTTTGCGGGCGTTATGATGTTGGTCTCGGTAACCGTATCATGCCAGAAATGGCCGCCTGCGCCCCCAGCTTTCGCCCACAGCAGTGAAAAATCTCCTTGCAGGGTGAGTTTTGCAAGAGGCTCTGAATGACAAAAGATAATAGACAACCCGCTACGGGCGCTTGGCCCAAACGCCGAAATCCAGGTTGTTATACACGGACTGGGGTTCGCTAAGAAAAGCGCTGGCTCAGCATTCCGGATGTCGAATAATTTTACATTCCACTCGCTGGAAATCGTTAAATATATGTGGAACAAATTGAAAAATATCACATTTTAATAGCAGGCATGATAAGTGCTTGTGACTCGGCATAAGCACAACACAGCGCGAGGGAGTATTGCACGAAGCTCCCTGATTCCTCACCGTGTCATTTTGACATGGGAAATGCAGTCGCTCTTGCAGTGCTTTCCCTTAGCCAAACCTTATGGAGGAATCAATTATATGAAAAGGTCACTTCTAGCAGCGGCTCTCGGTCGTGACGTTGACATGAGCTGCCCGCGGTTTCTCACGCGCTCGTTGCAGCATGGGCTGGTAGGTGTTGTGGCGTTGGTAGCGGCGGTCTCTGCCGCTGCTGCACCTGTGATATTGAGCAACCCAACGACATCGGTGGCCGTCAATGGCGGCGAAGCCAACAACGGCTTGGTTCCTTTCGGTGGATTCTTCGACTACACTGATCTAATTGCTGGCGCCACGCCGACTTGGTCCATTGACCCGTTCCTTCGCTTCTCCGGCGGCAGCACAGCAGTGTTGAGCAATGGCCTTGCAGGTGGTTTTGGCTCGCCGGTCGACCTTGGCGGCGGCTCGGTCGGTAACAGCGCGGTAACCGGTGCGGTCACGACCAGCGCCGTCACCGAATTGACGGGAACCATCGCCCGGACGACGTTTACATTTACAGCTGCGCCGGGCACAAGGCTGGACGGCACGATCTTTGGTTTCTATGCCGAGAACGACATCCTTGGATTTGGTGACGACACTGCAGCTTTCACGGGGTCGATAGCAGGCGGTGACTTGGCGCTGTTCCAGTACGATACGATTGGCGGTGGAATCACTGTTAGACTTTCGGGAGTCGCGACCTCGGGTGCTGCACTGACGTCCTTCGGTTCAGGCATTTGGACCGGGTTTGGCACCGCTCTTGAGTCGGGCGATCTCACTGTGCTCTCCGCTGACGGCAGTAATTTTGTGGGTGGCCCTGGTGACTTGGGGCTGGCGCTGGCATTTGAGCTAAGTGGCGAGAGCGCTTCCATAATCGTTGACTACACGACGCAACCGCTGCCACCCGGCGTTATCCCAGAACCCTCAGGCGTAGCATTGGCTGGCCTAGCCCTGTTGGCACTCGCTGCGCAACGGCCGCGGTTGCGCCGTCGAAGCTGAAACTGGCGTTGTTTCTAGTGGGTCTAGCGGTCGCGGCTAGTAGAGCCGCGCAACTGCTCGATAATTGCGCGCCAAATGTCAAACTTTACCGACACGTTGGCGAAGATCCAGGACGGGAGCAAGAATTTCAATCGGTTTGTATATTGAGTTGAACCTATGAGGTCAGTCAGGTGTAACGGTGCCATCGAAGCGCCCCATTGCGTTCAGTCTCCCCCATTCGTGTGGGCTCAAGCCCGCTTTTGGGCTGCACGTGATGAACTTGTTACATCCACTTGTTACATCCTATTGCCGGAACGCTGATCTGAAACTGTCCTGAGAGAAAGCGCCCGGAACACAACAGGCAAGAAACTGAGGCTTTTCACGATTAGTGAAACTGAAAGCAGTCTTTGGCGGTGGATGTCCGAATTCTTTGCCCAAGTAATTCGACGCCTTCTTGGGCTCACAGTTACAGATAGGGGTGACCCAGCCAATGGCCGTTATAGCACAGATTTCTGACCTTCAAGCCTTCAGAGGCAGAATGCCTCCTGCGTGTCGTTGACTGCCGGTGACTCGCAAGAAATGGACGGCAACGACCCAAGCCCCATCGGTCGCTTCCACCGAACAACACATTGAAATCTCGTACCCCGGCCACGCTCAGTTGAGCTACGCCACCCCCTGACACGACCCACCAATCGTCCCCCACCCAAGTCGCCCCCGGGCGGCTTTTTTGTGCCCCTCGAACCCGCCTCGCGCGGGTTCTTGCTTTTGGAGAACCATATGAGTAAGCACCTGCGCGAGCTTCAGGCTCGCAAGACCACCCTGGTCAAAGAAGCCCGCGTGCTGACCGACCGCGCCGCTTCCGAGAACCGCGACCTGACCGACGAGGAAGTGAGCACCTTCGATGCCCTGCGTGTTCGCATCGATGCCACCTCGTCGGCCATCGACCGCGAAGCGGCCCTGATCGCCGACGAAGCCCGTATCGGCATCCAGAGCGCCATCGGCCCAATCGTCACCGACAACCGCGAAGCCGATCCCCGGCGCGGCTTTGGCTCCTTGGGCGAGTTCATGCAGGCCGTCTATCAGGCCGACAAGCCCGGCCAGTCGATCGATTCCCGGCTGCTGCTCGGCGGCATCGGCGCCGCCGCACCCAGCAACTACAGCAACGAAGCCGCCGGCCAGGACGGTGGTTTCCTCGTGCCGCCGCAGTTCTCGCAGGAGATCTTCAAGCTGTCGTTGGGCGAAGACTCGCTCCTGCCGCTCACCGACAACGTGGAGATCAGCGGCAACAGTATGGCGTTTCCGAAGGACGAAACCACGCCTTGGGGCACCAACGGCATTCGGGCTTACTGGCAGGGAGAGGCCGCCACGGCCCTCCCCACCAAGCCGGTGCTCGGCCTCTCCACCCTGCGCCTCAAGAAACTGATGGCGCTCGTTCCCACCACCGACGAACTGCTCGACGACGCCAACGCGCTGACCAGCTACCTGCCGGAGAAAGTGGCGCTATCAATCCGCTGGAAGGCCAACGAGTCGATCCTGTTCGGTGCAGGTAACGGCATCCCGGTCGGCTGCATGAACAGCGCGGCCATCGTCACGGTAGCCAAGGAATCCGGCCAGGCGACGCAGACGCTGGTGACGCAGAACCTCGCCAAGATGATCGCACGCCTGCCCCCCGGTTCCTTCACCCACGCGGTGTGGATCGTGAACAACGACGTCCTGCCGGCGCTGTTCACCTTGACGCTCGGCAACTACCCGATCTACCTGCCAATTGGGCAGTCGGTCGGCGGCATCCAGATCTCGCCCTACGGCACGCTCCTGGGCCGCCCAGTCTTTGTTTCCCAACACGCCAACACCTTCTCGTCACAGGGCGACGTACTGCTGGTTGATCTGTCGTACTACCAGACGATCACCAAGGCCGGCGGCATGCAGACCGCGACCTCGATGCATCTCTACTTCGACGCGGATCTGACGGCCTTCCGGACCACCTTCCGCATGGACGGGCAATCGAAGATCCTCAACCCGATCGCGCCGGCCAAGGGCAGCGCCACGCTTTCGCCCTATATCCAGCTCGGCGCGCGCTAACCCTCGGGCGGGGCCGCAGCGCCCCGCCGTGCTTTCCACAGGAGATGTCCATGTACCCCAATGCCAAGGGCAGTGAAGAACTGTCGATTCTCGCCACCTTCGATCCGATCAGCCAGGCCGCCGCCACCGTCACCACCGGCTGGGTATCGGTCGCCAACTTCCACGCGTTCCTCGCCGTCATTCAAACGGGCGTGATAGGCGCGTCCGCCACGCTCGATGCCAAGGTTCAACAGGCGCAGGACAGCGGCGGTACCGGTGCCAAGGACGTGACCGGCAAGTCGATCACGCAGATCGTGAAGGCCACCGGCGACAACAAGCAGGCGCTGATCAACTTCAAGCCTGAAGACCTCGATAACGCCAACAACTTCAGCTACGTGCGCCTGTCGCTGACCGTGGGGACGGCGGCCAGCGTCATTTCCGCGACGCTGCTCGGGGTGAATCCGCGCTACGCTACCGCGGATGCGTTCAACCAGGCGGCGGTGGCGCAGATCAACTAAGCCATGCCGATCCAACTCGTCACCCCACCCGCGGAGGAGCCGGTGTCTCTCGCCGAGGCCAAGCGCTACCTGCGGGTGGATTTCCCTGACGAAGATGCGCTGATCACGTCGCTGATCTCGGCGGCGCGGATGGCTGCGGAAACGCTCACCGGCCGACAACTCGTCACTGCGCGCTGGAAGCTCGTGCTCAACGGATTTCGTGAGTGCATGATCATGCTTCCGAAATGCCCTGTTCAATCGGTGTTCTCCATCCAGTACCTGGACATGGCAGGCGTCATCCAGACGATGCCTCCAGCAGATTACGTGGTCGACAATGCGTCAGAGCCCGCGCGTATTGCTCCGGTGTTCGGCAAGACCTGGCCGATCACTCTGCCGCAGATCGGCGCGGTATGGGTCACGTTCGACGCGGGGTACGGCCCGGCCGCCAGTGTCCCCGAGGGCCTCAAGAGCTGGATCAAGCTGCGCGTGGGCAGTCTCTACGCCCACCGTGAGGAAGTCGCCCTGCTGACACGCGGCTCGATCGCGCCGTTGCCGTTCCTCGACGGACTGCTCGACCCGTACAAGGTGGTGCTGATATGACGGCGATCAGCGCCGGCACGCTCAACAAGCGGATCACGATTCAGCAGCCGAGCCCATCTGTGGACAGCTACGGTCAGCAGCTCACGACCTGGACCGATGTCGCCACCGTCTGGGCATCCGTTGAACCGTCTGTCGGGCGCGAACTGATGGCGGCGCAGGCCGTGAGTCTGCTCCAGCCGACGACGATCGTGATCCGCTGGCAACTGATCTTTGCCAACCCCAGGGCCGTGGCGGCGATGCGAGCCGTTTACAACGGGCGCATCTTCAACCTCCATTCCATTCAGAACGAATCGGAGCGCAACGCCGTGCTGACGCTGCTCGCGTCCGAGGGGCTGAACGATGGCTGAACTCTCTGGAATCCCTGAGCTGCGCGCGCGAACAGCGTCCGGCATCGCCCGCCAGTGCGAGCAACTCATCGCTGCCCTCGACGCCATGGGTGCGCAGATGGTCGAAGAAATCCGCGCCGCCGCTCCAAAACGCACCGGCGCCCTGGCCGCGAGCGTCCGGCACGAGGTGGTCGCGACAGGCGAGGGCGTGCGAATCCAGATCCTGGTCGGCAACGACACGGTGTTCTACGCGCCGTTCGTCGAATTCGGGACGGCCCGCGAACCGGCCCATGCCTTCGTTCGGCCGGTCATTTACCGGGAAGAGCCGCACCTTTCTGGCCGCGTCGAACGCACCCTCTCGATTGCCTGGGAGTCGTCATGACCATTGAACAGACGCTGGTGGCGATGGCGGCCACTTTACTTACGGGAGGTCTTCACCCCAACGTCGCACCGCAGAATGGCGCCCGGCCGTACGGCGTCTATACGCTGATCGTCAGCCCAGCGCATAACACGCTCTCTGACGGGGTGACGATCCAGCAGGACCTCTTCCAGGTCGATATCTGGGATGACACTTACCCGGGCGCGCTCGCCGCGGGCAATGCCTTCTCTGCCGCGCTGCAGGCCGCGTTCGAGGTCGGAACGATGGCTGGCGTGCAGCGCAGCCGGCGGGGCCGTTATGACCCGGAAACCGGCCTGCACGGTTTCACCTACGAGTTCTCGTTCTGGTATCACTGACCCCCCTGAACCTCACCCGCCGCCTGCAGGCGGCTTTTTTTATGGAGCCACCCCCATGCCGTCCACCGCCCAAGTCGCCCAACAATCGAAGTTCTATGTCTCTGGCACGCCGGGATCGAATATCAGCCTCACCGCGATCACCAAGGCGGCCTCGGCCGTCGTCACCGCCACGAACACGCTCGCCGTCGGAGACGTGGTCCAGTTCGGCGCCGTCACCGGCATGCCCGAAATCAACGGTCTGCTCGGCATCGTCACCGCCGCCACTGGCGCGAACTTCACGGTTGCCATCGACTCGTCCGGTTTTGCCACCGCGGGCACGACCGGCACCGCCACCCCGCAGACCTTCTCAAAAATCGGCAACGTCCAGGATTTCTCTCCGGATGGCGGGACCGCCACCATTATCGACGTCAGCAATCTGGAGTCCGTGGCCAAGGAAAAGCGCCAGGGTCTGCAGGACATGGGCAACTACTCGCTGACCTACGATACCGACGATACCGATGTCGGTCAGCTCGCGCTCATCGCCTCTCGCACCGCGCAGGCGGTCAAGGTGTTCAAGCAGGTGTACCCGGGTGGCCTGAAGATTCGCGCCTGGCAGGGCTTCGTGCAGAAGGTCACTGAGCCCGTGGCCGGCGTGGACAAGGTGCTGCGCAGCTCGGCCACGATCGTCGTCACCGGCCCGATCTTCCGCGGCTGATCTCTTCCCACGCTTTCCAGAAAGGAACCCTCATGTCTCTCGACAAATCCGCCTTGCTCGCGCTCTTCGCCCCGAAAATCATCGACCAGGACGTTCCCGGCGTCGGCATTGTCCGCCTGCGCGAACTCAGCGCGCCGGAAGTTTCCGATCTCCGCGAGGCGTGCAAGACCGATGCGCAAAAAGCCGATTTCGGATTCCTGCTCGTCATCGCCTCGGTCGTCGATGACACCGGCCAACCCACCTTCAGCGCCGCCGACCTGTCGGCCCTGCGCGCGTCGGCGCAGTCCCGCATCGGCGAACTGGTCTCGGCCGTCATGACCGTCAACGGCTTCTCGGTCAAGGAGGAAGCCGCAAAAAACTAAGGGCCAGTCCGGAGCGACGGATGCTCTTCCGCCTCGCGTTGGCGATGGGGCGGACGATCCGGGAACTCCGGGCGACGCTCTCCTATGCCGAGTTCCAGGAGTGGGGTCTGTACTACCAGATCGAGCCCTGGGGCGAGGATCGAGCGGATCTGCGAGCCGGGATCATCGCTTCGACGATCGCCAACTACGCCGGGAAGCTGCGCGCCGAGGGTGCCGACCCAGCCCTGCCGGCAGACTTCATGCCCTACCTCGAACGGCCTGAGCCGGAAGCAACAGTCGATGACCGGCTCCTCACCGACGACGAACTCGCGGCCTGGGCCGATGCGGCCCTCTTTGGCATTCCCCCGGAGTAAACGATGCTCTCCCTGATCAACGTCGAAATCAACGCCCGCGTCGACAAATTCGAAGCGGCCATGATTCGCTCTGCCGACATCGCCGACGCAAGCCTGTCGGCGGCGGCCGCCAATGCCGACCAGTTCCAGACGGCTTTCGACCAGGCGGCCACGGCCGCCGGCCAGTCGTCCCAGAAGATGGCCAGCGATTTCGAAGCAGCAAACGATCGCATCATGCACGCTGCCGGCCAGTCGTCCGAAGCGATTGAGAGCCTCAACAACGCCGCCGAGAAAGTGGACGCCGCATCTTGGTCAGAAAAGATTGCGTCCGCCATTGCGGCAGGGTTTGGAGCGGGTTACGCGGCGGCCCAAACCGCAATGGAAAAGATTAAGGAGTTCGTCAAGACCGAGTTGATCATCATTGGCGCCGCGCTCGCCGCCGGCATCACCGTCGCCGCCGCATCGGCAATTTACGCGGCGTACCGGATCGTCTCGTCCTCGGTGTCCTTTATCGCCGGCCTGTTCACCGGCGAGTCCTACCAGTCGGAAAACATCGACGCGGTCATCGCGCTGAACAAGGAAGTGAAGACGCTGCAGGAAGGCCTCCTCCTGACCGCCGACCACGCCTCGGCGCTCAACGAAGCTTTGAAGGGCGCCGGCGTCGGCAGCGGCGCGTATGTGTCCACGCTGCAGGCCGCGACCAAGGCGGCGCGCACCCAAGCTGAAGCGCTGCAGAAACTGGGCATTGAGACGCACGATTACTTCGGCGAGGTCCGGTCAGGAGAAGAACTCCTGCGCTCCGCAAAACGTGTGCTCGAAGAGTATGCGGACGGCTACGACCGCACCGCCGCGGCGGCGGCCATCGGCATGGGGAGCTACCAGGAAATCACAGAGGCCTTGTCGATCACCAACGCAAAGGTGGAAGAGGCCGGCCAGAGATTGGTCGACTATAACCTCATCATCGGCGAGGGCACGCAGGAAGCGGTGAGCGCCTACGAGAAGGCCGTGGCCGATTTCAACCGCGAGAGCGATCTCATGGCGCAGGGCTTCAAGAAAGCCATCGCCGACCAGATCCTACCGATCCTGACCGACTTGGCGACGTTCTTCAAGGACGGCTTCCCGATCGTCGTGAACGCCTTCCGTTACTCGATGGCGACGCTGATCAGCCTCTTCTACGGCCTCAAGGAAGTGGCCTATATCGTCTCGGAAGCGGTCATCCAGTCCTTCAAGGCCATGGGCGATGTGGTCTCGCGCGTCGTCGGAGCCATCGCCAAAGCGGCGACCGGCAACGTCGAGGGCGCGTGGAACGATCTCAAGGCCGTTCCAGACGACCTCGGAAAGCGCTGGAACGCCTTCGGGGACAACGTCGTCGCGCAGTCGACGCGTAACGCGAAGGCGATGGCGCTCGCCTGGGGAGCGGACAACTTCAACGCGGGCGCAGCACAGGATCCGGCCAAGACCGGCAAGAAATGGTATCCGAAGCCGGACGATAAGCCGGACGAGAGAGAGGAACGCGCGGGCCGTGCTCCCTCATCCCCAGCAGAAAAAGCGAGCGAATACCAGAAATTCATCGACCAACTGGACCAGATGAATGCCCGGCTGGAAAGCAACCAGTACGTCATGCTCAAGGTCAAGGCGGCGCAGCTCGCTTGGAAAGAAGAAATCTCCGCGACCACGGCCCTGCAGAAGATTGATGCCATCCAGATCGCCGAAAGCGACAAGTCGCTGAAGGACTACAACACCCGCCTGGAAGAACAGAATCGCCGGCTGCTCGACGCGCGCGGACAGATCGGACTGTACGGCATCGAGCTGGAAGCCCACCTTCTGCGCGAACAGCGCCGCGCTGACGTCATGGCCCGGATCAACCAGCTCGAAGCGGCCGGCAAACCGCTGACCGATGCCGCGCGGGACGCCATGCTCCAGCATGCCAACGCTGCGGCCCAGGATGCCGAGGCCCTCCTGCGCCAGAACGAGGCCCTGTCCCGAACCTACGAGGTCGGCGCCCAGCGGGCGTTCGACGCCTACATGGACAACGCTACCAACGCCGCGAAGATCACCGAGGAGCAATTCACCAGCGCGTACCGCGGCATCCAGGGCGCCATGGCCGACTTCCTCTTCAACCCCTTCGAGAAAGGCGTCCAGGGCATGCTGAAATCCTTCGGCACCATGCTGCAGCGGATGATCGCCGATGCCGTCGCCGCCGATCTCAGCCGGCGGCTGTTCGGCGCCGTCGGGACGCCGACCAGCGGCGGCTGGATGTCGAGCCTGCTCGGCTTGGGCAGCCTGCCGACGATGGCCGGCGCCGGCAGTGCGACCGAGAATTGGATCGATTCGGGAGGACTCGCCAAATCGGCAGGTGGATTCCTACCCGGGATCGGCGGTTTTTTCAGCAACCTGTTCAGCTTCGACGTCGGCACCGACTACGTGCCACGCGACATGCTGGCCAAAGTCCACCAGGGCGAACGGATCATCCCGGCAGCGCAGAACACGGGGTCCATCGGCCAGACGATCCAGATCACCGTGAACGTCAACGGCAACAGCAATGCCCCCGATGTGCGCCGGGCCGCGGGCCAGGGCGCCCGGGAAGCGCTGGCCGCCCTGACCGGAGCCCGCCGATATGCCTAGCTTCCTGGAGGAGCGACTTCCCGTCGACGTCCGTCTCGGTATGTCCTATGCCGATGATTATGGCGTCCAGATCACGCAGGTGTCGGGCGGCACCGAGTATCGCAGGCTCATCCAGCCTTTTCCGGTACGCTCGTTTCACGTCAATTTCACGACCGACCAGGCGGATCTGTGGGCGCGCGTGCTGGCGCTCTATCACCGCGCGTACGGGAAATTCGCCGGATTCCGGGTCAAATGCCAGGACGATTTCAGTTCGAACGGGATGACGGGCATCCCTACTCCTCTCGATCAGGTCATCCCGCGCCTCAGCGCGGGACTCTATCAACTGCGCAAATCCTATGGCACCAACGGTACCGCGCTGGCCGGACTCGGGCACCCTTACCGAACGATCTACAAGCCGGTCGCCGGAACGCTCCTGATCGGCCGAGGAGGCGGTCCGATCGACATCGGGTTTACAGTCTCCGTCGATCCCACCACCGGGATCGTGACCATCAGCCCGCCGCCCTCGGCAGGGGACACGATCACGGCCGGATTTCAGTTCGACCTCCCTTGCCGTTTCAATTCCCTGATCGAAGTCACGGCCCTCGATCCCACGTTCCGGGACTGTGGATCGATCGACCTCATCGAGTTACTGAACCCATGAAATCTGCTGTAGCCGACTACCGATACCGCGTGCTGTGCCTGCGGATCGTCCCTGTCTACGGGGGGCCGATCTATCTCACCGATCACCCGGTCAGCCTGGTCATGGGGGCGCACACTTACCTGTCGACGGCCGGGTACCAGTTCACCGGCTACGACAGCCGTTCCGATTTCTCCCCGGCGTCGATCGACCTCGAGGGCATCGCCGGGGCAGCCGGCCTCTCGCGCGCCACGATCAGCAGCGGGATATTCGATGGCGCGCGCTGCTATGACTTTGCCACGTCGTTCGTCTCCCCGGTCGAGGACGAGGAGCCGATCGTCGCTGGGGTGTTCGGAAAGACGGTGCTGCTCGACGACCGATTCCAGATCGGTGGCGTTTCGCTGATCGACGCGATCCATCAGACCATCGGACAGACCTACGGGGCGCAGTGCCCCAAAAAATTCGGCGGCACCGAGTACGCCGGCTGTGGCGTCCCGCTCGCCCCGAACACTACCACCGGGACCTTGACGTTCGCTACCAGCGCCAGCGTGTTCGGAGACCATTCTCGCGCGGAAGCCGATGACACCTTTGGCGGCGGAACGATCGAGTTCCTGTCGGGCCCCGCCGTCGGCTTGAAGCCCTTGGAGATCAAAAGCTATATCGGCAAGACCATCACCACGTTCGAACCGTTCTACTACAAGCCGAATCCTGGCGACAGCTATCGCATGGTGCGCGGCTGCCGCAAGCGCCTCGAGGACTGCAAACTCCGGTGGAACGGGACGGCCAATTTCTCGAACGTCGCGAATTTCGGCGGGTTCCTCTGGATCCCGGTCGGGAGCACCTACGCCCAGGTCGGACGGGGGGAGGGATGAGCGTCGATGAAATCCTCACTGCCGCACGACAGTGTCTGGGCACCCAGTTTCGCCATCAGGGCCGGCTGGTCGGCGTCGGCCTGGACTGCGCCGGCGTGGCGGTCCATATCGCCAGAGTGATCGGGGTTGAATATGTCGACGTGCAGGGATATGGACGGACCCCGGCCAATGGGCAGCTGGCGCAGTCGCTGGATAGCCAGCCCTGCCTGGAGATCGTCCCGGCCATCAGCGGCCGAAGGCCGGGCGACCTGCTCCTGATGAGGATGGCCCGCGATCCGCAACATCTCGCCGTGCTGACGGATCGGGAGACGATCCTTCACGCCTACGAGTCTGCCGGTCACTGCTGCGAGCACCGGCTCGACCGATCCTGGCGGGCGCGGATCGTTCGGGTTTACCGTTTCCTGGGGGTCTCATGAGCAGCGGTGGGCAAATCCTGGGGGGGGTGGTAGGGGCTGCCGCCGGATTCCTGATCGGCGGGCCAACCGGTGCGCTCTACGGTGCGCAGCTCGGCCTGATGGCCGGCGGCTACCTCGACCCCCCCAAGGGTCCGACGATCAACGGGCCGCGCCTCGACGATCTGACGGTCCAGACCAGTACCTATGGCGCGGTCATCCCGCGCGCTTACGGTACCGTCACGGTCACCGGAAACGTGTTCTGGCTGGAGGGCAACCAGCTCAAGGAAACCGTCACCAAGAAGAAAAGCGGCGGCAAGGGCGGGGGCGGAAAGACCACCACCAAGACCTACACCTACTCGGCCACTTTCGCCGTGGGCCTCTGCAGAGGCCCGATCGCCGGCGTTCGCCGGATCTGGATCGGCCCGGACCTGTTCTACGACGCCGGGTCGAACGATCCGGACACGATCGTCGCCAGCAATGCGGCTTCCTCGACCTTCCGGGTGCATCTGGGCACCGACACTCAGCTTGCCGACCCGCGCATCCAGGGCGACCTGGGCGTCGACAACACGCCGGCCTGGCGAGGGCTGGCCTACCTCGTGTTCGACGACCTGCAACTGGCGCGCTATGGAAACAGCCTGATCGGGGCGCAGATCAAGGCCGAAGTCATGACCCTCGGTGCGTCGTTCGACTGGCCTTACGTGGCCACCCCCCTGCCAAGCTCACAGCAATGGCGAAAGCCAGTGTACGACGGCACCGTATTCTGCACGGTAGCGTTTGGCTCGCATGGGGTCGCCATCTCGGATGACGGGGCAAACTGGACGCAGTACCCCCTCCCGAATGGCGGTTCGACCAATTATCAGGGGTGCGCGACCGATGGCCTTGGCACCCTTCTGGTCTATGGCATTGGGCCCGTCTGGAGGTCGACCGACCACGGCCAGACATGGACCACCCCGGCCACTTACTACGGTGGGTACACGACGCACATCGAATGGAATCCAGACGACCGCTACTTTCTGGCGACGACCGATGGCGGCAACTTCTTCAAATCGCCAACGGGAGAGAGTTGGACCTCCCAGACGCCACCGGCCGGGGCGGGCAACTATGGGCGTTCGCTGGTCTGGAATGGAGATCTTTGGGCGGTCGTGCCGGGATTCGGGACGAACGTGCGGATCTACACCTCTCCGACGGGCCTGACGGGTTCATGGACGCTGCGTCTCACCATGGTGTCAGGATATTCCAGTTTCACGAAGTCGAATTCGAGGAACGGACTTTTCGTTCTCAATGGGAACGGTCCTGGAGGGCCAAAAAACTTTCTGTCGAACGACGGGATCACCTGGCAGGAATACTCCGCGCCCACCGTGTTCAACAGCCTCGCGTCAGAATCCCGCGTGTTCATCGGTGTCGACAGCGCGAACGGATACTACGTCTCGTCTGATGCGATCAATTGGACGTACCATTCTCTCGTCACGCTGGGGTCGGGGTGGGAGATCGGCGCAGGGCAGGGCGTATTTGTCGCGCCGAGAAACGGGAGTACTGGCGTGCTCATCTATCCCTATTTCGTCAGTACCCTCATGCCTTCTCTAGCAGCCTGTCGGACTTTACCCTTGCCGCCCGCTGAATATGCTACAATCATAGCCGTTCCAGGAACGGAGGTCCGGCATGTCCCATTTCATCGTCACCGATCGCAAGACCGACTACCTGCTGCCG
>WBZL01003942.1_pt1 | contig 13206 bp, 5 predicted proteins | sample 5204291 | NCBI WGS metagenome assembly WBZL01 (sample SAMN12344345, study PRJNA552823) | activated sludge metagenome | biome: Activated sludge suspended growth; feature: Nitrification reactor; material: Wastewater; isolation source: activated sludge from nitrification reactor of wastewater treatment...
CAACTCATTTCAGCGAAAACGACATAAAACTATCAACAACTTTCTTTTATTCTTACGATAAAGCAACCAATGTGTCATTTTTTGATAGTTTCCTTGAAAATTACATGAGTGAATATGAAGCGAAATTCTCATTATTAAAGGAGAATACTCAATTTAGGATAGACCAGTTATTTGATGCAATTTATTTCGATTTTGAAACCGAAGATGAATTAACCGAAAAAATAAAACATATAAACTCGTTTTCTTACTTTGACATATACGACCGAGGGAAATATCACAGATACAAATTCAATATCAAATTTGAAACAGGTTTACACGAATTGCAAGCCAGTTTGAAAAAAGAATTTCCAAATCTGAATACAAAACTAATTGCCAATGGAGAGAAACTGATATTTAGAAAGTTTTACAAAACAGGAAATAAAGGATTTGAAAGAGATAAATTAAACGACCTCTTGAATGATTTTTTACATAATACCGAATTTAGCCATACAATAAACGACACCTTTCAGGAAAAATATCTTTGTGAAGAAAATTTTGAATTGAAAGTTGAGCAAGAAGAAGAAAAACTTTCAAAACTTTTACGAGAAGAGTTTTATTTCGGTAATCCCAAAACAGATAAATTCTATTTAGGCAAATTGCAAAAAGTAGATTATCCAGATTTGTATTTTGTAGTTGATGAAGAAAGAATTGAAGAAGTAAAAGAGAACATTTCAGAAGAAAAAGTAAAAGCCATTTTCCCTGACTTAAAAGGCGAAAAGGATAAAATAAAACGCTTAGAAGACACCGTTCTAAAACTTGATGATGAGAAAAATAAATTGCCAAACGACAATGCAAAAGTATTTTTATACGATTCATCAAAAGCCAAAAGGATTGAAAATATTGAATATTTACTAAACAAAACAAGTGAAGAATGGCAGGACTTTGAGAGCAATCTTTTTTCAAAGTCTTTAAACGAATCTCAAAGACAAGCAGTTTTCAAATCGCTTTATGCGGAAGAATTGGCTTTAATTCAAGGTCCGCCCGGAACAGGCAAATCAACGGCAATTGCTGAAATAATTTGGCAACATATCAGAAAAGAACCAAAGCAAAAAATCCTTTTGACTTCTGAAACCAATCTTGCCGTTGATAATGCCATTGATAGATTAAAAAACGGAGAAAACAATGTTGTAAAGCCCATTCGTTTTGGCAATACCGAGAATTTAGATTCAGAAGGCTATTTCTATTCATTGACAGCAATTGAAAATTGGAAGAATGGTAATGAAGATGAAAAGAATACGGTTTCACATTGGTTAAACAATATTGCAAACAGAGTTTCAAATCAAGACGATGAACAAATTGATTCAGCATTAGAAAAATGGAAAAACCATTTGCAAAAGCCAAATAATGAAATAAAGAAACTTTTTGCTGACAAGTATTTAGAATATGTGAATTTAATTGGTGCGACAGGAAGTTCAATCGGTAAATTAAACTCTGAAAATAAATGGACTTCATTCTTCCGTTCTTACTTAAATGTATTTGAAAAAAAACATTTTGAAAACAAAAACTATGATGCTTTAAACCGAACAAACATAAATTTTGATACTATACTTATGGACGAAGCAAGTAAAGCAATGCCACCCGAGTTGGCTTTACCTGTTTTATTTGGTAAAAAATCCATTATTGTTGGCGACCACAGACAATTACCGCCAATGATTGACGGAGAAGAAATCAAAGATTTACTTGTTTCTATTGGTGAAAAAGCATTGGCTAAATCGCTTTCACATAAAGAGTTTGAAACATCACAATTTGAACGCTTGTTTTTAAATATTGACGAAAGTATAAAAGGAACTTTCGACACACAATACAGAATGCACCCTGCAATCAATGATGTGATTGCACAATTTTATGAAAAAGATGGTGGCTTAAAATGCGGATTGCCTTTGGATGAAATTCACCACAATTCTTATGAAAACCCTTCAAGATATCACGGCTTACAATTCCCAAATATCTTGATGTCCGAAACACATACAATTTGGATAGATGTTACAACACCCGAAATTCAAGAGGGAACATCAAGGGTTAATTTCGGAGAAATTGAAGCTATTGACAACATTTTGACCATTCTCAAAAACAGCGAAGGGAAAAACGAGTTTGATAATTGGCTTTCAAATAAAAGTTTAGAAGAAAAACAAATTGGGCTTATCAGTTTTTATGGAAAGCAAATTCATTACATCAACAAAATGCTGAAAGAAAAACACAATGAAGTTCCTATTCGGTTAAGCACAGTTGATAGGTTTCAAGGAATGGAAAGAAACATCATTATCGTTTCAATGGTGCGAAGTAACAAACTTGCTTCTTTTCAAGGACAGCAACCTGATGAGATTTATGGCAAGTTAGGTTATCCGTTGCAAGAAAGTTTAGGTTTTGCAGAATCGCCAAACCGTTTAAATGTTGCTTTGTCAAGAGCAAGGCGATTACTTATTGTGGTTGGGAATAGCGAACATTTTTGCAGAAAAGATATTTACAAAAACGTTTTTGAAACCATTCAGCAAAACGGAAAAATAATTAGTGCAGAAGAATTACAAAACGCAGTTGAACAAAATGGATAGCACTAAAACGACATACGCAACATTTCCGTTTGAATGGACTGCAAAATCCACTTCTTACCAAATTCGGTATAGAAAGGCTTTTAATATCAATGAAATTGATGAAATTTTCTGCACAATCATAAATGCGAAAGGAAATCAAATTGAGTTTTCAGAATTAGGAGCTTTGTTAGGTTTCAACTTACAAGACTTGGCTGAAACGGATATTTTGAACATTTACTTAAAAGGTCTTACGGAATACAACTTGGTTGTGATAAATCAAGAAACAATTCAATTAACAGATTTCGGACAAGAAGCGTTACAAAGTAAACGGAAATACAAATACTACTTTGCAGCAACTGAATTATTTGAAAACCAAACAACCACAGGCGAAAGTTCTGATTTTTCATTCAAAAATGTTTTTGATTTGGAAAACAGATTATCACACGAAAGAGAAATTTCAAAAGAAATTCTTGATAATCCCGAACGAAAACAAAGACTTCAATTCCAGCTTTTCGGAAACGATATTTACAAAGGCGAAATAGTTGAACTTTACGAAAGTGATTCAAAAATAAATTACAGGAGCATTTCCCTACAATGTGAAGTTACTGCACTTGAAAATTCGTTACAGCTTTCAATTTTTAAATCGGGAGCTAACAAACCAGACATTCAATTTCTAATTGAGTTACCCAAAAACGCAGAATTAAAAAGCAAGTTGCTTAGAAAAGGAATGTATCATCACATTCTTGAGGACAAAAATCCAATTACAACACAAGACATCAAAACATACATTGACTTGTGGAATTGGAAAGAACTTGCAGAAAATCCAAAACTTGATTGGAGCGACAAAAGCATTTTTGAATTGTTTCGTGAAAACGGAGACGGTGGAATTTGGAGCATAATTTCAGAAAAAACACCGATTGAAAGCATAAAATCCGTAATTCAGGAATACACCGAATATTGGAATTGGACAACGCTAACAGAGAGATTTGATAACGAATTTATCAAAGAAACAATTGAAACTTTTGATTGGGATTTTGAAGAACTTTCGTACAAAGAAACAGAGCTTGTTCAATATTTATTAATTCAAAGTAGAAAAAAATACACTAAACATTGGTTAAATCAATTTCAAAACATCCAAGAGGATAACGAGATAATCACAAAATTAGCAAAAAGCAAAAATTACGATATAAATACCCTAACCATTGAACAAAAAAATGAATTAGTAAAAATATTAGTTATTGAGGAATTAAAGGCAAATAATTGGGATTGGAATTACTTATCAAAAAATCTGCCTGATGATTTTATAGAAACTCATATAGATGATTTTCCTTGGGATTATTACCTGATAACAGAAGTAAAAAGTGAAATACTTCGAAATTTATTCAAGAAACAAGGGAAACGTAATTATGTCAATGTATTGCTTTCAAAACCTTGGAATTGGAAATTTATTTCCAAAAAATTTGATGTTTCTTTTTTACTTAAAAATATCTCATTCTTAGCAAGTAGGATAGATTGGGAGATAGTATTAGAAAACTTTATCGATGAAAAAATTACAACGGAATGCATACAATCTGAATCATTTAAACAACTTTTAAAACAGCATTTACCAGAAAACTTTGTTGTTGCTCATCAAAAATATCTTTGGACACCAGACCTTATTGATTTTTTTGAAAAGCAAAACCTTATCCAATGGGAAACAAAATCTTTCATTAAAGGCTTTGATACAAACGAAAATGTTGAATGGAGCAAAGCAATTTTTCAAAAGTATCACAATCGCATTACAACAGAAAGCGGATTTTTGAATGTAAGTAAACAAATTTCTGATTATAATATAATAGCCGACTTTCCTGATTTCGCTTGGAATTGGCAAGGAATTTCACGAAACAAAAATCTGATTAGCAACACCACATTTGTTGAAAATGCTTTTTCGGGGCAACTTCAGTTTTCAAATAATTTGATATGGAATGAAATTTTGCAACAATCAAATTTCAGTGTAGATTTTTGGAATAAGGATTTAGAAGTATTTTACAATTCAACAGAAAGCGAAAAACACTTTGCGTTTTGGAACTTGCTAACGCAAAAAGAAAGCATTGACTTTATTTTTGAAAATAGTCATTTCCCTTGGGATTGGGATTTTATTACCAAAAACAGTTCAGCTGAAACCATTCTTAATAGTTTTGAAGATGAAGAATTGATTGAAAAATGGAATTGGGAAGTTGCTACCAAGAAACTTGATAAAGAAACCATTCTTGATTACATAGAAGATTTAACGCACTTTATTGATTGGGAGTTTGTGATAAATAATATATTCAGTGACGAAATTGTTTTTGAAAACTTAAAACTTAGAGTTGCTTACCGCTTGTCCCAATTACAATCAGAAAAAAGAAAGCCTATTTGGAAATTACTAACTTCAAAGTATCCATTTCCACAAATATTTGAGTATGTTGAGAAAACATTTGGAGTTCCCATTTGGCAATGGGATTGGGATTATATTTCCAATCACAAAGATTTTCCAGTTAGTAGAGAGTCCTTAAACAAGTTTAAGGATAAAATAAATTGGACTATTTTATCTGAAAGCAATGCTATTCAACAGCAATTCAATTCGAATAATTGGGATAGTGGCAAACAATGGTTCAACAATATTGACCGCTATTTACTACAATTTGCAAACAGTTGGAATTGGCAAGTTCTATCTCAAAATCGAAACATCAATTATAACAGGCTTTTATTACAGAAATATAGAACTGAAAATTGGGATTGGGATTATTTGACTGAGTTTGGCGGATTTTTAACTGAACAGAAAAAAGACAAAAGCAACAAAAATTATTTAGCAGAAGTTATACAACAATTTCCGAAAATCAAATTTGAAATTCTTTCCAAACGAAAAGACATTGAAATTGGCAGTAAGTTAATTCTTGAATTACGGGACAAAAATTGGGATTGGCAAGTTTTATCAGAGAATGAAAAAGCGGAAGTTTCAAATGAACTCATTCTCAATCTTCAAAACAAAAATTGGAATTGGAAAGCACTTTCAAAGCGTAAAAAGATTGAGTTCAACAACGAAACGCTTTTACAACTTTTAGAAAAAGATTGGGATTGGAATTATTTATCCGAAAATGAAAACCTTGAATTTAACGCTGAATTTATTGAGAAAACGAAAACAAAATCTTGGGATTGGCAAGCTATTTCAAGGCACAAATCATTCTTACCAACAGTAGAAATACTAACCCTTACCAAAGATTTTGATTTAGATTGGGAACATCTATCACAACATTCAAGTTTAAATCCAACCAAAGAAATACTTGCCAAATTTGAAAACAAATGGCATTGGCAAAGCATCACAAAAAATCCGCAAATCAATTTTGACGATATTGATTTTATTGAACGTTTTGCTGAAAAATGGAATTGGCGTTTTATATGCGAACACGGTAAAATCAATTTGAACAATCAAATACTTTCCATGTTCAAAGAGTATTTAGATTGGAATTTGATTTCATCAAACACGAATTTGAATTTCACAAAAGATATTATTCAAGAGTTCAAACAGTTTTGGAATTGGTCAAGACTTAGAGAAAACAAACGAGTTGAAGAACTTTTGGGCAACTATGTTGTTGATGAAATAAACAAAAACGCAACTTTAAATTTCATTGATAAGATTGAACAACAGTATTCACATTGGAAAGGAAGTATTTATCATTTCTCACATATCGATAACGCAGTTGAAATAATTAAAAATAGAAAAATTCAAAGCCGAAATAAAGCAAACATAAAAGGCGATGCAGCAGGTAACGTAGTTCATCGCAGAGGCGATGCTCACGATTATGCACGGTTTTATTTCAGACCGCAAACGCCAACACAGTTTTATAATGAGTTTTTAGGGAAAGACCAATCGGACAAGTATTTTGACAAGGCGAGAAATTTAGGTTTCCCCAAATGTCCAATCCCAATATTTTTTAAAATTTCATTAAAAGAAGTTCTTTTTAAGAATGAAAAAAAATGTTGTGTAAGCAATGGTAATATGCAAAAAGGAGCAACGCAATTTAAACTTGTTGAGCAAATGTTAGACAAGTTCAATTTTCACTACTTGTATTCTGATATAGGAGACGGTTTAGAAAATTATATGAACTATTCGCAACAAGAGTTTTTAGTTAAAGATGAACTTTCATTTGACGATTTATCCGATTTTGAAATTGTTTGTCCTTCGGAAGCAGACAGAACACTACTCATAAATTTATTGGGAAATGAGCATAAAGGTATCTTTTCAAAAATTATAGTTGATAGGAGTTATTACAACAACGAAAATCCGAGAGTTAGAATTGAAGAAGAAGATTCAGAATTGCACATTTCAACCAATTTTAATGGAAACGGATATTTTGTTTTGAATGGAACTAATGACGTTAGAGAAATAGAGATTCTTTCAGGAAATGTAAGCAAAATAGAAAAGGACAAAATTATTTTTAACTCTTCCGTTTCTCTTGGAAACATAAAACAAAACCTACAAGTAAACTTTATAGATGAATCAAACAGAAATTGGTTTGTATATTCGAAATAATACGCTTCAATTTTGTTTTAACTTTGTGAATTATACGAGAATAGAAAATGGCGATAAAACATATAAAAGGAAATATTTTTAATTCAAAGTGTCAAACCATTGTGAACACCGTGAATTGTGTTGGCGTAATGGGAAAAGGAATTGCATTTGTGCATAGACTTCGCTACCCTCAAATGTATGAGGAATACAAAGAGCATTGTAAAAACAAACTCATAAAAACAGGTTCATTATGGCTTTACACCAAACAAGAAAATGCACCTTGGATTTTAAGTTTCCCGACAAAATTTCATTGGAAATATCCGAGCAAAATTGAATGGATTGAACAAGGTTTGCAAAAGTTTGTTGAAACCTACGACAAGAAAGGAATTACTTCAATCGCCTTTCCTTTACTTGGAACACACAACGGAGGTTTGGACACAAGCGAAGTAAAACAACTTATGGACGAGTATTTAGGCAAATGTTCCATAGACATTGAAATTTACGACTATGACCCAAATGCAAATGACGACTTGTTTGCTTCTTTTAAATCAAAATGGCTATCGTTAGACGAAAAGACAATCAAAACAGAAACAGGCATACAGCCACAATACGCAAGAAAAATATCGGAGATAATACAAAACGGAGAAGCAAATTCAATGATTGCGTTAGCAAACTATGACGGTATTGGAGAAAAGACATTAGAAAAAGCGTTTAACTATGTATTGAACAGACCAAAATGAAAAGCCAACACACAAAGCAAGCACATTTGCAAACCGCACAAGCCAACACGCAAACCAAAGTTTGCAAAAGAGCTTGCTTTTCACCAAACCAAGAGAAAAAAAAATTTAAAAAATGCCCCACCGCACAACAAAAGACAATGAAAAACGTAGTATCAAATAGACCGGCAAACCACGGCAGACAAGGAAGCACTGGTGGTAACACGGTATTGCCAAAATGGCGGCAGAAGTGCTACTATGAAACATTTGTGCAAGGTTCAACTTTCGTTCTTCTATTGAACTTTAGTGCTAAAAATCCGCCACTTCGGCAATACCCAAAACGTTGTGTGCAACCCTAAAAGACGACACGACCGACAGAAAATGGACAGAAAATGAATAGACAAGCCAACGCTTCGGCAAAATCAAAAGAGGTGCAACCAACCGCACAAGCCAACGCAATGCACCACATTTGCTTTTGCCCCAACCACACAATGACGACTATTGAACAATGACACAGTTACAAGCAGGATATATACTTGATTGCGTAAAGGAAACATTAGAAACGGAATACGAGCCGACAGAAGTTCAAGGACTTTTGAGGCAACTTTCCTATTTTGACATTGATGTAAACTCAACTGTTGAACTTAAAGACAATTCAAACTTTGAACAAATCCTTTCTGTTGCTCACAACATTATTTCAAGAGGTTTGCCGACAAAACCAACACTTTGGTTAGAAAACAAAATCCTTCAAGCATTTGACTTGACAGAGCGAGACGAAAAATTGCTTGATATTGGAACAATACGACAAGTTTTAAAAGTTGAAGAAACGCTAATCCAAAAACTTTTTCGGGCATTACACATCATTGACCCGAATTTGAAAAACAATAATATTTCAAAACAAAAAATCAATACTTGGGAAAACTTAGGAAGTTCTTTTGAAGAAGATTTTTTGTATAATCAGCTACCTAAATACGCTTCGCCTCTTTGGGTTCAGTTATTGGAAACACAAAGAGAGTTAGAAAATGTTTTACGGTTTTCAACTACAACAGAAGATGAAGTTGAAAAATACATAAATGGCACAATTAAAATTTTTAATGAACAACGTTTAGATTTTTCTATTGAGTTCCCATATAAAATAAAAGAGCAAAGAGGGTTTGTAGTTGAGATAGACGGAAGCCAACACGAAAACCACCCGCAAAATCTTATTGACACAGACAGAGACAACGCAACTGAAAAGGCAAAGTGGGGAAAGGCAATAAGGATTAAAACAAGCGATTGGAAAAATATTGAAAACAAAATAAGCCCAATCAAGCAATTTGAAAGCGAGCAATTTTTCAATTTACTAAAACAAAATTTTGAAACCCCTCTTTATTATGAAAATGAAGGATTAACAGCATTGCAGTTATCACTCATTCCTTTTGCAGTTGCCCGAATACAAAAAACAATTCTTCATTTACTTTTTGACGGCAAGTTAAATGTCAATGCGGAAGAATGGAATTTTGCAATAGTTGAACAAGATATTCCTTGTGGCAGTTTAGCAATAGAAGATTTTAAAAAATTACTAAGCTCACTTTTCAAATTAAAAGGTAGCACAGAAAAACTGCCGAAAATCAATGTGTTTGTTGAAAGTGATGAAAGATTTGCTAACGCAAATCTTCATTCTTCAAACAACATTGATAAAAGCAAGAAGTATGATTTATTGATTGACATTTCCATTCTTCAAAGAAGCGGACTGACTAACATAAATAATACAATCAATGCTGACACAAAAGTTTTAATTCGTTCGGCTCATTCACCTAAGACCGACAGAAATTTTAAAACAACAAGTTTAATCACTTACAAACCTCTTGGGAAAAAGGACACACAAAAGAATATTTTCATTGAGAACAAAGAGCAAGTTGAAGCATTAGAAAAGTTTGTTCAAACCATTTTTAGAAAAACAGGGTTTAGAGCAGGACAAGTTGAAATCATAAACAGAGCAATACAAGGACTTAGCGTAATTGGTTTGTTGCCGACAGGTTCGGGTAAGTCTTTGACATATCAACTTACATCTTTGTTGCAACCGGGAATGACAATAATCATTGACCCGATTAAATCGTTAATGAAAGACCAATTTGAAGGGCTTTTGAAAAACGGAATTGACGGTGCGGTTTATATAAATTCATCTCTAAATCAAAAGCAACGAAAAATTGCATTAGAGAAAATCAAAAAAGCACAAACAATTTTTGCTTTTGTTTCGCCTGAAAGATTACAAGACAACACATTTAGAAAAGAACTTTTAGAAACAAGTAATTTAAACAATCATTATTTCAGTTATTGCGTAATTGATGAGGCACATTGCGTTTCCGAATGGGGACACGATTTTAGAACTTCATATTTACGCTTGGGCGATAATGCAAGAAATTATTGTATTGCAAAAGATAGAGAACATTTGCCGTTTTTTGCTTTGACGGCAACTGCATCTTATGACGTTCTTGCTGATATTCAAAGAGAACTCGGTATTCCCGAAGAAACAGCAATTGTAAGACTTGAAAAATTAGACCGCCCAGAAATTCAGTTTAAAATCGTTGATATAACGGCAGACATTAAACCTGAAAACGGATTAGGTTGGGGAAATAAACAAGCATTGGGCGAAGCAAAACAATATCAACTAATCCAACAATTAAACAAGATACCTGAATATTACAAAGAGTTTTCAGACACCGAAACAATAATAGAAGAAGCCAAAAAAGTTTTTAACGGCAAGGACATTCGCCTACCAAACTTTAATCCTAAAACATTCTATCAACAACAAGGCAGAGAAAGTAATGCAGGGTTAGTTTTTTGCCCACATAGAAATTGGTATTTCGGAGTAATGAATAATGCTTCAAACATTACTGACCATTTTAACAGTCTAAAAATTGGAACTTTTTTAGGAAGTGACGGAGTAAAAGAACGGGATAATGAAAACGACAAAAGCCAATCGGCTTTTGTAAATCACGATTTGGATTTGTTGGTAGCAACTAAAGCGTTTGGAATGGGTATAGACAAACCGAATATTCGCTATGTTGTGCATTTCAATTATCCGAGTTCAATTGAAAGCTACTATCAGGAAGCAGGTCGTTCTGGTCGTGATAGAAAATTGGCTTTAGGATTGATTTTGTTTAACAAACAGGAAGTTACAACTTTTGAAAAAACAGAAGCCGTATCTGAAGACGGAGAAATAACGGAAGTAATAGAAGAAAGAACAGCTTCTATTGACAAAGACATTTTACAAAGTTTCCATAGAAACAATTTTAAAGGAATTGCCAAAGAAAAACGCCTATTAGCTGAACTTTTGACAGAAATTAAGTTTCCTTCTCACAGAATAACAAACTACATAGAGGAGTTAGTTTTTGAAGAATTTTCAATTGCTGTCCGACTTAATGCAGTAACAAACGCTAATGGCAGACAAATTCTTTTTATCAATCAAAACTTTGGAAGCATTTATTTAGATAGAGATAACCTACCTTTCTATCTTGCACAAAATCCGCAACCAGAGGCAGGTAAAATCGCTAACTATATTCAGAATATCATATTAACGGAAAAGCCCAACGGACTAACTGCATTTTCGTGGCTTACTCAATTTACAGAAGCCGAAGCACAGCCTGGGATTGAAAAACTATTAGCAGACACAAATTCCAAAAATGACTTTCAAGTAATCATTCCGTTTACAAATAATGTGATTGAACGCATCGCAAAATTTCTTACAGAGAACGGCATTGCATTTACCGAAAGAATGGTAAAAGAAGCACAGAATTTTTGCAATGATAAAGCTGAATTTATTACCAACTTGGAAAAGCAATTTGAAAAGGCAAATGACAGACAAGCCATTTCGATACCCGAAAACCTAAAACCAACCATTGAGAATTTATTTACTCAAATCAGAAACGAAGAAGATACATACAAAGCCATTTATAGACTTTCAATCATTGGAGTTGTGGACGATTATACGGTTGATTACAATTCCAAAACCATATCGGCACACATCACAAAAAAGCCAAACGGTCATTACACACAAAAATTGAAAGAGTATTTGCTTCAATACAACAGCCCCGAAAAAACAGACGAAAAATTAGAGCGTTTGCCATTTTACAAGGGTAATACTGAAATTCAAAAATGCTTGGGCTTTTTGATAAAGTTCGTTTACGAAGAAACAGCCATTCAAAGAAAAGCTGCCATTGATGCAATGGAAGAAGCCTGTGTAGTGGGGCTTGAAGAAAATGGCAGTCAAAAATTCAAAGAATTTATTGACTTGTATATGAACTCAAAATACGCAAGACCTCAATACTTGCCCTCTGATACCGACAAAGGTTTGAAAGCAGATTTTTCAATCGTTGAAAAATATATGGATTTGGTAAGAACGGACGTAGGAGAAATAAACAATTTCAAACATTTACGAGGTGCTACAACACGGCTTTTAGTTCAACGACCAGATAACTTTGTCTTCATTCTTCTTAAGTCATTTTCTGTTCTACTAATTGAAAAGGAAAATCAAGATTTTATTGAAGAAGCACAAACTGATTTCATAAACGGATTTTTAAAAGCACGAGAAACAACAAAAGAGGATATTTATTCGCTTAAACAAAAAGTAGATATATTCAAACAAAAGATAAATGGATTTGATTTAGAGGCAGTAGAAAAAATTGAGGAAGTGGAAAGTGCTCTATATCTCAATTTACATTCAAATTGGCTATCAGATTTTAATAACAAATTTGCAGGAAATTATGCTTGATCAACAGATTAACGAGCAATTGGGTTTGCTTCAAAAGGAACTATCACGCCTAAAAACAGTAACCGACTATATTGACGGTGCTAAAGAAAATTCAATCAGTATAATTGCTGAACTTGAAAACGTTCAAAAGAATTATGCTGTTTACACAGACAAAATTTTCAATCTCTACAAACAATATGTAGATGACTTGAAGAAAAATACTGAAATTCAAATCAACGAAGGTGTTTTACAATTTGAAACTACTGGCAACAAAATAGACACAACAAACAAAGAAAAACTAGTTGAAACAAAACGCCTTTTAGAGCAATACAAAAAGATTGTTGAAGCAACAGACAGTTTGGTAAAGACATTGGAAGCAGTTGATTTTCCAACAAGACTTTCAACTATTGACAAAGACATCCAGGCGGTTAATTCAGCTTTGAATGAAGCAAAGCAATCTATTGAGAGCAAACAAAGCGAAAGTCAAACAATTTTACTGCAAAGACTTGACCAACAAGACAAAGAAATAAAACTCATAAAAACAGTTTTGTTTGTTATTTGTGGACTAATTGTAATTGGAACTGTTGCGACAATATTTGCACTAAAATAGCCAACGCTTTTGGTGGCACATTTGCATTAATAAATGAGTAAACAAAGAAA
>WBZL01003944.1_pt1 | contig 13205 bp, 12 predicted proteins | sample 5204291 | NCBI WGS metagenome assembly WBZL01 (sample SAMN12344345, study PRJNA552823) | activated sludge metagenome | biome: Activated sludge suspended growth; feature: Nitrification reactor; material: Wastewater; isolation source: activated sludge from nitrification reactor of wastewater...
GCGCGTGCGCGGCACCGCGGAAAAGACCGTACGGGCGCAGTCGGCGGCGGTGTATGCCAAGTCCGGGCTGGCGGGGCGCACGGAGCTGTCGGCGTTCTTCCTCGAGGACCTGCTGGTGCCGGCGCTACCGGCGCCAGTGGACGCGGCGATGGCGCCGTCATCTTCCACCGCCGGCTGAATGGGATGCCGGGACGGGACGGATGGCAGGGCCGGGACGCGGCATCGCTCGGCTAGGCTTCACGCCTCGTTTCCACGGACTCCGTGCATGACCCAGGCGTTCCCGCGTTTCGTTCGCGCCCTCGTCGCCCTTGGCCTGTGCGCCGCGGCCTTGGCCACGACCTCCTGCAGCACCTTGCAGGCGGCGTTGCCGGAAGGCTTCTCCGCGCACGCCACCGCCTATCCGGTCAGCGGGCATTCGCCGCGCCGCTTCAACGAGCCGGTGCGCTTCGGGCCCTACAGCGCATTGGAGATGCGCGAGGGGGACACGTTCTCGTGGACGCTGCCGTTCGCGGTCGCCGACCTCAAGCGCAGCACCAAGCCGGTCGCCTTCACCCTGGTCGCGCGTGGCGAGGCGCCGGTCGAGGTGCAATGCCTGGCGCGTGCGTCGTGGGTCGGGATCGGGTCGGCGTCGCGCCGGCTCGAAGTGGACGTCGGCGCGCTGGAGGGCCCGATGCTCGACTGCGGCCTGCGCATGGACGGCGAGTCGCCGCAGCGCCTGCAGCTGGGGCGGATGGGCAACCGCTTGTCCGGCACGCTGGAGGCGCCGTGGGGCGCGCGCTACGCGGTCGAGAGCCTGCACGGCTACGCAGGCTCGCGCTGGCCGGCGGGCGCGCCGACCGCGTACCGGGTCGGCCTTGGGGACGACACCGTCGCCGTGGTCGATGTCGTCAACGCCGGCCGCGTGCACCTGGCCGATGGCCTGGATGCCGGCCAGCGCGTCTACGTGGCGGCGGCCGCGGCGTCGTTGCTGCTGCTCGATCCCGAGTTGGGCGAATAGCGCAAGCGGCTAGTCGCGATCGGGTGCGCCCATCGGGAAGTAATGGCGGTACGGGCGGGCTTCCTCGACCGCACGCCGGAACGAGGGCCGCGCGAGCAGGCGCGACCGGTACGCATGCACCCGCGCGAAGCGCGCATCGATCGGATGCGTCCAGTCGGCATAGAACAGGAACGGCGCGGCGCCGCAGTCGGCCAGGCTGAAGGCGTCGCCGGCGGCCCAGGTCCGGCCGTCCATGTGCGCGTCCAGCCAGGCGTAAGCGGTGTCCAGCATCGCCGCCGCCTCGCGCACGCCGTACGGGTCGCGGTCTTCGACCGGACGCAGCGCGTCGAACACGAACTTCTGTTGCGGCGTGGCGACGTACTGGTCGAAGAAGCGATCCAGCATGCGGACGTCGAGCGCGGCATCGGCGTCCGCGGGAATCAACTGCGTCGGCCCGGGATGGTGCAGTTGCAGGTACTCGATGATGCAACTGGCTTCCAGCACGGTGCGCCCGCGGTCGACCAGCACCGGGAAGCGCTTCATCGGCCACAACGCCGCCAGTGCCGCGCCGTTGCCGTCGTGCTCGAGGTGGCGGTACTCGAATGGCGTGCCGTGCTCGTACAGCGCCACCAGGACCTTCTGGCAGTAGGACGAAAACGGATGGGCGTACAGGCGGGGCGGGGCGTCGTTCATGGCAGGGCTCGCGCGTCGAATGCCTGTACGACGCGTGGCGGCGCCCAAGATCGACACCCGCCGTCCGTGACGGGCATTCCCGCGTTCACTCCAGCCAGGGACTGCGCAGCGGCTTGAGCTGCGCCAGCGGGGTGCCGGCTTCGAGCGCATCGATCTGTGCGTGCACCTGCTTGGCGACCAGGGGGTCGATCGGCATCTGCTTCTGCACGAACATGCCGTTGTAGGCGCGGATGGCGTCTTCCCGCCGTCCCAGGCGCAGGTAGGCATTGCCCAGCTCGAAATAGCCCGGGATCGCCATCGGCAGTTCCTTCAGCGCTTCTTCCAGGCGCAACGCCACCTTCGCCCAGTCCTGCCCGTTTTCCTTGTAGATGTAGTCGAACACGCGGCCGCCCATCGCTTCGGCGCGGCCGCGCGGATCGTTCTGCGTGCCTTTCCAGACGCCCATTGGTCCGAAGCGGGCGACCAGCACGCGACCCTTGAGGTCGCGCTTCGGGTCCCAGTCGGCCTGCGGCACCGGCAGCAAGGTGCCCATGCCCATGACGAACCAGCCGGTCAGGCGACCTTCGACGTTGGTGTCGTCGAGGGTCTCGACCTGGCGGCGGAACACGATGCGGTCGGCGCGCAGGATTTCCTCTGGCGCGAAACGCGAATACAGCGGCAGGCCCGAAGGCGCGATCACCCGGTGGTAGTAGTCGCGCAGTTGCGGATAACGCTGGCCCAGCCCGAGGCCTTCGTTGTCGAAATACTTGTAGGCATTGGCCGTGCCGCCGACGAGTTCGTTGTGGTACTCCCAGGCGCTGGGTTCGCGGATGGTCATCGCGAAGGCGGCGAGGTAGGGCACCACGACCAGCGCCAGCCAGGCGCGGGAGCGGCGTCGCCATGCCCAATCGAGCACCGCGCCCGCGCCGATGGCCAGCCCGAGCACCACCGGCAGCGCGTGCCGCACGCCGCCCCAGACCCCGCCGGATCCCACCAGCGCCGCCATGTGGAACGCGCAGGCGAGCACCACCGCCAGCAACGGCCAGCGCAGGCGGGCATCGCGGGCGGCGCGTGCGCTGGCCAGCAGTCCTGCCAGCGCCAGCGCCATCAGCGCCAACGGCAGCTTGGACGCGACGATCGCCGGCCACGAGAACCACGGCGGGGTGCCTTCGTACAGCGTGCCCCAGATCCGGAACAGGCTGCCGCTGCGTCCCTCGACGCCGGTGCGCACGGTATCGGCCAGCCCCCAGAGGTAGGACTCGGGCAGCAGCGCATGGCGATCGGCGAACGCCAGCGACTGCTGCCAGTGCGGCAGCCGCAACTCGCCGATCTTCTCCGCGATCGGGCGGTTGTAGTGGTCGCGCCCGTCCGGATCCGCCTTGAAGCGGAAGTCGTAGGCGCCCCACAGCACCACCAGGGCGAGCAACGCGGCGGTCGCGCCCATCGCGGTGCGGCGCAGGGCTTCGCGCGGGGAGGTGCGCAGGCCCCATGCCGCGGCGGCCACCAGCATCAGCGCAAGCCCGGCCAGGCCGGCCAGCGCCGAATGCTTGGCGGTCAGCGCCAGTCCCATCGCCAGGCCGGTGGCCACGGCCCAGCGCCAGCGCCACGTGGTCGCCAGCAGGCCCGTGCACAGTGCCGTGATGGCCAGCGTCAGCCCCAGCGGCAGGTCGGTCATCACCACCGGCATGTGCGCGGCGACCGTGGGCTCCAGGGCGAGGAAGGCGAGGGTGCCCGCCGCCCATGCCAGCCCGAAGGCGCGCCACAGCAGCAGGCCGAGCACGCACAGCAGCAGGCCGTTGAGCGTCCACATCGCCGGGCGCGACACCGCCTGCGCCGCGGCCGGCACGTTGTCCTGGTACATGGTTTCCTGGACCCAGCGGCGCTCCTCTTCCTTCTCCTTCAGCGGCTGCGGCGGGCGCAGCTTGAAGCTGTCCGGCATCCACGCGCCGACCCAGCGCTTCACCAGCGGCGGATGCTCGGGATTGAGGTGGTAGCCCTCGCCGCGGGCGTAGCTGGTGCCGGCGACGATGTGCCAGGCCTCGTCGATGCTGAAGCCGTCCTGCGCGGTGCCGATGGCGGAGCGCCACACCGCCAGCAGGGACAGCAACACGACGAGGACGACGCCGGCGATGCGCGTGGATGAGGTCGGGGTCACGCGCTGTCAACACGCGGAAAGCCGGCCTGTCAGGCCAGCGCGGCGCGCTGCCGCCTTGCCCCAAGTCAATGTGCGCCGCCCGCGGGAGGCCTAGGCTGCCGGCTCCATCGCCACCTCGCCTGCCATGCCCGATCGCCTGTCCGCCCGCCGCCTGCTGCGCATGCTCGACCTGACCAGCCTCGGCGAAGACGATCCACCCGCCCGCATCGCCGCGCTCTGCGAGGCGGCCGAGCCTCGCCACGGCAGCGTCGCCGCGGTCTGCGTGTACCCGGAGCATGTGCAGGCCTGCCGTGCGCGGCTTGCGGGAGGCCCGGTGCGCGTAGCCACCGTGGTGAACTTCCCGGATGGCGCGGCCAATCCGGATCGCGCGGCGCGCGAGTGCCGACGCGCGCTGGCGGTGGGCGCGCAGGAGGTCGACCTGGTCTTCCCGTGGCGGGCCTTGCAGGCCGGCGATGCGGCGGTCGGCGGCCGGGTGGTGTCGGCCTGTCGCGCGGTGCTGCCAGAGGGCATCCCGCTCAAGGTGATCCTGGAGTCCGGGATGCTCGATCCGATGCAGTTGCGCGCGGCCTCGATGCTGGCGCTGCAGGCCGGCGCCGATTTCCTGAAGACGTCCACGGGCAAGGCGGCCGCCGGCGCCAGCCCCGAAGCCGTGCAGGCCATGCTGGCGGCGATCGGCGACAGCGGCCGTGCCTGCGGGTTGAAGGTGTCCGGCGGCGTGCGCACGTTCGCCGACGCGATGGCGTACCTGCAGCTCGTCGAATCGATGATGGGCGAGGGCTGGGCGACGCCGGCGCGGTTCCGGATCGGCGCCAGCAGCCTGCTCGACGACCTGCTGCGGGTGCTGGAGGGCGATGCCGACGCGGGGCATGCCGCCGGCGGCATGGCGTACTGATGACGCGCGCCCTGCTCATCGTCGCGGATTCGCTCGGCATCGGTGGCGCCCCGGATGCCGCGTGCTTCGGCGATGCCGGTGCGGATACCTTCGGCCACGTCCTGCAGGCCTGTGCCCCGCAGCTGCCCCACCTGCGCGCGCTGGGCCTGCACGCGGCTCACGCATTGGCGCAGGGCAGGCTGCCGCGCACGCACGAGCGCCCCGGACCGGGTGCCTGCTGGGCGGCGATGCAGCCGGCCTCGACCGGCAAGGACACCACCAGCGGGCACTGGGAACTGTGTGGCGCGCCGGTGGATTTCGAATGGGGCCGCTTCACCGCGCCCGAGGACAGCATTCCCGCGACGCTGCTGGACGCGTTGTGCGCACGCGCGGGCCTGCCGGGCGTGCTCGGCAATTGCCGGGCCTCCGGTACCGAGATCATCCAGCGCCTGGGCGAGGTGCACATCGCCAGTAGCAAGCCCATCGTCTACACGTCCGCCGATTCGGTGCTGCAGATCGCCGCGCACGAAGTCCACTTCGGCCTGGCGCGGCTGGAGGCCACCTGCCGCATCGCCCGCGAGCTGGCCGACGACCTGCGCATCGCGCGGGTGATCGCGCGGCCATTCGTGGGCACGCGGGCGGGCGACTTCCGACGCACCGGCCACCGCCACGACCATTCGGTGCCGCCGCATCGCCCGACCTTGCTCGACGCGCTGGTCGCATCCGGCCGCGAGGTGCTGGCGATCGGCAAGGTCGCGGACATCTTCGCCGGTCGCGGCATCAGCCGGTCGATCCCGGCCAGCGGGTTGGATGCCTTGCTGGATGCCACCGAAACCTGCTTCGCCGGGGCCCGCGACGGCAGCCTGGTGTTCGTGAACCTGGTCGACTTCGACAGCGAGTACGGGCATCGCCGCGACGTCGCCGGCTATGCCGCCGCGCTGGCGCGGTTCGATGCGCGCCTGCCGGCGTTGTGCCGGCTTGCAGGCGATGGCGACCTGCTGCTGCTCACCGCCGACCACGGCAACGACCCGACCTGGCCGGGCAGCGACCATACCCGCGAGTGCGTGCCGCTGCTCGCCCTGGGCGGCGGCCTGCGACCGGGCGACGCCGGACTGCGGCCTGCGTTCGCCGACGCCGGGCAGACCCTGGCGCGCCACTTCGGCCTGCCTGCGCTGGCCCATGGCACCGCGCTTCCCCTCGCTTGCTGAGCACGCCCATGTCGACCCCGCACATCGCCGCCGAGCGCGGCGCCTTCGCCCCCACGGTGCTGCTGCCCGGCGATCCGCTGCGCGCCGAGCACATCGCCGCGACCTTGCTCGACGATGCGGTGGAAGTCACCCGCGTGCGCGGGATGGCTGGTTTCACCGGGCGTTGGCGCGGGCAGCCGGTATCGGTGATGGGCACCGGCATGGGCATCCCCTCGGCGTCGATCTACGCCACCGAGCTGGTGCGCGAATACGGGGCCACGCGGCTGGTGCGGATCGGCACCTGCGGCGCCGTCGCCGCGGACCTGCAACTCGGCGACATCGTGCTGGCGCAGGGGGCGTGCACCGATTCCGGGGTCAACCGCACGCGCTTCCGCGGCATGGACTTCGCCGCGATCGCCGGCTTCGACCTGTTGTCCACGGTCGCGGCCGCGGCGCGCATGCGCGGGGAGCGGTTCGCGGTCGGCAACCTGTTCAGCGCCGACCTGTTCTACCACCCGGATCCCGCCCTGCTCGACACCCTGGACGCGATGGGCGTGCTCGGCATCGACATGGAAGCCGCCGGCCTGTACGGCATCGCGGCGCAGCACCGGGTGCAGGCGCTGGCCGTGTGCGCGGTCTCCGACCAGTTGCGCGACGGCGGGCGTTGGTCGCCCGCGCAGCGGCAATGCGGGGTGGATGCGATGGTGCGGCTGGTGCTGGACGCGCTCGCGGGATAGGCACGAGGCCGGGCCGATGCCCGGTGGCCGCCGGCAGGCGATAAGCTGCGGCGATGGACGCGATGCCCACGATCTGGACCTACGACTGGGTGCCCGAAGGGCCCCGCGGTTTCGTGCGCGACCTGCGCCTGCGCTGGGCGGCCGAGGAGGCCGGGCTGGCGTACGCCATCCGCACCGTGCCGTTCCGCGGCCGCGAAACCAATCATCTGGACGCACAGCCGTTCGGGCAGGTGCCGTTCCTGGAGGATGGCGAGGTCCGCCTGTTCGAGAGCGGGGCCTGCCTGCTGCACCTGGCCGGCAAGGACGAGCGGCTGATGCCGCGCGACCGGGTTGCCGCGGCCGATACCCTGCAGTGGGTCATGGCGGCGCTGAACTCGATCGAGATGGTCAGCGTGCCGTGGTGGTTCCTCACCGTGTCCGGGCAGGCCGACAATCCGCTCGGGGCCTGGCTGGACAAGCGCCTGGGCCAGCTGGAGACGGTGCTCGCGGGCCGCGAGTGGCTGGCGGCGGGACGCTTCACCATCGCCGACCTGGTGATGGCCGATGTCCTGCGCGTGCGCAAGGTGCGCGAACGCGGCGATCGCCCGGCGACCGAGGCCTATGTGGCGCGGATCCTGGAACGTCCTGCGTTCCTCAAGGCGCATGCCGACCAGCTGGCGCATTTCCGCGCGGCCGATCCGTCGCCATGACCCACGTCGGACGCGCATGCAATGACCTGCTCCGACGCCGCATCGTCGTACCGGGGGACGCATGACCTTCGATGATTTCCCATCCTTGCTCGCGCGTGCGCAGGCGCATGCCGACGACTTCCTGCGCGACCTGCCCACGCGGTTCGTGGGCGCGCGCGCCAGCCGCGACGAGATGCTCGCCGCGCTCGACGGGCCGATGCCGATGGCCGGCGAGGCACCGATGGCCGTGCTCGACCTGCTGGCGGCGCAGGCCCCACGCGGGGCATCGGCGTGCGCCGCGCCGCGCTACTTCGGCTTCGTGATCGGCGGCGCGCTTCCGGTCGCGCTGGCCAGCGATTGGCTGGTCTCGGCCTGGGACCAGAACGCCGGCATCCATGTCATTTCGCCGCTGGCCGCCGCGCTGGAGGAAGTCGCCGCGCGCTGGCTGCTGGACCTGTTCGAGCTGCCGCGCGGCAGCGGTGTCGGCTTCGTGACCGGTTGCCAGATGGCGCACGTCACCTGCCTGGCGGCCGCCCGCCACGGCCTGCTGCGCGAACTCGGCCGCGACGTCGAGGCCGACGGCCTGTACGACGCGCCGCGCATCCACGTGGTCGCGTCGCGCGACGCGCACGTCACCCTCGGGGTCGCGCTGCGCTACCTCGGGATGGGCACGCGCTCGCTGGTCGCGGTCGACGCGGATGCGCAGGGGCGGATGCGCGTCGACCACCTGCGCGAGGTGCTGGCCGGACTGCAGGGGCCGGTGATCGTGTGCGCGCAGGCCGGCAACGTGAACACCGGCGCCTTCGACCCGCTGCCGGCGGTCGCCGAGGTGGCGCGTGCCCGGGGTGCCTGGCTGCATGTGGACGGCGCGTTCGGCCTGTGGGCGCGGGCCGGTGCCACGCCTGCGTTGCAGGCGGTCGCCGCGGGGATGGACCTGGCCGACTCCTGGGCCACCGATGCGCACAAGTGGCTGAACGTGCCCTACGACTGTGGCGTGGCGATCGTCCGCGATGCCGGGGTACATCGCGCTGCGATGACCTCGACCGAGGCCTACCTGGTCCAGACCGCCGGCGCCGAGCGCGACGCGGTGGATTGGGTCCCGGAATTCTCGCGGCGCGCGCGCGGCATCCCGGTATACGCCGCCCTGCGTGCGCTGGGACGGACGGGCGTCGCCGATCTCGTCGACCGCTGTTGCGCGCGGGCGCGGCAGTTCGCGGACCTGTTGTCGGCAGAGCCCGGCGTCGCGATCCTCAACGAGGTCGTGCTGAACCAGGTGCTGGTGCGCTACGCCGACGATGCCACCACGCGCGCGGTGATCGCCGGCGTGCAGGCCGAGGGTACCTGCTGGGCCAGCGGGACGACCTGGCATGGACAGGCCGCGATGCGTATCTCCGTGTCGAACTGGGCGACCAGCGAAGACGATGTGGCGCTCTCGGCGGCGGCGATGCTGCGCGTGTATCGCGGCCTGCGCGGCGGGGCGGATTGAGCGCATCGCCAGTCGCGGGCGTGCCGATGGCGGATCGCGTGCCGCCGCGATGTTGCGCACGGACCCACGGTCCCCATGCGCGGCCCGTCCGTCCCGGTGCGCATCCGCGACCACGACTGGCGTGGCCCGGGCCTGCATCCGCGTGTTCGACAATCGCCGGATGACCAAGCCGCTGGCCTGCCTGCTGTTCCTGCTCGCGACCGCGGCCGGTCACGCGGTCGCGGCGGAGGACGCCGCGCCGCCGGTGCCGGTCGCCTGCCGGGTGCAGGCGCCGACCTCCGCATTCGAGCGCGCGGTGCTGGCCGAGGTGAATCGCGCGCGCACCGCGCCGCGCGCCTACGCGGACACCGTACGTGCGCTGTACGCGGGGATGGACGCGCATGGCCTGTACCGGCGCGGCGAGCGGCGGATGGCGGTGGGCGAGGGCCCCGCGGCGGTGGACGAGGCGCTGCGTTTCCTGGGCGAGGTCGAGCCGGTCCCGCCGCTGCGCATGGCCAGCTGCCTGAACCTCGCCGCGGCCCGGCATGCGCGTGCGAAGGGCAGCGTCGGCGGCAGCGGGCACCTGGGCGCGAACGGCTGGACGCCGTCGCGGCGCGCCTCGGCATCCACCGCAGCGCCGGTGGGATGCTCGGAGAACATCGCCTACGGCTACGACGACGTGGCGGAGATGGTCGCCGCGCTGGTGGTCGACGATGGCGTCGCCGGGCGCGGCCATCGCCGCAACCTGTTCGACCCGCGGATGCGCAGCTTCGGTGCCGGGCGCGCGCCCCACCTGCTGCGCCGGATCATGGACGTGCAGCTGTTCTGCCTGCAGGACGTCGAGGGCTGAGCCGCTCAGCCGGTGTCGTCGCGCATCCGCTGCACGCGCTTGCGGAAGTCCGCCACGTTGTTGCCGCGGATCTGGCTCGCCTGCGTGCCCTTGACCTCGTCGACCTTGCGGTCGCGTTCGGCGCCGGTCACGGGTTGCGCCTCGACCACGGTCTCGCGCTCGAAGGCGTGCGACTTGTCGGTGTTCCGGTAGTAGCGGTACAGCATCCAGTACAGGCCGACCGCGCCGGCCGGACCGAGCAGGAGCAGGCCAAGGCCGCCGTCGTCGCTCATCACTGGCTCCCGATGATCATGAGGGCGATCGCCTCGAGGAAGGTGCCGGTCGCGATCGCGGCCAGCAGCAGCTTCCATTGCTGGACCGGGACGCTGCCCATGGTCTCGCCGGTACGGCCGTTGACCGCGATGTAGTGCAGCATCCCGCCGTTGCTGCCGGGTTCGTGGTACGAGTACAGCCACACCGGCAGGTACATCGAGACCCAGCGCGTGCCGTGCACGTCGAGCTGTTCGCGCTCCCAGCGCACGCCGCGGTCGAAGCGCCGCACCGAGCCCTGCACCTGCGCGCGGGCGATCGACAGCAGCTGGTCCTCGAGCCGGGGCCGCAGGTGCTCCACGTCCTGGTCGCGCTTCTCGGAGCTGTAGCCGGACAGGTAGGACGCGTTCCACTTCACCGCGTTCTTGGTGTCGAACGGCAGGATGGTGTTGATGATGTTGTTGGTGTTGGCGCTGGTGTCGAGGTTGCCGCGCTTGCCCGAGGATTCCAGCGGCAGGTCGTCGACGGTGAAGTCGACGTGGCGCGCCACCGCGTAGACGTCGGCGTCGTAGTAGGTCTTCTTCTTGTCGCCGCTGCCGCGGGTGTAGCGGGCGGTCTCGATCTCGCCCTGGCCGTCGATGTCGGCGCTGGCCCGGCCGTCCACGATCATGTACGGCATGTACACGCCGACCACGTTCTCCGGCGTGAACTGCTCCTTGAAGGCCTTCAGCGCGAACAGCTTGCGCTTGTCGACGAACTGGCGGATGCGCGCCACCGCGTCGGCCTTCTTGATGTGGAACGGCAGCACCGCGTCCGGCACCGCGCCGTTGGCGACCTGCTCGTTGACGCCGAACACGTGCCGGCACCAGTGGCAACGCGCGGTCATCGCGTTCTCGGTGTTGACCGTCACCTCGGCGCCGCAACCGCTGCACTTGAAGCTCACCAGGCTGGCGGCGTCGGCGGCGATGTCGCGCGCGCCGGAGGCGATCACCGTGCCGGTCAGGCTGTCGAGCCCCTCGCCGAAGCCGAATTCCTCCTCGACGCGCTGGCCGTGCCAGGTGTGCCGGCAGTACAGGCAGACCAGCAGGTCGCTGCCCGGCTTCTGGCGGATGTCGGTGGCGCCGCACTTGGGGCAGCGGTTGAGCCCGTCCTTCAGCTCGTCCGACGCGGTGTCGATCGCGACCGGGTCGGGCTTGAGCAGTTCGTCGCGGATCGGCGGCGGCAGGGTCGCCGGGTCGATCGCCAGCTCGCCGGGCAGCGGCGGCACGTCCCGTGGCGAGCCCGGGCCGGTCGGCGGTGGCCCCGCCGGCGGCGCCGGCGGGGGTGTCGATGAGGTCGTCATGCGCGGTGCCGTGTGCGACCGGGTTACAGGCCGAGGGCCTTGGCCTTGAGCGCGTCGTAGTCGGCCTGGGTGATCAGGCCGAGGTCCAGCATCTCCTTGGCCTTCTTCAGCCGGGCGACCGGGTCGTCGGCGGCCGGCGCGGCGGGCGCGACCGGCTGCTGCAGCCCGCCGATGCCGCCCATCATCCCGGTGGCCATGCCCAGGCCCATGATCCCGGCGGCACCGCCGTTCTCACCGGCAGACTGGATGCCCTGGGCGACGCTGGCCTGCAGGTTGGAATTGCCGCGCGCGCCGGACAGCGCGTCGGCGCGCTGCACGGTCTTGAGCAGCTCGCGGGTGTTGGCGTCGTACTCGATCGAGACGATCGCGGTCTTGACGATCGCCAGGCCGCGGTCGGAACGCCACTGGTACGCGTTCTCCACCGCGTCCGACAGGCTCTTGGCGAAGCCCACCGAGTCCTGCTGGATCTTGGTGATGCGGTTGCCCTTGGACGGATCGTTGGTGTACAGGCTGAAGGCCGGGGCGAGCGAACCCACCACTTCGTTGAACAGCTGCGCGGCGGCGGCATTGTCGAGGTCGGTGAAGTCGAACACCTCGCCCGGGCGCAGGAAGCTGGCCGGCACGAAGTTCTTCACGAACAGGATCGGATCGACGATCTTCAGCGTGTAGGAGCCGCGGGTGACCGCGCCGACCTGGGTGTTGAGGAAGCCGTCGTCCCAGTAGATCTCGGACTGGGTGCCGAAGCGGTTGTCCGGCAGCTCCTTCAGCGAGACGAAGAACGCCAGCTGCTGGGTGCCCGGGATGCCGCCGAACTTGAAGCGCTCCCAGCTCTGCTTGATGAGCGGGCTGACGATGCCGTCGCCGGCGAAGATCGACTGCGAGTTGACGTCGTCCGAGCGCCATTCATAGCCACCCGGTTCGGCGGCGAAGCCGGTGATCTTGCCGTCCTGCATCAGCAGCAGGCCGTAGCCCTCCGGCACCACGATCTTCGAGCCGTTGCTGATGATGTTGCTGGAGCCGTGGGTGTTGGAGCCGCGACCGGCATTGGTCCCGCGCGGCACCGCGGCGAACAGCGCCGCCGTCGGCGACAGCCCGTCCGGTACCGTGTAGAAGTCCTTCCACTGGTCGCCCAGCATGCCGCCGACCGCACCCACCACCGCCTGCACAAGACCCATGGCCACTCTCCGCGATTCGTGGCGGGGAACCGTCCCCGCCATGCCGCCGCACTATACCGTCCCGACGCGTCGCGATCGGCACGGCACGCAGGTGCGCACGGCTCCCGGTTCGAATACGCAAATCGACCGCCAGGACCGGCCATCGGCACGCGCAGGCGCACCGGCGGGGACGCCGGTGCGCCAGGTTCGCGGGACGCGCGGGTTCAGTCGCCCTGGACGAAGGCGTCCGGGATCTCGTAACGCTCGTCGCCGAGCATGGCGATGGTCATGTCGTCCTTGCGGCTGGAGCTGATCTTCATCCCGGCGGTGCCGTCGGCCTGTGCGGTCGAGAACGAGAGGAAGCTGCCGTCCTTGTTGAAGAAGAGCGTGCGCTTTGTGCCGTCCGGCAGGCTCACGTCGAGTTGGGACCCGGTCTCGAGGTGGCGAATCACGCCGGCGTCGCAGCGGCCGGCCGGGAAATCCTTGAAACCGCTGCACGCGACCGGACCGGTGGCGTGGTATTCGGTGCCGGGGACCTTGGCATCGCCCTGGCCATCGCCGTCGCCCGGCACTGCTGCGCTGGTGGGTACCGAGATCAGGGTGACGCCATCGACGGTGCCGACCACCTGGCCGCCCAGTTTGGCGGCGTCGTCGGCGGACAGGCAGCCGGCGAGGGTCGCGCTGTCGTCCAGGAAGTTCACGGTCGCCTCGCTCTCGCCGATCTTGCGGCAGGCGTCGCCCGGGTTCGGGAAACCGTCGCCGACCACGACCAGGCTGGCGGGCCAGGTGGCGGGAGCCGCTGCGGCGGGAGCGGCGTCGGCCGCGGGTGCAGCCGTCTCGGCCGGCTTCTGGCAGCCGGCAATGGCGAGGGCAACGGCG
>WBZL01003954.1_pt1 | contig 13181 bp, 10 predicted proteins | sample 5204291 | NCBI WGS metagenome assembly WBZL01 (sample SAMN12344345, study PRJNA552823) | activated sludge metagenome | biome: Activated sludge suspended growth; feature: Nitrification reactor; material: Wastewater; isolation source: activated sludge from nitrification reactor of wastewater...
TTAATTTCTCGGGTCTGGCTCAAACAGTATGCTGTGCGGCCACTCCATTCCAGCCAATGTCTTATCCTTCGCGCCTTCAGGCTGTTTGAGGGGTAAATGTCCAAAAGCGCGAAGGATAATGCCGCGGCACGCGGTATAACGGCCCATCTGCTGATGCCGGAACCCTCGCTGGCAGTGTTCGTCGTCCATTCAAACAGGATTTCTCCCGGATTTTCCACACAACGAACGCTCCAAAAATGAACGGCCGCCACTTTTAAATTTCGCATTTTTTCATTTACATTTTGCATTCCCCTCTGCCTGGGCCCAAAGATCTTTCGGTTCAATGGACGTGGCTGTTATTGTGTTTCGACCCGCTGTTGGTCATCACAACCCGAAACTATTAAATCCAGCGCCGAACCCGCGCCCGATAATCCCTGAACGCTGCCCCGTGTATCCCATCCAGATAACCCTCCTCCAACCGGATCTTGACCGCGAGGCTGAAATAGCTCAACACCAGAAAACAAAGGCTCACCGCATTGGGCAGCATCAGGAAAAAACCCAGGTAAGACAAGATCAGGGCGGCATATACCGGGTTTCGGGAAAAGCGGTACAACCCGCCGGTGACAAGGGGCGTTTTTTCATCCTCGTCCAAGGCCAGTCGCCAGGAGTTCCCCATCTGCCATTGGGCAACCGCCGTAATCCCCAACCCCAGAAAGGCTGCCGTCACACCAGCCAGGGCGATCCAATCATGCAACAACCACGGAATGGGAACAAGCAGCGGGTAATTGGCCGCAAGGAAGACATAGTTAATGGCTACAACGGCCATCAGCAACATGCAAAACCCGGAAGTCCGGTTTACAATACCCGAAATGCCGCTTTTTTCGCGAGCCTTCAGCGGGTTAATGCCGGTCCGGCGGTAGAGCATCCAGGAGCGAACGCCTATGATGCCCCCGAAATAAGAAACGAGATAGAACAGGGCGGCAAGCTGAAGAATGGTCATTGGCAAAAGGCGGTTGGTTATTATTTTCCGATCGATCCGGTTTGCTTGCCCAAGGTATTTGCCTATCGGCGGGATTGGATATTGTTTTCGGCTTTTGTCCGTTGTTTATCGACCGGGAAACCCAATCGGTTATCCGGGGCCCGGATTCTTAAGCCCGCAGGCAGGGATTGAGAAGCCTGATCCCCCGGCTTACCAATCGGCCTGTCCTCAGGGCCAGGCTCGCTTAGTAATCCGGGGGATCGGGAATGAGAAGCTATCCGGATCAGTAATTCAGATTCTTCTCCACCGTTTCGCCGGCCTTCACCTCAAGCTGGAAGGTATCCTTATGGCCTTTGTGCTTGCCGAGCGTGGTCACGGTTACAGAATAGGTGCCCGGCGTCAGCAGGAATTTTTTCGGATTGCTGGTTGCGGCGGTATATGTCCGGCCGCCGGCTACATTTTTGCCGGTTTTCACATCAGTGAAAAAAACAGTGGCATCCGCCAGTTCGCCGCCGCTCTTCACTCCGATCAGGGCAACGCCGGATGCAAAGCCATGGGATAGGGTCTTTACTTCGCCGGCCTTTATCTCTACGTTTTCCATTTTGTATTCGATATCGGCTCCCTCCATGGCCAGCGCCTTGATGAGCAGGTCATAGGTTCCCGGATCGACTTCCATATCCAGGGGTCTTCCGTAGGTCCTCCCGGAAGCGACCGGTTTGTTGGTCCCCTTGGCCAGGATCTGAACGGAGGCATCCCAGCCTTCTCCGTTGTTCAGGGCGGAGATCTGGACTTTGGCCCCGTCAAAGCTCACGGTCCGGTGGGTGATCGCATCCGGCAGCACCTCCACCGTCAGGGACAATGCCGAAAGATCGGTGTTCTCCAGCGGCGCGACGGCCAGGTCGTATTTGCCGGGGGTCAGGCTCAGGAATCCGGTATCCCGGTACGTCCGTACGCGGTCCGCTTCGTCCTTTGAACCGGCTTTGAAGGCGGTGACGATGGCATCAACCGGTTTCCCGTTCTTGATCGCAAATACCGAGAAGGTGGCCGGCGGGTCGTCGACGGTGGTTTCGGTAGCGACGTTCAGCACATCGGCCAGGCCGTCAGCGTCAGCGGCGTCGAAATACCGGCCGTCACCGGCTTGGGCTGCGCACTCCAATTGCGCCGATTCGCCGGGTTGCAAGCCGAATCCGACGATGTGCAGCCTGAAGTCGATGCCTTCCGCTTTGGCAGCTTTGACCACCTCGCAGATATTCCCGTCGCAGGATTCGATCCCGTCGGTCACCAGAATGACGGTAGCGCTGCTTTTGGTTGCCCTGAGCCGGTCAAAAACCTGGGTTGCCGAATAGGCCAGGGGGGTCTTTCCGAGGGGTTTGATCCCCTTCACAGCATCGGCCACGGTTTTTTTGGAAGTATTTTCGATACCCACGAGGAATTCCACGTCCTTGCAGTCGCTTTTCTGCCGGTGGCCGTAAGCCACCAGTCCGACCTGCTGTTCCTGCCCCAGTTTTTCCAGCGAACCGGCCAGCACGGTAGAGGCGATTTCCATTTTTGTACGGTCGCCCATTTTACCCCACATGGAGCCGCTGGCATCATAAATAAAGACGATGGGTGACGGCGTGGAGGATTCCCGGGCAGTCAAAAAATTGAGGGAACAACACGCCAGAATGAAGAGGAGAAAGTTTTTCATGCGTTAGGGTTCCGGATATTCTTCCGGTTTATTTGGTTTGAAATCAGGTTATCAAGCCAAATATAACCGAAATTGCCGGTTCGGCCAAAACAGGGGTATTTCCCGGCGGATCAGGACCGGTTATAATTCAAGATCCAATGGTTCCCGAATTGGTCGGTCAGGCCGCCGAAGAGGTCGCCCCAAAAGGTATCTTCCAACGGATCGGTCGCTTGGCCGCCTTCCGACAACCGGTAATACAATCGCCGGATCTCCTCCTCACCGGTGCAGTTGAGGCAAAGGGAGACGGCATTCCCCCGTTGAAGCCCTTTTTCCCCGACCATGTCCGACCCCATCAACACCAGGGAATCCGCTACCAGGACGGCGTGCAGGATGACCTGCCTGAGCTCAACGGGAATATCCTCCTCCGCATCGCCGAGCGTCTGCAGGGTCAGTTCGCCGCCGAGGCATTCCTGGTAGAAGGTCATAGCCTGACGGCAGTTGCCGTTGAAGGTGAGGTAAGCGTTGATTCTGGCCATCTTGAAATTGGTTCGAATTTTTGAATTGAATCGAATGAATCGATTGGGTCGAATAGTCGGTTTTCAGCGTTCGTACCTTGGTCAGCGAAATCCAATCAATCGGAGCAATCATTTATTGAGGAATCGAGGAATCGAGGAACCGAAGAATCGAGGAACCGAAGAACCGAAGAATCGAGGAATTGAGGAACCGAAGAATCGAGGAATACCTGCCGGTGCCCCGTCGCCGTAGCGGCTATGGCGCATAGGAGACCGGCAGGCGGGGCGAATCAATCCAATCAATCGAATCAATCGAATCAATCGTACCAATCGAATCAATCGTATCAATCGAATCAATCGAAACATCAAAAGCATGATTTTCCATACATACTGTTTTTGATCTGAATGAAACGGATTCAGGCAACCGCCGCGGCAAGGTCATACCGCTTCCATAAAAAATACGGCGCCGGGGTAATGCCGGTGGCGATCAGGAGAAAAACGGTTTCAAACAGGGCGTCGCTGATGAATATAGTCGTAAGTGATCAGTCGGGTGATTTCAATTGACCATGCAAAGATGCGTGGGAATCCCACACCGTGCCGAGTACAAAAACGACAATTGAAGGGGTTGATTCCGACAATTCAATTCTGTAAATTTGCTGTATGAAACATATATCCATTCTCGTACCCGAAACCGCGGTACCGGCCGCCATTGTCGATCCGCGGTATATGTTCACAGCGGTCAACCAATTCCTGGCAGCGGCCGGCAAGGCGCCGTTATTCAATGTCCAGTTGGTGGCCCTGTCGAAAGAGGTCCGGCTGAATGACGGGCTGTTTGCCGTTCACCCGGACCGGCTGACGACCGAGATCAGGAAAACCGACCTGATCATCATCCCCGCCCTGAGCGGCGATATGAAAGCGGCGCTGGAGCGAAACAAGGGGCTGCTGCCCTGGATCGTACAGCAATACCGCAACGGCGCGGAAGTGGCATCGCTTTGCGTCGGGGCTTTTTTGCTGGCCTCAACCGGATTGCTGTCGGGCAAGCAATGTTCGACCCACTGGTTGTTCGCCAATCAGTTCAAGGCCATGTTTCCGGATATCGAAATGGTCGACGGCAGCATCGTCACCGAGGAACAGGGCATCTACTCCAGCGGAGGCGCGAGCTCGTACTGGAACCTGCTGCTGTATCTGGTGGAAAAGTACACGGATCGTTCGATGGCCATCCACGCGGCCAAGTTCTTCGCCATCGACATCAGCCGCAACACCCAGTCGGACTTTGTGATGTTCCAGGGGCAGAAAGAACACGACGACGAGGAAGTGCTCCGGGCCCAGCATTTCATTGAGGACAATTACCAGGACAAGATCTCGGTCGACCAGTTGGCGGGCATGTACGCCATCGGCCGGCGCAGCTTCGAACGCCGTTTCAAGAAAGCGACCAACAATACCATAGTGGAATACATGCAGCGGGTCAAGATCGAGGCTGCCAAGCGGAGTTTTGAGACGAGCCGCAAGAACATCACGGAGGTCATGTTCGACGTGGGTTATACGGATACCAAGGCTTTCCGGGATGTATTCAAGAAAATCACCGGATTGACGCCGATCGAGTACCGGAACAAGTACAACAAGCAGCCGGTCCCGGTTTAACTCCTTCCCGCCCCGGATAACCCGGCCTTCATCGAAACTTTTCTATCCCAAAAAATAAAATACGTAGCTTCGCCGCATGTCCGAAACCTCACTTTCCAGGGCTGGGCGACTGGGTTATGCCTGCGGTATGTTGGGCTGGTCCATCATGATCAATATCGTAACCGTGATGTTGATCTACTTTTACGTACCGCCCAACAATTCAAACCTTTCGGGGTTGGTGCCGCAGGTCACGGTTTTGGGCTTTTTCACCATTTTATCCCTGATCGCGGCGAGCGGCCGCCTGCTGGATGCTGTAACGGACCCGCTGATCGCCTTCCTCAGCGACCGGTCCCAACACCGCAAGGGCCGGCGAATTCCGTTCCTTCGGGCGGCGATCCTGCCATCTGTGGTCCTCGGCGTTCTGATCTTTACCCCGCTGGAATATCAGGAGAGTTACCAGAATGTGTGGTGGCTGGCCCTGATCCAGATCGGCTTTTATCTGTCGCTGACCTTTTACATCATCCCGTTCAACGCCCTGCTGCCCGAACTGGCGCACGGCCCGAAGGAGAAGGTCAACATGTCGGCCCTGATCTCGCTGGCCTTTGTTGTGGGCGTGATCGTATCATCACAGACCCCGGGCCTGGCCGACTGGATCCAGAGCGCCTTCCACCTGGAAAAACGGATCCAGGCCTTCCAGGTTGCCATCGGCGGATTGTATGTGCTGGGCGGCCTGTTCATGATCGTGCCTGTACTGGTGATCGACGAGGAAAAACACTGCAAAGGAAGCCCTGTGACCATCCCCCTGAAAGAGGCGGTTAAACATATTTTGTCGCATCGCAATTTTCTGGTATTCATCGCTGCCGACTGTTCCTATTTTGTTTCGCTCACCATCATCAGCAGCGGCCTGCTGTACTTTGTGCGGGTGCTGCTCTCGCTGGAGGAGTCTATCGGCGGGCAGGTGATGTTTGTGCTGGTGATGGTTTCGCTGCTGTTCTACCCATTGGTGATCCGGCTGACCGACCGCATCGACAAACGGCGGCTGATGCTGTATTCCCTCTTCTTCCAGGGCATTCTGCTCATGGGCATCTTCTTTTTCGGCAAGCTCCCCATGCCCGCTACCTGGCAGATCTTCGGTTTTGCCATTTTTGCGGCCATCCCAGCCGCATTCCTGGGCATACTTCCCTTTGCGATCATTGCGGAGATCGCCGTGCACGACGGCCGGAAGACGGGGCAGCAGAAGGAGGCTATGTTCTTTGCCGTACGCAATTTCTCCACCAAGCTGGGCCAGACGCTCGGCATCATGATCTTCGCTATCCTGACCCTGTTTGGGAAAGACCCTCACGACGACCTGGGCATCCGGCTGGCTGCCGTATTCGGTGGCGTGGTCTGCCTGATTGCAGGTATTGTGTTTTTAAGCTTCCGGGAGGTAGAAAAAGAAAAAGTGGAAGCTCAGGAGACCGCGCTTTAGTCCAATAACTGTACATTCACTGCGCTGGGGCCCCGGTTGCCCATTTCCACCTCAAAGGATACCCGGTCATTTTCCCGGATCGGGCCGGAAAGGTTGTTGATGTGAACAAAGACACTGTCCTTGGTTTCCTGGTCCACAATAAAACCGTAGCCTTTTTCATCATTGAAAAACTTCACCCGGCCCATGCGTACCGTGTCCATCGGCGAATCATCCCTCGGCGGAACGCCCAGCACGATATCTTCGGCCTTGATGACTTTTCTCTTGGAAGGATCAGGAGGGGTGGAGGTGAGATTGCCGTTTTCATCTACATAGGAAAACATTTCCTCAAGCGTCTTGGGCCCGCTTTGCGCTTTTTCGGCTTTGCGCTTTTCCCGGCGTTCCTGCTTATCCTGATTCTTTTTCTTGCGCTTTTTTTCTTGTTCTTTTTTGTTGAACGAATCCTGAGACCTGGCCATAAATTGATTTAAGTTAAAGAATAAACCCGCTTGAAGATGAAAACTATGGCAAACAGATCCGCAAAAATGCCCAACCAAAGCCCTCAATTCAACGGTGAATTACAAAGTTAGGGAAATTTGGGGGTTATTTTGGTTTGTGGTTGGTTATTTTGGTTTGTTGGGGGTTATTTTGGTTTGTGGTTGGTTATTTTGGTTTGTTGTGGGTTATTTTGGTTTGTGGTTGGTTATTTTGGTTTGTTGTGGTTTATTTTGGTTTGTTGTGGTTGTATTTGCCGGCCAATTCAGATTATGGCAAAACCCGCAGTCAATTGCCACCGGTGGGCTCATTCCCGTAAACCTCCAGCATCCGGGCGCCGTCCAGCAAGGTGTAGCGCCAATCGACAGGGATTAGGAGGGAGTCCGGCGCATGGGTCAGCCAGTAATCCGAAGCGGTTTTGCCTTCCGTGCGTTTTTTGACCTCCGTCTGGAAAGGTTCGAACAGGTACATCCGGTTGTGTTCAAAAAAGAATTTGTCGAGGATGAGGTAATCGACCTGATGATCGCGGAACAGCTCCAGCACAGGGATCGGGTCCGTCGCCGTGTAAGCCCGGATAAAGTCCCGGGCCGGCTCCTGGATCAGATCGTAATACCGCGTAAAATAAAGTGCGTGGCAGGATTCATCGCTGAACAGCACGGATTGCCGGCAAAACCAGGGAATCTCCGGGGTCACTTCCGTCGGTCCGGCGATTTTCACGGGGTGATCAAAACTTTTGATCTTGTCGTACAAGGCGGCGTAATCCCCATAGCGATAGATCCCCGACTCCTTCGGCGACCGGGCCTTGAAAACCGACCAGGCCGTCAATGGGATCACGAGGATCGGGATAAGTCTGAAAGCGAGGGCCGGGTTCCGCCCCCTGCCCCCTCCGGAGGGGTTCCGCCCCCTGCCCCCTCCAGAGGGGGAGAGTGCGCCGATGACAAACAGAAACCAGGCGCTGAGCAGGGAGAAATACAGGTAACGGTCGGGTTGGAACAGGCGCGGCAACAGCCACTGGGCCAGATAAAAGCAGGCCACGCCCGATGCCGCAAACAGGATGACATGCCGGAAGTATCGCCGATGTTGTTTCAGGAAGAACCAGCTGCCTGCAAACAACGCAGCAAGAAGGACCAGCGTGATATCCGGCAGGGGCAGTTTCAGGTAATGCCGGAGCGGGAATTTCCAGGGCTGTCCGGGGTCCATCTGAATATGGAAATCGACACGGCCGCCGGGCGCAAATTCAGGCATGGACATCAGCGCCTCCCTGGAAAAAAACGGCCCCACCAGCGGATGATGATTGAGGGTCCAGGATTTCAGGAACAGAAAACCCAGCGGGACGATAAAGCACCCCGCCAACCAAAGGAGATCCTTTTGCGGCCAGACGATAAGCCGGCTTTTCAAGGTCCGGTTGCCGGTCTGTTCCCGCCGCTCAGCGAGCAGATCCCAGGCGTAATTCAACACCGTAAAACACCCCAGTGTCAAAAACGCTGACGGGTAAAAAAACGCGCTGACGGCCGCGGTCCAACCCGCAGCCTGCTTTCGGCCGGCGTCCCAAAAACACAGGAACAACAGCATGAACGGAATGGAAAACGCCCTGGCCATGAATCCGGCCATGCGCTCCAGCGGAATATTGCTGAACATGAGCACGGCGCAAAGCCCCAATGCCCACCCGAAACGCCGTTTGACCAGGAAAAACGCGGAAAGACAGGCGGCATAGAGCGTGAAGACCGGAAAAATGCGGGAAATGGTCACCGGGTCAATGAACCGGCTCAAGAGCCAGATCAGGCCGTAATATCCCCACGGCTGGAGGGCGCCGGACGTGATCACCCAGGGATCTCCGGGTTTGAAGTGCTGGTCGCGAAAGGACCAGATCAGGTGTTGCACCACGTCGTCGTTTCCCCAATACGGCGTTCCCCATACCTCGCGGTACCGGTACCAGAACAGGAGGCCCACATAGGCGGCTACGGCTGCCGCCCACCACAGGTCCGGTTTGATATTTTGCAATGCTGCTTTAATGGGGATCCGTTGATTTGTCATGCCTGGGTCCAGCAGTCGATGATCGACTTGAGGGTGATGAAAACGGCTTCCCGGCCTTCTTTGGTCACCCACTCGTCCTCTTCATCCGAGAGGGCGTCTTCGACGAAAGCCAGCAGGTCCTCCTGGGGATAGTCCTGAAAGAACACGTCGAGCCGTTCGTGGAAACGGGTGGCCTTGACATCCTGCAGCAGGGACCAGTTTTTTTCCTCGGCGTCCATGAGGTTATCCTCAGTGGCGGAGATCACTTCCCCGTTCACCCGTTCTATGGCTTTCCACAGGACGATCAGGAGGTACAGGATAAAATCGCGTTCCTGTTGACTGAAGGCTTCGAAATCTTCGGTAAACAGGTAGGCCAGTATGACAGGTTGCCGTTCTTCGAGATCCATGACAGCGGCTTCGTAAGCGCTTTCGGTGGTATCCAGCTCGTCGGCGACGGTTTCGATGATTTGTTCGGAGACAAATTTCATTATTCGGTGGAAAGGATTTTGAGTTCAATGCGTTGGTTCATCCGGCGGCCTTCCTGCGAATCGTTGGAGGCAATGGGCCGGGTTTTGCCGTATCCGCGGTAACGGAGCCGGTTTTTGCCGATCCCTTGCGCCAGCAAATAATCGTAAATGCGCTTGGCCCGCTGGGCGCTGAGCTGAATAGCGGCGGCGTGACTGGGGTAGCCGTCGGTATGCGAGCCGATCTCCACGATCAACCCCGGATTATCCGTCAGGAAGCGCACCACGCGCTCCAGTTCGGGATAGGAAGCTTCCTTGAGTTGGGCGTTGTTCGGGTTGAAAAAGATATTGCTCAACACCGTACTCCGGCCCGCTTCGATGGGAATCAGCAATAACCTGGTCTGAATTTCTTCATATCCCTTTGTAATGGCCGGCAGTCCGCTCTTGATCGTCAACCCGGTTTCCCGGTCCCCTCCCCAGGGATCGACCTGCCGTTCCTCCTCTTTGATCTGTTCGAGCACGAGCCGGTCCATTTCTTTTTGGATCCCGTTCCCTTCCAGGTCTTTCAGGATCTGGAGGGTGCGCAACTGCATGGTACTGCGAATATCGTCTCCAAGGGACTTCCGGACGAGTTCATCGATCTGCCTGCGCAAAGACCCCCTCAGTTTCTGGCGCAATTCCTTTTCCCAGGGTTCATCTCCCGCATGTTCGGGAAAATCATATGCGCCGGGATTGAGGATCACATAATCCTGGCGGACCTCTTCCTTGATCTGGGCCTCATTTTCGCGCAATCTGATCTGGGCCGCCGGGTCCACGTTTTTCTCTGTTTCACTCTTCACCTGGGGCCAGTACTCTTCCTCCATGGTCTGGACGATCAAAGGCCGGAGCACCTGAAGCAATTCCCGCCGGGTTTCTTCCAGGATGGTTTCAAAACGGCGTACGCCGTCAGGCACTTGCTGGCTTGGTTCCGCTGCGGGCGGCGGGGTATCCGGGTGGTAATACGCTTCGTATTGGCGCCGAAGATCCTGCAACTCCTGGTCTTCAGGGAGCCGGCCCAGCGAATCCCGCGCAACCAGGGTATCCCGGTCGGTTTTGGCCCGGTTGCCGGCAAAGAGGAGTTGGAAAGTGCGCAGCAAAGAATCCATAACGGGCGCCGAAAGGTTGTCTTCCGGTTCAATGTTTTTTTCCTTGACGACCTTGAGGGAGGCGTTCGCCTGGCGCCGATACCCGATCTCGGCATCCTCGATCTGGGTAAGCCGGTCCTGCAGCAGGCTGATGCGTTTGTCCCGATCCCTATAGGCGGCGCTGAAGGTGGCCGATGATCCCAGATTTTCAGGCAGGCTTTCGGTTTCGGTATTTTCCAGATCGATCCCGGCGGGCAAATAACCGGGGGCTGAGGCGAATAGTCCGCGCGGTTCATTCCTGGGCAGCGTCAGCCGGAAGGCGCCGTCCTGCGACAGCCGCAACCTGACCGGCGGGGCGCCGGGGTTCTTGAGTTTGACCATTTCCAAGGTAACGCCGTTGGGCGCAATGCCGGTTTCCGCCGACACCAGCCGGCCTTCGTAAACGGCAACCGGGCTGGGCTGGAGTTCCTGCGGCAGCAGCAACACCCCGATATTGAGGTCGCCGGTTTCGCTTTTGACCACCACGTAGGCTTCATCGCCGCGGGCGGTCAGGCTGATATAGGCATTGTCCTCGGCTGAATTGACATCCGGTCCCAGGTTTTCGGGTTCGGACCACTGCTGCCAGGAATCGTCCAGGCGGCGGGTCAGAAACAGGTCCAAACGGCCTCGACCGCCCAATCCGTTGCTGGCAAAATACAGGGTTCGGCCGTCGCGGGCGAAAAAGGGGTTGATCTCCGTTCCGGGCGAATTGACGGGCAGCGGCAGCGGGGTTGTCCAGGCGTCGTTATCCAGGCGAAAGGTAATGTACAGATCGGGATTGCCTTCTTCGCCGGACCAGGAGAAGAACAGGGTTTTTCCGTCCTGGCTGAGCGAATAGGAATGGATCTTCCCTTGGCGGAAAAAGGCGTCATTGGTAAGCGTTTCCGGGAAACTCCATCCGCGGCCTGTACTCGAAGCCCGTACAAGGTCGTAATCCGGACCGGATGTAAAGTACAGGGAATTCTTGTTGGGCCCCACGCTGACCGGCACATTGACATAGCGATCGTTGACGGTCGGACCCAGGTTGACGGCCCTGGCCCATTGGTTATTGGGGAGCAGGCGGCTCATCCAGACATCTTCGAGGCTTTTTTCGCCCAGATTCTGGGGATGTCCTTTCCGGGTAAAGAACAGGGCCTGTCCGTCGGCGCTGATGACGGGCACCGATTCGTCGTACCCGCTGTTGACCCCGGGGCCCAGCAATTGGACCTGGGCCGTCGCCGGGTTGAAAAGGCCGGCTGACACGACCAGGGCGACGGCCCAGAAAAGGGTTGCCGCGGCCCCCGGGTCGTTATTTATTCGCTGTATATGCCGTTCAGAGATTTTATTCATTTCAGGCAAAACCCCAATTTCCTCGCTCTTTTTTAATTTTACGGTCGGTTGCCGGCCAAATAGGTTGGTTGCAACGCCTGCAAAATTAATCAAATTTTGACCAACGTCAGCACACGCATCGCACCAACGCCCAGCGGATGGCTGCACCCGGGCAACGGCATCTCGTTCCTCGTCACCTGGGCGCTCGCCCGCGCTATGGGCGCCGGATTGTGGTTGCGCATCGACGACCTCGACGCCGATCGCATGCGGCCCGAATACGTCGAGGACATCTTCCGCACCCTCGATTGGCTGGGCATCGATTTTGACCACGGTCCTTCAGGCCCCGATGATTTCTTTAAACGCTTTTCCCAGCATTTGCGTCTTGACCTGTACCAAAAAAATCTGGAAAAACTGCGCGAAAGCGGCCTGCTCTACGCCTGCAACTGCTCGCGCAAGGAAATCCGGGATTTGTCGCCCGACGGGCGCTATCCGGGTACCTGCCGGGATAAGGGATTGGGTTGGGAAGGGGATGGTGTGGCCTGGCGGGTGAGGATGGCGCCCGCCGTCGCTCTTTGGGAGCTATGGCGGACGGAGGAGACTGCCCGCCGTCGCCTCGGAGCTACGGCGGACGGAGGAGGATGCCCGCCGTCGCCCTTGTGGGGCTATGGCGGACGGGGGATGCTGCCTGACTTCGCCCTGGGGCTATGGCGAACGGAGGAGGCTGGAGACCCGATGCCGGACAGGCCAATCGAACAATCGAACCAATCCAACCAATCCAACCAATCGAATCAATCGAACCAATCGAATCAATTAATCGAATCAATTGAACAATTGACAAGATTGATGGGCGACTTTGTGGTTCGGCAAAAGAACGGGATGCCGGCTTACCAGATCGCTTCGCTGACGGATGACCTGTTGTGGGGGATCAATTTTATCGTCCGGGGAGCGGATTTGCTGGAATCCACGGCGGCGCAACTGTACCTGGCGTATTGTCTGGGAGAACAGGCTTTTTTCCAAACGGCTTTCCTGCATCATCCGCTGGTGAAGGACGAGCAGGGTGAAAAGCTTTCCAAATCAAAAGGGGCAGGAGCGTTGAAGACCTGGCGGGAAAACGGGCTGCCGCCGGAGCGGCTCGTTCAGCAGGCGGCCGGGTGGCTGGGGGTGGGCGGCGCAGGGATCGAAACGGCCAATGATCTTTTACAGGTTATTAAAGATCAAAATACTGATAACCAATAGTTTATATTTTTTATGTTTTTTTGTCACAATCGCTTGCCCAACAACTTATACTCCTGACAACAATAGAAGTTTCCAACACCAAGGATTGAACCAGGATCAGCTCTATTGATCTTAACGCGCTTATTCCGGTTTATGCGGAATACATGGATTCACTTTGTGCGGCTGACTTCATTTCTTAACCAATTTCAATTCCGGATCATCATGAAAACCTTGACCAGGATAACCACCCTGCTGGTTATCGCCATTTTTCTATTTTCAACCGGCGGATTAGCAGGGCAGGCGGACGCAAGCCCTGGAAAGGC
>WBZL01003956.1_pt1 | contig 13175 bp, 7 predicted proteins | sample 5204291 | NCBI WGS metagenome assembly WBZL01 (sample SAMN12344345, study PRJNA552823) | activated sludge metagenome | biome: Activated sludge suspended growth; feature: Nitrification reactor; material: Wastewater; isolation source: activated sludge from nitrification reactor of wastewater treatment...
TGCACATCGCCTATGACAAGCGCAGCACCTCAAGGCCGGACGAGGACGTGGACCTGGTCGCCTTCATCGGTGTGAAAGGGGTGAAGGCGTTGGGCAACAGGCTCACGCCCCACAAGGTCAAGGAACTCACGCTCAACTCGGGCGTTTTCGTGACCATGACGCCGGAACTCGAAGAGGTACAAGGCATGCTCATCACCGACGATGAGATCGGCAACTTGGATGCACCGGAGGAAGAAGGTTTGGAGGAAAGCCCTGTGAAGCAGTTCAAGCGCCAGCAAGCTGCCGAGGAAGTGGAACGTTCGCCGGAGGACCCGCTCATCGGTTACAAGCCCGGTAAGCAGATCACCTTGGGTTTGGATGAGTAACCGCTCGTTGGCCACGCGATGATCGGCTGGGTCGTTCGGCCGTTCTTCGCCCTGCTCACGCTGATAGGCTTGTATGCGGCCGTGCGTTCGGTGCACCTGCTCCGATCGAAGCACGAACCTTCGCCGACGGTGGTGGGTGAACTACAGGTCCTGGGCACACGTGCCTTGGAGAGCGGCGATGTACCTGTGGCTTCCGTATTGCTCTATGGGGATAGCATCATCGGGCGCGGTTACAACACGGTGTTGCGCGATGGCGATGCCGGAGGCCATGCCGAGGTGAATGCCGTGAGCGATGCGATGGCGCACTTGGGTAATGAGGCTTTCGGATCCTTGGATCGCGAACAACTATTGCTGATCAGCACCTTCGAGCCCTGCGCCATGTGCCGGGGTATGTTGCTCGAATACCGTATCGATAGGGTCTCCTTCATCGAGCCGAAGTCGCTCTGGCACTGGCTGAAGGAAGATGCCCGCTGGCTCGGCTACGAGTTGACCAAGACCGGCAGCGAACCCGAACGCTTACAGGATAGCTTGTTCCGTTTGCACCCGGCCTACCCGGAGCGGTGATCGGGTCACAATCCCAGCTTCCCGCTCAGGTACTTGTGCACCTTGCCCACACGCTCCACTTGCCCTTTCGCAGCGAAACGCTCGTAGAAACCATCGTCCCGGAAGTCACGCGCCACGTCCACCCAAGCTGTTGACATGCGTTGTGCCCAACGGCGTTCGCGGGTGTCCTCCTCGCCGCGGTCGCGTGCGTTCAGGTCGGCGCATACACGGATGAGGGCTTTGATGGTGACGGGTTTGGTGATGTGGTACTTCTGATCGCCCCATGCACTGCCGAACGCGGCTTTGGCCCCTTTGAAGAACTCCTGTAGGATGCGGTACCGACGCTCGACGTTGGCATCGTTCACCTTCTCGCTCTTGTCGAAGGAACGCAGCACCCAGCGGTGAACTTCGTTGAAGAGTTCGGCCTGCATGATCCACTTGTCCTGCTTGCTTCGATTGCCCAAGCGATTGATGCGGTAGCGCAGGGGGCTGTCCGACTCGTTGTACAACCGCTCGATGATGCGGGCGGCCATGCGTTTGTCGGGTTTTTCCCAGCTCACGCGCTCGTACAGGTCGATTAGGTGGCTCTTGTTGATGCGCGTAGGTGTGCTGTTGATGATCACGAACATTTCCGCAGCGAAGTCCTCGCTCTCACCATCGAAGATGATGCAGGGCACGTGGATGCTCTTGGCCTCTTCCGGGTGGGAGCGCATGTAGAATTCCAACGCGGCCAAGCGGTGCTGCCCATCGATGATGAGGTACTTCTCCTTCGGTTCCTTCAGGTCGCCCACGTTCTTGTAGTTGCCGAGGGGCGAGAATTCCAAGATGTCGCTGCTGAAGAGGAGCACGGTACCGGGTATGGGCGGTTGCGCCACGGCCGTTTCGTAGAAGTTGCGGATCGCTTTGATCTTGCCATGGGCCATGCTGCGCTGGAATGCGGAATCGCTCCGCTCGATGCGTTGGATGAAGCCGGCCACCTCATCTCCTTTCTTGGCCTCGTCGGGTGCGATGGACTTCTCACCTTCCGCATAGAAGCGACTGATGAAACGCACGCGGCGCAGGATATCCTCGGCCGGGTACGAAACGAAGTAGAAGCTGGCGTCCTTCTGGCGGATCTGGGTGGCGATCATGGGATGGATTGCGATAGGTGCGCCCCCGAATGTAGCAGGCGGCACGATCCGATCGGCGCTCACCGTGGCAAATACCGCCAGGGAACGCTATTGCTTGAGCAGTCGTACGGTCTCGATCGCTCCGCTCGATAGGCGCGTTCGAAGCAGGTAAGGCCCGGGAGCTTCACCGCTGAGGTCCACCATGAACGGGCCGATGATCGGTCCTTGCGTGGTGACTACTGTGCGGCCTGTCGCGTCGATCACATCGAATCCACTTATTCCGCCGGTTCCCAAGTCTATTTGGGTCCTGTCTTGGAAGGGGTTCGGGGCTACGCCGATCGTTGGCGTTCGGGGCATTCCCAAGCCCGTGCACACTTCCACGATAAGGTCCACCGTGGTGGTACCGGGGCACTCACCGGCCGCTGCGGCGGTGAATTGGAGAGGCCATGTGCCGGCACCGAGCAGCGCTGGTTGAATCACCACGGAGGCACCTTCGCCCGTGGCACTTCCGCTCCAAGTTCCAACCATGTTGCCCGTTATGGTAACCTCGGTCTGATCGTCGCATAGAAGGCCTACCGGGTCTATTTCTGGCACCGTGGTGTTCCAGCGTTCCACGGTGAATTCGGAACTCTGGAGCGTGCAGCCGTTCGCCGCGGTCCAGGCATACATGAGGGTATAACTGCCGGGTGCCAAGCTGCTGGGGTCCAGCACTCCATCTTCGTTCAACGGAGCGGACCAGGTGCCTCCCGCCGGCACCGCTTCGAATTGCGTGGGCGGATCGCTTTCGCAGTAAACGGCTTGGCCAACGCTCCAATCCACCTGCACTTGGTCGAGCACTTCCAATGCCAACGCGGCGGAGGTGGCGCAGCCATTGGGCGCGAAGTAGGTGTAAGAGACCACGTACGACCCAGCACCGGGGTTCTGCGGGTTGAAGGCGGATCCGTTCATACCAGGTCCGCTCCAAATGCCTCCTATCGGCGTGGCCAGCGGGGCGAGGTCCACAGGGTCTCCGTGGGCACAAAGGGGCGTGGAGGGCGCTACGTCCACCTCGGGGAAGTCATCGCTCACCACCACGAGCAAGGTGTCGGTGGTGCCACATTCGTAGGGTCCCAAGGGATCGGCGTGCAGTACCACCTCGTATGTGCCTGCACCTTGCGAAGGCAAGAAAGTGGCGCCGGCGCTGTTCCAACTGCTTATGTCGCCGCTCCAGCTAACGCCGTTGCTGGGCGCTTGGGCGGCCATGATCAATTGCGGGCCGGCATTCACGCAGAACGGACCCGTGGCTGCGATCGAAGCTTGCAGCGAGTTCCACACTTCGATGGGCTGCGATTCGGTGGCGCATACGGTACCGGTAACGTCCTCGAACACGGCAATGAAAACACCGTCCTCGTAGGTAGCAGGATCCAATGTTCCGTCGGGCTCCAATCCCACCCATGTAGTGGCTGCGGGCACGGAGGTTATCTGCACGGGTTCATCGCCCGAGCAAATAACACCGCTCACCGTAGGACTGATAACCGGTTGTTCGGTGACCAGGATGCTGGCCGTGGCTCCGATGGGGCAGGCTTCCGGCTCATATACCGAATGGATGAGCTGATAGGTGCCCGTGCCTTGCAGGTTGGATCGAAAGAGTGCGCCGTCGAAGACATTGAAGCCGCTCCATTGTCCGCCGGCAGGATCGGCTTCCGGCAGTGTGAAAGGATCGCCGTACAAGCAAAGGGGAGGAAGGGCAGGCAGGTCCAGTACAGAGGTAGGGGGCACCACTTGGTTGCGGTACCAGCTGGTTCCTTGGTCGGTGATAAGCACCAATTCGGCTTGTCCGTCGCCTGTCAGGTCCGCCACCAAAAGGTCCGAGCCACGGGGCACATTGTTCAATTCCGTACGGTGGGCGAAGCCGCCCAAGGCATCCACCCAAGCGGTCCATTGTACCGGCAAGGACGGGTTGGAGGGTACGTAAACGACACCCGCCTTTTGGTTGCAGCCGAGGGAGGTGAACCGGCCGATACCCGCGGTGAGCCAAGGTTCCAGTTCGTGATCGGTGAATTGCGACCAAGCGCCTCCTTCGCCGATGTGGTTCTCGGCCCAGTGCAGTGCAATGATGCCCGCATCCGCCAGGTCCAGGTCGCTGTCGTTGTCCACGTCCACGAGTTCTGCGGAGAGGCCGTACGGGAAGCTACTTCCGTTGATGAGGGTATCCACCTGCCAGGTGCTGGCATCACCTTCCGTATTCCGCAGGGCGAAGACCGTTTGGTTCCAGTTGCTCACCACGAGGTCGATACCACCCACCAGGTCCATATCACCCGCGAGCAGGATGGATGCGAAGGCGCCTTCGATGTTCAGCCCGGCCGCTGCCAATGGGGCAAAACCACCCGCTGTATTGGGGAACCAATGGATATCGCCGCCGAGGCCTTGATCGATCACGAAGACGATGTCCGGGAAGCCTTCACCGGTGATATCGGCCAATCGGATGGCTGCGGGCGCAGCAGGTAGTGAGCCGATGGCAGCGGCCGGTGCGAACGCGGCATCCCCCAAGTTCCGGAACCAAGAAACGGTGGTTTCCGAAGCGTCCATGGCCACGATGTCCACCAAGCCGTCGCCGTCCAAGTCGCCCGTTGTCCACCGGCCTATGGGACCACCCGTCGCAACCACATCGAGCGCCACCGAGAAGTCACCATTGCCGTCGGTATTGGCGAACCACTTGAATTGTTCGCCATCGAACAAGCCGAGGAGGTCGTTATCGGCATCACCGTCCACATCAACGGCCGAAAGCGCGGTGAAAGAAGGAGCGCCCGGTAGCGGTGTCGCGGCAGCGAACTGCGCTCTTCCACTATGCCACGCAAGAAGCGAAGCCAAAGCGATCAACGGGTAGCGTACCATCATGCGTTACCGACCACCTGCCCGGACCGGGCAGGGCTGAAAGGGGCGACAAGATACGCTACCGCGTGGGCCTCAGGCACAAAGCACGGGCACCCACGCGTCGTTGGCAAGGATCCGCTCCTTTTCCGCGTCGGCGATGTAGCGGTATTCCTCGCTGGCATGGGCCATGATGGCGATGCACCCAGCTCCTATGGAACGGGCATATTCCACCGTGGCTCCCGCGAAGCCCACGCTGAAACCCGTTTGGGGAACATTGGCTTCCTGGTAGCGGATACCTTCTTCCTGCAAGCGTTCCAGCATGCTCAGCTTGTTCCGCAGCAGTTCGTCGCTGGGCTGCTCACCGGGGCGCATCACTTGGAAAACGTGCACTTCGGCGGCGTAAGCTTTGGCCAGGTCGCACACTGCATCCAAAAGGTTGGCGATGGATGCATGCCCGGCAACCGGCAGAACGATACGACCGATACCGGCATCCACATCGGTTTGCGCTTGCACGACCAACGATGGAACGGCCGACTTCCGCACCAGCTTCAGGATATCCGCTCCGAAGAGCGATTGGCGAAGGCCGTGCGGGCCGTGGGTTCCCATAACCACCATGGCGTGGCCTCCCTCCGTTTCCTTCGCAATGCCCTCCATGAAGTCACCTTCCGTAAGGAGGATGCGGACACCGTTGCCATCGGCAGCAGCTATCTGGTGCGACATGGCTGCTTCCACTTGTTCCTTGCGTTCTGGTGTGCGTTCCGCCTTGCCCAGCACGTGCAGTAGGGAGACGCGTGAACCAAGCCTATCGGCCAACGCCAGCGCCTGGCGCAAGGCAGTGTCCGAAGCAGGGGTGAGATCCGTGGTGCAGAGTATGTCCTTCATCGCGGCCAAGATATCGATGCGATCAGTTGGAAGAGCGCCTTCGGAAGGCTTCCAAAGTGCGGTGGGTTTGCAACGAGCAAGGGTGCATGTACTTGCGCATGGGGGGCCTACTTTGGCCCGACCGAACGAAGCCCATGCGCCATCTGCTCCACACCCTTTTGCTCGCCTTGCTCAGCCCTGTAGCCGTTGCCCAATTGAACATGGGTTTGGTGGGTACACTCGATTACCAAGCGATACGCCAGAGCAACCTCAGCAACCTTTGGGGCTATACCGATGAAACAGGTATCGACTATGCACTGGTGGGGGTGAACGGTGGCCCCGATGCGGGTACGGGCGGCATTTCGGTGGTGAGCCTGGAGGATCCTGCAAACCCCGTTGAAGTGTTCTTCTTCGCAGGTCCCAACAGCATTTGGCGGGAGGTGAAGGTGTGGAACCACCATGCCTACATCACCACCGAAGCCGAAAGCGGAGGCATCACCATCGTGGACCTCAGCCCGCTGCCGCAGAGTACCAACCTTCCGGCAATTTTATGGGAGGCCCCGGACTGGACCACCTCGCACTCGCTGTTCATAGATGAAAACGGGCGGCTTTTCATCCATGGTGCAAATCGCGGTAACGGCGGTGCCATCATGTACGACCTTACACAGGACCCCATGGCGCCGGTGGAGGTGGGTTCCTTCGATCAGTGGTACTGCCACGATAGCTTCGCACGCGGCGATACCCTCTATGCCGCTCACATCTACGACGGCTTCTTCAGTATTGTTGACGTGAGCGACCCTGCGGCTCCTGTCCTGCTGGGCACACGTGCCACACCGAGCAACTTCACGCACAACACTTGGCTGGACGATAGCGGCCGATACCTGTACACCACGGATGAACGTCCGGGTTCCTACATCGGTGCCTACGATGTGAGCGACCCCTCCGATATCCTGGAAGTTGACCGCCTGCGGAGCGATGAAGTGAACGAAGCCATCATCCACAATACCTACTGGAAGGACCACAAGCTCTACCACTCATACTATACCCGTGGCATGGCCGTGTACGACGCCACCTATCCGCACAATTTGGTGGAAGTGGGCAATTACGACACATCGCCGTTCGTCGGCAGTGGCTTCAATGGGGCCTGGGGCGTTTATCCCTTCTTCGAAAGCGGCTTGCTCATCGTTAGCGATATCGAAGCGGGGCTCTTCGTGCTTTCGGCGAACATACCAGCTGCTTGCTGGCTCGAAGGCCTTGTGACCAATGCGGTTTCTTCAGCACCCGTCGGCAATGCCACCATTTCCATCGTGGGTATCGAAGCGAGCGACATCACCGGTGTGGACGGTGCATACTCGACCGGATATCATACCGGAGGTAACTACTCGATCATAGTTAGCGCGCCGGGTTATGTGAGCCAACTCATCGATGATGTGGTGCTCCAGAACGGGGTGCTCACCACTCTGGATATCCAGTTGGAGCCGCTGCAAGCCTTCGCTCTCAGCGGAACGGTTCGCACACAACTCGCTGGAACACCCGTGCCCAACGCCGTTGTGGAACTCACCAGCCCCACGTACTCCTTCTTGGCCCAAGCCGATGCCAACGGTGATTGGACCCTGCCCGCTGTGTATGCCGATGACTACGCCTATACGGCCGGAGCTTGGGGCTGGGTAACAGGTTGCGGCATCATCAACGACCTGGGCGTGGGCAGTGGCCCTGTCGAACTGTTGCTGCAGCAAGGCTATGCCGATGACATGGCGCTGGACCTCGGATGGACGGTGAGCGGTGACGCCACGGTCGGAACATGGGAACGAGGGGTCCCTGTGGGAACCACCATCAACAACGCGCAAAGCAACGCCGGCGCTGATGTCAGCGGCGATTGTGGGGACCAAGCCTACGTGACCGGTAACGGCGGTGGAAATGCTGGTGACGATGATGTGGACGGCGGTTCCACCATACTCACCTCACCGGTTTTCGATGCCACCGGTGTTCTCCAGCCACACGTGCGCTACAAGCGTTGGTTCTTCAACGGCGGTGGAAGCGGTTCGCCCAATGACGCCATGACCATCTCGCTCTCCAACGGTTCGCAAACCGTTACGGTGGAAACCATTACCAGCGCTACGCCCGGCATGTCCTCTTGGCAACAGGGCGATGTTGCCATAGCGTCCTTCTTGGCCCCCACGGCTACGATGCGCTTGATCGTGACGATCGGGGATGAAGCACCCGGCCACGTCGTTGAAGGTGGCTTGGATGATTTCGAACTGGTGCATCAAGGAGTGAACGGCATTGCGGAGCGTTCCGAGGCCGAAGTAGCCGTCATTCCCAATCCGAACACGGGTTCGTTCACGGTTGTCGTGCCCGATGGCGAATACGCTGAAATAGAAGTGGTCGATGCCATGGGGCGCTCGGTGCACCGCGCAAGGAACTCTGGCGTACGAACGGAGATCGACCTCGATCTGGAGCCCGGCAGCTACTTGGTTCGGATGCACCATGCTAGTGGGGCCGTGCAACAGCTTCGCATGTTGGTCGTGCGCTGATCAGCGCTTCTTGGGAGCACTGCCGCAGTTGTCCTTCAGCAGTTGGTCCACCTCGGGTACATCACCCAGTGCTTTGGCCACGGTGAGGTCGTCGCAGGCTTTGTCGCGCTCTCCGCGTTTCAAGCGAAGCATTGCACGGGTGCGTAATGCATAGGGGTTGCTGGGGTAGTTGCGTAGGCTCTTCTCGACGTCAGCCCAAGCTTCCTTGTCCTTGCCGGTCTTCAGATGGAGATAGGCGCGATTGCTCAGCGCAACCGGTTCATCGGGATCGTAGCCCAGTGCGCGTTCGATCATCGGTAACGCTTCGTCATAGCGGGCCAGCATGATCAGTTCATACCCCCGATTGGTCCAATGCCCCAAGTCACCCGGGTCCATTTCGCAAAGGCGTTCCAGTATCCGAAGGGCGTCACTGTAACGGTCTTCGTTGTCGTACAACCGCGCGAGCAAGCGCATGCCATTGGCGTCTTCCATGCCCAAGGCAAGCCCTTGTTCGAAGGAGGCGATAGCCACCTCGTTCCGATTGAGCCCGAACAAAGCTTCCCCGCGCAGATAGCACGAGCGTGCACGTAGGCGGTTCTCTCTCGCGTTCGCGATCGCCTTGCCTGCATGGTATTCGGCGGTGGCACTATCCTCCGTCCGCAAGGCGTACACGGCTCGCTGGTAATGGGCTTCGGCACTGCTACTGTCTATGCGAAGTGCACTCTCCACGTCCTGGAGGAAACGGTCCATTCGGTCCAAAGCGTACCAAGCACGAGCCCTACCCAGGAATGTAGCCGTGGAGGACTCCTTCTTGATCGCTTGGTCGTACACGTCCAAGGCCCGCTGGGGCTTGTCGCTGTCCAACAGTGAATCGGCCCTGACCAAGAGCAGCTGAACGCTCTGTGCGGTGCACGGTGCCAAGAAGAGCAGCGCACCCACGAGGGTTGCCACGCGTAAGGCGGTCTTCAGGGTGCGATGGTGATTGCGGACCATATGTGCGCCAAATGTAACGGGTGGCGGGGGAGCGCCGCTTGCTTCTTCCTACTTGGACGCTGTTGGTAGCGAAGGGCTGCCGCTTCACCAACGTGCCACCGGCATGGTGGACAATGACGCGTGTTGCTGGGCCAAGTGCAGGTAGTGGCCGGCCATGGCGATCATGGCCGCATTGTCCGTGCAGTAGGAGAACGGAGGTAAGTAGAGCTCCCAACCTTCCCGCTCGGCCATGGCCGTGGCTTGGCTGCGCAAGGCGCTGTTCGCGCTCACACCCCCACTGATGCCGATGCGCTTGATACCGTTGGTTCGCGCGGCTTTGCTGAGCTTGCGGAGCAATGCATCCACGAGCTGTTGTTGCAGCGAAGCACAGAGGTGGGGGAGTTCCCGCGCGATGAAGTCCGGGTCGGTTCGAATACCCTTCTGCACCAAGTTGGCGAAGGCTGTCTTCATGCCGCTGAAGCTCAAGTCCAACCCGGGCACGACAGGCTCGGGCAGAGCGTACTTACGCGGATCACCGGTGCGCGCATGTTGGTCCACGAGCGGCCCCCCGGGATAGGGAAGTCCCAGGATCTTGGCGCCTTTGTCGAAGGCTTCACCGGCAGCATCGTCCAACGTACTGCCCAATAGCTGCATGTCCAACGGGCTGCGTACCAGGATCAACTGCGTATGCCCCCCGCTAACCGTTAGATTGATGAACGGGAAAGCCGGAACAGCCCTCACTTCCTCGTCCCTTATGAAATGTGCCAGCACATGAGCCTTCAGGTGGTCCACGGCCACCATGGGTTTTCCAAGGGACTGGGCCAGCGAACGGGCGAAACAGGTTCCCACCAACAGGGCGCCGATCAGGCCGGGGCCTTGGGTGAAGGCTACCACATCGATGACCTCTTTGCCGATACCCGCCTGTTCCAGCGCCTGCGCCACTACGGGAACGATGTTTTCCTGATGTGCCCGACTGGCGAGTTCCGGAACCACACCGCCCCAAGCACGGTGCACCTCTTGGCTCGCGATCACATTGGAGCGGACCACTCCGTCCACGAGCACGGCCGCAGCGGTTTCATCACACGAACTCTCGATACCGAGCACAACGAGCGAGGTGGTGGACATGGGGCGCGGGCTACTTTTGACCGGATCGGCCCGGTGATCGCAGGGCCTGGGCAATTCCGAACAACTGGCAGCGGGGCGAACATACACATGGCTTCGGCGCATCGCGCGGTGCATCGGCATCAGCGTGGTTTGCTTGCTGATGCTGGTGGTGTTTTTCGCGGTGGCCATGCTCTTCCCGGGTGTTCAAACCAAGGTGGGTGGCTGGTTGGCTTCGGCAGCCTCCGAACGCACCGGTGCCGATGTTCGCATCGGTCGTGTGGCCATAGGTCTTGACGGATCGGTGCGCCTCGCTGATGTACACGTGGGCGACCTGCGGGGTGATACGCTTTTCCATGTACCCGAATTGCGCGTGAAGGGCCTCCGGGTGGACCCCGATGGTCATTTGGTGCAGCTATCCAGAATGGAGCTTCACAACGCACGGTTCGCCTTGGCCACGGCCCAAGGGGATGCGCACAGCAACCTCACCAACTTGCTGAACAAGTTGGCTTCCGGTGATACCAGTTCAACGGGTGCTGACTGGACCGTACGCTGTGCACACTTCTTGATCGACGGGCTGCATTTCTCGTTCCACGACGACAACTATCCCCGAAAGCCGTTCGGTGTCGATTTCACCCACGTGGATGTGCCCGATGCTCATGTGGAAGGACATCGGTTGGTGGTGGTGGGTGATTCCATAAACGCCTTCATGGAGCGCGTATCCCTTACCGAACGCAGCGGCTTTCGTGTGGACCAACTGGCCGGTGCAACTTCGGTGAGCGGTAAAGGCATCCGCATCGAGCAAATGGTGCTTCGCACACCCGTTACCGACCTGCGAGGCAAGTTGTCCATGGCCTCGGAGAATTGGTTGGCATTCAACGATTTCACCCAGAACGTGAACCTTCGCTTGGACCTCGACTCGTCCAAGCTGGATATGTCCGATGTGGCCTGGTTCGCGCCGGAACTGGAAGGCGTTCGTTTCCCCATGACCTTGAGCGGCAAGGTGCGCGGCACCATTTCCGAACTCAAGGGTCGCAACCTGAAAGTGCACTTCGCCCAGCGTTCCTACTTCGAGGGCAACGCCGAGTTCAGTGGTTTGCCCGAGATCGCCAACACCTTCATGGTCTTGGACATCGATGCGCTACGCACCGACAAGGACGACCTCCATCGGCTGCCGGTGCCACCGTTCAAAGAGCGCGGCCTGCTGCAACTGCCACCGGAGGCCGACCTCTTGGGCGACATCGATTTCAGCGGGCGTTTCACGGGCTTTCTTCGGGCCTTCACCGCACAAGGCCGAGCCAACACGGCGCTCGGTGACCTGCGCACCGACCTCAGCTACGAGCGCGATACCCTCACCGACCGCATCATGCTCAGCGGTAGGGCTGCTACCAACTCCTTCAACTTGGGGGCGCTCTTGGGCACCCGCACTATCGGCACCATGGCCGCCAACGTGCGGTTGAAGGCCAACGGAAGGTCGCTCCAGACCATGAAGGTCGACCTCGATGGGGACTTCCCGCTGCTCACCATCAACGGGCGAACGGTCACTGGCATCACTGCCAACGGACACTTGGAACGCAATCTCTTCAACGGTGAACTGCACGCTCGCAGCGAAGACCTCAACGTCGATTTCAAAGGCTTGGCCGATATGCGGAAGCGATGGCCCGTGGTGGATTTCGCCGCCAAGTTGCACCATGCGGACCTGAGCGCGCTGGGCTTCGTGGACAAACCCGGCTACAGTTCGCTCAACATGGACATCAAGGCAGCAGGACGTTTATCGCCCGACAGTTTGCTGGGCCGATTGCAACTCGACGGGGTATCCTATTGCAACGCGGATGCGGAGTACGACCTGGGCGACCTTCTGGTGGAAAGCGGCCGAGAAGCCGGGGAGAACACCTTGCGGCTCACTTCCGATTTCGCTACTGCCGAGGTGATCGGAACCTTCCTACCCACCCGCTTGCCGAGCGCGTTCGCTCACGTGGTCTACAGCGTGTTCCCGTCCCTTACGGACGATGTCGTGTATGGTCATGAGCTACAGGCATTCCGTTACAAGGTCGTTGCACGCGAAACCGAAGAGCTCTTCGACCTCTTCATACCAGGTCTCTTCATCGCTCCCAACTCCACGGTGGAAGGTTCCTTCAGCACACGCACCTTCGACCTGGACCTGACCGCCGACATCCCGTTCATGCGCTTCGGCGCCATCGGCATCGATTCCTTGGAACTGATCGCCGACAAGACCTTGGACCTGCTCGCCTTCAGCGCCCATAGCACACGGCAACGGTTCTCCGACAGCTTGTGGACCGCTGGAACGGCCATCACCGGCAAGGCGTACCAGGACGAATTGGAATTCGAACTCGGCTGGGAAACCAGCAACCACGGTACCAACGGCGACCTCGAGTTGTTGGGTGAAGTACGCGGCATGCGCTCGATCACACTGGACCTGCTGCCCTCGCGCCTGTACTTCGGTCGCGGTACCTGGCACACCGACCGCACCGCGCAGATCACCATCGATAGTAGCACCGTGGTCATCGATTCGTTGGTGCTCCGCAATGAAGGGCAACTCATCGCGCTGGATGGCGCCATTACCAAGGATCGCTCGCGGCCGCTCGGTTTCGCCCTCGAAGGTGTTGATCTGTTGAACTTGGAGCCTCTCCTGGACGGCCCCGTGCTCTCCGGCACCGTGGAAGGAGAGGGCCGACTGTTCGACCTCTACGGAACGCCTTATGTGGCCAGTTACCTGTGTGCCGATAGCCTCGCCGTGAAGGACATTCCGGTCGGTGATGTGCGCTTCGCCGCCACTTGGTTGGAAGGGCAGGGTGCCTTGGACCTGAACGGCTCGCTCACGCGTGGTCCGATCAAGG
>WBZL01003957.1_pt1 | contig 13171 bp, 12 predicted proteins | sample 5204291 | NCBI WGS metagenome assembly WBZL01 (sample SAMN12344345, study PRJNA552823) | activated sludge metagenome | biome: Activated sludge suspended growth; feature: Nitrification reactor; material: Wastewater; isolation source: activated sludge from nitrification reactor of wastewater...
AACCAGTTCATTGCCGCCATTCTTCTCCCCTTTCGCTCTTGGTCTAGCGGTCTATGGTAAGCGCGATCGCAACGGTCGCGACAGTGGTCAAGGTCAGCCCGAGGAGAAACAATTCCTCGGCCCAGCGTTCCAGACGCGCATTCCGCCGGGCGACGCGAATGGAGACGAACGACAGGACGGCGCTGATCAGGAACATAACGGCGTCGATCGCCAGCATTCTTTCGATGAATGCACCGAGTTGTCCGGCATGGGCGATGCGACCGATGGAGAGTACGGTCATGCACACCCCGACCATGGTGGCCGAGGTGGGCAGGATGTGCGACGAGAGGTCGGACGGCTCGTCCGACCGGCGGGTATTGCCGAGTGCAATACGGACAGGCTGCATGGTGGGTCGGTTCTCAGGCAGGGTCGATGGGAATGAACAGCCGGTCTTCACCACGCTGGATCAGCAGGGCGATATGCTTGCCTGCCTTGGCGACTACGGTACGCAATTGGTCGACGCTGGCGACGGGCGTACCGTTGGCGGCGACAATCAGGTCGCCGGCGGCAATGCCGGCGCTGGCGGCCGGGTCGGTGACATCTTCGACCAGCAGGCCGCCGTCCATGCCCAAGCGACGGTGCTCGCCACGCGTGAGGGGGCGCAGGGTCAGACCGAGCCGCAACGGCAGGCCAGTGTCGGTGCCGGCAACGATGCTGTCGCTGTCGCCGACGGTGACGGCGACGTTCCGCGATTGGCCCTGGCGCCAGATATCCAGATGGGCCACCGAGCCCGGCTGCAGATCACCCACTCTCGGCGGCAGGTCGGCGGAACTGGCGATGTCCTGGCCATTCAGTTTCATGATCACATCGCCGACCGCCAGCCCGGCGCGTGCCGCCGGGCTATCCGGAACGACACTGCTGACCAGGGCGCCCGCGGGTCTCGGCAGGCGGAACGAGTCGGCCAGCGCCTGATCGACGCTCTGAATGGCCACGCCCAGCCGGCCACGGGTGACTTTGCCCTGGGCGACGATCTGGTCCTTGACCTTGATCGCGACGTCGATGGGAATGGCGAAACTGAGCCCCTCGTAGCCACCCGAGCGACTGAGGATCTGCGAGTTGATGCCGATCACCTGACCATCGAGGTTGAACAGCGGGCCGCCGGAGTTGCCGGGATTAACCGCCACGTCGGTCTGTAGGAATGGCACGTAGTCGCCGTCGGGCAGCGAACGCGATTTCGCCGAGACGATGCCGGCGGTCGCCGTTTGATCGAAGCCGAACGGCGAGCCGATGGCCAGAACCCACTCGCCGACCCGGGTTCGGCCGGGGTCGCCGGTCTGGACGACGGGCAGGCCGGCAGCCGCGATGCGCAGCACGGCAATGTCGGTCGCCTTGTCTGCACCGAGCACGGTTGCCGGAAATTCGCGTTTGTCGCTGAGCCGGACCACGATCTCCTTGCCGCCATCGATGACGTGGGCGTTGGTGAGTATCAGCCCATCGGCGCCGATGATCAGCCCCGACCCCAGACCATGGACACGGACCTCGGGCGACGGTGCCGGGATGCCAAAACGATGGAACAGTTCGAATGGCCCGGTGTCGTCTTGCAGTGCCACGGATTGCTTCATCGTTCCGGTGGTGCTGATGTTGACCACGGCGGGTCCATAGCGCTCGACGATCGCGCTGAAATCCGGCAGGCCGGCCCGGTGGGCGACCGTTGGTGCGGGCAGGGTGGCAACGGCGTGGGCCGCGGGTACCGGGGCGTCGCCCCGACGAACGTAGACGAGGCTGACGGCGATGATGGCCGCCGCCAGCAGCGCAATGCGCTTGACTGGACCGAGCATCTCAACCTCCTTTGGCATGGATGCGCGATGACGCATCCTCATGGCCGGGACGGTAACGAGACGCCGCTTAAAACGAACTTAAGGCGAAGATGCCGGGAAGCGGATGCGCGCGGCGAGTCCGCCCAGCGTCGACTCGTCGAGCTCGACACGCGCGCCGTGCCGGTCGGCGATCGCCTTGACGATGGCGAGACCGAGGCCGCTGCCGGGTTCGAGCGCGTCGTGACGGCGGTAAAAGCGGTCGAAGACGCGGAGCCGTTCGTCGAGCGGAATACCCGGCCCGCTGTCGGCCACTTCCAGCCAAGGCCGGTCGTGGTCGATGCCGACGGCCACGTCGACGCGGCCGCCGGGCGGGGTATAGCGGATGGCGTTGTCGAGCAGATTGGCGACCAGTGTCCGCAGGGCGTCGACGTCGCCGGACACCAAGGCCCGGCGGTCCGTGGCGCCGACGCCCAGATCGATCCGCCGCGCTTCGGCGAGCACCGCGTGGTCGGCGGCGACCTGGGCGGCGATGTCCGGCAACGACACCGCCGTGAGCGGCTTGCGGAGCGCTTCGGCGGGGTCCTGGCGGGCGAGCGTGAGCAGTTGCCGCACCACGTGGGCGGCCCGATCCAGGCCGCGGCGAAGTTCCGCGAGGGCGGCCGTGCGTTCTTCGGCGCTTGGCGCCCGCTCGGTCAATTGCACTTGCAGTTGCAACGCCGTCAGCGGCGTGCGCAGTTCGTGGGCGGCGTCGGCGACGAAGGCCCGTTGGGCGGCCAGTGCCTGGTCAAGACGGCCGAGCAGGTCGTTCAGCGATTCCACCAAGGGCAGGACCTCGGCGGGAACGCCGGCCGATCGCAGCGGTTCGAGCGAACTGGGTGTGCGGCGGCGCACCGATCCGGCGATGCGGTCGAGCGGCGCCAGTCCCCGGCCAATCACCAGCCAGATCACGCTGGCGAGCAGCGGCAGCAGGATGACGAAGGGGAGCAGGGTACGCAGCGCCGCCGCCGCCGCCAGTTGCTCGCGGACCCGTAGCGGTTGCGCCACCTGGACCACCTGTTCCCGGTATTGCGCGGCAAAGACCCGCCAGGTTCCCTCCGGTGTGTCCAGGTTGGAGAAGCCCATCCGGGCGCGATTGGGCAGTTGCGCATGGGGGTGGGAAAGGTAGATCCGGGTACCATCCTGGCCCCACACCTGAATGATGAAATCGAAGCCCTCCTCGTCGGCGGCGAGCGGTTCGCTGTTGCCGGCGAGGCGCTGGTCGCGCACGGAGAGGGCCAGCTGCCGCAGATGGTAGTCGAACAGTTCATCCACTTCCTGCCGGGCCAGTCGGTAGGTGCCGTAGGCGGCCAGCGCCAGCGCGACGACGATGGCCAGGAGCAAGGTGATCAGCAGATGTTGGCGGATCGATTTCACTGCGGCTTCGGCACCAGGTAGCCGACGCCGCGCAGATTGCGGATCCAGTCGGCGCCAAGCTTGCGCCGCAGGGCGTGGATATAGACCTCGACCGCGTTGCTTTCGATTTCCTCATTCCAGCCGTAAAGACGCTCCTCGAGGGCAGCCCGCGAAAACGGCGTGCCGGGGTGCTCCGCCAGCGTGTGCAGCAGCGCGAACTCCCGTGCCGACAGCGTCACCGGCGCGTCGTCGAGCCACACCTCGTGCGTGACCGGGTTGATGCGCAGCGCGCCGATGCGGATTTCCGGCTCGGCCCGGCCGCTGCTCCGGCGCAGCAGGGCGCGCACCCGTGCCGACAATTCGTCCAGGTCGAAGGGCTTGAGCAAATAATCGTCGGCACCCGCGTCGAGGCCGCGGACGCGGTCCGCCACGGCGTCGCGGGCGGTGACGATCAGTACCGGCAGGCGTTCGCCACGCCGGCGCAATTCGGTCAGCAGCGCGATGCCGTCCTTGCGCGGCAGGCCCAAGTCGAGCAGCACCAGATCGTAGCTCTGGTCGGCGAGCGCCAATTCGGCTGCGCGTCCGTCCCGCGTCCAGTCGACGGCATAGCCTTCCTGGCGCAGGCCGCGCTGGATGCCGGCGCCGATCATGGCGTCATCTTCGACGAGCAGAATGCGCATAGGGTCGATGGAGCTTGCAGGACGCCATGATGGTGATGCAACCCCGCTTAAGATCGCCTTAATCGGCATCGAGTCGCGCCACTCACAAGCGCGCCTCGACGATCTCGCCGATTTCCTGGTCGGTCAGACGGATTGGGTTGGTCTTCATGCTGCTGCCCCGGCTGTCGGCGACGATGCGCGGCACATCGGCCGCCGCGACGCCGTAGGCGGAGAGCCGGGGCAGTGCCAGCCGGTCCCGCCAGCCGGCGAGCATGGCGGGCAGATCGGCGGCGCCGAGCAGGCGGCCGACTGCTTCGTACTTGACCAGCGCCTCGCTGTCGGGCTGCCGCTGCCGCAGTGCCCGCAGGTTGACCGCTGTGGCCGTCGCAAGCAGGGTGCCGCAAGCGACGCCATGCGGGATGGGGAACAAGGCGCCGAGCGGCGCCGCCAGGCCATGCACCGCGCCCAGGCCGGTCTGGGCCAGGCAAATGCCGGAGAGCAGCGACGCATAGGCCATCTTCTCCCGCAACTCCGCCGACTGCCGGCCGAACAGCGGCAGCAGGCATTCGCTGGCGGCCGCCAGGCCCGAGCGGGCCAGGGCGTCGGTGAGTGGATTGGCGCGCGTCGAGACGAAAGACTCGAGCAGTTGCGTGAAGGCGTCCATGCCGTCGGCGGCGATCAGTTCCGGCGGGCAGGTGGCGAGCAGATCGGGATCGACGATCGCCCACTCGGCCACCAGGCGGTCGTCGCGGAAGGACTTCTTGAATCGGCCGGCCACCGAGAGCACGGCGTTCTTGGTCGCCTCGGAGCCGGTGCCGGCGGTGGTCGGCACGGCGATGAAGGGCGTGGCCGGGCCGAGATAAGGCGCCTCCGGGCCGATGCCCTCCAGGTGATCCATAACCGAATTACCCGGCTTCAGCAGGCCGGCGATGGCCTTGGCGGCGTCGAGCGGGCTGCCGCCGCCGATGCCGACCACCACGTCGATCATGTCGTCGCGGTACCGTGCCACCGCATCGTCCACGCCTTCCGGCGACGGCTCACCGGCCACCCGCACGTGCCGCCAGGCGAAGCCTAGCTTCGTCAATTCGTCGAGCAGCCATTCGCCGGACGGCGATTCGACAAAAGATCGATTGCCGGTGACCAGCAGCAGGCGTCGTCCGTAGCCCGCGGCGATGGCGGGCAATTTCCGCAGCGCGCCGGCGCTGAATTCGATGCGCGGCAGGCGGGCGATGGCGAAAGGCGGAATCATCATCGAGCCGATTCTATTTCGCTCCCACGCGGTCGTAGCGCTCAACGGCGGGGTAGTCGCCAGGGCGCGCCGCCGAACCGTTCGACCAGAAAATCCACCATGACTCGGACCTTTGGCGCCAGGTGTCGGCCACCGGGGTAGGTGGCATAGAGTGGAACCGGTTCGACGTGGTGCCAGTCGGTGAGAATGGGCACCAGATCACCGCGCTGGAGCGCGTCGCCGACGATCAGGTCGGTCAGCCGGGTGATGCCGACACCGGCCGCGGCCAGTTGCAGCACGGTCTCGGCATTGTTGGCGACGACGTTGCCGCTGATATGGACGACCCGGATGCCGTCGTTGGTGTCGAAGGGCCAGCGCCGCAACGCGGGCAGACTGGTGATCCACAAACAGTTGTGTCCCTGCAGGTCGTCGGGCGTGCGTGGGGTGCCGGCCCGTTCGAGGTAGGCGGGCGCCGCGCAGATGACCCGCTCCAGATTGCAGATGCGCCGTGCGACGATCGAGGACTCGTCGAGCGGGCCGATGCGAATCGCCAGATCGAAGCCCTCTTCCAGTTGTTCCGGCGGCTGATCGTTGATGGTGATATCGAGCTCGACACCCGGATAGCGCGCCAGGAAGTCGGGAATCGCCGCCGCCAGCTGGTGCAGGCCAAAGGCCGATCCGCAGTGCAGGCGCAGCATGCCGCGCGGGCTGGCGCCGGTCTGCGCGACCTCGGCCTCCGCTTCGTCCATGGCGGCGAGGATTCGTCTGGCGCGGGCATAGAAAGTCTCGCCCTCGGGCGTCAGTTGCAGGCGTCGCGTGGTGCGATGGAGCAGGCGGGCGCCAAGCCGGTCCTCGAGCCGGCTGACCAGTTTCGACAAGGCGGAGGGGGTCAGGGCGAGTTCCCGAGCCGCCGCCGAGAATCCTCCCGTCTCGACGGCACGAACAAAAGCGGTCATTTCCGCGGCACGATCCATCAGGATATTATGGATGAAAATTCATGAATGTTGTTACTGGCAAGTGGATTGTTATTGATTGCGGTTGCAATTACAGTGTCAATCAAGATATTGCACTGCACCAACATTAGGAGCCAATCATGAATCGCCCGATCGACATCATCGCCATTGAACAGCATGCGCGCCAGTTGCGAGCCGAGGAAATGCAGCGCCTCCAGGGCTTGCTTGCCGAACGGATTCGCCTGCTAGCCCTCTTGGCGGGAGGCACGCTCTTGTCGCTCATGGAAGCCGTGGGCGAGATTCTCCGTCCGCTATTTTCGTGGAATCCCCAGCGCCGGCGGGAAACACTGGCGGGGCAACGCTAGCCGGAACGGTGAACGGGGTCTCATCCGCCCGCATTTCGCCGCGGGAGCCGGGGCGTCCGCGGCGACAACGGCCATGGCGGCACTTCTTTGGCGGTGCGGGAATGGAGTTAGCAATTGACTACGGCTGCCTTGGCCGGAGATACTTGCGGCTGTTTCCTCCCACTCCTGGTCTGCCATGGATGCTCCATCCGATTCGCCGGGCGATATTGCCAAACAGACACTGACCCGTCTTGCGCGGGAGCGGCTGGCGCCGGTGCCGGTGAACTATTGCCGCACCTATCGTGAGGTGGAGGGTAAGGGCGAAAGCTGGGCCTCGTTCTGTCGCTACGCGTCCTTGCTTGAAGAGGCGCTCATCGGCGTCCTTCGTTCGTGCCAGGCATCGGGGCTCCTGCTCGATCCCGAGACGGTACGCATCGCCCGGGAGCTTGGTCAGTTGGTGTCCGGGTCGTCTTCCGAGCACGACCTGCAAAAGGTTCGCGACATTGGCCATGGCCTCGGGGTCAGACTGAAACGGGATCTGGCCGGCGGTACCGAACTGCAGGCGCAGTTGGTCGGCCTCGTTCAATACATTGTTGGCAGCCTGGGCAGTCTTGCCGAGGAAGGCCAATGGTTTACCAGCCAGCTGCAGACGACCGAGGAGTTTCTCGGTGGCCATGTGTCGTCGGCCGATGTCACGAAAGCCAAGGATGTACTGCGCGGCATCATCGAGCAGCAGCGCGATTTGCGCGGTGCCGTCGCGGAATCCCAGCAGGCCCTCAAGGCGGTCATGTCCGAACTCATTCGTCAGGCCGCGTCGATGGTCAAGGATACCGCCAACTACGAGGTGCAGATCACCGCGCTGGGCGAGCATGTGCAGGCCGCAAACGACCTGACCCAAATACACAGTGTGGTCGGCGAACTGGATGCGTTTGTTCGGGATATGGGCAGCGCCGTGCGCCATTCGCACGACAACATGTCGGTCACGCATGCGCGGCTGGTGCAGGCGGAACAGCAGATCATCGACCTTCGCCAACACCTGGCGGAAACCAACGAGAAGGCGCGCCGCGACAACCTCACCGGTGCCCTGAATCGCTCCGGACTCGAGGATATCTGGGCCCGGGAGGTCGGGCGGGCGGAAGACGACCGGACGTCGCTCGCCATCGGCATCCTCGATGTGGACAACTTCAAGCTGCTGAACGACCGGCACGGACACACGGTCGGAGATGAAGCGCTGGTACACCTTGCCGCGGTCATCCGCAATGCCCTCCACGGCACCGACACCATGGCCCGCTACGGTGGTGAGGAGTTCGTCATCGTGCTGCCCGATACCGACGTTGCCGGCGCTGACGCCGTGATGCGGCGACTGCAGCGGGAGCTGACCAAGCACTTCTTCCTTCATGGCAACGATCGATTGCTGATTACCTTCAGTGCCGGCGTGACGGTGGTCAAGCTGGGCACCGATACCCTGATCTCGGCCATCGAGCGGGCCGATTCGGCGCTCTACGAGGCCAAGCGGCTAGGCAAGAACCGCGTCGCCATCGCCTAGCGCAGCGTCTTGCCGACCGGGTGGCGCCGGTCGCTATCGTGTTGGCCCGATGCGCCGGAACGCCCGCCAGATGGCTAGGTCGTAGGCGATCTTCAGTACGCCGCAGGCGACCAGCGGCGCCGCCAGCCAGCCGCTGGCGAACAGGACGCCGGCGAGGGTTGGACTGACCGCCGCGGCAAGGCTGCGCGGCACGGCAGTGAAGCCGGCGGCGGCCGGTCGTTCGGCCGGCGTGACCACCGCCATCACGAACGCGCCACGGGTCGGCACGTCCATTTGCGAGAGGGCGCTGCGCAGCAGCAGCAGCGCCAGCGCCCATTCGAGGCTGGGCGCCAGCGCCGCCAGGACGAGGCTGATATTGGCCGGAATATGGGTAAACACCATGGTGTTGATCAGGCCGATGCGCCTGGCCACCGCCGGTGCCGCCAGTTGCGACCCGGCCGTGAGCAGGCCGGCCCAGAAAAAAAAGGAGCCGGCAGCCGCGAGTGACAGACCGAAGCGCTCGAACAGCCAAAGGGCCAGCAGCGTATTGACCACCAGCCCGCCGGCAAAGGCGTCGAGGGAGAATAGCCCGGCCAGCTTGAGCACGATGCGCCGTGACGGGCCGAGCGGTGTGGGCGGCGCTGTCCTTTCATGGGTCTGCGGTTCCGGCAGGTGGCGATAGAGCAGCCAGATGGCGACGCCGGTCAGGCCGTACATCGCGAACATGCCGCGCAGCGCGGCGATCCGGTCGATGCCCAGGCCGACCAGCCAGTCCGGCACGCCAGCGGCCAGCGCGCCGGCGGCGGCGCAGAGCGCGCCGATGAAGGTGTAGCGCGAGAACAGCACGGTCCGCGCGTCGCCGTGCGCCGCCTCGGCCAACCGGGCGTGCTCGAGCGGCAGGAAGACGCTGACGTCGCCGGAACTGGGATTCATGGTGCCGAAAAAAGCCACCAGCAGCAGCGGCCAGAATTCGGCAAGCCCGGCCAGCAACAGGCCGGTCGCCGTCATCAGCAGGGCCGCCGCCAACAGCAGGCGTCGCTGGGAGAAGCGATGGCCCCAGGCACCGACCGCCAGGGTCGCCAGAGCCGAGCCAAGCAGCGTGGCGGTGCTGAGCAACCCGACCTGCCACTGGCCGAGGCCGAGCGCCAGCAGATAGGCGGGCAGCAGGATGGCGACATAACCGTCGGTCACCGCGCGCAAGGCCCGGCCAACCAGCAGCAGCCGGGCTTCGGGGGCGACGTCGGCGGGAAGGATCATCTGCGCCTCACTTGAGGCCCAGGAAACGCCCCATTTTCCTCAGCGGCGTATCGGCGCACCAGGCGTATAGCGCATCGTAGATCACCATGCCATGCCGAAGCATCTCGTGGTCGTCGGCAAAGTTGAGCGACAGCCCCTTGGAGATCGCCAACAGGCCGGCCGCTTCCTTGGCCAGTTGCGGCGCGCCGCAGTCGGCGGCACGGACGACGAGCGCGAGCTTGTTCACGGCGGCATCGTCGATTCCGTACTTGGCGATGAAAGCGTCGAAGCTGCATTGGTCGCCATGATGGCCTAGCTCGACGCCGGGCACGTCGTAGGGGATGGCGCCGGTCTCCGCGGCGATCTTCATCACGTCGCTCCCCGGTACATAAAGGAACTCGGGCGACTCGTCGACGAAGCGCGCCACCAGCCAGGGACAGGCGATACGGTCGATCTTGGGACGCTCGCGGGTGATCCATTTCATGTTCGTTACCTCGCGAAGGAAAGCGCGAGGCCAAGCAGCGCGCAGACGCCGATGACTTTCATGATGTCGATCTTGTATTTCCACAGCGCGATGAATGAAGCGATGGCGATCACCACCGACAGCCAGTCGAATGGGCCGGCGAAGGGTGCGGCGTCGGTGGCCTTGGGCCAGAAGGTATGCCAGGCGAAGAAGGTGGCGAGGTTGAGGATCACGCCGACCACGGCGGCGGTGATGGCGGTCAGCGGGGCCGTGAACTTCAGTTCGCCGCGCGTTGCCTCGACGATCGGGCCGCCGGCGAGGATCATCAGAAAGCTCGGCAGAAAAGTGAAGAAAGTCGCCACCGTCGCGCCGGCAAGACCGGCGGCGATCGGATCGCCGAGCACCGACTTGGTTACCCCGCCGATATAGCCGACCCAGGTCACCACCATGATCAGCGGACCCGGCGTGGTCTCGCCCAGCGCCAGGCCGTCCATCATCTGCGGGCCGGTGAGCCAGTGGAAGTGTTCGACCGCCGCCTGGTAGACGTAGGGCAGCACGGCATAGGCGCCGCCGATGGTGAGGAAGGCGGCGGTGGTGAAGAATTCGCCCATCCTGAACAGATCGGGCAGGCCGGCGATCGCCGCCATGGCCATCGCCCAGACCAGCACGAAGGCGACGGTCGTGACGACCATCTTGCCCCAGGAAAACTTGGCGTGCGCCGGCGGCGGCGTGTCGTCGTCGATGATCGCCGGGCCGTAGGCCTGGTGGCTTGCGCCATGGCCGCCGCCGCCCTTGAACTTGGCCGGCGCCAGCTTGCCGCCGATGGCGCCGAGCATGCCGGCGCCGAGCACGATCCACGGAAAATCGATCTTGAGAAAGAAGATGCCGACGAAGGCCAGGGCGGCGATGGCCAGCAACACCTCGTTCTTGATCGCCCGCGAGCCGATGCGCCGGGCGGCGAACAGCACCACGGCGACCACTGCCGGCTTGATGGCGTAGAAGATGCCCTGCATCAGCGGCACGTCGCCCCAGGACAGGTAGATGCCCGCCAGCAGGGAGAGCAGCACGAAGGCGGGCAGGAAGAACAGCACGCCAGCAGTTACGGCGCCCTTGACGCCGTGCATCAGCCAGCTGATGTAGATGGCGAGCTGAATGGCTTCCGGCCCCGGCAGCAGCATGCAGTAGTTGAGCGCATGCAGGTAGCGGTGCTCGGAAATCCAGCGCCGCCGTTCGACCAGTTCCTGGTGCATCATCGCGATCTGCCCGGCGGGGCCGCCGAAGCTGATGAAGCCGAGCTTGAGCCAGTATCTGACGGCCTCGCCCAGTGTCGGGGTGGGCGGTGGCGTGGCGGGAATGGCGGCATTACTCATCGGAGTTCTCCTGTTGGTAGTTCTTGTACAGGTTGTCGAAGAGGCGACTTGCCTCGATCAGCAGTTGGTCGTCATCGGGCGTGGCGGCGCGGGCGCCGGCCAGCACGGCCTCGATGCCCGCGGCTTCGGCCACAGGCACGCCGCCGACGTCGAGGCAATGGACGATGGCGGCGATGCGCCCTAGCGCCGGGTCGTTGTCCAGGCCGAAGCTCGCCGCCAGCACCTCGAAGGTGACTCGGCTGCCGACGTGGGTGAATGCCGCGCCATCGAAGTCGAAGCCAAGCGCGGCTTTCGGGCACTTCTTCGGGGTATCGAGCCAGACGAAGGTCGCCTTGCGGTCGATGAATCGGCGGATCAGCCACGCGGACGCCAGGCGATCCACCCACAGGTTCTTGCGCGTCGCCCAGGTGCGCCCGTGGAAGTCGGCCGGGTCGCGGCGGTCGATACGGCCCGCTTCCGCCCTCGGCTCCCCGCTGGCGATGGCCGCCAACTCAGCCAGCGCCGCCTCCGCTTGCCGCCTTGCCTCGCCGGGGAAGAAGTCGGTGGCGGCGATGGTCTTGAATTCGCGGCGCAAAGCGTGGGCGACTCTGGCGTCCGGGCTGGCCAGCACCTTGCGGATGCCCTCCAGCAACCGTCCGTAGTCGGCACCGCGATCGAACAGCGCGGCAAAGCGGGCCGCCTGTGCGCCCTGCGCGGCAACCGTCAGCACCTCGGCGCTGCCGCCGGCGGCAATTGCTTCCCGTGCCAGATGGGCCAATTCGGTGGCGTCGGTGCCGGGCAGGAGCCAGGCGCCGTCGCGCAGCGCAACGCAGCCCAACGCCTTCGTGCCGCGCCAAAGGCGCATGCGTGCCGCCGCCGGCTTGGTGGGCAGGCTGGCGACCAGCAGCAGCCAATGGCATTCAGTGTTCATGTAACAGATGATACAAAATTGTATTACTTGCTACAACTATCGTCGCCTAAGCGGTGGCGGATTGCGGTAACCGCACCTCGCGGATCGGCAGGTTGAAGAGGGCGGCGGCGGCGGCCAGGGCAGCGTCGGCATACCACATCCAGAGGTAATCGCCGCCGCGGGTGATGGCGATGCCGCCCAGCCATGCACCGAAGAAGCCGCCGATCTGGTGGGTGAGCAGGGTCAGGCCGAACAGGGTGGCGAGGTAGCGGGTGCCGAACAGCTTGCCGACCAGGCGAGCCGTTGGCGGTACCGTAGCCAGCCAGGTGAAGCCGAGGCCGGCGGCGAAGACGTAGAAGGTCAGGTCGGTGCGCGGCAGGGCCAGATAGGCCAGAATCATGATGGCGCGCGAGCCGTACATCCAGAACAGAACGTATTTGCTGCGATGGTGGGCCACCCAGTGGCCGGCGGCGAGGCTGCCGAAGATGTTGGCCAAGCCGATGATGGCCAGCGACCAGCTGGCTACCGAAGGGGGTAATCCGCACAAATTCACTTCGCCGGGCAGATGGGTGACGAGGAACGCGATGTGGAACCCGCAGGTGAAGAATGCGGCATGGAGCAAAAGGTAACTGCGGTCGGCAAGCGCCTCGGCCACGGCGCGCTTGAGGCCGCCAGGCGGTGTCGGTGGCCGCGGGTGCGTGTCGCCGCCACCGAGCAGTCGGACGAGTGGCAGGGCGGCCAGACTGACTGCCGCCAGTGACCACATGGCGCCCATCCAGCCGATGGCCGAGATCAGCCGCTGCACCAGCGGTGCGAAGACGAATTGTCCGAACGATCCACCGGCGTTGATGAGGCCCGAGGCGAAGCCCTGGCGTGTTGCCGGCAACTGATGGGCCGTCGCTCCGAGCAGCACCGAAAAGCTGCCGGCCCCCGCGCCGACGGCGGAGAGCAGCCCCAGCGAGACGATCAGGCCGGCGGTGCCGGGCAGCACGGGTGCCAGCGCGTTGCCGAGGGCCAGGATCAGAATGCCGACCACGAGTACGCGGCCGGCGCCCCAGCGGTCGGCGATGGCGCCGGCCACCGGCTGTATCGCGCCCCACATCAGCTGCGACACGGCCATGGCGAAACTTATGCTGGCGATGCCCAGGCCGCTGGTCTCGTTGATCGGTGCGACGAACAGGCCAAGCGACTGGCGCACGCCCTGGGTGACCATCAGGACGGCGGCGGCCGCCAGCGCCAGGCGAAGGTAGCGGTCGGGTTGCGAGGCGTTCATTGCGATCCACCCTACCGGAATGGCCGATTCCGGACAACCCTGG
>WBZL01003958.1_pt1 | contig 13170 bp, 11 predicted proteins | sample 5204291 | NCBI WGS metagenome assembly WBZL01 (sample SAMN12344345, study PRJNA552823) | activated sludge metagenome | biome: Activated sludge suspended growth; feature: Nitrification reactor; material: Wastewater; isolation source: activated sludge from nitrification reactor of wastewater...
AATACTGCCTATCCCGGTGTCTCCGTTTCCACCGCCCCCAACGCTTTCAGGGCGGCGCGCTCGGCGGCGTTGAGGCCGGTGACGCCGCGGATGTTCATGCGTTCATATGGGCGATCTATCAGGATTTTTTCCACCGTTTTGCCGAGTTGGACATCGGAAATGATCGTCGTCCCTTCTTCGTCACTGGTGGCGAGATAGCGTTCGTCTGCGCTCAGGGCAAAGCCCCACACCCGACTGGTGTGCCCTTCCAGGATGACGGGTTCTGTCGGGGTTTCCGCGGAGGCGTTTTTCCACAGGTAAACGTTCGGGCCAGCGCTTCCGGTGGCGACCAGGTTGCCATCTGCGCCGATGGCAACGGCTTTGGTGCGGTTGCCCATCACGTTGGTTTCGACGGTCCGAGTACACGCCCCTGTTTCAATATCCCAAAACTTAAGGATGGCCTCATTGTTACTGGTGATCAGCCTCTTGCCGTCTTCGCTGAAACGGATGTCTCCAACGGGAACCGTGCCATGTTGGAAACTGGCGGTTACCTGGCCTGTGCGGGCGTCCCAAATTCGGATCGAGCCATCCATGTGTCCGCTGACCAGTTGCGTGCCATCGGGAGAAAAGATGAGGGACCAGACATCGGATGAGGTGGTCAGGTGATTGATTTCGAGATTCCCCGTTTCCTGTTGGGGGTCCCAGAGTTTGATGCCTTGCGGCGAGCCGCCACTTGCCAGTAATTTTCCATCGTGGTGAAAGGACAAGCTCCAAAATTGCCCGGCTTGTCCGGTGTACCCTTTGAAACAGTGGAGCGATTCCACCTCCCAAAGGCGCAGGGCACGATCATCCCCCGCGGTGGCGAAGGTTTTTCCATCGGGGCTGAACGCGATGGTCCAGATCGGCCCGGTGTGGCCGTGGGCTTTGGCGATGTACCGATGATTGAGCATATCCCAAACCCTGATCCGGCCACTGGCGTCCCCTTGCAGGAGCAGTTTCCCGTCCGGGCTGAAGGCGTTGGCCCCGATCAACCGGCTGTATCCTTCGATGACGCGCAGGATTTTCCCGCTTTCGATGTTCCACAGTTTAATATCTTCGCCATAGGAGAGGGTGGCGAGTACATTGCGCTGACTGGGGGCGACCACGCGGACATAGTTTTGATGCCCCATGAGCCGCTTGTTATATTTCGGGGGATGGTCACCATTCAATTGCCAGAGGTCCACCGAGCCATCCCGCCCGCCGCTGATCAGGTAGGTGCCTTCGGGATTAAAGGCGACGGAGGTCGGGCCGTTGGCGCGACTGGTGTGGCTGGAAATGAGTTCGCCTGTTTCCACATCCCATAAATGGATTTGCGGATCATGTTCACAACAGCCCGCAAGCCATTTTCCGTTGGGGTGAAAAGCGATGTTGACTGTGCCTTTTGAGGAATGCTGGATTACCCGCAACAGATTCTCGTTCTTCCAATCCCAAATATGAATATTCTCATCATCTGCGCCAGAGACCAACCGCATGCCGTCGGGACTGAACGCGAGCGACCACAGACGCGTGGTAGGTCCTGTTAAGATGGCACGCAGTTTTTTCTCTGTAAGGTCCCAAATGCGGATTTGGGCATCGCCGCCCCCACTGGCGAGAATTTTCCCGTTGGGGTGAAAGGCAACGGTATGCACCCAGGCCTCATGCCCCTCAAAGGTGTGAATCTGGCGTCCGGTGGGCACATGCCATAAACTCACCCGCCCGCGGAAATGACTGCACGCGAGGAGCGTTTCATCCGGGCTGAAGGTCAGCGACCACGCCCGGCTGGCATTGGCGACGGTCCACACGGGTTTTCCGTCCGCGACATGCCAACATCGCATGTGCCCGTCGTAGGTGCTGGCGGCGAGGTAGGTGCCGCTCGGACTCATGGTCATCGCGCTGATGGTTTCCAAAGGTTCGGTGAAACGGGAATCGATGAATTCAGCGCCGGAAAAATCAGCGTCCTGCGCCTCAACCCCTTGCAGATAAATCTGGCGGAGGAGGAGGCCGGCGAAGTTGTCCCCTCGAATGTTGGCCTTGAGGTGGATCAACATATTGACCAGATTGCCGCCTGCGTATCCGTGCGCCTCGCGGGGGATTTTTTTGACTTCCGCGATCAGATGCCGCAAGTGTGCGACCAGCATGGCCTGGCTTCCGAAATGCCGTTTCAGGAGCGAGAGGATCGGGAGAAAGATCATCCGTGCCTGGCCCTCGCGAATGTGATCCATGCTTTGACTCTTGACCAGCGCATGTTTGGTGATGATGTCCAGGTCTTTTTTGATGATTTGATCCACGGTGCTCGAAACGAGCCGGTCCGTGATGAATTCCAGCAAGACCGGGAGCAAAAAAAAGACCGCACCTTGATCACTGCGTTCGATTAAGGATCGCTGGCGGAGGGATAACAACCCGGCGAGGATTTCGGCGTTGGGAATATCGAGCAGAAAATCCCGGCGCAGGGTATCCAGGTCAACCGGATCACGTTCAATCGCCATCCAAAAGAGGATGTCACGCTCCAAAGCCGAGAGTTGCTCGAATTGATTGCCGAGCAATTGGCTCAGGGTGTGGAGGGTGACGGGGGCTTCCCGGAGAAAGGCGGCCAGATCACCCCCGAACAAGTCGCGCACTGTGGACGCGGCGATTTTCAGGGCCAGGGGGTTGCCGGTGTAGTAGTGGACAAAGACTTCCCAGGTGCCGGAGGACCCAAACAAGCCGGTGTCGGTGAGCAGGGATTGGCTGGCGGTGCTGGTCAACCCGGCGACTTTCAGCAGTCGGACGGGGGAGTTTGCGCCTTCGATAAAATCGAGTTCGATGGGGCGGTCCCGACTGGTCAGGATCAGACAGCTTTGGTGCCGGGTCTGAGCAATTTTTTGGAAAAGCTGTTGGTAATCTTCGTATCCCTCTTTGTAAATCCCGGACAGGTTGCCCGCCCGGTGCAGGGTTTCGGCATTGTCTAGAATCAGCAAACATTTGTGTTGTTGGAAAAACTCTAGCAAAAGGGGGACCGAAGGTTTGGACGCCTGAACAGGAGACAGGATTTGAAAGCACTCCAACAATAGCTCATCCAACGCGGGCGCATTCCGTAGCGACCGCCAGATCACGTAATCGAAATGATGGGCAAAATCCTGCGCGAACCGGACGACCAGGGTGGTTTTCCCGATCCCGCCCATGCCCAAGAGGGTGATCAGCCGACAATGATCCCGGATGATCCACTCGGAAAGGGAGGCCAGTTCTTTATCCCGGCCATAGACCTCGATCACATCGGGGGCGTCTCCCCAGTCAATGCGGGACGTGGTCGGGGCGGGGGTTTCCGGGGCGGTGATGGGCTGGGGGTGGGAATTTCCGGGGTGCAGTACCCCGCCAAACCAGGGTTCGTCAAAGGCGGATTTCCGGCGCGAGGCGCTTTCGTCCGCCTGGGTCCAGACGGCCATCGCTTCCTCACGTTCACGCCCTACGGTAAACGATCCTTGTTGGTAATAAAACGCGATTAAGTGTTTTAGGTGGCTGGAATCGGGAAAAGCGGTGCCCGCCTCCCAGTGCTGGACGGTTCTTCGGGAGACTGCCAGGGCATCGGCGACTTCCTTTTGAGTCAGATTCACTTTCTCCCTTAAACTCAAAATCATTTGCCCGAAGCGATAGTCTGTAATTTTGTACTGACGGTGTCCGGTCATGGGATCACAACCCTAGAGGGTTAATTGGAAAGTGAAGCATAGTGAATCCGAAAGGCGAATCAAGGCGTAGTTACGATGGCGGGTTTTTGCGATACCCTTTAACGTGTCCAGAAAAGGCGTTTTTATTGCGTATTGCGTGTTGCGTATTACGTTCAGATTTACGGAATACGCAATACGGAATACGCAATACGACTCTGGACAACAAAATTTGACGAGCTATTTTTGTCAATTCTGCACAAAAAAATCATACCATAGATCATATAGTCGGTATAAACGTCCCTGATTCTAACCGTTCAGGGCGTTGATGAGGAGATGATGATGCAATCGGACAACATAATCAAGCGAGGGGTATCCCTCTACAGTTTCCAGGAAGAATATTTCCGCCGGGACAAGACGCTGGAAGAAATTTTGGCGACCTGTGCCCAAATTGATGCCCGCGGGATTGAGATCATCGGCGATCAGATGATCCGCGGGTATCCTGACATCCCGGATGAATTTATCAAACAGTGGCACAGTTGGATGGACAAGTACGAACTGACCCCCGTGTGCCTGGACATGTTTTTGGATTGGAACAAGTATCCGGGCCGGGTGATGGACGAAGATGAGCGGGTGGACTCCATTGCCCGCGACATCGTCAACGCGAACAAACTCGGCTGTACGCTCATTCGGGTGATCCACGATGTCGAGCCGTCCATCCTCGAACGGTTGGCCCCCACCGCCGAAAAATACAACGTCACCCTGGCGTTGGAAGTCCACGCCCCCAGCGATTTGGACAGCCCCCTGGAGCAACGGCTCATCGAGATGTTCGAGCGGTTGCAATCCCCGAATTTGGGTTTCACGATTGACCTGGGAATCTACTGCAAACAACTGCCGCGCATCGTCACCGCCCGTTTCCTGCGCGAAGGCATGGCCCCGGAGATTGCCCAATACCTCACGGACGCCTACAACACCCACACCCTCCCGTCCCCAGAATCCATCGCGGCGGATGGCGAATCCCTCGCGGAAAAGGTCTTCAAACGCGGCGGGCGCGAAAAAGACGTGTACCTGGCCTACATGGGCACGCACATGATCTACTCCAACCCGCGCCGTCTGCTGGACTTCATGCCCCACATCAAACATTTCCACGCGAAATTCTACGAGATGTTGCCCGACGGGACTGAGTTTAGCATCCCTTATGACGAAATTATCCCCGTCATTCAAGAAGGCGGTTACACCGGGTATCTGAACAGCGAGTACGAAGGCAACCGCTGGATTCACGATGCGTTTGAAGTCAACAGCACCGGGCAGGTCGAGCTTCATCAGGTGATGATGAAAAATATGTTGAACGCGGCATCCGCATAGAAAATGTCAATTCGGGATAAGCGTCATTCCGACCGAAGGGAGGAATCCCTGATACGAGCCTCGATTCATGCGTGTAACAGGGATTTCTCGTCGCAAAGCCTCCTCGAAATGACATATTTTTTGCATCATTCACCTTATCCCGAACTCAGGTAAAAAAGGAGATAAAAAATGTACGACCATTACATGATTGTCGGCGAAGAATTTAAAAACGTCACGCACGAAGGACAGGTGACAGGTTTTCAGGTAGGGATGCGCCTGCCCTATTATCGCGGCATCGTCCTTTCGTTGATCGGCGACACCCATTTGACCGTAGACGGCGAAGCGATCCCCCGCGACCGGATGTCGGTCACAATCAGCGGGAAAACCCTCCCGCTTTCCGCCCTAGAAAACGAATCGGTTGTAAAATGGGAATTCGGCGACGTGGGCCTTTTAACCGTAGATTTGCCCGGTGGTTTGCAACCCGGTGACCATACCGTCGAGTTGTACCAACACCTGAAAATCTCGTATGTCCCCGTCGGATTTTCGGGAGCCGATAAAAAGGTTCTCGTGATAAAGTGATCATTTTGGACGGGAAAGGCTGACGTGCATATTCCGTATTTCGTATTGCGTATTCCATATGATCATACGGAATACGCAATACGAGATACGTGAGAAGCCTTTTCTCATTAAAACGGAGCATAACCATGAAACTTGGCGTATTAACTGTTCTCTTTCAAGACCGCCCACTGGACACCGCGCTGGATCAGCTCGTCAAAATGGGCGTGGAAGCCGTCGAAATCGGCACTGGCTCGTATCCGGGGAATGCCCATTGCAACCCCACGGAACTGCTCAAAGACCCTGCGGCCATCAAAGCCTTCCGCAAAAACATCGAAGACCGCGGCCTGATCATCAGCGGCCTCTCCTGCCACGCGAACCCGCTTTCCCCCGACAAAGCCTTCGCCGCCGAATCGGATCGGGTGTACCGCGAAACCGTCCGCCTCGCCGCCGCGCTGGAAGTGCCGGTTGTCAACCTGTTTTCGGGCTGTCCGGGCGACTCCGAAGACGCCAAATTCCCGAACTGGGTCACGTGCGCCTGGCCGCCCGAATACCTTCAGGTGCTGGAATGGCAGTGGAACGAAAAAGTCATCCCCTACTGGCAGGAAGCCGGTCCCTTCGCCGAAAAAGCGGGCGTCAAACTGGCCTTTGAAATGCACCCCGGCTTTGTCGTGTACAACCCCGAAACCCTCCTCCGCCTTCGCAACGCCGTTGGCCCCGTCATCGGTGCGAACTACGACCCCAGCCACCTCTTCTGGCAGGGCATTGACCCCGTCGCCTCCATCCACTATCTGGCGGGCGCTATTCACCACTTCCACGCCAAAGATACCTACATGGATCAGCGCAACATCGCCGTCAACGGCGTGCTGGACACGAAATCCTACGCCCAACTGGCCCAACGTTCCTGGACGTTCCGCACCGTCGGTTTTGGACACGATCAGTTCACCTGGCGGTCCATCATCAGCGCCCTGCGCCTCACCGGGTACGACTACGTGGTCTCCATCGAACACGAAGACCCCCTGGCCTCGATTGATGAAGGCTTGGGCAAAGCCGTTTCCTTCCTCAAAGAAGTTCTACTGAAAGAACAACCCGCCGCGATGTGGTGGGCATAACGAGGTTCCTTATGCTGTTAGCTGGTGACATCGGCGGAACCAAAACCGTCTTATCCCTCTTTTCCGCGGACACAGGCCCCAACACCTCCCTTACGCAGAAAACCTATTCAAGCACCCACTATTCGAGCCTGGAATTGATGATCCGGGAATTCTTGCAAACCGTGGATGCCCCCATCGAAAACGCCTGTTTTGCCGTGGCCGGACCGGTGTTCGCCGGACGCGCGCAAATCACCAACCTGCCCTGGGTCATTGACGCCGGACAACTCCAAACCGCCTTCGGATGGGGGAACGTGCACCTGATCAATGATCTGGAAGCGGTCGCCTACGCCATCCCGATCCTGGCCCCGACAGATGTCTACACCCTCAGCGCGGGGAAACCCACCCCTGGCGGAAACATCTCCGTCCTCGCACCGGGCACGGGCCTCGGGGAAGCGTACCTGACCTGCGCGGACGGGCGGTACATGGCCCACGCATCCGAGGGCAGTCACACCTCTTTCGCCCCTCGCGATGCGCTCCAAATCGGCCTGCTTCAGTATTTGTATGCGAAAGGGTTCGAGCATGTGAGCTACGAGCGGGTGTGTTCCGGCGGACTGGGCTTCCCCTTGCTGTATGCCTATCTGAAAGATACGGGATACGCCGAAGAACCCGCGTGGCTCGCGGAACGCCTCGCCGCCAGCGATGATCCCACCCCGATCCTGATAGCCGCCGCCCTCGACGAAGAAACCCCGTGCCCCCTCTGTCAGGCGGCGTTGGCCCTGTTCGTCTCCATCCTCGGGTCGGAAGCCGGGAACCACGCGCTGAAGATCATGGCGACGGGCGGGATTTATTTGGGCGGTGGCATCCCCCCGCGCATCTTATCCCAACTCGAAGCCCCTGCCTTTCTCAACGCCCTCCGCCAAAAAGGCCGTTTTCAGGCGATGCTGACGAACTTTCCGGTTCATGTGATCTTGAATTCCCAGGCCGGCTTGATCGGGGCCGCCGCGTTTGGCTTTGATCACAGTCGGTAAATTCAAAATAACCCCCATTCAACCGCAGACCCTAAAGGCTCCCTTCCAGGGGTGCTTTTAGGGTCTGCATCCTTAAAAGCGAGCATTTCTTTTGACTAATCCATCCTCTCCCCCAATCCCCAACCCTGATCACCTCATCAATCATCCGGCCAAGAAAAAGCGTGCGCTGGCCTTGATTTTTTTTGTCATGCTGATGGACGTCATCGGCATCACCCTGCTCATGCCGGTTGCGCCCTCTATCGTCTTACAATACAGCAACTCCGCCCTCGCGGTGACGCTGATCTCCGTCGTGTACGCCCTCGGGCAGTTCGCCGCCGCGCCCGTCTTGGGGAAGATTGGCGATAAAGTTGGTCGCCGCCCTGTGCTCCTGTTAAGTCTGGTGGGACAGGCGTTGGGCTATTTGATCTTCGGCTTGGGCGGGTCGCTGTGGATTCTCATTTTGGGACGGCTGATTGGGGGGATCACCAGCGGGAATCTGGCGACCGCCAGCGCGTACATTGCGGACGTGTCCAAACCGGAAGAGCGCACGAAAAACTTCTCGATCATTTCGACCGCCTGGAGCCTGGGGCTGATCCTCGGGCCGGGTTTGGGTGGGATTTTCGGGCAACTGAGTCTGGAGGCACCCGCGATTGTCGCGGGAGTCGTCACCCTGCTGAACGTGGTGCTTGGTTATTTCATCCTGCCCGAATCGCTCTCCAAAGATCGACGGGATACCCGGCCCCTGATCTTGCGGGATTACAACCCGGTGATTTCGATCCTCGCGATGGTTCGCAAACCGGGGCTGGGCGCGGTGCTCCTGGTCAGTGCCCTGTTTGGGTTCGCCTTTAACGGCATCAACGCCACTTCCGCCCTCTTTATGATCCAAAAATTCAGCGCCGAAACCTGGCAGTTAAGCATCATGATGATGCTGGCCGGGGCGGCGATCACGCTGACGAACACCTTCCTTGTCCCGCGCTGGGTGCCCCGTTTCGGCGAGAAAACGACCGGGGTGGGGGGCTTGATCGGGTTGGGCTTCTTCTACATCTGCATGTTTTTTGCCCCGCTGATGTGGCTGGCGTTCGTCGGCAACATGTTGGGGAGTACGATGTACGCGTTCATCTTCCCCGTGCTGACCACGTTAAGCGTCGAACGGGTGCTTCCGAACGAGGCGGGTCAACTGCTGGGGGTGAATTCTGCCATTGGCAGTTTGATGAACGTTTTTGGGCCGTTGTTCGCGGGTTTCATCTACGATTACATCATGGTCGGTTCGCCGTTTTGGGTGGGCGCGTTGATCCTGTTTTTCACCGCATATCTTCTTTTCCTTACGGTTCCGGGGAGGACCAAACGAGAAAATTTTCAGGCAATCTCTTCTTGATTTCTTGCCAACTATCCGGTTATGCCATTTGTGATATGTGATCCAAAATCACAAATGGCATAGCTCAAAATTTTTCGAGCAAAAATACTCGATTTCCCTTGTCACCGTTACTACCGCCTCCCGCACTGCCGGACTCATCTCTTCCCCCACCTCATTTTGCCCCGGCTGAATCCCCAAAACCGCCACTTTACAATCCAACTCCAGGGTCAGGTATTGCGCCAGTAGCGAAAACGGCAACGAGTGGGACGACGCGCTCATTCCGTCAATCGCCTCCACCGGAATCCAGTTAATCGTACCGGGGGCTTCGTCCAGGTGCGCCGCGTCCACGAACAGCACCAGTTCAGGGTGAAATTTCCGCACCTTGCCCGTGAGATTTTCCGGGGCCGGACCACCGTCCAACACCAGAAAACGGTCGTTCCCCGGCAAACGTGCCCGGAGCGTGCGGCTGACCTGCAACCCCGCGGAATCATCCCCGCGCAAATCGTTGCCCACCCCAACGAGACAAATGCGAAGGGCCGGGCTAAGCGTTTGTGTGAGCGACTTTTTCCACGTATCCGGCAACGTCAGCCTCCTTCCCGTAATATTCGGTAAAGTGATCTTTGTTGAGCGCGGCCAGTTCCCAATCCGTGTTGGACATTTCCAGGCAGGAGAACTTGCACGATTGAATACACTGCCCGCAAAACGCGCACTTGTCCACATCGTACCGGGCGACGAACCGTTTCGTGGCCCGGTCAATGATGATGACCTCCAACGCCTGACAGGGGCAATCCTTCGCGCAAAGATTACACCCCGTGCATTTGGCGGGATCGAAGTACAGCTTTCCTCGGAACCGCTCCGCTGTTTTGGGTTTTTCAAACGGGTATTTTTCCGTAATCGGGGGCGAAAAAAACGACTTGATAATATCTTTGAACATCGAACCTAATCTCATGAGAGCCATCCTTTGAACAAAATCATCGCTAAAATTTGGAGCAGGGCAAACACCGCCCCGAACCGCCACCACATCCCCACCGTTTGATCAATCCGCAAGCGGGTGAGCAGAGATTGGAGCATCGCCATAAAGAACAGGATGATCAACGTTTTGAGAATAAAAATCAACGGATTGCCGATCCCCCCCAGATAAAACGCCGTAACCAGACTGACCGCCACCACCAGTTCCACCGATTTCCCGATGTGGAACAACGCCAACCCCCGCCCGGAATATTCCGTCAACGCCCCCGCGACGATTTCCGTCTCCGCTTCGGGGGCATCAAACGGCGGGAGTTCGAGCTTGCCCATCAACCCGATCAGGGCGATGACAAACCCGACGGGTTGGGTCAGGATCAGCCAGTGATGTTCGGTGTAGAGGGTGATGTCTCGGATCATCCACGACCCCGCCGCCATCGCCGGGCCGAGCAGGGCGAGCAGGAACGGGGCCTCGTAAGCGAACAACTGGGTGAACGACCGGGTCGCGCCTACGAGCGAAAAACGACTGGAGCCGTTCCATCCGGCAAGGCCGACGCACATCGTCAGCAGAGAGAGCAGGTACAGGGTGACGATCAGATCGCCGGGGAAGGAATAGGCGGGCGTAAACCCCAGGACAGGCGTGTACAACGCGGCGGTCAGCGCGCCCGCGAGGGCGATGATTGGGAGACCGTAAAATAGCAGGGCGTTGATGCCGTGGGGCTTGATTTCTTCTTTGGCGAGGAGTTTGATCGTATCCGCCAGCGGTTGAAACCAGCGCGGCCCGATCCGGTTCTGAAAGCGGGCGACCAGTTTTCGATCCGCCCACTCGTACATCATCCCGCTTAGAATCAGCGTGACGCCGGTCGGGAAAAACATGAGGGAGAACAGGGCTTGTAGAGCGGTCATCTTCCCACTCCTCTTTCGATTGGATATTTCTTGCGGGCCAGGGCACTCACTTCGGCCCAGGACAGGGTTTGGGCGTCGGTGTCCCGGCGGATGGTGATCATGCGATCATTGCACGAGAAACACGGGTCCATCCCGGAGATGAGCATGGGCACGTCGGCGAGTTGGTGGCCGACCGCTTTGTTCAACACGGAAGTCCAGTTGCACAAACTGGGCGTGCGGATTTTGAGCCGCAGGGGACTTTCGCCGCCCCCGCTTTTGATGAAGTAAAACGCCTCGCCGCGGGGCGCTTCCACCCGGCTGACCGTCTCGCCCGCCGGAACTTTGCGCGGGAACCGGGTCGCCAGTTTGCTCTCGGGCAGGTTGTCCACGATGGTGCGGATGGTGAAACACGTCACCAGCAATTCTTTCATGCGGACGACAAACCGCGCTTCCAGATCGCCTTTGTCGTCGGTGATCAGGCTGACGGGGAAGTGAACGTACGCGCCGTAGGGGGCATCCACGCGCACATCCCGTTTGAGGCCGGAGGCGCGGGCGGTGGGGCCGAGCGTGCCGAACCGTTTCGCCTCTTCCAGCGTGATCGTGCCGATGCCGCGGGTGCGTTGCAGGAACGTCGTGTCGGTGGTCACCACATCCAGGTAATAACGGATGCGTTCTTCGAGATAGTCGAGCGCTTTGTGAATGGAGCGGGATTGTTCTTCTTCGATGTCGTATTTCACGCCGCCGAGGACGCTGATCGAGTAGTTGACGCGGTTCCCGGTCAGTTCTTCGAGCAAATCCATGACCGTTTCCCGATCCCGCCAGGAGTACATGAACAGGGTATCGAATCCGGCCTCGTGCGCGGCGACCCCCAACCAAAGCAAATGGCTATGAATCCGTTCGAGGCCCGCCACCAGTTCGCGAATCGCCAGCGCCCGGAGGGGGACTTCGACCTGCGCGAGTTTTTCCACGCCCTGGCAGTACGCGCTCGTGTGGGTGTGCGAGCAGATGCCGCAAATCCGTTCGAGCAGGTACAGGTTTTGGTTCCAGTTGCGTTGTTCGGTAGCTTTTTCAATCCCGCGGTGGACATAGCCGAGCCGCATCCGTGCCCCGGTGATGATTTCACCTTCAATGGCAAATTCAAAGTGACCGGGTTCTTTCAACGCGGGGTGCTGGGGGCCGATGGGGACGATAAATTTGTTGCCCACGCGGCCCTCTTCGGGCAGGGATTTGGCGACGGGGACGGGGGGGGCCTGTTCGATGGTGAACCCCTCGCGGAGCGGGTACACGCCTTCGGGCCAGTCATCGGGCAAAAACAGCCGGGACGGATCGGGTGTGCCGACCACGTGTACCCCCAACATTTCGCTCAATTCCCGTTCAAAAAACGACGCGACCGGGACTTGTTCGCTGATCGAGGCGATTTCCGGGCGTCCCTCGCGGGGCAGTTGCACGCGCAGGGTGGTGACCGCCGCGCCTTCGCAAAAATGGTAGAGGGCTTCCAACGTACCGGTTTCCGCCCCCAAATCCATCCCCGTAATCGCCGAAAGATACCCCCACGAGGCGTCGGTCATCGTGGTTACGGCGGCAGAAAGGTCGCTGGCGGTGATGTGGACATCCAGCCGGTTGGTTTCTGGGCGGTTGCTCGTTTTCGTGTAGGGTGCGAGCAGTTTTTCTGCATTTTGGAGAAAAATTTCGGTGGTCATATCGCTTCCTCTAACACGGGTTGGATCGGTTCCGGGCGGGTTCCGGCTTGCAGATGACCGAGCAGTTTCACGATCCCGTCAATGATCGCCTCCGGGCGGGGCGGGCATCCGGGGATGTAGGCATCCACGGGCAGGACTTCGTCAATGTGCCCGACAATGTTGTAACACCCCTGAAAAACGCCCCCGGATATCGCACACGTCCCCACCGCGACGACGAATTTCGGCTCCGGCATTTGTTCGTACACCCGGATCAGCCGTTCACGGGCCTGGCGGGTGACTGGCCCCGTACAAACCAGCACGTCCGCGTGGCGCGGACTCCCGCGGAGCTTGATCCCGAACCGCTCGACATCGTACCGCGGGGTCAGCGTGGCAAGGATTTCGATGTCGCACCCATTGCACGAGCCGCTATTGAAATGAATGATCCAGGGGGAATTGACCCGCGCCCAGGTGGTGATTTTTTCCATCAAGTGTTGCACAAAATTTGGTTCAACGTTCATAAAAACTCCGATTAGAGCATCCTCAGGCAGACCCTAAAGATATTACGTTACCTGAGCGTGCGAGCGTGTGTAGTTTGGGTCAAAATAGGTTTGATTTTTCAAAACGCCATAGGCCAAATGGAGCAACTTGCGCATGGCG
>WBZL01003959.1_pt1 | contig 13170 bp, 11 predicted proteins | sample 5204291 | NCBI WGS metagenome assembly WBZL01 (sample SAMN12344345, study PRJNA552823) | activated sludge metagenome | biome: Activated sludge suspended growth; feature: Nitrification reactor; material: Wastewater; isolation source: activated sludge from nitrification reactor of wastewater...
AACAAATCCACCACTTCAATGCTGCCGCCTGGCGCAGCTTGCGCGAGGCGAGCTCTGCCGCTTGCGAGAGCGCTGGCTCCTTCGCCAGCCGGGACCGCGGCTGACGCAGTGGCCGCAGGACGACCAGCTCGGTCTGCGGAGCGATCTCCGAACCGAGGCGGCGCAGCAGGATCCCGATCGCCTCGACCTCGCCGTGACCCTCGACGATTGGTGCGATGAGCAGACGGCTCAAGCGTCCACCGCGGCGTCGAACAGCGACAGCTGCCGCTCTTGCTCGAGCAGCAAGGCCGGGTCCGGCTCGAGCTGCCCGAGGCGCAGGAGTTCCCCCGGGGAGAAGAGGTGCTCCTTGATGGCGCTGAGGCTGGCAGCGTCGACCGGGGCAACCTTGGTGGTGCCGCGCTCAGCCGTGACCACCAGAACGCCATCCTGCTCGATCTGCACCTGGTCGAGAAGCTCGGGACTGTGGGTCGTGATGAGGACTTGCGTGGTGCGGGAAGCCTCGCGTAGGGCATCCATCAGGGCACCTGCAGCTGCCGGATGGAGGGCCGTTTCCGGCTCTTCGATGCCGACCAACCGGACCGGGAGCTCCTCGCCGCTCAGCTGCATCACTACCACGAGGGCACCCAAGCTCCGCAGCGTGCCGTCCGACATGTTGGCCGCGTAGAACTTCCAGGGGAACTCGGCCCCTTTCACCTCTTGGCGGAAGAGCAACGTTTCGCGCGGCCCCAACGAATGGCGCTCGACGCCTTCGATGCCGGGGACGATGAGGCTGAGGTAGTCGCAAACCCGTTGCACCAGCTCCGGCCGATCCTGGGAAAGCCGGGCGACGACGCTCGCGATGTTGCTGCCGTCGCGACGGAGAAGGTCACCGACGTCCGGGGGCTGCAGCTCCTTCATGGCCTCCGGGTTGAGGTTGTAGAAGCCCATGGCCCGTAACGCTGCGTAGACCTCGCGGAACGCCGGCAGGCCGGCCGCGTTCGCCAGGTAGAGACGGCCCTCGGCCACCGGCGGCATCGTCGGCTCGCTCGCCTGTAGGACCGCTCCCTCAATACGGATGAACCGGGCGCGCTCGCCGCCGTCCTTGGCCGTGATTTTCAGCCGTTCCCACTTGACCACGAAGCCGCCGCGCTTTCGGGCAGCGATCTCGAAGCCATAGCTCGCGAGCTCATAGCCAGGCAGGCCCAGCTGCACCTCGATGGCGAAGTTGTGGGGATGGCCAGTGCTCCGGCGCCGCACCTCGTCGATCCCACCTCGTGCCTTGAGGGCGTGGTCCAGGGAGGAGTCCAGGCTGTCAGCAACGAATCGCAGAGCATCGACGAGGTTGCTCTTGCCGGCACCATTGCGGCCCACCATCACTGTCAGCGGGCGAAGACGAACATCGCAGTAGCCGATGCTGCGGTAGTTGCGGACGGTCATCCGCTGCAGGACGGGCCAGCTGAGGTCGGGGTCGCTCATCATTGGGAAACGCCGTAGAAGCAGTCACGAGTATAGCCCTCCACCCTCCGCTCACCCCCGCTTCGCCTCCAGCTCGGCCCAGCGGGCGTAGAGGCGGTCGACCTCGGCCTTGGCGGCGTCGAGGGCCTGGCAGCGCGCGTTCAAGGCGGCGGCATCGGTGGCGACGGCCGGGTCGGCGACGGCGGCTTCCGCGGCGGCCACAGCCTGCTCGGCCGCCTGGATGTCACCCTCGATACGCTCCCACTCGCGGTTTTCCGCCCAGCTGAGCTTCTTGGGTCGCAGAGCGGCCGGGCGAGGAGCCGGCCTGTCCGCGGCGGCCTTGGCGGCAGCGGCCGCGGCCTCCAAGGCGTCCCGATGTGCCTGCCACTGCGCGGTGTCGGCGAAAGCGAGCGCCCCTCCCTCGCCGTCGAGGGCGAGGATCGAGCCGCAGACACGGTCCAGGAGGTAGCGGTCGTGAGTCACCAGGACGAGGGCACCCGTGAGCTCGAGCAGGCCCTCCTCGAGGACTTCCAGGGTGGCGATGTCGAGGTCGTTGGTGGGCTCATCGAGGATCAGCAGGTCGGCCGGCTGGAGCATCAGGCGAGCGAGGAGGATGCGGGCTTGCTCGCCGCCCGAGAGGCGCCCCACGGGCGTGTCGAGCTGCTCGAAACGGAAGAGGAAGCGGCGGGCCCAGGAGGCGACGTGGATCACCCGCTCCTGAAAGATCACCGAGTCCCCCTCGGGAGCCAGGGCACGGCGCAGGGGCACCTCCGGGTCGAGGCCCTCGCGGCCCTGCTCGAAGACCACCGTCTTGAGGAACGGCGCGCGCTCGATCTCCCCGGCGTCGGCGTCGAGCGTCCCGGCGAGGACGCCGAGCAGGGTCGACTTGCCGCTACCGTTGGGGCCGAGCACGCCCAGCCGCGTGCCGGGGCCGAGGGCGAGGTCGACGCCCGCGAACACCGTGCGGCCGGCGAAGGCCTTGGTGAGGCCGCGGGCGACGAGGAGCTTCTTGCTCTTGCGCCCCGAGGAGGTGAAGTCGACGTCCACGCCCGCCGTGCGGGCCCGCTCGCGCACCTCCGCCAGCTCGGCGACCAGCCGCTCGGCTTCCTCGACACGGTACTTCGCTTTGGTGCGGCGGGCCTTGGGGCCCCGGCGCAACCACTCGACCTCGCGCCGGGCGCGGTTGGCGAGCGTCTCCTGGTACTCGGCCTGGTGGCGCCGCACCTCGTCACGGCGGTCGAGGAGGTCGCTGTAGGTGCCCTCTACTACCAGTAGGCCTTCCGGGTAGGCGCGGTCGAGCTCCAGCATCCGAGTGGTGACGTTTTCCAGGAAGTAGCGGTCGTGGCTCACCACCAGGAAGGCCCGGGCCTCGGCGAAGAGCAGCTCTTCGAGGTCGAGGATGCCCTCCAGGTCCAGATGGTTGGTCGGTTCGTCGAGGAGGAGGACGTCCGGCTCACGGGCCAGCTCGCGGGCGATCGCCAGGCGCTTCTTCCAGCCGCCGGAGAGCACGTCGACCCTCTGGAGCGGGTCGGCGAAAGCTAGCTTGCCGAGGGCCTGGACGGCACGCGCCACCTTCTCGAACTCCTCCAGGGGCTCGCCGGCCTGGGCCGCGACCACCACCTCCTCGACGGTCTGCCCGGGCGCGAAGCGCGACTCCTGGGGTACGTAGGCCACGCGCAGCCCCTTGCGGGTGGTGCGCTCGCCGGCATCCGGCTCCGTGAGGCCGGCGAGGACCTTGAGCAGCGTCGACTTGCCGGAGCCGTTCGGCCCCACCAGCCCCACGTGGTCCCCCTCGCCAAGCCCGAAGCTCAGGCCCTCGAAGAGCGGGCGGGCCCCAAACTGCTTGCTGATCGCCGCGCAGCTGAGCAGGTGCGGTCGCGGTGGCGGGCTCATCGTTCGCCGAGCGCCTCGCGGCGGCGCTTGAGGGCCTCCTGCTCGCTGAGCCCGGGCGCGAAACCGAGGATGGCGTCCGCCCAGGAGCCGTAGATCGGGTTGGGAACGACGATCCAGCGCGAGCCCCACCAGCCCTCGAACGGCGCCACCAGGCGGGCGCGTTCGGCCGGCGAGGTCCGGTTGCCGGGAAGGAAGTCGCCGAGGTCGTCCCCCACCAGCAAGAGGATACGGAACTCGCGCGCCACCGCCGCCCGCCGCGGCCCCTTGTCGGCGCTGTCCCATTCCGGCCTCAAGCCGCGGGTGAGCACGACGTCGCGGCCGCTGGCGAGGGGAAAGCCCTGGCGCTCGAGGTTGTCGCGGGTGGCGGCGGTGACCACGGCGCGGCGGTTGGTGACGTAGAACACGGTCACCCCGCGGCTCGCCGCGTACTGCGTGAAGGCGACGGCGCCGGGCACCGGCTTGGCCTGGCGCTCCTCGCACCAGGCGTGCCAGCTCTGGAGGTCGTAGCGGCGGCCCTGGTGCAGCAGCCGGGCCTGGTACGGCGTGTTGTCGAGCACGGTCTCGTCGACGTCGAGGATGATCGCCGGTGGCAGCGCGGCAGCCTCTTCCCCTTGCTCTTGCGCCGCCGTCCAGCCGGGATCGGCGAGGGCCCGGTCGAGAGCCGCGTGGGCCGCGGCATAGGCCTGCAAGGCGCCGCCGCGGTACTCGGCGGCCGTCTGCAGCCAGAGGACGGGCAGCAGGGTGTCGAGCTCGGGCGCGAAGTGCGCGGCGTCGAGCGCCGGCCCTGGAGGCGGCGGCGCCGGCGTGATCGGCCGCGGCGCCGGCGGCGCGCAGGCGCCGAGGCCGAGGCAGGCCACCAGCAAGAGGATCAGGGCGGGCATCGCGGGCGGGCGGCTCATGGTTGTGGCGTGCTGCACAGGCAAGTCCTCTCGTCGTCGACAAACGGTCACCAGTCTACGCCGGCGATCACCTGGTGCGGGCTCGGCCACGGCGGGTTATGGGAGACTCTCCTGGCAGCCATGACACCAGCCCCTCCGCCCGCTCACCAGCCGCCGAGGCCCTCACGATGAGCCGCACCCGCCTGCGCCTGCTGCTCCTGCTGGCCGTGGTCGTCGCGCTGCTCCTGGGATCGGCCTTCCTCTACCAGGTGGGGATGGCGGGCCTCGAAGGCAAGGAGCGCGGCTTCTGGGACAGCCTCTCCTGGGCCTCCGAGACGCTGACCACCACCGGCTACGGCTTCGACTCGCACTGGCACCACCCGGCGATGGTGCTGCTCGTGGTGCTGCTGCAGTGGATCGGTGTCTTCCTGGTTTTTCTGGTAGTGCCGATCTTCCTCATCCCCTTCCTCGAGGAACGCTTCGAGGCCCGCCTGCCGAAACGCCATCCGGGCCTCGCCGACCACGTGGTGATCTGGCGCTTCGGGCCCGCCGTCGCCACCCTGCTGCGCCAGCTGGCGAGCGAGGGCATCGCGACCTTGGTGGTGGAGAGCGACGAGGCGAAGGCGCGCCAGCTCGCCGAAGGCGGGCAGAAGGTGATCGTCGGCCCCCTCGAAGGCGACACCCTGGAGCGGGCCCTCCTCGGCCGCGCCCGCGCCCTGATCGCCAACGGCAGCGACGAGGAGAACGCCGCGGTGATCCTCGCGGCGCGGCAGGCCGGCTTCGCGGGAGAGCTCTTGGCAGTCGCCGAGGACCCCTTCCACCGCCGCCCCCTGCACCTCGCCGGTGCCACCGCCGTCTTCACTCCCCGTCACGTGCTGGGCGCCGCCCTCGCCGCCCGCGCCAGCTCGAAGATCAGCCCGCGACTCGCCGGTGTGCAGCAGCTGGGCGACAAGCTGCAGGTGGCCGAGATCCGCCTCCGGCGCGCCAGCTCGATCGAGGGCCGCACGGTGGCCGAGGCCGAGATCGGCACCCGCACCGGGGCCACGCTGATCGGCAAATGGGTGGGCGGTGTGCTCTCCGCGCCACTCGAGGCTTCTTCACGGCTCGACGCCGGCGCCATCCTGGTGGCCGCCGGCAGCGAGGAGAGCCTCGAACGCCTGCGTGCCCTGGCCGCCGGCGCCACGCCGGCGACCGTGCCCTCGGGGCCGTTCGTGATCGCCGGCTTCGGTGAGGTGGGCCAGAAGGTCGCCGAGCTCCTGCGCGACGCCGAGGAGCCGTTCTGGGTGATCAACCGTGACGAGCGCGAGGGCGTCGACCGGGTGGGCAACATGCTCGACCCGAAGGTCGTCGAGGGCAGCCCGATCCGCACCGCACCGGCGGTGATCATCGCCCTCGACAGCGACAGCGCCACCCTCTTCGCCACCGTCATCGTGCGTGAGCACGCCCCCGACGTGCCGATCATCGCCCGGGTCAACCGTGCCGAGAACGTCGAGCGTATCCACCGCGCGGGCGCCGACTTCGCGCTGTCGATCAGCCAGGTCTCTGGCCAGATCCTCGCCCGCCGGCTGCTCGGCCAAGAGCGTGTGCCGCTCGACTCTCACCTCGAGCTCAACCGGGTACCCGTCGAAGGCCTGGTGGGCAGCAACCCCGCCGAGCTCCACCTGCGCGAGCGCACCGGCTGCTCGGTGGTGGCCGTCGAACGGGGCGACGAGCTGATCCTCGACCTCGGGCCGGGGTTCCGCTTCGCGCCCGGCGACGCCGTCTACGTGAGCGGCCCCGGCGCCCTCGTCAGTCGCTTCGGCGAACGGCTCAAGGCCGGCGCCGGCTGAGCGGGGCTCCAACCTCGGACCCGCCGATCTCGCCCCAGACGCTCGTTGCCTCGAGCTCTGGTCACTCCGCCGCTCGCAAGACCGGGGTAGGGAGAAGCCGGAAGAGGGCCATTACCTCCAGAATCGGTCGCGAAATGGCATCTCCACCTCCAAGAATCGACCGCGCGCGCCCTAGCCCCCCACCGCGATCAGCAGGATCCCCACGAAGAGGAGCAACGAACCGGCGAGCCGGAGGCGGCCGAAGCCCTCGCCGAGGAAACGCCAGCCGGCGAGGGCGGCGAAGACGATGCTCACCTCGCGCACGGCGGCGGCGTAGCTGACCGGCGCCAAGGCGTAGGAGGAGAGCACCAGCACGTAGGCGGCCAGCGCGCCGAGGCCGACCGCCGGCACCCGCCACGAGGCGGCGCGCAGGCCCGTCGCCAGGCCGCGCCAACCGCGGCCGGCGAGCGCCACGGGGAGCAGGAAGAGGGTGGCGAGCAGGTAGACGGCGAGGACGAAGACGGCGGCCGGCGACGTGCGCACGGCGCACGCGTCGACCAGCGAGTAGACGGCGATCGTCAGCGCCACGCAGCCGGCGGCGAGCACGGCGCGCCCGCCGGCCCGGAGCGGCCCGCCCACCGCCGAGCGGCCGATCACCGCGAGGCCGAGGACGATCAGCCCGCCGCCGGCGATCCCCCAACCGGTCAACCGCTCGCCGAAGAGGAGCACGGAGCCGGCAGCGATCAGGGCGGGCGCCGCGCCACGGGCCAGGGGGTAGACGAGGGAGAAGTCACCGTCGCGGTAGGCCCAGGCGAGGAGAGAGAAGTAGGCCGTCTCGAGCCCGGCACTCACCACCGCGAACCCCCAGCCCCGAGCGCTCAGCCCCTGCTGCCAGAGGAGCGGCAGGCCGACGAGGGCGGCCGTCAGGTTGGCACCCCAGAGCACGACCAGGCGATCACCCGAGAGCTTGACGAGCAGGTTCCAGGCCGCGTGCAGGGCAGCGGCCAGGAGCAGCAGGGCGAGCGCCGTGGCGGGCATGGGCTGGTCGGCGGGCCACGAGCCCGCCGACCTCATTCGTAGCGCAGGGCCTCGGCCGTCGGCGTGCCAGCGGCCTTGAGCGCGGGCAGCACGCAGGCAGCGAGGGTCAGGGTCAGGGCGAGACCGGCGATGGCGGCCACGTCCCGCGGCTCGACGCGGAAGGGCACCGAGTCGATGAAGTAGATCGCCGCCACCTCAGCGCTGAAGCGGATCACCCGGAAGGTGGTCAGCAGCCAGGCGATCGCCCAGCCGGCGGCGATCCCGAGGCCGGTGCCGGCGAGGCCCAGGATGCCGCCATAGGCGAGGAAGACGCCGGCGATCCGCCGCGGTGCAAGGCCCATCGCGGCGAGCGAGCCGACGTCGCGCATCCGCTCGCGGACCAGCACCATCAGCGTCGAGGCGACGTTGAAGGTCGAGACCAGGACGATCAAGCCAAGGGCGAGAAAGAGGACGATCTTCTGCAACCGCAGGGCCTCGAAGAGGTCGCGGTTGAGGCTGCGCCAGTCGGTGACCAGGTAACGGGGGCCGAGCACCGTCTCGGCCTGCGGGGCGACGGTCGCCGCATCCTCGGGGCGGGTAAGGACCAGCTCGTAGAGCACGGTACCGGCCTCCTCACCCACCATCCGCTCGGCGAGAGCGCGGTCGACCAGCAACCACGAGCTGTCGAACTCGGAGAACCCCGAGCTGAAGGTGCCGCTCACCCGCAGGCTCTGGAAGCGGAACCGCGGCCGGCCGTCGGCGAAGCCAAGGGCGGTGAGGCGGGCGACGTCGCCCGTCTGGAGCCCGAGCTTGTGGGCGAGCTCGCCGCCGAGGACGGCGCCCGCCAGGCCGCCGGCCGTCGCCAGCGCCTCGCCCGCGGCCCGCGGGTCGGCCCCGGGATCGACGCCGCGCAGCGTGACCTCGACGGCTTCGCCGCCGTTGGCCGGAGTGATCAGGCCTCGCCCGAACACCACTCGTGAGACTCGCTCGACGCCCGGGATGGCCGCCAGCTCACCGAGGGTCGCCGGTGGCAGCGGTTCTGGCTCGCGCCCCAACGGGTAGGCCCCCACGGCGGCGTTGTCGCCGATCAGCTTGGCCTGCAGGTCGCGGCTGTAGCCGCTCATCAAGGCCATCGCGATTACCAGCGCCATCACCCCGAGGGTGGTGGCGGCCAGGGCGGCGCGGGCCGTGCCGTCGAGGAGGCGGCTGCGATGACCGGCGAGGAAGCGCCAGGCGATCAGCCAGGGCAGGGGCACACGGCGGCCCTGCCGCTCAAGCCCGCCCACCGCTCACCCGCGCCAGGAACTCGTCGAAGAGCGGTGAGGCGTCGTGAGGCCCGGGGGCGGCCTCGGGGTGGTATTGCGCGGCGTAGATCGGCTTGCCGGCGACGGAGAAGCCTTCGAGGGTGCCATCGTTGAGGTTGATCTGGCTCGCCTGGCAGCCCGCCGGCAACGAGGCCGGATCGACCGCGAAACCGTGGTTCTGGCTGGTGATCGCCACCTGTCCACTGGCCACGTCGCGCACCGGCTGGTTGCCGCCATGGTGACCGAACTTGAGCTTGAAGGTGCGCCCGCCGAGGGCGAGGCCGAGCAGCTGATGGCCGAGGCAGATGCCAAACAAGGGGACCTCGGCCGCCACCAGCTCCTGCACGGCGGCGATGATGCCGGTGAGCGGCTCGGGGTCGCCCGGCCCGTTCGAGAGCACCACGCCGTCGACGTCCAGGGCCAGGCACTCGCGGGCGGGGGTGTGGGCCGGCAGCACGGTGAGACGCGCCCCACGCTCGGCGAGCGAGCGCAGGATGTTGGCCTTGACTCCGAAGTCGTAGACCGCCAGGTGAGCGCGGGCCGGGCCTTCGGCCGGCACCTCGTAGGCGGCGGCGCAGGTGACGTCGTCGACCAGGGCGCGGCCGGCCATCGACGGAAAGTCACGGGCCTCGGCCGCCAGCGCCGCCACGTCCGCGCGCTCGCTGGTGAGCACGCCGCGCAGAGCGCCGTGCTGGCGCAGGTGGCGGACGAGAGCACGGGTGTCGACCCCTTCGAGGGCCGGTACCTGCTGCCGGGCAAGGTAGCTCGGCAGGCTCTCCTCGGGGCCCACGCCCGACGGTCGCGGGGTGAAGCGGCGCGCGACGAAGCCCTCCACCCAGATCCGGTGCGACTCGGCGACCGCCGCGGCGACCCCGTAGTTGCCGATGTGCGGCTGGGTCATGACGACGATCTGGCCGCGGTAGGACGGGTCGGTGAGGATCTCCTGGTAGCCGGTCATCGAGGTGTTGAACACCACCTCGGCGAAGCGGGTGCCGGGCACCACCGCTCGGCCCTCGAAGACGGAGCCGTCCTCGAGCACGAGGAGGCCAGGCTGCGGATGGAAGGCCGTGGGGCCGAGCGACGGGCGGGCGGGCGCGGGCATCGGGGTATGATACCCGCTCGGGAGGAGCCGCGATGCACCAGCAACCCAGTCGACGCCGGTTCGCTTCGGCCTTGCGTTGGCACCGGACGGCGCCGCCGGCGCCCCCCCGGCGAAGCGCTCGCCGGCGGGGCCTCGCTGGCCTCTTGGCGCTGGCCCTCTGGCTTCTCGCCGGGCCGCTCGCCGCCTACACCGTCTATCTCAAGGACGGCAGTCGGATCGTCATCAAGGAGAAGTACCGGGTCGAGGGCGACAAGGCCATTATCACCCTCCCCAACGGCTCGCTGTCCTCGATTCCGCTCGGCGACATCGACGTGGCGCGGACCGAGGAGGCCAACAAGACCGACCTCGGCTCGGCGGTGGTCATCCAGGGCGGCAAGGCACAGCCCCTGACCAACACGCCGGCTCCCCCGCCCAGGGGCGGGCGCCGCCTCGGGGACTTGATCACCGAGCGCAGTGCGGCGACCGCGCCGCCACAGCCCGAGCCCCGGCGGCCGGCGACGACCCAGCCGACCCCGGTGCTCAAGACGGCCGGCGGCGCCATCGACCTTGCAACGCTGGCCAAGAACCCCTTCCGCCAGGAATCGGCCGCCGCCGACCTCAGCAGCACCTACTCGCGCCTGGGCTTCAGCGACGCCCGCATCTACCAGGGGACGCAGGCCCGGCGCGCCTTCGTGCTGCTGCTGACCCCGGACGAGGAGGCGGTGATGCGGGCGCTGTCGGCAAGCGCCGAGGCGCTGCTCGCCGTGCAGCGCAACCAGCCGGACGCCGTCGGCGAGCTCGAGCTGCTGATGACGAGCCCGAACCGCGAGCGGGCCGGGCAGTTCCTGCTCACCCCCGAGCAGGCGGCCGATCTCGCCAGCAAGCGGATCGAGCCCGTCGGCTTCTTCCTCGCCAACGTGCAGTTCTGAGCCGGGGCGCGCTGCCCCGGCGGTCGGCTAGCGCCCTGTCGGTGCTGGCTGGACGGAAGCTGCCAGAAGCTCGCTGGCCGGCCGTCCCACTCGGCGTGCAAAGCGCTGCTGGTAGCTCTCGACCTCACCGACCGGCTCGTCGAGGAAAAGCCGCTCGACGCGGTGGAGGGGCACGAACATCGTGGTGAGGCCGATGGCGCTCGCCTCGCCCCGCTGCACCTCGTAGGTGAAGTCCTCGAAGCTCGCCAGCAAGAGGCCGCGCAGCGTCACCCCGGCGGGGGTGATCTCGCCCAGGACGCCCCACAGCTTCTCGCTCGGCTGGGTGAGATGGGCGACGACGAAATCGCCGCGCCCGAGCAGGGGTTTGGCCATCGCGGGCGGCGGCCTCAGGGGCCGCCGTCGCCCTCCCTGGCGGGCTGCGAAAGCTCGTAGAGCACGCCGGCGGCCGCCCGCGGGTGGACGAACTGCACCCAACAGCCCTCGGCACCCCGGCTCGGCGTTTCCTTGAGCAGGGGGAGACCGGCGGCGCCGAGCTCGGCGCTGGCGGCGAAGACGTCGTCGGTCGCCAGGCAGATATGGTGCACCCCGGGACCGCGGCGGGCGAGGAAGCGGGCGATGGGGCTCTCGTCCGAGAGCGGCTCGAGCAGCTCGAGCCGGCTCTCGCCGAGGCGCAAGAACGCCACCCGAACGCCTTCCTGAGGCACCTCTTCGATGGCCTCGATGGCAAGCCCGAGGGCCTCGTAAAAGACCCGTGCCTCGGCGATCGAGCTGACCGCGATCCCGATGTGATCAATGCGCTGGATCATCGTGCCCCTCCCTCCTGGCCGGCCACCCCACTTTCCTCGGCCACCACCTCGGCGAACAGGCGCTCGGCGGTGCGGTAGGGGTCGAGGTGCCCGGCCAGCGCTTCGTCGATCTCGCGCTCCAGCCGGTGCGAGCGGTCGGCGGCCTCGAGGATGCGCTCCTTGAGCAGGGCCTCGACCCGCAGCTTGAGATGGGAGCGCCGGCGCGCCACCAGCTCGCCGCTCGCGGCGAGCCAGGCGCGGTGCTGCTCGACCGCGGTCAGCAGCTCGCCGATGCCCTGGGTCTGGCTCGCCACCGTGCGCAGGATCGGCACCTGCCAGCCAGCCGTCGTCTCAGCCAAGGAGAGCATCGCCTCGAGGTCGCGGCAGGTGCGGTCGACCCCGTCGCGGTCGGCCTTGTTGACCACGAAGACATCCGCGATCTCCATGATCCCGGCCTTGATCGCCTGGATGTCGTCGCCGAGTCCCGGCACCGTCACCACCAGCACCGTCTCGACGCTGCGCACCACGTCGACCTCGTCCTGGCCCACGCCGACGGTCTCGATCAGCACCCAATCGAAGCCCGCCGCATCGAGCACGTCGACGGCGTCGTGGGTCGCCCGCGCGAGCCCGCCCATGGCGCCGCGGGTGGCCATCGAGCGGATGAAGACGCCCGGGTCGGTGGCGAGCGACTGCATGCGGATGCGGTCCCCAAGCAGGGCCCCCCCCGAGAAGGGGCTGGTGGGATCGACGGCGAGGATGCCTACCGTCTCGCCGCGCGCCCGGCAGGCCTGCGCCATGCGGTCGACGAGAGTGCTCTTGCCGGCGCCCGGCGGCCCCGTGATGCCCACCACCCGGGCGCCGCCGGTCCGGCGGTAGAGCTCGCCGATCAGGGCGGCCCGCCGCGGCCCACCGTCCTCGGCGATCGAGATCGCGCGGCCGAGGGCCCGCGGCTTGCGAGCGGCCAGGGGGGCGAGGAGGGCCGAGACCGCGGCGTGGTCCGCCGCGTCACCGCCGAGCATCAGCCCTTCAACACCTGGCGGGCGATCACCAGGCGCTGAACCTCGCTCGTCCCCTCGCCGATGGTGCAGATCTTGGCATCACGGTAGAACTTTTCGGCCCGGTAGTCCTTGATGAAGCCGTAGCCGCCGTGGATCTGCACGCCGCGCTCGGCGCAGAAGACGGCCGCTTCGCCGGTCATCAGCTTGGCCTCCGAGGCCTTGAGCGTCACCTTGCCGGTACGGTCCATCTCGCTCGCCGCCGCCAGGGTGAGGGCCTCGGCAGCGGCAATGCGGGTCGCCATCTCGGCGAGCTGGAACTGGATCGCCTGGAACTCGGCGATCGGGCGGCCGAACTGCTCGCGCTGCTTGGCGTAGGCGAGCGCCGTCTGGTAGGCGCCGATCGCCGTCCCCAGCCCCAAGGCGGCGATCGAGATGCGGCCGCCGTCGAGCACGGTCATCGCCTGCCGGAAGCCCTCGCCACGCTCACCCAGCAGGTGGTCGTCGGGCACGAAGCAGTCTTCGAGGATGACCTCGGCAGTATCCGAGGCGCGGATCCCCAGCTTGTTCTCTTTCTTGCCCGCCCGAAAACCCGCCATGCCTCGTTCGACGACGAAAGTGGAGAGGTTCTTGCCGCGGCCTGCCTCGGGCTCGCTCACCGCCATCACCACGCAGAGGTCGCCCACCGAGCCGTGAGTGCAGAAGGCCTTGGAGCCGTTGAGCACCCAACCCCCCTCCACCTTGCGGGCCTGGGTGCGCGCCGCGGCAGCGTCCGAGCCCGAGCCGGGCTCGGTGAGCCCCCAGGCACCGATCTTCTCGCCACGCGCCAGGGGCGCGACCCATCGCCGCCGCTGCTCGGCGTTACCGAACTTGTAGATGTGGTTGGTGCACAGCGAGTTGTGAGCCGCGATAGTGATCCCCACGGAAGGGTCCACCTTGGAGAGCTCGGTGATCACCAGGACGTACTCGACGTAGCCGAGGCCGGCCCCCCCCAGCTCTTCGGGGAAGATCACGCCGAGAAAGCCGAGCTCCCCGGCTTTCGCGAT
>WBZL01003960.1_pt1 | contig 13166 bp, 13 predicted proteins | sample 5204291 | NCBI WGS metagenome assembly WBZL01 (sample SAMN12344345, study PRJNA552823) | activated sludge metagenome | biome: Activated sludge suspended growth; feature: Nitrification reactor; material: Wastewater; isolation source: activated sludge from nitrification reactor of wastewater...
CGGTGCGGCCACCCCCCCCCCCCGGTGGGCTTCGACGACGCTCGTTCTGGGTACACGCCCGAGGCACTGGTGACGCAGAGGTGGTCCCAGAACGCAGTGGGCGTCGTTCTGGGTACACGCCCGAGGCGCCCGTGACGCAGGGGTGGTCCCAGAATGGATCGGGCGTGGCCGGCGGCGCCGGCGGCGGGATCGCCCGGTAGCGTCGGCGGCACCGACGGCAGTGGCGCCGAGCCCGACCGGGCGGCGCAGAGGGGGCACCATGCGCATCACCATCAACGCATCCGGCCAGATCCTGTTCGGCACGCCCATCGACGGGCTCATCGAGCACGCCCGCACCGCCGAGGCGGACGGGTTCGACGGGTGGTGGATCAACCAGCTGAGCGGCACCGACGCCATGACCGTGCTGGCCCTCGTCGGCCACGCCACCGAGCGCATCGAGCTCGGCACCGCCGTCATCCCCACGTGGGGCCACTCGCCCGACGTGCTCGCCGGCCAGACCCTCACCGCCCAGAACGCCTCGGGCAACCGCATCGCTCTCGGCATCGGCCTCGCCCACGAGCCCAGCGTCCTGGCCAAGTACCACGTGCCCTTCGAACGGCCCGTGCGCCACATGCGGGAGTACCTGGACGTGCTCCTGCCGCTGCTGCACGATCGCACGGTCGACGCCCACGGGGAGATCTGGTCGTGCACCACCGACTTCGTGGTGCCGCCGAGCGAGGCGCCGCCGGTGATCGTGGCCGCCCTCGGCCCCCAGATGCTGAAGCTGGCGGCGCATCGGGTGGAGGGCACCATCCTCTGGCTTGTGGGCCCCCGCACCGTGGCCGACCACATCGCCCCGACCATCAACGCCGCGGCGGCGGACGCCGGCCGGCCGGCACCGCGGATCATCGCCAGCCTCCCGGTCTGCGTCACCGACGACCCCGAGGGCGTCCGGGGGACCGTGGCCATGATGCTGGCGGGCTACAACGACCTGCCGTCCTACCGGGCCATGCTCGATCGGGAGGGGGCCGCCGGCCCGGCCGACGTGGCCATCATCGGCGACGAGGACGAGGTCGCCGCCGGCCTGGCCGCCTTCGCGGACGCCGGCGCCACCGAGTTCGCTGCGGTCGAGTTCACCCTGAACGACGCCGACGCCACCCGCACCCGTGCCCTGCTGAAGGACCTCGCCGCCCGCTGATCGGCGCACCGGCCCGGGGATCCCCCGGGGTCGGCGTCGCCGGGTCGGCACCCGCCGCACCCGGCCGGCCGACGCGCCCGGGCGCCGACACCACGGCGCGAGGACGGTCCTTGACCTCGAGTGCACTCGAGGTCTTAGGGTGCCGCGCCATGGGCACACCGACCGGCCTCGAGTACGTCCCCTACGGCGAGCTGGGGGGCCGACCCAACGTGATCGTCGACGGGTCGGCCGCCCGCGGCACCGTGCTCTGCCTGTCGCACTGGCCGGGGACGCCGACGCCGCCCGACCTGCAGGCCGACCTCAGCGCCGAGATGGCCTTCCGCTACCTGCGCACCTTCGACCGCCACGGTGACGCCCGCCTCGTCTCCAACAACCACGCCGATCAGGACGGCCTGGTCTCGGTCTTCACGTTGACCGACCCGGCCGAGGCGCTCGCCCACGAGGCGCTGCTGACCGACGTCGCCGCGGCGGGTGACTTCGGCACCTACCGCCTCCGGGACGCCGCTCGGGCGTCCATGGCCATCTCCGCCTACACCGACGGTGAGCGGTCACCGCTGGCGGCCGACCTGGCCACCGCCGACGACCCCACCGGGCTCCTCTACACCGAGCTGCTGCCCCGCCTCGTCGAGATGGCGACACACCCCGACCGCTACGAGGCGCTGTGGGCCGAGGAGGACGCCGCCCTCACCGCCAGCGAGAAGGCCGTCGCCGGCGACGTCGTGATCGAGGAGGTGCCCGAGCTCGACCTGGCCGTGATCTCGGTACCCGAGGTCGCCCCCGCCGCCGGGGGTCACCGCTTCGGCGGCGCGTGGGCCGACGGCCTGCACCCCATGGCCGTCCACAACGCCACCGACCGTCTCGCCCTGCTGACGATCCGGGGGCGCCGCTACGACCTCCTGTACCGCTACGAGACCTGGGTGCAGCTGCGGTCACGGCCGGCCCGAGCCCGCCGGGACCTCGCGCCCCTCGCCGCCGCGCTGACCGAGCGCGAGGCCGCCGGCGCCACCTGGGTCGCCGACCCGCCGTCGAGCCTCACCGCCGGTCTGCGCCTGGTCGACGGCGAGGCCGAGAGCTCCCTCGACCCGACCACGTTCCGGGCCCTCGTCGAGGACCACCTCCGCACCGCCCCGCCTGCCTGGGACCCCTACCCCGCCCCCTGATCCCGTTCTGGTTACGAAAACGCGAGGTCCCACCTCGCGTTTCCGTCACCAGAACGAGGAGGACGTGGGGTCCAGGGTCGACGGTGGCGCGGGGCGGGTGCCGCGCTGCGGGTCGTCAGACGACGTCGGGGCGCAGGAGGGCGTCGGTGCCACCGTCCACGAACAGCACCTGGCCGTGCACGAACACGGCGTCGGGGCCGAGCAGGAACCACACCGCGCCGGCCACCTCGTCGGCGGTGCCGTTGGCCTGGACGCCGGCGGGCATGGTGGCGATGCCCTCGGCGATGACCGGGTCGGCGAGGAGACCGTCGAGCATGGGGGTCTCCATGCGCCCCGGCGCCACCGCGTTGAGGCGCACGCCCGCCGCGCCCCACTCGCCGGCCCGCCGCCGCACCGCGAACGCCACGGCCCGCTTCGCGGTCGAGTAGGCGATGGCGGACCGGAAGGGCGTGTCGTCAGCGGCCGCCGCCCGGGACGCCGCTTCGTCGCCCGCCTCGAGGAGGGCGAGCAGGGCCTCGTCGGCGGTGCCGTCGACCGCGCCGATGCTGGAGATGACCACGGCGGCCGGCGCGTCGCCCCGCTCGAGCAGCGGGCGCAGGCCGTCGAGCACGGCGAGGGCGCCGAAGCAGTTGACGCTGACCACCACGGCGGGGTCGGGGTGCAGCGGCGAGGCGCCGGCGCAGGACACGACCCCGTCGAGCGCGTCCGTCTGCCGTGCGACCTCGGCGACCGTCGCGGCCCGGCCTGCCTCGGTGCCGAGGTCGGCCACGACGTCGACGCCCCGCCCGTCGACCACGTCGATCCCGATCACGGGGCGACCCGCGGCGACGAAGCGAGCCACCAGCGCCGCGCCGAGGCCGGACGCGCTGCCGGTGACGACGGTCGGGTTGGTCACGAGGGGACCCGGTGCCGCGGGACGGTCAGCCGGTGAAGGCGGGCTGCTGCTGGACGACGTCGGCGGGCTGGGTGGCCGGCGGCGCCGCGAAGACGTTGGTGATCGTCTGGGTGCAGTCGGTCGGCTCGGCGATCAGGAAGCCGCCGTCGGGCCCGGCCGCCTCGGCCTTGTTGGTGGTGCGCCCGTCGCCGCAGTCGGACAGGTCGATGGTGGCGCTCACGGCGCCGGCGTCGTCGACCTCGCTGATCGAGCAGGACTGCGGCGTGTAGGCGACGAGGTACCTGCTGCCGCCGGTGGCGGCGAAGCTGAACGACGTGTCCAGGAGGAAGTTGCCGCCGCCCTCGGTGAACTCGCTCGACGCGCTGACGCCGGCCGCCTGGTTGCAGCTGACCGTGATCGGGAAGGTGGCGTCGGCGGGGGCGTCGCCCTCGACGACCTTGTCCACGGTGACGGCGGCGAAGCTGAGCGTGAGGGTGCCCTCGACCGCTCCCTTCCCGGTCTCGCAGCTGAAGGTGGCGACGTACGCACCACCGGGCGTGCCCACCGGGAAGGTGATGGTGCCGTTGTTGTCGTCGGCTTGGTCGATCGTGGCGTCGCCGCCGGCGACGGTGACCGTGGAGCCGTCGAGGCAGGTGAAGTTGTCGATCTCGTAGACGTACTCCGCCTGGTCCGGGTTGCCGGTCGGGCTGGCCTGCACGGTCAGGGAGCCCTCGCCGGCGTCCTGGGTGGGCGCGGCCAGGGCGACGCCCGTGGCGGTCAGCGAGGCTGCGGCGAGGGCGCCGAGCGCGAGGACGAGGCGGACCGGCGGACGCATGGGCGCGAACCTAGCCGCGCACCACGACCCGACCGGAGACCACGCGGCCGTGACCACCAGGTTGCGTAGGTCACGGGGGACCCTCGCCTCTGGCGCGCGCCGCCCCGGGCCTGCTTGCCTACCGCCATGACGACCGCGCTGCTCGACGCCGCCCGTGAGCTGTTCCCCGTCCTCGACGCCGCCGCCGAGGCGACCCCGCCGGGCGAGCCCATGGCCGAGGCGTCGCTCGACGCGCTCGAGGACGCCGGCCTCTACGGGCCCATGGTGCCGAAGGCCGTGGGCGGCCTGGAGCTCCCGTTGGCCGACATCGTGGACCTCTACGCCGAGGTCTCCCGGGCCGACGGCTCGACCGGCTGGTGCTACTTCGCCGCCGACGTGGCCGCCGCCTTCTTCGGGGCGTACCTGCCCGACTCGGGCGTGGAGGACGTGTTCGCCGACGGGGTGCCCGTCGTGGCCGGCCAGTTCGCGCCCAACGGCACCGCCGCCGTCGACGGCGACGAGCTCGTCCTCAACGGCGACTACCAGTTCGGCAGCGGCATCGCCCACGCCCAGTGGGCCGGCGCCGGCATGCTCACCGTGCCGGAGGACGGCGGCGACTCCCTCTACCTCATGGGCTGCCTGCCGGTGGAGGACGTCGAGCTCAAGGGCAACTGGGACGTGCTCGGCCTGCAGGCCACGGCGTCGTACGACTACGCGGTCCGGGACGCCCGCCTCCCGCGCCACCACACCTTCGACTTCTTCGCCCCCGTCGTGCACCGGGGCAGCCCGATGCACGCCCTCGGCGTGCTCCCGCTGACCGCCGCCGGCCACGCCGGCTGGGCCCTCGGCATCACCCGCCGGGTGCTCGACGAGGTGCTGGCCAAGGCCAAGGACACCACCCGCATGGGCGCGTCGACCTCCCTGGCCGACTCCGAGCGGTTCCTGCACGACTACGGGGTGCTGGAGGGCCGCCTGCGGGCGGGCTGGGCCTGGGTGCGGGAGGTGTGCACCGCGGCCGAGGCCGAGAGCGCCCGCGACGGCGCGGTCTCCGCCGTCACCGCCAACCTCGTCCGCGAGGCCTGCCGCCAGGTGAACCAGGGCGGCGCCGACATCGCCCGGGAGGCCTACCTGCTCGCCGGCACCAAGGGCCTGCGCCACGGCCCCATCGAGCGGGGCTTCCGCGATCTGCACGCGGGCTCGCAGCACTTCTTCGCCAGCCCGTCGGCGGCCATCGACCTCACCCGCTCGCTCCTCGAGGTGGACTGAGGCCGGGCCCGCCGAGGAGGGCAGGGCGGCGCTCGTCCGGCGCTCGTCGCCGGGGCGGTCAGCCGGCGCGGACGAGCGACTCGAGCAGCGGCACGTAGTCCTCGATGGTCTCGGCCGCGGGCTCGGTGCTCTTGGCCCGGTCGTCCCAGCGCCGCAGCTGCACCGCCGCCTCCCAGCCCGGGAGGGCCTCGAAGGCGGCCACCTCCTCGGCCGACATGGGCCCGCCCTGCACGGCCAGGCTGCGGACCGAGACCGGCGACAGGGTGGCGGCGTAGTCGGGGTCGACCGCGCACAGGTAGCGCTTGGCGGCCACGTGGAGGCCGACCGGCGCCGACACCTCGGGGCCGAACCAGCGGCCCAGGAGGCGTTCGCCCACCGAGTGGTGGGCCCGGTCGGCGGCCACGAAGGCGCCCTCGGCCGAATCCCAGGCGATGGTCAGGCGTCCCACGTCGTGGAGCAGGGCGGCCGCGACCGTGGCGGGCGGGGCGCCGTCGGCGGTGGCCAGCGCGGCGGCCTGCAGTGCGTGCTCGCGTTCGGTGACCACCTCGTCGTACATGGCCGTGGCCTTGTCGCTGCGGTAGAGGTCGAGCAGCTCGTCGAGCCCGGCCGGCGGGCGGTCGGCGCTCACCCGGCCGGCGCCTCGACGGGGCGGCCGAGGAAGTCGTCGGCGATGGACAGGCGCACGGTGGCGGCCTCGCCGTCGAGGGTGTCGAGCTCGGCCCGCTTGTCCTCGTAGTACGTCGTGCGGAAATCACCCGCGGACGCCGCGTTGTAGGTGAGGTAGAGCGCCCGCCGGGGCCGGTCGGTGGTGTTGGTCTCGCTGCGGTGGGGGGCGTACGAGTCGAACCAGAGCAGGTCGCCGGGCTCGAGCTCGACGGGGTGCCACTCGAGCTGGGCGACCACCTCGTCGGTCAGGCCCCGGTTGCCGTCGCGGGGGAGCAGGCCCCGCTCGTGGCCTCGTGCGGCCCACAGGCAACCGCTGGCCACGGTGGCCGGGTCGAGCGGCACCATCACGCTGATGTGGTGGTCGATGAAGCGGTAGGCCGGCGCGTCCTGGTGGGGCGCGAAGCCGCCCCCGCCGGGCTGCTTGTAGTTGACCTTCTCCTTGTAGAGCAGGGCGGGCTCGCCGAAGAGCTGGCCCGCCAGGTCCACGAGGAGGCCCTCGGTGAGCAGGGCCCGGAGGCCGTCGTGGTGGCCGATGAGGTCCTCGCTGCGGGCGATGGCGGGGCCGTGGTCGGTCTGCTCGAAGTGGTGCAGGCCCGGGCCGTCGCCGGCCGCCCAGCCCTCGACCTCGTCGACCCAGCCGCTGATCTCGGCCACCCGCTCCGGTGCCAAGGCGCCCCGCAGCACCAGGTAGCCGTCCCGCGCCCAGGCGGCGCGCTGCTCGTCGTCCAGTTCCATCGCCGGCCTCCTCGCCGTCACCGGTGCGCCCACGCTACCGACCACGGCGGCGGCCCCTGCCGGTCGGGTGCGAGCGTCACCGGGCGTCCACCCACCGTCCACGCCCGGTGACCGGGACGCGCCGAGCGTGCCGGCGGGGGGGCGGCCCGCCGCTCACGGGCGGGCGAGCACCTCGCCGTGCAGGACCGCCCAGAACCCGTCGGGCGCGTCCGCCCACGCCCGGAACGCGTCGGCGAGCTCCGCCAGCTCGGCGTCGTCGGCGAGGCCGTGGGCCCGCACCTGCTCGGCGAAGGCGGACTGCGTCACGCGGTCGGCCCAGAGATCGCCCCACCAGCCCCGGGTGTCCGGGTCGGCGAAGGTCCACGTCGAGGTCGTGGCCACCACCTCGGTGAAGCCCGCGGCCTGGGCCCAGCCGAGCAGGTGGCGGCCGGCGTCCGCCTCGGCCCGGTTGACCCGGGTGAGCTCGTGGTAGAGCTCGAGCCAACGGTCGAGCCGAGGGTCGCTCGGCGCCCACACCATGGCCGCGTAGTCGCCGTCGCGGACGGCGACGAGGCCGTCGGGACGCACCACCCGGCGCAGTTCGCGCAGCGCCCCGACCGGGTCGCTCAGGTGCTGCAGGACCTGGTGGGCGTGGACCACGTCGAAGGACGCGTCGGGGAGGTCCAGGGCGTAGACGTCGCCCGCGGTGAACGTGACGCGCTCGTCACCGGCCGCGTCGGCGTCGGCCTGCGCCGTGGCGATCACGTCGGCGGCGGCGTCGAGGCCGACGACCCGTCCCGGCGCGACCCGGGCCGCGAGGTCGCGGGTCAGGTTGCCCGGCCCGCAACCGACGTCGAGCAGGTCGAGGCCCGGGCGCAGGTGGGGGAGCAGGTAGGCCGCGGAGTTCTCCGCCGTTCGCCAGCGGTGGCTGCGCAGCACGCTCTCGTGGTGGCCGTGGGTGTAGGTGTCCTGCGGCGGTTCGACGGGCATGGCGCCAGGGTGGCACGCCCCCGGCCGGCGGTCGGTCGGGATTCGGAGGGAACTCCCAGGGACCTTTACGTCCGCTTTGAGGCCCCGATCGCAGTGTGGAGCCGTGACCAACGCCTCGATCCCCCCGTACGACTCCAGCGGGCCGAGCGCCGACCCCGGCGCCGACGGCGCCCGGACCCCCGCCCACCGGGCCCGCAAGATCGCCGCCGCGGTCAGCGCCGGTGCGTTCGCCGGCATCGCCATCGGCCTCGTCGCCACCCAGGCGGGCGCCGACGACGACCCCGCGCCGACGAGCGCCGACGGTGGCGTCCAGCAGCAGTCGCCCCTCGGCCGGTTCGGCGAATCCGGCACCCAGGACCTCGACGGTGACGGCGGCTCGTTCGACCAGTTCGGGGGCTCGACCGACCAGTTCTCGCCGCCGAGCGCCGGCGGCGCCACCCCGGCCCCCTTCGGGGGCCAGACCGCACCCGACACGAACAGCGGAGGATCGTGATGGAACAGCTCTGGTGGTACACGGCTCGCGCCGGCGGCATCGTGGCCTGGGGGCTGCTCGCCGCCAGCGTGCTGTGGGGCCTGGCGCTCTCGACCAAGGCCTTCGGCAAGCGCCCCCGGCCCAACTGGCTGCTCGACCTGCACCAGTGGCTCGGCACCCTCACCATGATCTTCCTCGGGGTGCACGTCGCCGGCCTGATGCTCGACAGCTACGTCGACTTCGGCCTCACCGACGTGCTGGTGCCCTTCGCCTCGAGCTGGGACCCGTCCGCGGTGGCCTGGGGCATCGTGGCCTTCTACCTGCTGCTCGCCGTGGAGCTCACCGCCCTCGGCCGGCGCTACCTGCCGAAGAAGGTCTGGCGCAGCGTGCACTACCTGAGCTTCCCGGTGTTCGTCCTGGCGACGATCCACGGCGTGGCCGCCGGCACCGACGCCACCACCACCTTCGCCGTGGCCACGGTGGTCGTGGTGGTCGCCATGGTGGCGATGCTCTCGTTCGTCCGGCTCGACCAGGCTGCCCGCCAGGCCAAGCTCGACGCCGCCCCGCCCGCCAACCCCCGGATCCCCCGGGGCGCCACGGCCGCCGCCCGCCCCGCCGGCGCGGTGCGCCGGCCGGCGCCGCCTGCCCCGCCCGCCTACGTCCCGCCCGCCGGCGCCGTGCCGCGACCCGTCCCGCCGGCGCCCCGTCCGACCACCACCCCGGTGGCGCCGGGGGCGGCCCCCTCCGCCCCGCCCCCGGCCGCCCCGGCGGTCCCGCCCGTGGCGCCGCCGGCCCCGCCGGTCGCCCGCCCCGCCTCCGTGCGGCCGGCGGCGCCCCCGCCCACCCGTCCGGCCCACGCCCCCCGGTCGGCGCACGCCGCGCCGGTGGCGGCGGCGCCCCCCGCCCCCTGAGGGCACCGGGCCGGACGCCCCGCTGGCGCCGTCGGCCCACCGGTCGCACCGCCCCGCGACCGGTGGCCGGCGGTGCCGCCGCGTCCCCGGTGGTGGTTCACTGACGCCATGACCGCCCGGCCGCGACCCGACCTCGCCGACCGGGTGCGCCTGGTCGACGGGGGGTTGGGCTCGACCCTCGAGGCCCGGGGCGCCGACCTCGCCGCCCCGCTCTGGTCGGCCAAGGCCGTGCTCGACGAGCCCGAGCTGGTGGCCGCGGTGCACGCCGACTTCTTCCGGGCCGGCGCCGACGTGGCCGTCACCGCCTCGTACCAGGTCAGCGCCGAGGGCATGGTGGCCGCCGGGCGCTCCGCCGGCGACGCCGCCGTCGCCCTGCAGCGCTCGGTCGCCCTGGCCCGAGCCGCGGCGGACGAGGTCACGGCGGAGGACGGACGTCCCCGCCTGGTCGCCGGCTCGGTGGGCCCGTACGGCGCGGTCCTCGCCGACGGTTCGGAGTACCACGGCCGCTACGGCCGCACTGCGGCGGAGCTCACCGCCTTCCACCGGGAGCGGCTCGTCGTCTTGCAGGACGCGGGCCCCGACCTGCTCGCGATCGAGACCCTGCCCACCGCCACCGAGGCGCTCGCCGTCCTCGACGCCCTCGATGCCGCCGGCGCCGACGGCCCACCGGTGTGGGTGTCGTTCACGGCCGTGGCCGGCGGCCGCACCGCCGGCGGCGACGACCTCGCCGCCCTCGGCCCGCGCCTCGCGGCCCACCCGCGGGTCGCCGCCCTCGGCGTGAACTGCACCGCCGAGGCCGACGTCGCCGCGGCGCTCGACGCCCTCGCCCCGACCGGGCTGCCCCTCGTCGCCTGCCCCAACGCCGGCGGCGAGTGGGACGCGGTCGGGCGCTGCTGGCGCTACGCCGGCCTGGGCGCGGTCGACGGCGGCCTCGCGGCCGACTGGGTCGCCAGGGGCGCCCGCCTCGTCGGCGGTTGCTGCGGCGTCGGCCCCGACGACATCGCCGCCCTCGCCGCCGCCCTGCGCTGACCTCCTGCGTTCTGGGACCAGCGTGGTGTTCCCTGGAACACCAGCGTGGTCCCAGAGTGCGGAGCCGCCAGGTGCGAGAGCGGCTGGGTCCGCGGCGTCAGCCGACGGGGTGGCCGTGCTCGTCGGCGACCCGAACCAGCAGCTTCCCCACGTTGTCTCCGGTGAAGAGCATGTTGAGGCCCTCGGGCGCGGCGGCGAGACCCTCGAGCACGTGCTCGCGGGAGCGGAGCGAGCCGTCGGCCAGCCAACCGGCGAGCTCCTCGGTGATCGCGCCGAAGCGGTCCCAGTGGTCGAAGGTGTTGAAGCCCGTCATGGTGCCGCGCTGGGTGATGAGCTCGAGGTAGTTGGACGGCCCTGGGGGCTTGTGGTCGGCGTTGTAGACCGCGATGGCGCCGCAGAGCACGACCCGCCCGTGGCCCGCGAGGCGCTTGAGGACGGCGTCGAGGACCGGCCCGCCCACGTTGTCGAAGTACACGTCCACGCGATCGGGGGTGGCGGCGCGGAGCTGGTCGACGAAGTCCTCCGCCCGGTGGTCGACGCAGGCGTCGAAGCCGAGCTCGTCGACGACCCAGGCGCACTTGTCCGGCCGCCCGGCGATGCCGACGATCCGAGCGCCCCGCAGCTTGGCCAGCTGGCCCGCCACCGACCCAGTGGCACCGGCCGCCGCCGACACGACGACCGTCTCGCCCGGCTGCGGCCGGCCGATGTCGAGCATGCCGATGTAGGCGGTGATCCCGTTGTTGCCGAGCACGCCGAGGGCCTGGGTCAGCGCCATGCCCGGCGGGAGCTTGGTGGCGAACCCGTCGTCGCGGACCACCGCGTAGTCCTGCCAGCCGGTGAGGGTGTAGATCGGGTCGCCGACCGCGAAGGCGTCGATGGTCGACGCGACCACCCGGCCGGCGCCGGGGCACCGCACGACCTCGCCGATGGCGACCGGGGGGAAGTAGCTCCGGGCGGGTGAGATCCACGTGCGCACGGTCGGATCGAGCGAGAGGTACTCGGTGCGCACCAGGGCCTCACCCTCGGCCAGCTCGGGCACGGGCGCCTCGACGAGGGCGAAGTCGTCCGGGCGCACGAGGCCGTCGGGCCGCTGCACGAGCGTGATCTGCCGGTTGGTCTCCCCCATGCCACCAGCTTGCCCCGCCGTCGCCGGGGGCGAGGACGGCGCCGGGGCGGGTCGCGCTCAGCCGGTCAGGCAGGTGAAGAACGCCTCGGCGCGGCGGCCCTCGTCGAGGCCGCCCTCCCGGGCGGTGCCGATCGTCCAGCCGCCGACCAGCGCGTCGAGGTCGACGTGGGAGGTCTGGCTCTCGTGGGCCCGAAGTGCGGCGATCTTGGCGTCGTAGGTGTCGGTGATGTCGACGTAGCGGTTGGCCCGGGGGTGGGCCATCACCCACACCTCCTTGACCGTGTGGGGCACGTGGCCGGCGTCGACCAGCTCGGGGTGCGCGTAGGGGTTGCGGGCGTCGGGGTACACCGCTTGCAGCGCGGCCTCGCCGGCGGCCAGGTGGTCCGGGTGGCTCGCGAAGACGCGGTCCCATCGCCGCTCGGGGGACTGGCAGATGACGACGTCGGGCGCGGCCTCGCGGATGACACGGGACAGGTCGCGTCGCAGGTCGAGGCTGACCTCGAGGCGGCCGTCGGGGTAGCCGAGGAACTGCACCTCGGTGACGCCCACCGCGGCGGCGGCGGCCCGCTGCTCGGCCTGGCGCAGGGCGCCGACGTCGGGGCGCGCCACGCCCTCGGGCGCTTCGCCCGCGTCGCCGTCGGTGACGATGCAGTACCGCACCTCGGTGCCCGCCGCCGTGAGCCGGGCCACGGTGCCCGCCGCGCCGAAGTCGACGTCGTCGGGGTGCGCGGTGACGACGAGGGCCCGCCCGGGGACCTCGGGGGTCGCGTGCAGGTCCATGCCGGTGACGGTGATCATCGGGGACGAAGGCTAGGACGGCGCTCGCCGTCTCCCTCCCCGCGGGCACCCGGACGCGAAGCGGGCCGGCCACCGCTCGTCGCGGTGGCCGGCCCGGCAGCAGCCCTGGCCCCCCTAGTGGCCGGCGCTGCTCGGCATCTCGACGTCGCCGGCCTGGAACAGGCCGAGGGCGCCCTTGCCGACGTTGGCGAACTTGTGGGTCACCATCGGGTAGAAGCCCTCCTCGGCGAAGCTGAACTCCACGAAGCCGCCCTGGGCGGGCTGCAGGTCGAGCACCTGCGAGCCACCGCGGGTGTCGTCCGGCTGCAGGAGGTAGCTGCCCTCCTTCCAGACCGTGTCGAAGATGGTGCCCACGATGTGGAAGGCGGAGTTCTCGGACGGGCCGTCGTCGATGACCCACACCCGGATGCGCTCGTCGGCCTCGACCCGGATCGGCGAGAACTTGTACTGGTTGTAGTAGCCGTTGAACACCACGGCGTCGAAGTCCTCGTTCACCATCTTGTCCAGGCTGCCCGGCTGGCCCTGCTCGCCCAGGTACAGCTCCGACTGCACGATGACGAACTCCCGGTCGACCTCGGGCAGGTTCGGCGGGTTGATGATGATCGCGCCGTACATGCCGTTGCCGATGTGGTGGAGGGCCGGTGCGGTGCCGCAGTGGTACATGAAGGCGCCGGCGTACTCGGCCCGGTACTGGTAGACGAGCGACTCGCCGGGGGCGATGGAGCGCATCTCGTCGTCCCAGGCGACGCGGCTGGCGTGGAAGTCGATGGAGTGGTCGATCGCCCCGTCGTTGACCAGGGTGATGGTGAACAGGTCGCCGACGTTGCCGCGGAGCACCGGACCGCCCATCCGGGGCGTTCCCTGGTCGTTGCCGTCGCCCTCGACGAACGTCCAGGCCTGCTGGGTGACGCCGGGAGCGACCTCGACCTCGGCCTCGACCGCGTGCAGGGTGATCTCGTGCTCGGTCCCACCCGGTGCGGGCTCGAGCGAGGGGTCGAAGGCCTGCCAGTCGGCCTCGGGGGTGGCGTTGGGGTCGATGGTGGCGCCGCTCGCAGAGACGGGTTCGGCCGAGGCCATGTCCATGCCCGCGTGGTCGCCGCCGGTGACGACGATGTCCATCACCATGCCGGCGTCCTTGTGGCCGGGCACGGTGCACCAGGCCTGGGTCG
>WBZL01003961.1_pt1 | contig 13165 bp, 13 predicted proteins | sample 5204291 | NCBI WGS metagenome assembly WBZL01 (sample SAMN12344345, study PRJNA552823) | activated sludge metagenome | biome: Activated sludge suspended growth; feature: Nitrification reactor; material: Wastewater; isolation source: activated sludge from nitrification reactor of wastewater...
GCTTACGATCAACGGCGCGAACGCTCTTGCCCTCCCCAGCACCGATACGAGCGGATCGCTCGTCACCCTCACGCAAGACTGCGGAGTGACCGAACCCGGCGAATATTTTCTGCAACTCCGCGCGCAGGATAACGCCGGGAATTGGTCCGCCTACGCGGAGACCAGCCTGATCATCGAGGGCGGAACTTCAACCTCCACGCCCGCGCCCACTTCAGCGGACTGCATTGACAAGTTGGATGTCGTATCCGAGTCCCCATTGCAGAAGTCCCACATGTTGCCTGGACAGCAATTTACCAAAACATGGACGATTCAGAATACGGGAACTTGCGTGTGGAACGCAGACTATCGTTTCGTTTTTACCGGCGGACCGTCGCCATCCGAGGGCGGCTCGCCCATGAGCGTGTCGTTGGATTTGCCTTTCGGCTCTCTCGTGTCTGTCCCGGTGCCTCCCGGTCAGCAGGTTATCATCCCGCTCCCTCAAACCGCGCCCTTGACGGATGGCTGGTACGTGGGCGCATGGAATCTAGTCGCCCCGAATGGCGGCAAGATACCCATCACATTCGGCGGCGGAGACTCGATGCCAAGTATGTATGCGGATATTGTAGTCCAAGCCGGAACTCCCACGCCTCCGGCTGGCAATATCACAGTAGAACGCATCTCCACGAACCTCGTCTACCTCGGCGGCGCAAACTGCGGACCCACAGAGGTCACTTTCGTGGCGCGCGCTGTCTCGCCTAACGCCATCACAGCCGTCGTGTTATTCTATCGCTTTCAAACAAACAATTCCTCGACAGAGTTTCAGGGCATTGCGATGAACCCGACGGGCGGCGACCTCTACGAGCGGACGATCAACCCCACGTCCGCGTTGGGAGGCGCGGTTCCGTTCGACGCGGCAACACTGCAATACCAGATCGTCATCCAGCAAACTGACGGCGGTACGTCCATCCGCACGCCGGTATTTTCCGACATTACCGCGCAAGCCTGCGGAGGCGGCTCGACCCCCTCCTGCTCGCAATACACCGACAAACGCGCCTGTATCTCCAATGGCTGTAATTGGGCGGAGATTCCCGGCGTGGTTCCGATCTACGAGTGCCGCGCTCCATGAACATCGCCGACAAACTGGCTGTCCCTGTGTTCGTCGTCGCTGGCGGAATGGCGTATGCCGCCGAAGAGTTCAACATGCCGCATCTCATTCCGCTTGCGCTGGGACTCTTCGGCTCCTTCGGCGTTCTGCTGGGAATCGAAACGTTCGCCAATGGCGAGATCAGGCTGTTCAACCGGCGGCACAGCAGGCGCGAATATTTTTCCGGGTTGCCCGCGCGATTGTTCGGCGTGATCATCTTCCTGTTTGGGGCGGGCGTTACGTTGTACGCCTTTCTCGAATGGGCGAGTCCCGGCACGGCAGGCGGCTATCTCGCAGGCTTGGTTGGGTCTTCGCGCGGATGGGGCATCCTGCTCGTCGCCTTTGGCTTTTTCACCCTGCTCTTCGGGCTGATCCGCTTGATCGCCGGCAGCGGCAGACGTCCCGAAGAAAGAAGCGGAGCCGTCGACCTTGGATATCGCGCGCGCGGGCTGATCAATATCGCCATCAGCCTGATCGCATTGGCGGCGGGAATCTGGTTGATGGTGAAATAAGGCGCCATGCCCATTCGCGCGATGGCATCAACGGAGAGACAACTTGAAAAAAAGATTTTTCAGCCTGTTTATTCTGCTTCTCTCTACCGTACATGTGCACCGCTAAGTGTCGCCATGGCGCCATGCGACACCCGCAAAGAACGCAAAGAAAACCTTTTTAACCTGGCGACCTTAGCGTGCTTTGCGGTAAAAATCTTCTCATGTATGGTAGAGAATTCTGCTTTTCCTTTTTATAAAACAGGACTTACGCAGTTGGCGGGCAGTTGTACTGCCGCCGCCGCAGCGCAACTATGGCGCAACAGGTTCAACTGCGTCAGTCCTATAAAACCGCAATTTGTGACCGCGCGCGGTATAGCATAAGCAAGAACTCCGAGTTTTTGAAAAACTCGGAGTTCTACATTTTTACACCAACATCAGCGCGGGCGTTTCCAGATATTTCGCCAGCGACTGCATGAACTGCGCCGCCTCCGCCCCATCACTGACGCGGTGGTCAACGGACACAGTCGCTTTCATGCGCCAGCCCACTTTCAACTCGCCACTTTCCACAACAGGAACCTCGCGCGCAGAACCGACGGCAAGGATCGCCGCTTCGGGCGGGTTGACGATGGCGATGAAGTTTTCCACATCGTACATGCCCAAATTGCTGATCGAGAAGGTCGAGCCTTCGATGTCATCGGGCTTGACCTTGCCATCACGCGCGCGCGCGACTTTTTGCTTCACATCCGCAGAGATTTGGCGGAGAGGCAGTTGATCCGTGTTCTTGTTTACGACGGTCAACAGACCGCCAGTGACAGCCACAGCGACTCCCACATTCACCGCGCCGTGACGGACGACTTTATCGCCCGCAAAGGTCGCGTTGAGGTTCGGGAATTCGCGCAACGCCAGCGCAACCGCTTTGACGATGAAATCGTTGACCGAGAGTTTCTCGTTATCGGGTAAATACTCGTTGACTTGCTTTCGCATCGCCATGACCGCGCCCATGTTGTATTCGTGACTCACATAGAAATGCGGAATGGACGTTTTCGATTCCGTCATGCGGCGAGCGATGGCTTGGCGGAGTTTGGTTAATTGAACAGTTTCATCTTCATGCGAAGCAATAGCGAATGATATTGGAGACTGGAGACTGGAGACTTTTGACGTTTGACCGGATGAGAGCGCGGCTTCCACGTCTTTGCGAACCACGCGTCCGCCGGGACCTGTCCCCTGGAGTTGGGCGAGGTTGATGTTGTTATCGCGGGCGATCTTCTTCGCAAGAGGCGACGCTTTGATCGCGCCGTCTGAAGGCGTGGAAACTGTCGAGGGAACTGAAGCAGGCGTCACCTGAGATTGAGGCGCAGGCTTTTCATCCGCAGACTTTTGACTTTCGACTTTCGACGGCGAAGCCACATCCACTTTTTCACCCGCAACACCAACCACCGCAATCGGCGCGTTCACCGGCACAACATCGCCTTGATTGACGATGAGTTGCAGAACAACGCCGCCCGCAGGCGACTCGACCTCAACGGTGGCTTTGTCGGTTTCGATCTCGGCGAGCACATCGCCTTTGTTGATATTTTCGCCAACCTGTTTCACCCAGCGGACGAGCGTGCCTTCCGCCATGTCGAAACCAAGTTTGGGCATGTTGATCGTTTCAGCCATTATCGCAAGACCTCCTTTGCCGCGGCGATGATGTCTGGCACTTGCGGCAATGCGGCTTGTTCGAGCGCGCGATTATATGGAAGCGGAACTTCTTTTTGTGCAACGCGGATGATAGGCGCATCAACATAATCGAATGCTTCTTCGTACATGCGACTCACGATCTCACTGCCCACGCCGTAGGATTTCCATCCTTCTTCGACGACAATCGCGCGATTCGTTTTCTTGAACGATTCGAGAACGGGTTCCATATCGAGCGGGCGCAGTGTGCGCAAGTCAACGATCTCCGCTTCGATTCCTTCTTTGGATAATTCATCCGCGGCTTTCATCGAAAGTTCGAGACCTTTGCAATACGTGACGATGGTGAGGTCTTTGCCCGCGCGCTGCACTTTGGATTTTCCAATCGGGATGAGATACTCGCCTTCGGGAACCTCGCCGCGCACTTGATACATGGTGGCGTGTTCGATAAACAGAATCGGGTCATTCGACCTGATGGCTGATTTCAGTAATCCTTTGGCATCTTCCGGCGTCCCCGGCGACACGACCTTAAGACCGGGGAAATGCGCGAAGATCGCATCGGGCGTTTGCGAGTGCGTCGCGCCGAGTTGACGTCCGCCTCCGCCGACGGCGCGAATCACCAACGGGACGGTGAACTGTCCGCCAAACATGTAATGCAACTTGGGCGCTTGGTTGACGATGTAATCCATCGCCGAAAAAGCGAAGTTGATCGTCATCAATTCCGCAATCGGACGCTGTCCCACCATCGCCGCGCCGATCGCCGCGCCGACAATCGCATTTTCCGCGATGGGCGTATCTTTCACTCTGTCCGCGCCGTACTTATCGTAAAAACCTTTGGTCACCGCGTACGTGCCGCCCCACACGCCCACTTCCTCGCCCATAATGAAGACGGCGGGATCGCGGTCCATTTCTTCCATGAGGGCTTGCGAGATCGCCTCGCGCATTGTAATTTTTGCCATGTGTAAATCCTTTAACCACAAAGGACGCGAAGAACACCAAGGTTGGACAACTGACGAGCGAATTGCATTTCCTTGGGTTTTCCTTTGAGTACTTTGTGACCTTTGTGTTTAATTTTCGACATAAACGTTCGTAAACAATTCTTCCAACGCGGGTTCGGGGGAAGTCTCGGCGAATTCAACCGCCTTGTTCACTTCCTCTTCCACGCGGGCTTCGATCTCATCCAAACCCTTGCGGGTGGATGCCTTCGTGTCCAATAGATATTTGTTGAAAATACCGATGGGGTCGTTTTCCTGCCATTGCTTGACCTCTTCCGCTTTGCGATAACGTTCGGGGTCGCCCATCGAATGTCCGCGGAAACGATAGGTATCCACCTCCAGAAAATAGGGCTGACCTTCCTTGCGAACGTACCGTATCGCCTCTTTTGCCGCTTCATAGACAGCCATCACATCCATGCCGTTGACTTCCGCATTCTTCATGGCGTACCCTTCGGCTTTTTGGCGGATATCGGAAACAGCCGAGGCGCGTTCCACCGATGTGCCCATGCCGTATTGATTGTTCTCGCACACCCACAACACGCGCAAGCCCCAGGTCTTCGCTAAATTCAACGCTTCGTGGAAGTAGCCGATGTTGGTCGCGCCATCGCCGAACATACAAATGGTCACGTTGTCGTTTTTTGCATATTGGTCGCCGAGGGCGAGTCCCGCCGCGATGGGTAAATGCCCACCCACGATGGCATGCCCGCCCCACATGTTTTTTTCCACGCTTGCCATGTGCATCGAGCCGCCCTTGCCCTTCGACATCCCGGTTGCTTTGCCGAGTAATTCCGCCATCACTTCATCGGCGGAAAGCCCGCAATTGATGGCGACGCCGTGATCGCGGTAGGCGGTGATGACGCGGTCGCGCGGTTCGCGCGCCGCGATCAAACCGGTTGACACGGCTTCCTGCCCGATATACAAGTGCATGAAACCGCCGATCTTGCCCGCCTGGTACAGTTCCGCGCCGCGTTCTTCCACGCGGCGAATTAGCACCATTTGGTGATACATATCTAATTGCTGTTCTTTCTTCATTGATTGTGCTCCACTGGATTAAGATCTCGCGTTTTGGGGCTTACACAAAAACAACACCAGAGAGCCTCTGGCGTTGTGGTTCTCGTAATTCCGAACGGCATTATATCAGGGTTTCTTACGATGTTTTCCCCTCCGAGTATATTGCGCTTGCGCGAAGATCCTTTACGCAATTCCGGCGCGACCATTGAATTCTTCTCCGTTTTTTGTTATAAACAAAGCAGTGACCCGCCATATCACTTATCACTTTCAATTCAAGGAGAAGAGAATGAAACTTTCACCCCCTAAAACGATCACTTTCTGGATCGGCGTTGTTCTCGGTTTGCTCGGTCTGCTCGGCGGCATTGGCGTCGTTGGCGCCCTGGCTGGTTATGCATTCTGGCTCGCCTTTGCCGGCTTTGCCGTTCTCGCCCTCGGCTTGCTCGTCGACGGCATATAATTAATTGGCTCAGGCGGATCACAGACTCCTCGCATAATGCGGGGAGTTTTTATTTTGGGATACAATCGAACAGCAGGATGTTTACAGCAAAGGAGAAACAATGGAGCGCATCCATATTTTGCTCGGCGTTCAATCTCTGCTTGCGATCTTTGTCTCATTCAACCGCCTCACAGACTGGTTCAACGGGTATGTTCTGCCGAACGAATTCCTCCGCTGGGTGGACTTGAACAACGTCATCGTCGCGTTGGCCAGCATGGTGGCGGGATATTTGCTGAAGAAAACGCTCGAATACAACTCCCCTGCCCGCGAGGGACGCGCGCACATGGCATGGAATTTAGTTTTCTTCATCGGGGTATTCCTCTCTGCTGTGAGTTACGGCTTCCATGAATTGGGAAATTACCTGCACTTCCGCTTCTGTTTAGAGGATACGACGAGCGACCTGTGCCGCATCGTCATCTTCAACGATGGCGAATTTAGTCACTGGTTGTTTTTCGCAGGGTTCATCATGGTCAACGCGGCGATCCTGTTTGTGCAAAATATCTTTCCGCATCAAGGAGAGGTCAAAGGCGGCGACATCGCCCTGCTATTGTTGAACTCGCTCTTCTTAGGCTTGGGCGTGATGGCAAACCTCGGTTTTGAAACCATTGGTTTGGATTTGTATATCGTCGCATTACTCGCCATCGTTGCGGCATTCTTGCTCTGGCGAAGAGGCAAACAGCCTATGTTCATCTACTACACGTCCGCGTATTGGCTGGGACTGATAGGCAGTTTGATCGCGCAGGCGTTCAGATAGTTTATTTACAAAAGGGAAAACAACATGACAACAGAGAACATTCTCCAAAACGCAACGGACGAGCAACTCGGTCTGGCAGTGTTCGAGAATCTGTACGACTTGTTTCGCGCCATGGCAAACGACCTGCCCGACGGAAAATTGATCGAAAACGAAACACTATCGCGTCATCTTTCGTTTCCGTCCAATCCCATGTTCAAAGGAGTATGGAAAACAAGATTGTCAGAAAAGGAAGTAGACGCGGCCATCGACGAGACCATCGCGTGGTTCAAAGAGCAAAACGCTCCCTTTTTCTTTTGGTGGACAGGCGGAGGCACGACACCCAAAGATTTAGAAGAACGACTTGCCCAGCGCGGTTTGCTCTCGATGGCAGAACAAACTCAGGAACTCGCAAAAGGGATTCTTTCCACAGAACAAGGTTCTCCCTGCATGGTTGCCGAACTGAGCAAGATGAACGAAACGATTCTCGCAAAAACGCCGCCAGGCTTTGCGATCAACGAGGTCGAAAACGAAACGCAACTATACGATTTCAAGAACGTATTTGTGGAAACCTATGCGATTCCCGAATGGGCAGGGCAGGCATGGGTGGACGCAACGCTGAAGATCGGCATCGGCAAAACTCGCTGGAGGATGTTCGTTGGATATTTGAACGGAAGCCCCGTTGCGACCAATATGCTTTTCAACGGCGCGGGTGTTGCCAGCGTCTATGCAGTGGCGACGATACCCTCCGCGCAGGGGAAAGGTATCGGCGCGGCGATCACGCTCAAACCATTGCTCGAAACGCGCGACAAAGACGGGCACAAATATGCCGTATTGTTTTCTACTGAAATGGGCATCAAAGTCTATGAACGGATTGGTTTTCGCCTGACGAATCTCCGCATTAACCGTTACCTCTGGCGGAACGGATAAACTCACAGCATCGTATCCTTTCGCTGTGGTGTTCTACCAGTGAAACACAAAGGAGACAAAATGGACTATCTTCATCTCATCTTGCGTATCATTCACATCGGCGCGGGCGTGTTTTGGGTAGGTGGCGTGTTGATGATGACGTTCTTTATCGCGCCCACGCTGGGAGCCATCGGCGAAGGCGGACCGAAATTCGTCGCGCACCTCGTGAAGAATTTGAAGTTCACCACACGCATGTCCATCGCGGCGGGGTTGACGGCTCTGGCCGGGGCGTGGCTGTACTGGATCGATTCAAGCGGATTCCAATCCGCGTGGATGATGTCGAGCGTGGGCACCGGATTCGGACTCGGTTCATTCTTCGGGGCGGTTGGATTCGTCTTCGGAATCCTGATCGGCCGCACAACGAATGCGTTAGTCAATCTTGGCGGGCAGATGCAGGGCAAACCTTCGGCTGAGCAAATGACTCAACTTCAAATGCTGCAAAGACGTCAGGGATTGTATTCGCGCATTGCATCGATTTCACTGATCCTGTCAGTGCTTTTCATGGCGATGGCGCGGTTTCTGGTATTTTAGGCGCAGATGAAGTCTAGAAAATTCAAAGCGTTTCTCGCGGTTCTTTTTCTCGCGCTCGTCGCGTCGGTGATCGTCAACCCGAAGGCGCCGCCCACGCGATATTACGATGGCGTCCCGCGCACGCTGGTCATCGCGCATCAGGGCGGAGACGGCGTGTGGCCCGGCGACACCATGTTCGCGTTTGAACAAGCCGTCCAGATTGGAGCAGACGTCCTTGAGATGGACGCGCACATCACGAAGGACGGTCACATCGTGTTGATGCACGACGAAGAAGTGGATCGCACCACCGATGGCGCAGGGCTGATCGAAGACAAAACTCTTGAAGAGTTGAAACGGCTCGACGCAGCGTATGGCTGGTCAATAGATGACGGGAAAACTTTTCCGTATCGCGGGCAGGGAATCCAAGCGCCGACATTGGAAGAGGTCTTCCAACGGTTTCCACAGATGCGTTATGTGATCGAGATCAAGTTGACAAATAACCCGATCGACAAACCGTTGTGCGATTTGATCCGCCAATACAACATGCAGGATAAAGCGCTGATCGGTTCATTCCACGATGAGGCAATGAAAAACTTCCGCGCCACATGTCCCGAAGTAGCGACGTCCGCTTCGCGCACCGAGGTGAGAAATTATGTTTTGCTGGGAAAGGTTTTTCTCTGGGGGTTTTATTTGCCGCGCTTTCAAACGATCCAACCGCCCTGGGACCCCGAAGAGTCGCTGGGCATCCAGATCATGACCGAACGATTCGTGCGCGAGTCGCACGCCAAGAACCTCCGCGTCGAACCATGGACAGTGGACGACCCCGAGCTGATGAAACTGTACATCGAATGGGGCGTGGATGGTATCATTACCGACAGACCCGACCTGCTGGTCGAAGCGCTGGGAAAATAAGAACCGCCCTAACTGGAGACACATATGAAAAGTATTTTCAGTTTCTTTCTCGATATTGAAAAATTGATTTACAAGATCCTGATGTGGTTCATCCTCGTCCCCAAGACGTTGGTAAAGATCACGCTCAACCCCGCCTGGGCGCCGGACTATGTGAAGGAGGAGTTGGAGAAAGATCAAACGCCGTTCGACGAATATATTTCCCCCATCATCCTGTTACTGGTGGTCGCGCTGATTCCAGCGGTGGCGTTTAACCTACTACCGACGTTCGGCGCGTCGATCAGTTCGCCCGCCGAAACGCAACCCACCACAGACCGCGTCCTTTCGTTTGAAGTGCGAACGGATTTCCGCTCTTCCTCCAAGGAAATGGATTATTTTCACACCTGGACGGTATCGAGGGTGGGTTCTGCCTCAACGGGGAGTGGCAACCAGGTCATCAAAACCGAAATCCATTATCCGCAGGGACCTGTCAACTTTATCGAGGAGATCGATGACAACACGGTCAAAGATAAGTTCCTGTTTACGTTCCAGGACCCCGGCGAGTATCTGGTCGCTGTATCGGCTGGCAAGTTTGATCCTGATAAGTTCGACGCGGCGAGCCAGCAAGGGATTGTTACCGAGATCCACCCATCCACGTTGCGGGTGATCGTTCCAGTCAAACTGGACGACCCGATCGTGATCTCTAATGAGGAGCGAACCAAAGATACAGAAGCCGCCAACCCGGAGGGGCTCGAATCGTTCACCTCCTCGGTGCAACGAGAGAATACGCTCTTCCTCGCGATTGCCCTCATGCTACCCCCGCTTTTCTTTGCCCTTGCCACGCGGCTCTTTATTACCGCCATCGGCGAAGATACGCTCAAGGAAAGTTTTTATACCCAGTGTTATTACTTTTCACCGTTGAGTTTGGCGATTTGGGCAAGTTATTACGCCAGATATTTCTTTACCTCCGACGCGTACTTTTTTGCCTCCGGCAACCTTGCCTTGCAGATCATCTGGTTGCCGACCTTGCTCGCCGCGCTGTGGTTCGTCCGCGCGGAGGTGAAGACCATCGAAGACGCGCGCGGACTCAACGGTATTCGCTCCCTCGCCGTCACCCTTATTTGTATCGCCATCATGTTGTTCGCGGCAAGCGGCATCTTTCAATTTGCCACACTCCAGGATGATGTCCGCTTACTCGCCATCCGTAGCTACCCGATTCTGGCGGCGACCATGATCGCCGGGTTTGGTCTGGCTTGGTATCGCCGCCGCAGAAGCCGAAACGAGTTCATGAAACCCAGTCACTTTGTGGGGATCGCGGTAAACGCCGTGGTGTTGATCGCGTTATTGGGTTTTGTCTCGGCGCGTTTTGGGACACAGACACAATCGAATGCGGTCCCATCCACTGAACCGCCGCAAGCCACCGCCACCGAACTGGCGGGAGCCACACAACCGTCCACCATCCCCTCTGTCCCCTCGAACCCATCGACCTCAACACCAGAAGCGCAAGACACTCCCACGACAGAACCAGCGGAAAGCCCCACACCGACGCTGAATCCGTTTTATGTGGATGAATTCAATACCGATCTCACCAAATGGTCTACCTTTATGACCAGCGGAGACTCACGGATGGTGATTCCACCGGTCGTGGATCGCGGCGTGCTTCCGCTTCAACTGTTGCAAGTGGACGACCGGGTCGGGCAATACTATCTCATCAACGACGCCTTCTCGTATTCAGACGTTAAAGTGGAAGCGGTGGCGACAAACCGAGGCAACAACTCCAACGGGGTGGGTTTGATCTGTCGCTACAGCAATGTCGGTTGGTATGAAGCCCAGATTTCCAACTCGCAGAGGTTCGCCATTTATGTGGTGGATAGCGTGGGGCTTGTCAGCCAGGGGTACAACGAGGTGCTCACAGGCGAATCGTCTGCCATCCGTTCCGGTCCTTCCACCAATGTCTACACCCTGACGTGCAAAGGCAAAACGATCAGCCTTTCGGTCAACGGCGAACTCGTGGGCGAGTTTGAAGATACCTATTTAGGTCTCACAGACGGCAAGATTGGGCTTTCGATCTGGTCGCCGCAGACCTTACCGGTCATTGTGGATATCGAGACGCTGACGGTCAGCGCGCCGGAGTAAAAGTAGGCAAGGAAACAGATAGAGATGTAAACAAAGAGCGCTGAGGAGACTCAGCGCTCTTTTCATACTTCATAATTCATCCTTCGCCTTTGTCTCTATCTCACCCACACCGTTCGATCTTCAAACGAGGGACGCGGTTTCGATTCCGGTATTCCTTCGGGATAGCCGATATACAAAAACGCGATCAGATGTTGGTCAGGGGCAAAGCCTAAAAACTCTTTCACTTTCGAATCCAGCGCCCATTCGCCTGTGCGCCACTTGGCGGCGAGTCCTTCGGCTTCGGCGGCGAGCAAAATGTTTTGGCACGCCGCGCTCACTGCCATGATGTTTTCGATCTCCAACACTTTCGGTTCGGCGGGCTTATCCACACCGACGGCGATGATGAGCGGCGCGCGGCGAGGCAATGCGCGGGTTTTCTCTAACGCCTCCGCTGGCAGATCAGGATGACGGTCCGCGAAAGAAGCGGCGAACACCTCTCCCAAGTTATTGAGTCCGCTTCCCGTCAACACCGCGAATCGCCAGGGTCTTACCTTATAATGATTCGGCGCCTGCGCGGCCGCGCTCAATAATTTTTCGATCACCGCGCGCGGAACTTCATCCTGCTTTACTTTTGCATTACTCTGTCTGTGATGAATTGCTTCAATGACGTCCATGAAATCCTCCAGCCTATTGATACAATTGTGGCAAAGGTTCTTACCCATGAAAATTTTTTATTCCGAAACGCATCGCAAGCATGACCCATCGTTTGAACTATTTGACGGCGGCTTGCGCGCGCCGTATCTCGAAAACCCCGACCGCATGGATCGCATCCTGAACGCTCTGCGCGAAACAGATTGGGCGGAGATACGGGAACCGTCGGATTTTGGACTCGACCCGATTCTCGCCGCGCACGACAAAGACTACATTGCGTTCCTCGCCTCTTGCTGGACGGAATGGCTGGAGACAAAGCCCAAAGATCCCTCCCTCTTTTTGCCTGCCACGTTCGCTCTTCGGCATCACCCCCAAAAGCCGAAGTCGTTGCTCGGGCGCGGCGGCTACTACATCATGGACTTGAGCGCGTGCATCGTCGAAGGGACATACCAAGCCGCATTGGCTTCTGCGAATTGCGCGCTCAGCGCGGCTGAATCAATTATTCAATCCACCGCTTCGCCCTCCTCTTCATCCTTCAGAATTCAGCCTTCATCCTTTGCCCTATGCCGCCCGCCCGGTCATCACGCCGGCAAAGATTACGCGGGCGGATATTGCTTCATCAACAACGCGGCAGTTGCCGCGCATTGGTTGTCTTCCAAAGGAAACGTCGCGGTGATCGACATTGATTACCACTGCGGCAACGGCACGCAGGATATTTTCTATGAACGCAACGATGTGTTGACCATTTCCATCCATGCCGACCCCGACTTTGAGTACCCGAGTTATTTCGGTTTTGCCAACGAACGCGGCAAGGATCAAGGCTTGGGCTTTCATCACAACTTCCCCTTACCCAAAGGCACGGACGATGGATCATATCTCGCCGTGTTGGATCGCGCGCTGGAGTTGATCCGCGAATACAAACCCGCGCATCTCGTCGTTTCTGCCGGCATGGACATTTACGCCGACGACCCGCTTGGCACGATCAAAGTATCGACCGAGGGCATCCGCGAGATCGGCAGACGCATCGCCTTATTGAATCTTCCTTCTGTGATCGTGATGGAGGGCGGATACAATAATGAGGCGCTGGGCAGGAACATCACAGCCTTTCTGGGAGAGTTCAAATGAAAAAACCTTTATCACAAAGGCTTGTATTGAGCGAAGTCGAAGTGACACCAAGCACACAAAGTGAAACTCTACGGAAAGGCGATTCGATTATCGCTCGTCCAACCTTAGTGACCTTTGTGTCCTTCGTGTTAAAAAGGTCTCCTGCTGTCTTTGTCCTGATAATCATACTTACAGCCTGCGGAGTATCGCCCGTTGCGCAAGCGACACCGACAGCCACCGCAAGCGTTGTCCCACCGACAGACACTCCTCAACCCACGCTCACCTTCGCGCCGACCGAAACATTCACCCCGACAATTACCTTCACGCCAAGCATCACCCCGACGTTCACGATCACATCCACGCCGACGTTTTCATTCCCTGTGGTTACGGTCAACAAACAAGCGCATT
>WBZL01003962.1_pt1 | contig 13161 bp, 2 predicted proteins | sample 5204291 | NCBI WGS metagenome assembly WBZL01 (sample SAMN12344345, study PRJNA552823) | activated sludge metagenome | biome: Activated sludge suspended growth; feature: Nitrification reactor; material: Wastewater; isolation source: activated sludge from nitrification reactor of wastewater treatment...
TTGCCAATGTCTCATTTGTCGGCAGCGAAAACTTACTCTCCCATTTGCAGCAGGCTGGCAGCGAAAACGGCCGTGATTACACCGCCAACCTCATCAACTCCCAAGTTGTTCCCAGTTATGAAGATATAACACTAACGGCCGTGCGCGAATACCGCGCCCTCATGGACAAATACAACCCGCAGTTCCCCAATGAAACTGTTCAAGCCAGCTACACCCCACTGCCCTACAGCTTTGTCAGCTTCGAAGGGTTCCTCAACGCCAAAATACTGGTCGAATTATTAAACCGCTTAGGCGAACAACCACGGCGCGAAAATATCAACAACGTGTTAGATGCCATGAACAACCTTAATGTGGGCATCAATACAACTGTCTCCTACGCCGAAAACAAACACCAGGGCCTGGACACCGTTTATTACACTGTGCTGCAAGACGGCAAATTTGTCCCCCTGACAAGCTGGGAGGAGTGGAAACAATGAGAACATCGAAGCTGTTCCAGGCTAACCTCATGCAAGAAATTATCCTCTTCGTCGTCCTGGCGATTGTTACGGGTACTTTTTTCAGCATCAGCTTATGGACAAACCTCAACCGTGAATTTATCAACCGAGGGACTTCCATCGTCAACAGTATCGCCAATTCCAATGTCGAATTGGTACTCAATCGTGATGCCTCCACCATCCAATCAACCATCGACCAATTTCTAGACCCCCAAAATGGCGTCGCCTACGTCTTTGTCGTTAACGAGCAAAACACGTTTATCGCCCACACCTTTGTCCCAGTTGTCCCAACCGAAGTTATCAAAATCGCCACCGGCGATAACAATCAAACCCTTGTGCGCAACATTACCATCCCTGGCCAGGGCAATTATCTGGATGTCACGGCCCCCATTTTGGCTGGTGTAGCCGGATTTGTTCACGTAGGCATGGATCTGGCTATAATTCGCGCCTCTATCCAGTCGGCCATCATCAACCAACTCTTGTTAATCGGTCTGGTTCTCGTATTCAGCGTGATAGTGGCCTATGTGCAATCCAGCCGCGTTTCACAACCGCTGATTGAACTAACCGCATTTGCTCAAAAAGTCATCAACCGGACGGGACCGATGGAAGAAACCGTCGCCCTAAGCAAACAACTTTCCTCAATTGCCCAACGGAAAGACGAAATCGGCCTATTAACCAAGGATTTCCAACAAATGATTGAGGAAATCCATACATATGAAAAAGACCTGGAAACTCGTGTTCAGGAACGCACCCGAGATTTGGAGTTATCGGCCGAAGTCGGCCGCAGCATTTCTGAAATTAGAGACCTGGACATCCTGCTAACACAAGCGGCTGAAAATATTCGTCATCGGTTTAATCTCTACCACGTCCAAATTTATCTGGCGGACAACGAGCAACAATTGCTCAGGCTTCAGGCAGGTACCGGCTTGGCCGGCGAGGAGATGCTTAACCGAAAGCATCAACTACCTATCAACTTAACTTCCATCAATGGGATGGCGGCCAGCGAGAAACGGCCTGTGATTATTTCCGACACGGCCGTTTCCGATACCTTCCGATCCAATCCGCTCCTACCGGAAACGCGGTCAGAAGCAGCCATCCCCCTGCTCGTCAAAGAAGAAGTGGTAGGCGTATTAGACATGCAAAGCGCCATCCCCAACGCCTTCTCCGAAGACAGCCTGCCGGCCTTTGAAGCCCTGGCCGGCCAGTTGGCCGTCTCTATTGAAAACGCCGCCCTTTTCAGCCAACAAGACAAACTGACCCGCGAACTCCAAGAAAATGCACGGCGCATCGCTGAAAACACCAACTTCCTCGATTCAGTCGTCGAAAACCTGCCGCTGATGTTGTCTGTGAAGGAAGCCGAAACCCTGCGCTACATCCGCTGGAACAAAGCAGGCGCAGATCTGGTGGGCATACCCACTGAAACGTTCATCGGTAAAACAGATTACGACCTCTTCCCCGCCGCCGAAGCCGAAGCCTTTAGTGCCAATGACCGAGCCGTTCTCAAGAACGGCCTGCCAGTAGATATTCCCGAAGAGCCAATCAGCACGGCCGATAAAGGAATCCGCTTGCTGCACACCATCAAAGTGCCCATTCTTGATTCTGAGGGAAATCCGCAATTTGTGATGGGTATTTCCGAAGACATTACCGAGGGCAAACAAGCGGATTTGATGCTGCGCGAACGTGTAAAAGAGCTGAATTTGCTGAACGAACTTGGCCGCGTAACAGAAGCGCAGCTGCCTATTCCCGACTTTTTGCGTTTTGTAACCGAACATATCCCCCATGGGATGCAGTATCCGGAATTATGTCAGGCGGCCATCCTGCTGCAGGGGATTGTTTATGGCACGCCAGAGGCTGTGGACTTGCCGTGCCAGATTGTGGAAGGCATTCGCATTGGCAACGAACAGGTTGGGCGCATTTATATTGCCTACACAGAACAACTTAGTTTCCTGAATGAAGAAAGCGCGCTGATTGGCGATATTGGCCGGCGCGTGAGTAACTATATTGAAACGCAGTGGCTGCTGGAGCGCATTCAGAACAACGCGGGCGATTTGCAGACGGTGGCCGAAGTGAGTACGGCCGTTGCCGCTATTCTCGACAAACAACAATTACTTCAGGAATCGGCCAATCTGACCCAAACGCGCTTTGGTCTTTACCACGTGCAAATCTACCTCTACGATTCGCTCAAGGAAGAATTAAGCCTGGCTGCCCGATCTGGTGAACTTGGGCCGCAAATTCCAGACGAGGAGCGGTACATCCCATTGGCAAAAACACGTTCGCCAATCATCCAGGTTGTGCGTACCAGGCAGCCCGTCCTGATCAATGATGCACGCCGCGAATCTGGCGCCAGCGTAATCGTCTCGTTTCCAGAGACTCGCGCCGAAGTGGTCGTGCCGCTGCTCATTGGCGATCAGGTTCTGGGGGTTTTAGATCTCCTCTCATCGGTAGAAAACCGATTCACGGCCGACGATATCACCATTCTCGCCACGCTTGGCGCCCAAATTGCTGTGGCGCTGCAAAACGCCATCCAATACGATGAAACGCAAACCGCCTTGCAAGAGTTAAACGCGTTGCAGCAAATTATGGCCCGTGAAGGTTGGGGGGAATTTCTGGGGAACGCACGGACGGCAAGCGGATATCGAGCCGGCCAGGACTCCTTGCAGCCGTTGGCGGATGCGCTGGAACAAGAAGGCATCGAACTAGAAACGGCCGTTACGTATCCTTTGCAAGTACGCGGCGTCACGGTCGGTTCGTTGGGGGTACGGCCGTCTGGCAATAAACCGCTTTCTACTGAAAACCAGGCTTTTCTCCAGGCGATTTCGCTCCAGGTGGCGGAAGCGTTGGAAAGAGCACGCCTTCTGGAAGCCACAGAAACGGCACGCAGCCAGACAGAAGCGTTATTCTCCAGCAGTGAACACCTCGTTCGTGCCACCACGCCGAGCGAAATTTTGCAGGCGCTGGTGCAAGGCACAGAATTAAGAAACCTGGACAGCGCCAGCCTGGTTTTCTTCGACAAAGCCTGGCAGACTGAAATGCCCCAATCAGTTACGATCAGCGCCATCTGGCACAAAGACGGCACGCCGCCGGAGATTGACATCAACACCGCCTATCCCACCGAATCCTATCCTGTTCTGCAATATCTCACCCGGGAACGGCCGTTTGTCAGCACCAATGTCACCGCAGACCCCCGCCTCGACGAAGCAACCCGGCAGCTCTTCGCCAACACACGCAACATAAAAACCATCATCGCCCTGCCCCTGGTAGCCGGCGATTTGTGGATCGGCTTTGTCATGGGCGTATCTAAAACCATTCAGCATCCCAGCGAAACCGCCATTCGCCAGATCCTCAGCCTCACCGGGCAGTCGGCCGTTGTCGCCCAAACGCAGCGTCTCTACGAAGAAGCGCAGCAGCGTGCCCAACGCGAGCAGATCCTGCGCAGGGTGTCCGATCAGGTCTACACGGCCATCGACACCGAAACCGTCTTACGCACAGCCACCCGCGAAATCGGGCGCGCGCTGGGCCTAGAAACATTTGTCTATCTTAAAACTCCCGCCAACAAATCCGCTAAACAAGCAGAAAATGGCGGGCAAACGTCTTAACTTATCGGCAGCATAGAACTGCATAAAATAGACTTAGGAGAACGTTATGCACACAGGACAACGACAGCGTCACTATACCGGGGTCACTTTCAGGCTCCTGCTGGCCCTGTTTGCCATCTTCCTAATCCTTATTGTCGCTCAGGCCTTGGTCAATGCCAATCGGGCTGTCGATACTTTGGAACAAGAGGAAAAGCAAGGTTTGGCTGAGCTTTATACCCTGTACAACAATGAAATTGATCTACGCCAAAAATCTGCGGAAACGCTCTCCATCAGTATTGCCGACCGCGCCGACGTGCAAAACATCTATCTGACAAAAGATCGCGATGGCCTATTGGCGCTGCTCACGCCGCTCTTTAACACCTTAAAAACCGATTACGACATTGTTCACCTGTACATAGAAAATTTGGATGGCACAGTATTTGTGCGTGTACACAATCCCGCCCAATATGGCGACGACATCACTTACCGCCGCACGGCGGCAGCGGCGTTAGAAAATGTGCAAACCATCAGCGGCGTGGAGATTGGCCCTAACCGCCTGGGTGTCCGCAGTGTAACCCCCATGTTTGAGGCCGGAGAATTTATCGGCCTGGTTGAAGTTGGCCTGGATTACGATGAACCGTTTATTAACAGCTTAAAAGAACGATATGGCGCTGATTTTCGCATGTGGGTGTCGCACGAGGCAGCTGCGCCGGCCGGTCTTAAGCCAGTGGAAGGGGTACCAAACTCGCCCATTTCGGAATTGTTTTTTTACGCTGGCACCCAAACGACTCCTTTGCCCATTCCGGCAGCAACCTATGAGCAGGTTTTGAATACGGGGGACCCCCAAACTGTTTTTGTCACGGCGAACGGTGAAGAACTGAGTGTGCTGGTTTCGCCTTTGCTGGCGTATGGCGACCGGATTATTGGCGTTTTAGAGATCGTTACGTCGCGGCAGGCAGATTTAGCCGCCTTGCGAACAGATGTATTTAGTTCAATCGCCAAGACCGGCGTATTTGCGCTGGTCGGTTTTGTGCTAGTAGCGCTGATTATCAATGGGATGGTGTTACGGCCGTTAACCCAACTCAACGAAACAGCCGAAAAATGGCGCACCGGCGACCTCTCCGTTCGCGTCACCCACCTGCCAAACAATGAATTTGGCCTCCTCGGCCATACCTATAACACAGTAGCCGAAGAACTAGAATCTACCCTGAAACGCCAGGAACAAGTGATTCAAGAACGTACCCGCGCCTTAGAAACCAGCAGTCAGATTAGCCGCAATTTATCCAAAATTCTCGATACAGAACAACTGATTCAAGAAGTGGTAACGCAGATTCAAAACGCCTTCAACTACTACCACGTTCACATCTACCTGCTGGATGAAGAAGGCAACCGTTTGGTAATGGCCGGTGGCACCGGTGAAGCCGGTCGTATCATGCTGGCACAAGAACATCAAATTGAAGTCGATAAAGGGTTGGTTGGCCGGGCGGCTACTCGTAATAGCTCTGTGCTGGTACCCGATGTAACACAGGAACCGGGCTGGCTGCCCAACACGCTTCTACCCGATACCTGCGCCGAAGTTGCTGTTCCGATTGCCATCGGCGACCGGGTATTGGGTGTCTTGGATGTACAGCAAAACATTAAGAACAATCTGACTGGTGAAAGTGTGGAATTATTGGAGTCCATTGCCAGTCAGGTTGCCATCGCGCTGCAAAATGCCCGGTTGTTTAATGAACTTCAGGAGGCTGAAGAAGAAACAGCCTTATTTAAATTTGGTATCGAGCAATCGAGCGCAGGTGTTTTTCTGACGCAGGTAGATGGCACAATCACCTATGTTAATCCAGCGTTCGAAAAAATATATGGGTACACTGCGGAAGAAGCCATTGGGCAAACACCGCGCATTCTGAAATCTGGAGTTATTCCGCCCGCCCAGTACGAATCTTTCTGGAACAGCCTGTTGGCTCAAGAGGTTGTAGCGGGTGAAATTATTAATAAAGCGAAAGACGGCCGTCTTATTCCCATCGACGGCAGTAACAACCCTATTGTTACCCCAGAAGGAAAGCTGGTAGGTTTTCTGACCATACAAACCGACATTACCGAGCGTAAACGCGTGGATGCAGCGCTGACTAAACAAGCGCAAGATTTGCAAACCGTGGTCGAGGTGTCTACGGCCGTAAACGCCATCCTCGATCAAAACGAACTGCTGCAAGCAGTAACCAACCTGACTAAAGAGCGTTTCAATCTCTACCACAGCCAAATTTATCTGGTAGATGATTCCGGCACAAACCTGGTGCTTGTTGCTGGCGCCGGTGAAGTTGGGCAGCAGATGGTTGCCGCGAAGCACACGATCCCATTAGCACAAGAATTATCCCTGGTAGCCCGCGCTGCCCGCGACAAAAAAGGCGTGGTCATTAACGATACCCAGACTGATCCGGGCTTTTTGGCAAACCATCTGCTGCCTGAAACTCGATCTGAAATGTCTGTGCCGATGATTGTGGGCAATCAGGTATTGGGTGTGTTGGATGTTCAGGCGGATGTCGTTGATCGTTTTTCCGAACAAGATGTGCAAATCAAAACTACCCTGGCGGCGCAAACGGCCGTTGCCCTGCAAAACACCCGCCAATACGCCGCCACAAATCGCGCGCAACAAATTGTTCAGAAAAACGAAGCCTTGATGCGCACAATTATCGATTCCACCCCCGATTGGATCTTTGTCAAAGATGTCGATCATCGGTATGTACTTGTGAACAAGGGGTATGCAAACACCTTCCACATGACGCCCGAAGACTTTATAGGCAAAAACGATCTAGAAATCGGCTTCCCAGAAGAGATAGTCAAAGGCAATCCGGAGAAAGGCATTCGCGGTTTTTGGGCCGACGATCGCCAAATTATGGCCGAAGGTGAGCTGAAGGTTATTCCCGAAGAACCGGCTGTGGTTGACAATCAACCCAGAGTACTGAGCACAATTAAAGCGCCGCTGAAAGATGAACTTGGAAACTCCATTGGGGTCGTCGGGTTTGTACACGATATCACCGATCTGAAGTCTGTAGAAGAAACGCTTCGCCAGAATCAGGCGCAGCTTCAGCAAGCTTTACACACCGCACGAATGGCAAACTGGCAGATCGATCTACCAACCCTCACATTTACGTTTAACGATCCGGTTTACGAACTTTTGGGCACTTCAGCCACCAAAGAAGGCGGGTATGAAAAACCCCTCCATCATTTTCTGGCTGAGTTTGTGCATCCTGAAGACAAGGATATGCTCACCTCTACGGTCCAAGAGTTGTTAATTGCCAACCGTATGAATACCATCGAGAAAGAAATTCGTATCCTACTTGCCGACAAGGAAGAGCGCGAGATGCTGATACGTTTCGATTATCTGGGCGCCGACAGCCAACAGCCAGATACCATTTTTGGCACTGTGCAAGACATCCATGAACAGAAACAGGCACAGTTGGCCCGGGAACAATTAACCCGAGAATTGGAAGAACGCGTGGAGCAAATGAATGCGCTGCAGCGGGCTATGTCGCTTGAAGGGTGGCAGGAATTCCTGACAACCGGTAATAGACCCGTGCAAGGGTTCATGTTTGCCGATGAAACGATACTGCCGATCCAACCTGGCGGTTTAAATGACCAGATTAAGACAAATGCGCCCATTCTGCTAGAAGAGATCAAAGAAATCTCGTTTAATGAAACGCATACGGCCGTTTCCGTCCCCTTGAATCTGTATGGCGAGTCCATTGGCATCATCGGCGTTCGCAGTAAATCGGGCGAATCATTGAGCGACGAGCAGGAAGCCCTGCTCATGGCCTTCTCCACACAGGTGGTAGAAGCGCTGGAACGCGCCCGTTTGTTTGAAGAAACAGAAATTGGCCGCCAACGCCTGGATATTCAGGCTCGTGAACTGGCCGTCATTAACGAAGTGGCCCAGTCCGTCTCCCAATTGTTGGAACCGGCAGACCTGCTGGAAACCATCTTCAAACAGGTACAGCGCGCTGTCGTAGCCGACGCCTTCATCGTCGCCAGCTACGACCCGCGCACAAATCTCCTCAGCTACCCGCTTGTGTATGATGGCGGGCGCCGTTATCAGCCACCTGCCGGCCGACCGGCAGCGGATAATCCGTGGCTGCGCGTGGTACAAACCGGCCAACCGCAGCTGATCAACAGGACAGAAGAAGAAGTTGCCCTGCGTCTGGCCGAATTGAAAGATTCAGCCGAACATCGGTTGGGCGCCCCTGGCAAGGTGTCTGCCTCGCTGATTTTTGTTCCTCTATTTCTGGGCCAACAAGCCATCGGCGCGTTGTCGGTGCAAAGCTATGAGCAGGCAGCGTACAGCGAACACGACCTGGCACTGCTGGCGGGTATTGCCAACCACGTAGCCGTGGCCCTGGAAAATGCGCGGCTATACACAGAAACGCAGCGCCGAGCTGAACGAGAAGCCCTGGTAAATGCCATCAGCCAGAAGATCCAGAACGCCTCGACAATAGAAAGCGCCATGCAAACGGCCGTGGCCGAACTGGGCAAAGCCTTCCAGGTGAAACGCGCTATCGTCGAGCTAAACCATACCAAACCGTTGCCTGAGATCTCATAACGCCAACGAGATTGGAGACCGTACTTATGGCCAACAACAGCCAAACTCATCACACCGCCGCCGGTGATTACCAGTTTTTAGATAAAATGCAGGCGCTGCAAGAAGTCAGCCTGACCTTGTACCGCACGGCGAGCCTGGAAGAACTTTACCGCCAGGCTGTCGAACTGGGCCGGTCACGCCTCGGCTTCGACCGTCTGGGCCTGCTGCTCTACGACGAAGCCAACAACCTGATGCGCGGCGCTTTTGGCACCGACGAGCAGGGCAACCTGCGCGACGAGCGCGACTACAACGAACCTATCGAAGACCCGCGCCTGCTGCAAGTGCTGCACAGTAAAGAGCGAATTGGCTATTGGCCAGAAACCCAGCTGCGCGACTTCGGACAGGCAATCGGTGAGGGCTGGAACGCCATGGCCGTGTTGTGGAGCGGCGATAAAGCTATCGGCTGGCTGGCGGCCGACAATCTGATTAAACGCGAACCGCTCACATACCATTTAGACATCCTGAAACTGTATGGCGCGACATTGGGGCATCTCATTTCCCAAAAACAGTTAGAAGAAACGCTGCATCGCCAGGAGCGCACCCGTTACCAAACGTTATTCGATAACGCCGCCGACGCAATTGTCATTTTGGATAATGAAGGCAACCTGAACGACTGCAATCCGGGTTTTATTCAGCTTCTAGGTTACAGCCGTGACGAAGTACTCGGCCAAAACATCACACGCTACTTTGAACCGGCCAGCCTACCCCTATTCCAATCCATTTTTCCACAGCTCCTGGCTAAAGGCCATGCCGAAGGCGAAGTGCAGTTTTTGCATAAAAATGGTCATGCGGTTGATGTCTGGAACAAAGCGCAGTTATGGCGCAATGATCAGGGCGAATTCCAAGGAGTCGTCTTATACAGCCGCGATATCACTGCCCGCAAAAACTCAGATAGAGAACTAAATCTGCGCCAATTAGCTCTGGAAGCTGCCGTTGATGGCGTCGTCATTACCGATAAGCAGGGCAACATTCTTTGGGTTAATCGTGCTTTTTCTACGCTCACCCAGTACAGTCGGGACGAAGCCATCGGCGGAAATCCACGCTTGCTCAAATCTGGCGCTCATGACGAAACTTTTTACCAAAAGTTGTGGCAAACACTGCTAGACGGCCGTGTCTGGCGAGGCGAAATTATCAACCGCCGCAAAGACGGCTCCGTCTACCCCGAAGATATGACCATCACGCCTGTTAAATCGGCCAACAACGAGATTTCCCATTACATTGCCGTCAAGCGGGACATCAGCCATCGCAAGGCCATTGAAGAAAGACAGCGCCAGGAAAGTGCGCTGCTGACAAGTCTGTTAGACTCCGTCCCAGACCTGATCTTCTATAAAGATGTGGCCGGCGTTTATCTGGGCTGCAACACCGCCTTTGCCCAGTTTACCGGCCGATCGGCAGCCGATATTGTCGGCAAAACCGATTTCGACATATTTCCCCACGAAGTAGCCGCCTTTTTCCGCGAGCAAGACACGGAGATGATGGCCCGGGGCGAGGCGCGTCACAATGAGGAATGGGTCGATTACCCAGACGGCCGTCACGTATTGCTGGACACCCTGAAAACCCCCTTTTACGATGCTGACAAAAACCTACTGGGCCTCATCGGCCTCAGCCGTGATATCACTCCAGCCTATCAAGCCCAAGAGGAGCTGCGGCGTTTGGGCTACGTGGTAGAACAATCACTAGACGGCACGGCCGTAGCCGGTCTGGACGGCATCGTACAGTTTGTCAACCCCGCCTGGGCCGCCATGCACGGCTACACCATAGACGAACTTATCGGCCAACACCTCAGCATCTTCCACACCCCAGAACAGTTGGCCAACGAAGTAGACCCTGTCAACCAACGCGCCCTGGCCAGCGGCCAAGCGCAGCGCGCTGAAATCGGCCATGTGCGCAAAGATGGCACTACATTCCCCACACTCATGACCATCGACCTGCTGCGCGATGAGGACAGCAAGCCCATCGGCCTTGTCGCCACCACCCAGGACATCACCGAGCGTAAAGAGGCAGAACAAGCCTTACGCGAAAACCAGGCGCGTCTGACCGAAGCCACAGGCATCGCCCGACTGCATTATTGGGAATTCGACGTCGCTACGCAGCAGTTCACCTTTTTGCCGGCATATTACGAACTGCTGGGCACATCGGCCGCCGAAGAAGGCGGCTACACCATGTCCGCAGCCGACTATGCCCGCAAATACGTGCCCGACTTTGAAGCCAAAATCGTCGAGAAAGAAATCATTACCGCGCTAACCTCCGATGATCCCAACTACAGCCGGGAAATTGACTCGCTGAACGTGACGAAAGACGGCCGTGTTTTCCCCATCCGTGTCCGCTTCCGCATCATCAAAGACAATGACGGCAACACCATCAAATTCATCGGCGCCAACCAGGATATCACGGAACAGGTCAAGGCCGAACAGGCATTGCGTGAACGCGAAAGCTTACTGCGCACAATTATCAACTCCACACCAGACTGGATTTTCGTCAAAGATGCGAACCATCGTTACCTGCTGGCAAATCAGGGATATGGCCATTCGCTCCACCTCAACCCCGACGACTTCATTGGCAAGGACGACCTGGACCTCGGTTTCCCAGAAGACATCGTCAAGGGAGATCCAGAAAAAGGCATTCGCGGTTTCTGGGCCGACGACGATGAAATCATGAAATTGGACCAGGTCAAGAACATCGACGTGGAACCGGCGGTAGTCGATGGGCAGCAGCGGTACCTGAACACCATCAAAGCGCCGCTTAAAGATTCTACCGGTCAGGTGATCGGCGTTGTGGGATTTGTCCACGACATCACGGATCGCATCGCCGCCGAAGAAGCCCTGGCTAAACAAGCAGCCCAACTACAAACCGTAGCCGAAATCTCCACCAGCGTATCGACAATCCTGGATCAGCCCACTTTACTGAGAAACATCGTCGAGCTTACCAAAGAACGCTTCAACCTTTACCATTCCCACATCTATCTGCTGGATCCCTCCGGCAAATTGCTGGTACTGGCCGCCGGCGCCGGTGAAGTCGGGCAAATCATGACGACCGAAGGGCGTTCCATTCCAGTTTCACAAGAAAAATCGCTGGTTGCCCGCTCTGCTCGCAGCAAACAGAGCATCATCATTAACGATATACAGGCAGAGCCCGGCTTCCTGCCCCACCCCCTCTTGCCGGATACAAAGTCAGAAATGGCCGTGCCCATGCTGGCCGGCGACAAGGTCATTGGTGTTCTGGACATTCAGGCAGACCAGACCAACTACTTCACCGAAGATGACGCCAACATTCAAACCACCCTGGCCACGCAGATCGCTATCGCAATGGAAAACTCCCGTCTGCTGACAGAAACCCAACGCGCCTTTGAAGAGCTAGATGCTCTGACGCGGCGTCTGACCCGTGAATCTTGGGAAAATTATCTACAAGCCTTCGAACGGCCAGAATGGGGCTTTGCGTACAATTACGGCCAACTTTTGGCGCTTGATTCGGCCGGCGCGGAGGTGTCTTCGGCATCTGTGCTTACAGAAAAACAGGCTAACGGACTGCTGGCTCAACCATTGCTGGTAAACGGCGAACCAATCGGGCGTCTGGCCCTTTTTAACGATGATGGGGCCAGCGAGCAAACGGCCGTTGAGACCACAGAAATGGAGGAGATCATCGCCGCCGTTGCCGAACAGCTAAGCTCCCGAATCGAAAACCTCCGGCTGACAGACCAAACCCAGGCCGCCCTCAACGAATCCTCCAGCCTGTACGAAGCCAGCGCTGAAATGAACGCTGCCCAAACCTACGACGACATCCTGGCCGTTGTGCGCAAATTCACGGTCGCCGGCACGGCTCAAAGCGTCAGCTTTAGCATGTTCGACCGGCCCTGGACCGCTTCCCAAACTCCCGATTGGATTGAACTGCTAGCCGTCTACACCAAGCGAGAAAACCAGGAAGTGATACGACGCTACGCCCTCGCAGAATTCCCATCAGCCGATACCATTCTAAACCCCAACAAACCAACCATCATTGAAGATTTTGACCACCCTCCCGTCCCCATACATGACGCCATCATTACCTTATATACCAAACAATTTGGCGCCAAATCCGCGATTTTTGTGCCACTTGTAGTTGCCGGTCAGTGGATTGGTTATATCAATGCTTTGTATCGCGAACCAAGTCATTTCCTTGAATCGGACCTTCGCCGACTGATGGCATTGGCCAGTCAATCGGCCATCAGCATTCAAAACGTAATCTCTGTGGCGGAAACAAAAGCCCGCGCAGACGAATTGGGCGTTCTAAATGAGATGAGCCGCGCTCTGGCAACCATGCTGGAGCCGCGTGAAATCATCGAAAGTATTCATGGGTATGTCAATCAATTACTGGACGCCGACAATTTCTTTATCGCACTGTATGATCCACAAGCCAACGAACTGAACTACCCCGTGGCGCTGGAAGATGGTAAACCGGTCCAAATCAGTACACGGCCGTTCGGCAATGG
>WBZL01003964.1_pt1 | contig 13160 bp, 15 predicted proteins | sample 5204291 | NCBI WGS metagenome assembly WBZL01 (sample SAMN12344345, study PRJNA552823) | activated sludge metagenome | biome: Activated sludge suspended growth; feature: Nitrification reactor; material: Wastewater; isolation source: activated sludge from nitrification reactor of wastewater...
TCGCCCCGAACCCTGCCACGGCGCCCAAAACCGATCAAGCGCGCTTGCTTTGTTCGGGTCAGCCGGTCACTCGTCGATCGACTCGATGACGGGGCGGAGGAAGGCCCAGTCGTCCCACTCGTCGGGCGGGGCCGTGCCCTGGCCGGGGACCAGGTTCTGCGGCGGGTAGAAGCCGAACAGGTTGGGATCGGCGACGGGGGCACCGGCGTACTTGCCGTAGCTGCCGTTGCGGACCACCACCAGGTCGAGGTCGGGGATCACGTAGATGAACTGGCCGTCGTGGCCGCGGGCCGAGTAGACGGCCGGCATCCCCTCCTCGGGTACGGCGGCGTCGAGCCACCACTGGAGGCCGTAGCCGTCGTAGGCGGGCGACGGCGTCCACGACGCCTCCACCCACTCGGTGGGCACGATCTGCTCGCCGCCCCACTCGCCGCCCTGGAGGTAGAGCTGGCCGAAGCGGGCATAGCCCCGGCTGGTGGTGTCGAAGCAGCAGTAGCCGAGCGTGTGGCCGGCACCGTCGCGCCACCACTCCACCTTCTCCATGGCGATCGGATCGAGCAGCTTGCGGGTGATGTACTCGTCGGCCGGCATGCCGGTGGCCTGCTGGAGCACGCCCGACAGCAACATGGTGTCGCCGCTGGAGTAGTTGAACGTGGTGCCCGGCTCGTTGAGGAACGGCCGGGTGGCGGCGTGGGCGAGCTGGTCCACCTGGTACAGCACCATCTGGATGATGTCGGACGTGTCGAAGGTGTCGGGGTCGTAGCTCTCGGTGAAGTTCAGGCCCGACGACATCCACAGCACGTGCTGGAGGGTGATGCCCTCACGCGGGGTGCCCTTCCAGTCCGGGTAGTAGTGCCACATCGGCACGTCGATGCTGGGGATCTTGCCCTCGTCGAGGGCGATGCCGATGGCGGCGCTGGTGAAGCTCTTGGCCACCGACCAGCTCGCGGCCCACGAGTCGGCGTCCTCCCCCGGGGCGTACCACTCGCTCACGATCTTGCCGTTGCGGACCACCACCACACCCTGGGTGTTGCGACCGTCGACGAAGGCGTAGTCACGGGCCCCGGCCAACGTTGCGGCGTCCATCCCCTCGGCCGCAGGATCGGAGATGGTCCACTCGGCGCCCGGTCCGGTGATGGTGGGCGTGGTGTCGGTGCGGCCCACGGCGGCGGTGCGGTACTCGCCCGAGGCCACCAGCCTTGCAGCGAGGTCGAGGTCGTCGATGGTGACCAGGCGCTGGGCCCAGAACTGCCGGCCGGCGCCGTCGGGCGCCCGGTGCAGGAGCGAGTCGTAGAGGTCGTCGACCCGCTGGCCGTTGGATTCGACCGACGTGTACACGGCGAGCGCCACCTCGGTGCGGGGGCCGCCGCCATCGATGCGCTGCACCCAGTAGGCGAGCCCGGAACCATCGGGATCACGGCCGAGCACCCGGTCGTACACCGCGTCGACGTAGCCGGCGGTGGTGCCGCCCGACAGGCCCTCGAACTCGGGCGACGCGAACAGGAAGGCGGCGATGTCGCGGGTCCAGGCGTCGCCCGCCAGCTCCCGGACCCAGTGGGCCCGGCCGGACTGGTCGGGCCCACGGTGCAGGATCTGCTGGTAGAGGTCGTCGACCACGCCGCCGGCCCACTCGTTGCCCTGGGTGAGCGACCGGGCGATGCCGTGGTGGCCCCACCCGCGGTCGAGCCGGTCGAGCATCAGCACGACCTCGCGGTTGGTGGCCGGTCGGCCGACCAGGTCCAGCACGGCGGCAGCCGACCACGCCTCGTCCTCGCTCGCGAACGCCGCCGGAGCGACGGGCGCCGCGGCGCGGACGGGCGCGGCGGGAAGCACGAGCCCCACGGCGACCGCGGCCCCCACCAGCCCGGCCCGCACCACGCGGGCGAGCGACTGCTTCCTCGTTGACGGCCCCATCACACACACCCCTGGTCGACGGTCCTGTGCAACGGCACGGTAGTGCGATCGCCCCGGACCCTGCCTGGGATCCGCGCACGCTGGTCAGCGGGAACGGCGCCCGCTCACCGTGGACCGCCCCGGGGCCAGCCGAGCCCCACGCCCACCAGGGCGCCGCCCAGCGGCACCAAGACGAGCAGCAGCAACGTGAGGGGCACGATGGCGAACTGCTGGAGCAGGATCGCCACGCCGAGGCCGAACACCAGGCCGGAGACGGCGCCCTGCACCCGGTGGCCGTGGGCCGGGGGGCCCGCCACCGCGGCCTCCCCGGGAGCGGCGAAGACCGCCGGGCCGACCGCGGGCTGATCGGGGGTGGGGGTGCTCATGCGGATGCTCCCTTCGGTCCGGTGCGGGTGGCGGTTCGGACCAGCCCGACCGCGCCGGCCACGGTGAGACCGCCGCCGAGGGCACCGGCCACCGTGAACAGCGGGAACCGCCCGGTCACCTTCACGTAGGCCCAGGTCGAGCACTCGGTGCCCGTGGTCTCGCCCTCCACCCGGTACAGCCCCACGCCGTAGCGGGCGTAGTCGGCGATGTCGACGTCGGTGGTGTAGCTGGTGGCGTTGTCGGTGACCTCGCCGTCGGCTGCGGGGAAGCGGATCCCGCCGAAGGTCAGGAAGACCTCGTAGCCGGTGATCGGCCCGGGCGCGTTGCCGACGATGGTGACGGTGTCGTCGGCGTCCACCGAGATGGCGTCGCGCGCCGACCGGGCCGAGCCCACGTCCTGGCCGTCGATGGTGGCGGAGCACCCGCCGGTGACCTGGGCGCCGGCGGGCGAGGCGGTGACGGGCAGGATCAGGGCCGCGGCTGCGGCCGTGGCGACCACCGCCCGCACGAGGCGGTCGGCGCGCCTCACGACAGCCCGCAGTCGGCGATGAGCTCCGCCGAGGCCCGGTCGCCTTCGGTGATGGTGCCGGTGGCGGGTTCGTACACGAAGAGCATGCGGGTTCCTCCCACGTCGAGGGTCACGGTGAAGCTCCCGGTGAAGCCCTCGAGGGGCTCCACGTCGACCACCACCACCGAGGCTCCCGGGCGGCACTCGGAGACGGCCGCCACCAGGCCCTCGGCGGCGGCGAGGTCGTCGGGGGTGAGCGAGGGTGCCGTCGTCCCGGTGGTGGTGGTGGCGGCGGACGTTCCGGGGGTGGCGGTCGACCCGGTGGCGGCGGTGCCGGCGGTGGAGCCGGTCGCGGCGGTGGTGGCCGTGGTCCCCGGGTCGGTCACCTCCACGACCACGGTGACCGTCACCCCGGCCTGCACGGCCACCAGCGCGGCGGGGTCGTAGCCGGGCCACGGCGTGCCGACGGCCGCCGGCCTGCTCACCGGCACCGGGGCCAGCAGCGGGTTGCCGCACCGGCACCGGACAGCGGGGTCCCCGTTCGCGTCGACCAGCACGGCGGTGCCGGCCTGCAGGACGCTCTGGCGCGGGGTCGCCCGGCCGCTGGCGAACCCGTGGTTGGTGACCCGGGTGTCGTAGAGCAGCACGCTGGGCGTCAACGACCGCACGAAGGCCGGGATCTCGCCCAGCGAGAGCCCGTGCACCCCGGCCCAGGCCGCGGCCCGGTCCGGCTGGCTGGTGAGGAACGAGACGAGGCGCTCACGGTCGCAGACGGTGTCGTCGCCGCTGCCGCCGTAGGGCGGCGATCCCGGGGGCGGCGCCGTGCCGCTCAGCGGCGTCACCCCGGCGGGGGCGACCGGCAGCGGGCCGCTGACCGGCGTGGCCACCACCGAGCTCGCAGGAGCCACCGGATCCACGGGCTCGGTGAAGGGGTCGGGACCGGGGGCCGCGGCCGCCTCCAGGAAGACCTCCCCCACCATCGGCGCCCCGCCGTCGCCGGTGCCGCCGTCCTCGTTGCGCACCACCAGCACGGCCCCGAGCGCCACCAGGACGCCGACCACCACCAACACGACGGGGGCCACCGGGAACCGGCCCGCCGGGGTCGGGGGCGGTGGTGCGGCGGGCACCGACGCCGGAGCAGGGGTGACCGGGGTGGCGGCACGTCCGTCGGCGGGGAGCGCTGCCCCGCACTCGGCACACGCTGCGGCGCCGGGCCCGACCGGCTTGCCGCAGTTCGGACAGAACGCCGTCACCATGGATGGACCGTACGACGGGCCCGACCGGAGCCGACAGGGTCTTCGGACCCGGACCGGCCCACCGATGGTCCCGCGATGGTCCCGCCGCCTTCCGGTCGCACCCGGCGCGCTTCGTAAGCTCCAGCGACCCACCCACCGCGCACCACCCAGGAACCCGCCATGTCGATCCACCTCCACTGGTTCCTGCCCACCGCCGGCGACAGCCGCAGCGTGGCCGGCTGGGGGGCCACCGACGCCAGCCGCCCCGCCGACCTCGGCTACCTCACCCAGGTGGCCCAGGCCGCCGACCGGCTCGGCTTCGATGCGGTGCTCACGCCCACCGGCACGTTCTGCGAGGACGCCTGGATCTCCACGGCGGCGCTGCTGGCCGCCACCGAACGGCTGCGGTTCCTGGTGGCGTTCCGCCCCGGCCTCATCTCCCCCACCCTGGCGGCCCAGCAGGCCGCCACCTTCCAGCGCATGAGCGGCGGTCGACTCCTGCTCAACGTGGTCACCGGGGCGAGCGAGGTGGAGCAGCGCCGCTTCGGCGACCACCTCTCCAAGGACGAGCGCTACGCCCGCTGCGACGAGTTCCTCGAGGTGCTCCGCGGCTGCTGGAGCGAGGCCGGTCTGGACTTCACCGGCGACCACTTCCGGGTGGAGGACGCCCGCGTGGCCGACCCCGACCTTCCCCGGCCGCCGATCTTCTTCGGCGGGAGCTCCGACGCCGCGCTGCGGGTGGCCGCCCGCCAGTCCGACGTGTGGCTCATGTGGGGCGAGCCGCTGGAGGCCGCCGCCGAGGAGCTGGCCAGGGTGCGGGCGCTGGCCGAGGCCGAGGGCCGCACGCTGGAGTACGGCATCCGCTTCCACACCATCGCCCGGGACCGCTCCGAGGATGCCTGGGCCCAGACCGAACGGATCCTGGAGTCGCTCACGCCCGAGACCATCGCCGAGAGCCAGCAGGTGATCGCGGTCCAGAGCGCGTCGGTGGGCCAGGCCCGCATGAACGCCCTGCACGGCGGGTCGATCGACAAGCTGGTGGTGGCGCCCAACCTGTGGGCCGGGTTCGGCCTGGTGCGCGGCGGCGCCGGCACGGCGCTGGTGGGCAGCCACGACGAGGTGGCGGAGCGCATCCGCGAGTACCACGAGGTGGGCTTCACCCACTTCATCCTCTCGGGCCAGCCCCACCTGGAGGAGGCGTACTGGTTCGGCGAGGGCGTCACCCCCCTGTTGCGGCGCGACGGCCTGCTGGCGGAGCTGCCGATGCCCACCGCCACCACCGCCCGAGGCTGAGGTGAGCGGGTTCCCGGACTTCGTGGTGTCGTGCGGCGAAGAGGCGTCGGATCCGCTCGTGCTCCACGACGGCAGGGAGGTGCGGGTCGACGAGTTGGCCGCCAGCGGACACCTCGACCACCTCGACGAGGACCTGGCCGCGGTGGCCGGGCTGGGCGTGCGGGTCTGGCGGTACGGCATGCCGTGGCGGCTGACCGAGCCCGAGCCCGGCGTCTACGACTGGACCCTGTGGGACCGAGCCCTGGCGGCCTGCGAGCGGCACGGGCTCACCCCGGTGGTCGACCTGTGCCACTTCGGCCTCCCCGACCAGTACCCCGGCTTCTGCGACCCGGCGTGGGTCGACGGGTTCGCCCGCTACGTCGACGCCTTCCTGGCCCGCTACCCCGAGCCCCACCTGTTCACGCCGGTCAACGAGCCGATGATCACCGCCATGTTCTCGGGACGACTGGGCTTCTGGAACGACCGGCGCACCTCGGCCGCCGACTACGGCCGGGCCCTGTCCCACGTGGTCCTGGCCAACCTGGAGGCCGTCGCCCGCATCGACGCCGACCGCGGCGGCTGGTGGATCGGTGCCGAGGGCTTCGGTTGCCACGTGGCCGTGACCGACGACGACCAGCCCGCCGCCGACGCGGCCCGAGCCCTGGAACAGCTGGTGTGGGACCTCCACCTCGGGGTGGAGCCGCCCACCGGGCTGCCCGCCGGCGGCGACGTGGACCGGGCGCTCGACGCCATCGACCCCGGTGTCCGGGCTCGCATCGACGCCCTGGCCGGCCCGGCCCACGGCCGGGGCCGGTTGGTGGCCGGCCACGACTTCTACCCGGTGAGCGTGCAGGTGCACGGCCACCGGGCCGAGCCGCTGTCGATCACCGAGCGGGTGCAGGCGTACGACCGCGAGGCCCGCCGGTGGTACGAGCGCTATCGCCGACCGTTCTGGGTGGCGGAGACGTCGAACCTCGGCCTCGACGTGCACGACGGGTCACGCTGGCTGGCCGAGCTCACCGCGGTGGTCGATGCCCTGCGGGCCGACGGCCTGCCGGCCCGCGGCATCTGCTGGTACAGCCGCGGCGACCAGTTCGACTGGGACACCGCCCTGCTGGCCCCGGTCGGTGCGGTCACCGAGGTCGGCCTGTTCGACGCGCACCGGGTCGCCCGCCCGGTGGCCGCCGACTACGCCGCCCTGGCCGCCCGCCACGCCTGAGCGGGTAGGCCTGATCCGCCAGGCCTGAACCAACCGTAGGATCCATTGCGGACGGTTACTGGCCGCAATGGAGGCGATCGTGCCACCGATGAACGACCCCACCGGCCGAGCCCTCGCCCTCCTGTCGCTCCTGCAGACCCACCGCTTCTGGTCGGGCGAGGAGCTGTCGGAACGCCTCGAGGTGAGCCAGCGCACCCTGCGGCGCGACATCGACCGCCTGCGCCTGCTGGGCTACCGGGTCGACGCCACGCCCGGGGTGGCCGGCGGCTACCGGCTCGCCGCCGGCTCGCACCTGCCGCCCCTGCTGCTCGACGACGACGAGGCCGTGGCCATCGCCCTCGGCCTGCGCTCCACCGCCACCACCGCCATCGAGGGCATGGGCGACACCTCGGCCCGGGCCCTGGCCAAGATCGAACAGGTGCTACCCGACCGGCTACGCCGCCGGGTGAGCGCCCTGCACGCCAGCGTCACCCCGCTGCAGTGGGGCGGGGCGGCCCGCGAGCCCGTCGACGCCGGGGCGCTGGCGCTCCTCGCCCAGGCCTGCCGCGACACCGAGCAGGTGCGCTTCGACTACACCCGGCGGGACGGCGACGAGGCCAGCCGCCTGGTGGAGCCGCACCACCTGGTGAGCGCCGGCACCCGCTGGTACCTGGTGGCCTGGGACGTGCGACGCGACGGCTGGCGCACCTTCCGCGTCGACCGCCTCGCCGACGCCCGCCTGGCCGGCGTCCGGTTCCAGGCCCGCCGGATCCCCGGCGGCGACCCGGCCGACTTCGTCCGCCAGTCCATCGGCGCCGCGCCCCAGCCCCACCAGGTGTCGGCCGTGCTCTCGCTCCCCGTCGACGAAGCCCGGGAAGCCGTGCGCTGGACCGGCGCCACCGTCGAGCCCATCCGGGGCAAGCCCACCCACAGCCGGGTCACCTTCCAGGCCCGGTCGCTCGACTGGCTCACCGGCGCCGTCGCCATGGCCGCCCTGGCCGCCGACCTGGAGCTGCTCCCCGCCGAGGACCAGACCTCCCCCGACGACCTGGCCACCGTGCAGGTCCACCTCGCCACCCTGACCCAGCGCCTCGCCGTCGCCGGCGACTCGCTCTGACGACCGCCGGAATCGCTCGTCGGCGGTCAGACCGCAGCTGCCGGTCCTCGGGTCATCCGTCGATGTTCCCGCGCCAGACCGACCAGGGCCAGCCCGGCGGGCACGGCGAGTAGCAGCCCGTCGCGGAGCGCCGCCCGGCTCGGTGCGATGCAGTACTCACCGCCGCTGTAGGCGTCCCGCACGCAGTTGTCCGCTGTCTCCGAACCCCAGGCCGCATTGGCCAGGCCGGCGGCGACCACCACAGCCAGGAACACCGCCGCCCCGGCTGCCGCTGATCGGGAGCCACGGATCGCCCGAGCAACGACGACCACCAACAGCACCCCCACCAGGACCACCACTGCACCGATTGCTGCTTCGGACACCCGCGGGTAGGTGTAGTCGCCATTTCGGTCGAACCCGAGCTCCACCGGCCAGGTGGACTCACCGATCAGGTCGGCGCCGATCCGCACCACGCCCAGTGCGTAGGCACCGGCCACCAGCAGGCTCACCGCCCCCGCCGCCGAAAGCGCGCGCCGCGTGGTGCCGGGAGCGGCTTCGTACGTAGCAGCCATTGTCAGGACTCCAGTTCCCGGGAGACGTAGTAGGCGCGTTCGCCGGTGTCGGGGTCTGCCAGTGCGAAGCCGTGACGTTCGTAGAAGCGTTGTGCGTCCACGTCTGCCTCGTCGACGTTGATCTCGATGAGGCACACCTCCCGCTCGCGGGCCAGCACCACCAGACGTTGGATCACGGCCGTGCCGATGCCGTGGCCCCGGCGGTGCGGCACCACGTACAGCTCGTCGAGCAGGGCCACCGGTCCGGGGTACCAGACATTGGGTCGGAACGTTACGAGGGCCAGGCCCTCGGCGGGTTCGCCCGCCAGCAGGGCCAAGGTGTCGGGGCCGGCCAGCAGGGAGCGGAGCCGATCGGCCAGGACGTCGACGCCCGGGCTCGGCGTGTCGAACTCGGTGTTGAAGTCGTGCAGGAGCCGGGCCACCACCTCGGCGTCGGCCACGCCCGCCACCCGCACCGCCGCGTCGCCTGCCGTCGGACCAGCCACGCCCGCACGCTATCCAGGCGGCAGATCCGTAGGGTGCGGCCATGACCGGATCGAGCCCCGCCGGGCGCGTGCCCGAGCAGCAACTGGTCCACCTGCGGCGGGCCAAGGACCACGCCGACCGGCACTTCGCCGAGCCGCTCGACCTGGAGCAGCTCGCCGCGGTCGCCGCGCTGAGCCGCTACCACTTCCACCGGCTGTTCACCGCCACCTACGGCCGCACCCCGGCCGCCTACCTGTCGGAGCGACGGATCGAGCGGGCCCAGGACCTGCTGCGCGCCACCAACCTCACCGTCACCGAGGTGTGCATGGCCGTGGGCTTCACCAGCCTGGGCTCGTTCAGCAGCCGGTTCCGGGAGATCGTGGGCGAGACGCCGAGTGCGTTCCAGCGCCGCTACGCCGGTCGGGCACCGAAGATCCCGGGCTGCTACGTGTTCATGTGGGGTCTGGTGGAGCGCAGGTCCGCAAGCGAGGAGAAGCCGGCGGCCCCCGACGGTTCGTAGGGTCGGCCGCATGATCACCCATGTGTCCCTCGTGAGCGTCTGGGTCACCGACCTCGACGACGCCAAGGCCTTCTACACCGACGTGCTGGGCTTCGAGGTCGGCGACGACCTCACCCTCGGTCCCGACTTCCGCTGGCTCACGGTCGTGCACCCCGACCAGCCTGAGCTGCACCTGCACCTCACCACGCCCGGCCCGCCGTTGTCGCCGGACCTGGTGGAGGCCATGCGCCGGGCCCAGGCCGATGGCGGCCTGCCGGGGGTGGGCTTGAGCGTGGACGACTGCCGCAAGACCTACGAGGAGCTGACGGCCAAGGGCGTCGAGTTCATCCAGGAGCCGCAGGACCGCCCCTACGGCGTGGAGGCCCTGATGCGGGACAACTCCGGCAACTGGATCGTGCTGGTGGAGGCCAAGCCCTACACCGAGGCCGACTTCGCCGACTTCGACCCGAGCTGAGCGAGCGCGGCCGCACCGCCTGATCGCGGTCAGGCGGTGCGGCGGTACTCGAGGAGTTCGAGGAGGCGGTGTTCGAGGGCGGCGTCCATGGTTGCTTGGTGGACGGGGTCGAAGCGTTCGGGTTCGATCTGGCTGCGGGGCGGGCGCGGCGGTCGGGCTGGTCGGGTGCGCGGGGCGGTGGGGATCTTGGTGCCGGGCGGGGTGCCCGGTGGGGTGCCGGGTAGTTCGGTGCCGTCGGGTCTGGCTACGCGGATGACGCCGCGGGTGCTGCGGGTGAGGGTGTAGCCGCGGTGGACCTGGCGGTGGTGGTGGGCGCACAACAACACGAGCTCGTCGAGTCGGGTGTGGTGGCCGATCTCGTAGGGGATGGTGTGGTGGGCGTGGCACCAGCGGGTGGGGGCGTCGCAGCCGGGGAACATGCAGCCGCCGTCTCGTTCGTCGAGGACGGTGCGTTCGCGGCGGGTGGGGTGGCGTCTGGTGTGGGTGGTGCCGAGGATGGTGCGGTTGCCGTCGAGGTCGAAGCGGACCAGCAGGTCGGTGACGCGGGCGTTGCAGAGGGCTTCTTCGGCGGCGGCGCGGGCCAGGGCGGTGCCGGCGTTGGTGAGGGCGCAGTGGCGGCGGGCCAGGGCGGCGAGGTCGGCGATGGGTGTGCCCAACAGGTCATCGGCGTCCCAGCTCAACGTCACATCGGCGCGGGTCTGGGTGGCGCCGGGTTGGTGGGCGGCGCCGGCGGTGGTGAGCGCGACGAGGGCGTCGGCGCGGCGGGCGGCACGGGGCCGGGTGTCGTCCGCTGCTACGGCGCCGGCGCGGATCTGGTGGTCGATCCAGTCCTCGAGGTGCTTCGCCAGCGCGGCGCCGGCGGTGGCGTCGAGGTCCCCGGCGAGGTGCCAGCGTCCTTGGAAGGTTTCCGAGCAGGTGAGGGTGTTGCGTGAGGGGTCGTCGCCGGGTTCGGGGCCGTCGTCCTTGCCGGCTTTGGCCAGGGCGAAGCGCCGCCACATGTCGACGGCGGTGCGGGCCTGGGCGACGGTGAGGGGGGCGATGAGCTCGACGAGTTCGGCTTCGCGTGGGGTGAAGAGGTCTTCGACCCCGCGGCGAGCCTCGACCAGCATGGCCACCTTGGCGGCGCCGAGGCGCCCGGCCCCCGCGGCGGCGTCGACCGCGGGGCAGGCCCGCAGGGCCCGCCCGGTCTTGACCAGGGTGTGGGCGGCGGGTCGCGACACCTCGGTGCGCGCCGCCAGCCACGAGGCGGTGGACCGGGCCCCATCGGCGGGGGCCAGGCCCCGGCTGTCGAAGGAGTCGGCCAGGCGGGCCATGGCTGCGTGCACCCGCCCCGACAGCTCGATCAACCCGACCAGCGCATCGTGGGCCTCACCATCGGTCAGCTCGGCGGGCGGACGGTCCAACACGTCGACCAACAGGGCGAGCGCGCCGGCACCCGGCTGGCCGGGGTCGTCGGGGTGGGTGGTGAAGCCGCCGTGCTCCATGCCGACAGCGTATCGAACACACGTTCGATACGCAAACCCGATTCGCGTGTTCCTGCTTCCTGGGCGCCGTCGAGGGTGGGAGGCCGTGGCCCCCGACTGGCGACGTTCCCGAGAGCCGGGCTCAGGGCCGCAGGGTTCGCCTGAGGTCCTTGAGCAGGAGGACCAGGTGCAGCGGGTCCGTGGGGCTCGGTTCGAGCTCGGGGACGAGGTGCTCGTAGAACGATCGGGCCTCATCGTCCTCCGCGTGGATCAGCAGCGCTCGACAGCCGATCTCCTCTGATAGCTCCAGAAGCCGCGCCACCACGTCCTGGAGCAGCGCGGCGCCCAGACCACGACCCTCGTGGGCGTGGTCGACGCCGAGACGGGCGAGCAGCGCCACCGGTTGCGGGTACCGGCCCCCGCCCTTACGCAACCGGGGTGGGGCGGCGCCGACCGACAGGCTCGCCATGCACCAGGCGTAGTAGGCGACCACCCGCGGATCATCGGGCGCGGTCGCCACGAACACGCGGGTGGAGCCCGCGGCCGCGGACTGGCGAGCGTGTTGTCGGAGCCAGCCCGTCTGCTCCGCCGATCGGCAGCGGAAGGGCGTCAGGTCGTGACCGGCGGTGAGGGGCTCCGGGGAGCGGTAGCGACCCGTCACTCGACGAACGGCGAAGGGCGTTCCATCAGCGCTCGGAGCCCGGGCAGATCACGGGCCGGCCGGTCGTTGATGGCCTCCCATTCCGCGGCGGCATGAGCGGTGAGCTCGAACCGGTCACGATCGGCGAGGACGCGCTGCGCGGCCTCGACCGCGCTCCCCACGACGAACTCCGTGAGCCCGGAACCGGTGGTGGCGATGGCCCGCTCGATCAGCTCGCGCTCGCTCTGGGTGATGCGCAGGTCGAGCCGCCGGTTCCGCCGACGGGTGCCGGCCTCGGACGATCCATCGACAACGGACACGGCGCACCTCCAAGCTCTGCGTGTACGGCATCTGTACGGCCAAGCTACCCCGGCCGCTACCCCGCCACAACGGCTCGGTGGCCCGCAGTTCGTGGCCCTCGGCTGGCCGCGTACCGGTCCTGGCCGCGCCGGCGGCGTCAGCTGGTGGCGGCGATGAAGTCGTTGATGGTCTGGGCGAGCTGGGGGCCGCAGTCCTCCTGGAGGAAGTGACCGCCGCCCTCGGTGACGGTGTGGGGCTGGCCGGCGGTGCCGGGGATGCGCTCCAGGAAGGGGGCGTCGCCGCCCTTGGTGATGGCGTCCTTGTCGCTGAAGGCGCACAGCACCGGACGGTCGAACTGCGCCAGCACCTCCCAGGCGGCGATGTTGTCGGCGCTGGCCGGGTCGTCGAGCGACGTGGGCACCAGCGTGGGGAAGATGCGGGCCCCGGCCTTGTACGTGTCGTCGGGGAACGGCGCGTCGTAGCCGGCGATCACCGCCGCCGACAGGTCGGTGGCCGAGCCGCCGTTGACGATGGCGCCCACCGGGAAGTGATCGGCCTCCTGGGAGAACTTCTGCCAGGCCAGGAAGGCCTCGCTCATGGCCCCGTGGCCGGTGGGCAGGCCGGTGTTGGCCACCACCAGGCGGGCGTACCGGTCGGGCTCGGCGGCCACCAGGCGCAAGCCGACCAGGCCGCCCCAGTCCTGGCCGAAGAAGGTGATGTTGCGCAGGTCGAGGTGGTCGAACACCAGCGCCGACATCCACGCCACGTGGCGGGCGTAGGTGTAGTCGGCCATCTCGGTGGGCTTGTCGCTCCGGCCGAAGCCGACCAGGTCGGGGGCCACCACCCGGTGGCCGGCGGCCACCAGCGGCGGGATCATGTGGCGGTACAGGAAGCTCCACGACGGCTCGCCGTGCATGAGCAGCACCGGGTCGGCGTCGGCCGGGCCCTCGTCGAGGTAGTGCACCCGCAACGTGGCGCCGCCCGGATCGGCCGGGTCCGCCGGGATCTCGGCGTAGTGGGGCTCGAACGGGAAGTCGGGCAGGTCGGTGAAGCGCTCGTCTGGGGTGCGGACGACGTCCATGGTCGGGCTCCTCGGTGGGGTGGGTCGGACGGGAAGGGGACGGTGGGGTCAGCTCGGCGGGACGTCGACCCGGAGG
>WBZL01003965.1_pt1 | contig 13159 bp, 11 predicted proteins | sample 5204291 | NCBI WGS metagenome assembly WBZL01 (sample SAMN12344345, study PRJNA552823) | activated sludge metagenome | biome: Activated sludge suspended growth; feature: Nitrification reactor; material: Wastewater; isolation source: activated sludge from nitrification reactor of wastewater...
CACTTCGCGAAACCCGACGATGAACTTGCGGTCGCGCAGCGGCAGGGGCGTCTGCACCGCAACTTCCAGGGGTATTCGACGCATTCGGACTGCGATCTGCTGGCCTTCGGCATCTCGTCGATCAGCAAGGTCGGACCCACGTACAGTCAGAACGTGAAGACCCTTGACGAATACTACGACCGGCTGGACAGCGGCACCCTGCCGGTCTACCGCGGCATCGAGCTGAACGCGGATGACCTGCTGCGGCGTTCGATCATTCAGTCGCTGATGTGCCATTTCGAACTGTCGATCGAGTCGATCGAAATCGCCCACCTGATCGACTTCAAGAGCTATTTCGCCACCGAGCTCGACGATCTCCACGAAATGGTCGATGCCGGCCTGGTTCGCGTCGATGACAAATGGATCAGCGTGCTGCCGCGCGGCCGCATGCTGGTCAGAGCGATCTCGATGGTCTTCGACCGCTATCTGCGTGCCGACCGGCAGCGTACCCGCTACTCGAAGGTGATCTGAACCTGATTCATGCCTGCCGGCTCTGCCACGTCAATCCGTTTCGATGAACACCTGAATCTGTCTTTCGACATAACCAGCATTACCGACCGCCCCCCCCGCCGAAGCGGTGGATGTCACCCAGAAAATCGTCCGGTTGCTTGCGCCTTCCGTGTAAGTATTCGAGGTACAAGTCACCCATACCGTAAATCCGTCGGTAAACGCCGGTTGACCTGGCGGACACGCGTTGCTGGCGATGATCACTCCTGCCGCCCATTGCACACCGCCTTTTGCCGCCCAGTACGCTCGCGAACCCTGCACATCCTGCGCGGAAGTGAGCTGCTGGGTATTCGAGAAGGTGAGCATGAAAGCACCCAGAGCCGCCAGCACGACGAGCAGGAAGATCGCCGAGACAAGGGCGAAACCGCCCTGAGCGATCACCGTTGAACGGGTTCGTCGGCGGTTCATGGCGTATTGTCCACGTGCGCCTGGTGATAAAGAGAAATAGTCTCGCCGGAAGCCACATCGGTAATCCCCAGGGACATCGAGACCATGCCGAAGCGGCTTAGTCCGGTACTGACTCCCGGCGGATCATAAGTGAGACTGCAACTGCCAAGATTGCTTGCCAACACCGAAGAGGTTGCCCCAGCGACCATCGCCGCGCAGGTCGCCGGTGGTGTCCAGGCCGCACCCAGAACACGCACATGCCGGGTCAGCAATCCTCCGTCACATCGGAAAGAAACCACGTGCGAGCCGGCCGGGATCACCTGGAATCGGCTTCCCGGCGATTGGCTGGGCAATTGCTTGCGGCCGAAGGGCGCTGCCGCCCCGGTTCCGACAAAGCTGATCGCGGTGGTGTTTGGCGTGCCGCCTGGCTCGGCCACCGTCGCTACCTGAATGGCGTTGATGCCGGTATATGCATTGCCGCTGGAGCTGCCGTCGTTGAACACCACCACGACATCGCCCGCGGCAATCCGGCTGTCGGCGGGCAAGGTGCTGTTCAGCCAGAGCATATCGAAGCGATCGTCAATCGCCGTAAAGTCCAGCGGATCGCCATTCCCGGTCGTCACATCGACTTCGGCGCGATAGCGTGCGCCGATCTTGGTCGGAATGAATTCGATGCACAACCCGGACCCGTCCGCTGAAGTTCGCACGCTATTCGGCAAGGCCAGCCGGATGTCCCGGGCCATGCGCCGCACCGCCGTATCGGCGATGTCGGTCAGACCCGCCCGGCGTTCGGCATCCAGGTAGCCATCGACTGGCGTGCGGATGAACACTGCCACCATACTGGCAATGATGCCCGTGATGACGATCACCACAATCGCCTCGATCAGCGTGAAGCCGCAATTCCTGGTGCGCAGGCCATTCATGATCAGAAACCCGCGGCGCGATAGCCGAACAGCGTGATTTCCTGCCCACCGCCCGTCACGGTCACAGTGACCCTTTGCATGGCAACCCCGCTAACGTTCACCGCGGTCACGGCCACCGTTGCCGAAAGATTCGCGAGAGCAGGGATCAACGTTGCACCGAGCGTATCGACACCGCGGATGACGGCGCTTGCAGGCGCTCCGTCAAAGCAGGTGTAATCCGTCACGCCGACATACAGGGCGCGGTTGGAACAGGTATTGAAATCGGTTTCCGGCAGGGTTGCCGTCGCATCCCGAGGCAGCACCTCTTCGAGAATTGCCTCGGCCATTGCTACTGCCTGCTTGCGCAGCATCGGGTCGGCACTCGCTCGGGTGCCTGAATTCATCACCACGAGAATGCCGAAGATCCCCACGTTGATGATGAGGATGAACAGGATCAGCTCGATCAGTGTCAAGCCACGTTGACTGGAGGGGGTAAATGAAAGTGTTGGGAGAGTCCGACAGGCTCCCCTCCCCCCTCGCGGGGGAGGGGTTCGGGGAGAGGGGGCGTCCATGCCCTCGCAGAGGCCAGCAGAGCAGATTGACGGCTCTGACCACTTGTTTTCGCAAGGATTCGACGAAGTCGTGTGCAACCATGACCCCCTCTCCCCCAACCCCTCCCCCGCGAGGGGGGAGGGGCGATCACACCATGCCAACGCCTTTCCATCGAACCAAGTACTTCGACCAACACTTTCATTCGCACCCTGACCGGAGCGCTGACAGGCGGTTTCAGTGAACATGACCGGTCGTATGATCGATGGTCATTGTACCGGCCGTACCGGCCACGTTGATGGTTACATTGCTCGCCTGATCAGTATCGCCGAGGCTGCGAAACTGCAAGGCCGCAACCGACGAAGACAGCCCTGTGCCACCCCGCGGCGGATTGGGTAAAGCCAGCGGGGTATCGCAAACATTCGAGTTGGCCGCCGCGGCGATCGTCAAGCCTACGCCGGTCGCCCCCAGGGTCACACAAACCGTGCGCCGCTGCGCCACGGCCGTCTTCTGAGCATAACGCAGCAGGGACTTGGTTTCGTCGTAAAACCCTCGCGATTCAAAGACGTTCCGGTCAAGAAATCGCGGCCATGCGACAATGGCCAGGATGCCGACGAGGATCAGCACGGTAATCAGCTCAATCAGCGTAAAACCGCGCATTCTCATTTTCTCATGGCCATCAAACGGGATCAAAAGCCTTCCCGCAGATAGATCTGACGGTTGGTGTTGCTGCTGTAAATACCGAAGGTCGCTCGTGCCACGGCATCGCGATCGAAGGCCGCGCCGCACCATTTGCCGCGCAGGTAGGTCGCGGATCTTGCCGTTCCCGCCGGATACGTTGGCGCCCAGGCCGGACACATGGCCAGCGCAGGATCGAGACGCAATACCACATCGACGCTGCCCGCCGCATTCGGAGCCTTCAGTCTAACCGTGCCGACGCCGCTACTGAACGCGCCCATCGTGATCGATCCCGTCGGCAGACTGCTGCCGTTGACCGAGCCCTGATAGTTTCCGATGCCGACGTTGGCCGTGCTCAGTGTCGTACAGCCATCAAGCGTATTCCTGATGAAGGCCAAACCGTTCCAGTACTGCGTTTCATAGGGTAAGGAAAGATCATTGCGCTCCGAACCGTAGGCATTGCCCAACCACAGGCGGCCATAGCGCAACGGTGTACTCGCCGTTTGAACCGCGCTGGCGTTGATCATGGTGACTCCGTCGCTATCCGTCGGCCGGGCAAACAGCGTGACGCTGGTTTCACCGGCCAATGCACTGGGGCGGCTGATCTGGTGTTTGGCACTGACCGTGGCAACGCCCTGGTTCCAGGTGCCGCTCGGCGCCGTGGCACTGCCTGAGAGCGTTGAGCCGGCGGGTAAGGCGGAACTCGTGGTGAAGGCAAAATGACTCCAGGTGGTGAGTCCCAATTTGGCGAACGAACCCGTGTAATTCCGCGTGGTGACATTGGCGGTGTTCTGCGCGGTCAGGGTGAAGGGAGTCGTGAAGCCATCCTGCCCGAAATAGGTGAAGGTGCCGCAGCCAGCGCTTGGCGGGCTGGCGGTAATCGCAAAATGGTCAGGATAAAAGCGCCCGACCTTGCCACTGGTGATGCCGACCGTCTCGCCGGCACCGAGATAATTGCCATCGCCGACGCTGGGCGTCAGGGTGATGATTCCTGCTTCGCTCCAGTTCAGCGTGGTGTTGCTAGCCGAGCCATTGTTAAAGCTGCCAAAGGCGGCCGGATTGCCGAGCGCCGGGTTGTTGGTCAGCTCGACCAGGCCACTGGCCAGTGCGCGGCTGAGCATGACCGATTCGGGCGGGGCTTCCTTGCCGAAATTCCGGGTGAGGCACGCAGATGGAATGTCGATCAGGCGCGTATAGGTGGACAGATTCGCTGCACATGCGGCATTGACCGCGCTCACCGTGGCCGAGAAATTTTCTCCTGCTCTGACAAACGCGCCTCCTGAAGCATCGGCAGCACCCGGGTTAGCCGTGTTTGGAGCAGCGGTCTGCCTGATATCGGTTAGCACGAATGCATATGGCCTGACCACAAACCCCGATCCGCCCGTACCTTTCACCGTCCCTGACAGGGTTGCACCGCCCGCCGTCGCGGTGGCCGAGATGCCGATCTTCCCGACATCGACGAAATTGAAGGAACCCAGGCTGGCGTTGCCGTTGGCATCGAAGGACAAATTGATCGATGTGCCTCCGGTACCGATGGCCGAGCCTCCAATCGACAACAGGTTGCCACTGCTGCATGCGGACGGATTGATGCACTGGTAGTTGAAGGTCACCGGATGTGGCGAGGTAAACGCCGCTTCGCAGCTCTTGGTCGAGGTATTCGTCTTGACCGCCCGTAACCAGTACGAAGCGGAGTTCACCCCCGCAACCTGATCGGGTACGGTTGCTTCCAGCGCATCACTGGCCGTCGAGAAAATGAACCCGGCCGTATGGAAGGTCGTCGCACAACTGCTGGCGAGCACGCAGTTGATGCCATCGGGACAACATTTTCGCGGATTGGTGGCCGGTGTCTGCTCACCGGAGAGGGTGACCGTCACTCCAGTTCCGTTCACCGCGGCCGGATAGCTCAAGGTGGCACTGCCAATGCCGGTCGAATCAAAAACTACCGGACTGAAAAGCGTGCCGGCCGAAGTCGTCAGAGTCGCCGTTTTGCCATTCACGGCCCCCTGGCGATTGCCGCAGGGGCTGCTGGCATCGGCACAGGCCGTTACGATCACCGATGTCGGCAAACAGGCAATGCTGGAGGTCGGCAGCGACAATTCATAGTGATCCACGGTCGCCGCACAGGCATGGACCAAACCGGCAAGCGCTTCGATTTCCAACGGTGTGAGTGCGCGGTTGTAGATGCGAATCTCGTCAATGTCACCGTTGGCCGTATTGGACGTGTAGCCGGCTGGGATGCCATTGATTTTCGTCATGTGCTGCGCGCCGAAATACAGGGGTGCCATATCGCCGAGAACACCGTTGCTTGCCGTCACCGAACTGGCCACTGGACTGGTGTTCCCATCGAGATAAATGTACAGCCTGTTGGCCGGGAGATCCCAGCTTACCGCGATGTGATGCCAGACATTGGCTGCAAAATTGTAGGCCACCGAACTCGCCCTGGAATCGGTATCGGAGGTATCTTCAAGGGCAAAGCGCAAGCTGCCGGAACCCTCCTTGATCAGAAAGAAGTGCTTGTCCAGCACAGGATTTCCCAGATCGTTCGAGGCATCGAAGAGCATGCGCGAATTTGTGTCGTCCCATTTCGCATTGCTGCGATACCAGAAGGCAATGGTACCGGCGTTACCGATATTGTTCACGTCGATGGCCGTATTGATGCCAATCGCGCTGGTTCCCGACGGGATGCTGGCCACGCCACAGGTACCGGGGCTACCGGAAATGGCCGCGCCGCTGCCGGGCGGGTTGCCGGTGGTCGTCGCACTCCCGAGTTGCGAGGCATGGCGGCCATTACCGCTGGTATCGGTAAAAATGTTTGCCCCGGCCGTTTCGTCCAGTGGGTAATAGGCGTATGGATTCGGCAGCAAGACGTAGGTATCGGTCGCCGTATTGTTGGCAAGATTGCCGTCGCCACCCGTACCCGATACGGTTGCCGTATTGACCAGAACCCCGTTGGCACTGGCCGCCACGCTGACATTGATCACCAGGGGCGTTGCCGAAGCACCGGCAGCCAGCGCACCTGCATTCGTGCAGGTCAGCACTTGCGCAGCCACCGAACAGGACCATCCGGCACCCGATAGCGAAGCGTAGGTCACCCCCGTCGGCAAGGTATCGACGATGCTCAGCGGCCCGGGCTCCGACAGGGAGCCGATGTTGGTCACGGTCAGGGTGTAGCTGGCTGTTCCGCTCGGCACCAGCGGGCTGCTGCGGTTCATGGCCAGGTTGAGGTCGCGCAGGGAAGGTTTCAGGGCCATCAGGTGGCCGACCCCGGTATCGGCATTGCCCGCAGCAACGGCCTGCGTGGCCCCCGTGGCGCCGATGGCCGCCCACGGCGCCGTCGCCATCTGGAGTGTCGTACCGATATCACTCTCTACCGCCGGCGCCCGGACATCGAGGCGCTCGGTCATACCGGCAATGCCCGTGGGATTGGCAAAGCTGCTCCCCGAAAGGTAGCTGATCGACGAAACCAGCATGGTGTTGGCGACGGTCGTCGTAATCGAGGTCGTGCCATGCGTCAGGCCGCTGGCAGTCAGGCGCTGACTCCAGACGTCGATCGGGCTGGCGGAAGTATCCACCCCCGAGAAGGCAAGGATGCCGCCGACCGCGCTGCCGCCCTGATTGAGGTAGTTATTGACGAAAGTCCAGGTGTAACTGTTGGGCTCCGAAGTGCCGGCAATCCGGTAGTAGGTCAGCAGGGTCATGCCCTGTGGCAAGGTTAACAGACCACCACCAGGCTGATTCGTCGAGGTCATCAGGTTCCAGCCGGGCGGCGGCGTCCACACGACCCCCTGCGGTACGCCGGGAGGATTTTGCTGCTGCGGACGCGCCGCGATCGAAGCGATCAGCGCCATTCCGGGCGTGACGCCGGCCGGTTTGGGAATGACCAGCGCCGCTGCCGTGCCATCGGTCGGGATGGCCGGATTCAGGCCGCTGCTGGCGTCGACATAGACAATCGCGGCTTCGGTGGAGCAGGCACAGAACCACATCAGCAGCGTGAGCAACGCGCGGGTTGCCGAACACGGATCGCTCCGCTGCCGCAGTGAGGTCGTATCCTGTCTGGAATCGTGCCTAGTTACCCGCACCCGTGACCACATACGTTGCAGTCCAGCCTGAAGCACAAGGAGATCCTTTGCCCATATTCAACGTGCAGGTCACCGGAGTCCCGTTGGTGGTGCTCGCGGCGGTATCCGCGGTGAGGTAGTACGCTGAAGTGCTGCAAGCGGTGCCCAGGGTCATCGAAGGATGCATCAGCGTGCCGACATCCGAGCATTTGGTCATCTTGACGCACTTGCCGGCGGTCGCGACATTGCCAATGACCGAACAACCCGCGTAGTTGATCGAATCTGCAGAGGCCAGCCCACCACTGACGCCCTTGATCGCGGCCGTTTGCGCATCGTCGGTCAGATCGACGAACTTCGGCAAGGCCGTGGCCGCCAGGATGCCGAGAATGACGATCACCACCACCAGTTCAATCAATGTAAAGCCCCGCTGCATTTGTTTCATGGTTTTTCTCCTTGGTAATATATCAACAGCCTGAGGTATCCAGGGTAATGACCGGTGCCAGAACCGCCGTCGCCGCCGTATAACTGATGCGGCAGTTCGCCGGAGTCGTTGCCCCGTTGATCGTGATCGTCAAAGGTGGCCCGACGGCAACCGTGACGCCATCATTGGTCGTATCAATCTGGGTGGCGGCGATGATGCCCGCCACGGTTGCGGCCGGATAACGATTGGCCATCGTAATCGCGCTCCCATCCATATTCGCGGTTCCTCCTGTTGCCGTGCAGGTGGCGCCAACCGCCGTTCCTCCGGCCAGATCCAGCTCGCAACGGGATCTGGCCAATGCCGCCGCTGACCGGACACTGCCGAACAAGGCTTGTGCCTTGGCAATGCGCGCATCCTGCTGGGCGTTGATGAAGCGCGGCAGCGCAACCGCCGCCAGAATGCCGATGATGGTGATCACGATGATGAGTTCGATCAGGGTAAAACCTTGTGCTGTACGCCGCATTGACTACGCTCCCAGAACAACCACAGAAACGGAAAGGTACGCCTCATGGCCTGATGACGGCAAAAATCGCCGATTTCTTTACCGATATTTCAACTTCTACCCAAAACCCATCGGCAGTCTGCAGTGGCGGCCAATTTCAGGCCCACAAAAGCGCCACTCGCCATTCGTTCCGGCACGCGCGTCACACTCCAGCCCAAGACATTGCAGCGATCCCCGCTGTCCGCCGAAGGAATACGCAGATGGCTGGTATGGCGTGGCCGATAAACCAGCTCGCGACGGTCACGGTCAAAACACCACGCCCCTGCGGGCAATTCCCGGCTTTCTGCGGCCGAACACTCACCGCGATACCCTGCCGGATCTGAACCCAGCCAGTGTACAGGGTTATTACCCACCCATGCAGCGATTTCACTTTCCCGCTGCTGCATGAGCGCTTCACCCATGGCCTGCTGCATCCCGGTTCGCATGTTGCGGATGGTCAACTCGACCGCCAGCCTTTCCGCTCGTTCACTGGCATCGTGCAAGGCCGACAACAGGCCGAAGGCCAGCAAGCCGACCACCACCCACAGCACGGCCCACTCGAACCAGTGCGAAGTGGCATCGTGGCCGGAACGCCGGATCTCCCGCGGCATCACCGCTTGATGGCCACCTTGCCCAAATCCCACATCGGCAGGAAGATGCCCAGCGCCAGGATCAGCACCATGATGCCGAGCATGACGATCAGAATCGGTTCGATCTGCTGGCTGAGCGTCTTGAGTTCGTATTCGACTTCCTGCCGGTACATGTCGCCAATCTCTTCCATCATGTCATCGACCGCTCCCGACTCTTCTCCGACAGCCACCATCTGCAGGACGACGGGGGTAAAGATGCCGGAACTGATGGCGGCGCGCAACAGGCTTTCGCCCCGTTCGATGCTTTCGCGCATTCCTTCGATGCAATGCGCGATGTAACGGTTATCGACCGTTTGCGCCGAATTGGATAAGGCCTGCATGACCGGAACGCCGCTGCGCATTCCGAGAGAAAAACTGCGGGCGAAGCGGGAAAGCGCAGCCTTGTGCAGGATTTTGCCGGCAATCGGAAATTTCAGGGATATCCGGTCCCAGCGGTAACGCCCCGGGGTCGTTCGCAGCCAGATGCCAAAGGCCATCCCGCAGCCGATGGCACCAAGCAACAGGGATGGCCAGTAAGCCACCATGAAATCGGAAAAGCCGAGCAATAGCCGGGTCATCATCGGCAATTCGGCCCCAAAACCGGCAAAGACCTTGGCAAAGGCAGGAATCACGAAGAGATTGACGATGACCAGGGCCATCACCATCGCCAACACCACAAAGCTAGGGTAGCGCAACGCCGATTTAACCTGTTCGCGCATGTAGCGCTCGAACTCAAGGTGCTCGAACAGGCGGAAGAAAACTTCGTCGAGCAGACCGGTCGCTTCACCGACACGAACCATCGACAGGTAGAACGGGGAGAAAACGCGCGGATGCCGGGCCAGGGTCTGTGACAATTCCCGACCGCCTTCCAGACTCTCGCGAACCTCGCCAATGACGCGCTTCATCTCGGGATTGATCGCCGCTTCCTGCAGACCGCTCAGGGAACGCATGATCGGTACGCCCGATTTGAGCAGTCGATGCATCTGCCGGCTGAAGAGCAAGAGGTCGATTGGCGAGATTTTTTGCCTGAACAGCGTGACTTTCCGGCGGGATGCCGGTTCGCCCGCCCTGCTCTCCCTGATCTCGACCGGCGTCAGTCCCTGCCCGCGCAGAAAATCGACGATGGCACCACTATTCGCCCCTTCAAGCGATCCCTCGACGAGATCTCCGCCAGCGTTCCGTCCTTTGTAAGCGAAGTTCGGCATCCTCAATCTTCGAACTGATTGCTGATGCGCATCGCTTCCTCGATGGTCGTGCGGCCTTGCACCACCAGTCGCAGGGCATCGCGGCGCAGCGTTTCGCCGGCCATCTGCCGGCGTGCCGCCTGAACGAAGCTGCCCGTGTCGTCGACGTTGATCGCCTCGACAATTTCGTTGGTCATTTCGAGCATCTCGTAAACCCCGGTACGACCCTGGTAGCCTGTTCCGGCGCAATGCAGGCAGCCCTTCCCCTGCAGGAAGCGGTGCTGGTCGACCGTGTCGCCCAACTCGTAGCGCAGCCATTCGTGTTCTTGCGGCGACGGGCGGTGTGGTTCGGCGCAGTTGCCGCAGATCACCCGCACCAGCCGCTGTGCCAGCACCAGTTGCAACGATAGTGCAACCATGTAACGGGGAACGCCCATGTCGAGCAGTCGAATGGGGGTCGAGATGACATCGTTGGTATGCAGGGTCGAGAGTACCATGTGGCCCGTAATCGCGGCGCGCATGCCGATTTCAGCGGTGGTCTGATCGCGCATCTCGCCGACCAGAACGATGTCCGGATCTTGTCGCAGTGCGGAACGCAACACCCGCTCGAAGGACAGATCGATCTTCTCGTGCACCTGCACCTGATTGATGCCGGGAAGCCGGTATTCCACCGGGTCTTCAACGGTGATGATCTTCTTCTCGGTGGTATTGAGTTCGGACAGGGCAGCATAGAGCGTCGTCGTCTTGCCGCTGCCGGTCGGACCGGTGACCAGCACCATGCCACTGGGACGACGTATCGCATGGCGCAGACGTTCGAGCGTAGGTGGCGGCATGTTCAGCCGATCCAGCCCGAGCAGTCCGGTGTTCTGGTTCAGCAGGCGCATCACGACCGACTCGCCGTACTGCGTCGGCATGGTCGAAATCCGCACGTCGATCTGGTTGTTGCGCACCTTGATGGCAAAACGACCGTCCTGCGGCAAGCGCTTTTCCGAGATGTCGAGTCCGGACATCAACTTGAGACGCAGAGAGAGGGCCGGGGCAATTTTGGCATCGGCTTCCATCTGTACCTGCAAGATGCCGTCGATACGGAAGCGAACACGCAGCGAGCGATCCTGTGGTTCGATATGGATATCCGAAGCACGCGAACGAATGGCTTCTTCGAATACGGTCTGCAGCAATTTGACGACGGGAGCTTCCTCGGCACCCGTAGCCGTTCCGATCAGGCCGCCAAATTCGATCGGCACATCTTCCAGTTCGGCGGTCAGTTCCCTGGCCAGGCCGCTGATTTCTTCGGTACGCCGATAGACGCGATCGACCAGCGCCAGCAAATGGCCCTCGGCCACTACCACCAAGTCGATTTCGCGACGCAGAAGACGCAGGACTTCGTCATAAGCCTGCAGGTCGGTGGGATCGACGAAACCAACCCGCAGTCGGCCGCGAATCTCGTCGAGCACGACCGCGCGAAAACGCCTCGCCTGCGCCTCGGGCAGGAGATTGACCAGTTCAGCGCGTGGATTGAAGTGCCTGAGATCGACGTAGGGAACTTGCAATTGTTTTGCGAGCGCCTGCGAAATCGCCTCTTCGGTGACAAATGAACTGTCGACGACGATGCGGCCCAGCTTGCGTCCGCTGCGTTTTTGCTCATCGAGCGCAAACTTGAGTTGTTCGTCAGTGAGTAGGCCTTGCTGAACGAGCAGATCGCCGAGGCGAATCTTTTCCGGTCGAGCCATGGCAAAGCTCCAGGGATCCTGAAGGTCCCGGTTAATGTGAAAGTCGCGTCAGCGACTCACGAACCTCCCCTCTCTCCTCGCGGGAGAGGGGTTGGGGGAGAGGAAATACGGTCATGACTTTCATGATCGGGGGCGTCTGGAAAAGTCATGACCGTTAGGACAAATCTGGAAAGGCCATTCACCCTTCGGTCTGACCCGACCCCAGGGCGAATGGCAGGATGATCGCGGCCCTCGACAAGCTCAGGCCGCCAACCCTGCCTGTCAATGCCAGACCGGATCGTTCGACTAGAACTCGAAATCCTCCTCGTAGTATTCGAATTCCCCGCGCGTCGTGGCGGCGCGATCCCGACCCTGTTCGCCCTTGCGCAGTTCGACGCGACGAATCTTGCCTGAGATGGTCTTCGGCAGTTCGCCGAATTCGAGTCGTCGCACACGCTTGTACGGCGACAGACGGCTGCGCAGGAATACGAAGATGTCGCGCGCCAGTTCACGCCCTGGTTCATAGCCGGCGCGCAAGGTCAGGAACGCTTTTGGTACGGCCAGGCGCAGGGGGTCGGGACTCGGCACGACGGCAGCCTCTGCGACCGCCTCGTGTTCGATCAGGACGCTCTCGAGTTCGAACGGGCTGATGCGATAGTCGGAAGCCTTGAACACGTCGTCGGCGCGGCCAACATAAGTGATGTAGCCATCGGCATCGACGGAGGCGGTGTCACCGGTGTGATAGAAGCCATCACGCATCACCTCGGCGGTCTTCTCGGGGTCGTCGTCGTAGGAGATCATCAGCCCGAGCGGACGCGGCGACAGCATCAGACAGATTTCGCCTTCGTCGGAGACCTGACCGTCAACATCAACCAGGCGCACCTGATAGCCGGGCATCGGGCGACCCATGGAACCGAGCTTGACCGTCTGTCCGGGCGAATTGCCGACTTGGGCGGTGGTTTCGGTCTGGCCAAAACCGTCGCGCAGGGTGATTCCCCAGGCGGCCTTGACCTGATCGATGACTTCCGGATTCAGCGGCTCGCCGGCACCGATCAGTTCGCGTACCTTGACCGGATACTTGCCAAGGTCTTCCTGGATCAGCATCCGCCATACCGTCGGCGGCGCACAGAGGGTGGTCACCGAGCATCGGACCAGCGTTTCAAGGATCGACGCCGCAGCAAAGCGCGAGTAGTTGTAGATGAATACCGTCGCGCCGGCGTTCCACGGTGCGAAAAAGCAGCTCCAGGCGTGCTTCGCCCAGCCGGCCGAACTGATGTTCCAATGCACGTCACCAGGCTGTAGTCCGAGCCAGTACATGGTCGACAGATGTCCGACCGGATAGCTCTGCTGGCTGTGTAACACCAGCTTGGGTTTGGAAGTCGTGCCGGAAGTAAAATAGAGCAATTGCGGATCGGTCGCCAGGGTCGAACCGTCGGGGCTTACCACCCATCACTTTTAATGTAATCTCTGACTACTATGGGCCAACACATTGAGAGACGATGGGCAAGACGAACAAATTAGCGGACGAGGTACGGCTTGGTCTGGAAGAGGCCCT
>WBZL01003967.1_pt1 | contig 13156 bp, 14 predicted proteins | sample 5204291 | NCBI WGS metagenome assembly WBZL01 (sample SAMN12344345, study PRJNA552823) | activated sludge metagenome | biome: Activated sludge suspended growth; feature: Nitrification reactor; material: Wastewater; isolation source: activated sludge from nitrification reactor of wastewater...
TCTTTCGTCCAACTCCGCCTTCATGCGGTTGAATTTCCTCCGGAGGGTCTCAACCACATCCATCTGAACCATCCTAAAAGCATACACCCCTTTGGGGAAAACGGCCAGTTATTTATTTACGCGTACTAAGTAAAAAATAAACTCCCAAGGGCGTATTTGGTTAATATCCCCTGTACGACATTTTTTTCGGAGCGTGCCATGCCCTTCGTCGTGACCAACCCGCAACAGCTCGGTCCCACCCTGAAAGGCTTGCGCAAGCAGAAAGACCTGACGCAGGTTCAGATGGCGAAGCTGAGCGGTCTGGGCCAGAAGACCATCTCCCTGCTGGAAACCGAGCCCTGGCGCTGCAGTGTCGATAGCCTGTTGCGCTACCTGTCGGCGGTCGATGCCGCCATGAGCCTCGATTGGATTGCCGCATTGCGCGGCAGCGGAGACGAGGCGTGGTGATGCGGCGCAACCGAAAATCCGGCGCGCTCGGGCTGTGGATGAACGGCCAGCGGGTCGGTTCCTGGGTGGTCTCCGCGCAGGGCGAGCATCAACTGCATTACGACGAAACCTGGCTCGCCTCGCCGCTCGGGCGGCCCATCTCACTGTCGATGCCGCTGCGGCCGGCCAGCGCGCCTTACCAGGGCGAACGGGTCCGCAATTTCTTCGAGAATCTGCTGCCGGACAACGACCACATTCGACAGCGCCTGGCCAGGCGTTTTTCAACAGGAACCGATGCTTTCCGCCTGCTCGCCGAAATCGGCCGGGATTGCGTCGGCGCCCTGCAGATCCTGCCCGATGGCGAAACACCGCCAGCCACCGAGGCCATTCAGTCCGAGCCGCTTTCCGACGCACAGGTGGCAGAACATCTGGCCGGCACGCTGACTCCCCCTGCCTTTACGCAGGACGACGACAGCCTCCGGATTTCGATTGCCGGCGCGCAGGAAAAGACGGCCCTCCTTTGGCACTCGGGGAATTGGTGCCGCCCGCTCGGTGCCAGGCCGACGACCCATATTTTCAAACTGCCGATGGGGCAGATGCCGGGTGGCATCGATTTGTCGACTTCCGTCGAGAACGAGTGGCTTTGCCTTCGTCTGCTGCAGGCTTTCGATATTCCCGTCGCCAGCGCCGAAATCGTGCGGTTCGGCGAAATGAAGGCGCTCTGCGTCGAACGCTTCGACCGCCGCTGGCTGGCCGACGGTCGGCTACTGCGTTTGCCGCAGGAGGATTTTGCGCAGGTCTTCGGTGTGCCGCCGGACAGCAAATACGAAAGCCAGGGCGGCCCCGGCATGCGGCCTATCCTCGACCGACTCAACGGTTCGCGCCAGGCGACCATCAACCGCCGGGATTTCTTCCGCACGCAGGTCTTGTTCTGGATGCTGGCCGCCATCGATGGCCACGCCAAGAATTTCAGTGTCTTCATCGAGCCCAGGGGCTTTTACCGGCTGACGCCACGCTACGACGTGCTTTCCGCACATCCGGTGATGGGCCATGGGGCGGGGCATCTCGCCGCGCAAAAGGTCAGGATGGCCATGGCGGTCGATGGCAGGAACCGGCATTACAGGTGGGCTGAAATTCGTCGTGAGCACTTTGAACAAACGGCACGGGGCTGTCGCCTGCCGGATGCGTCGGCGCTGATTGACGAACTGATTGCCAGAACCCCGCACGCCATCGCCGGGGTGGCCGACGATCTACCCGCAAATTTCCCTGTAGACCTGGCCAGCACGATATGCGACGGCCTGAAGCAGGCCGCCGACACCTTGGGTCATCGATGAACGCCAACGCCTATTCCGAAGACCAGATGATCCAGGCCGGCACGGCCGATTTTTTTCGCGGAACATCTGGGTTGGCGTTCGGACTACGCCATCGGCCGCGAGGATTTCGGCCCCGACAGCCTGCTCGGTCACAGTCATCGCGGCGAGGTGGTACTGCTGCGGCGACTGCGGCGGGCGCTGGCGACCTTTGCCGCCGGGGCCGATGAAACGCTGGAGAATGCCGCGGTCGATCCGCTGGAGGACGACCAGGTGGCGGTGGCCGATTACGCCGGCAGCGTCAAGGCGGCGCGCGGCCATGTCGAGGGACTCGGCTTCGAGTTGGAATTGCTGATGACCCGCCAGCGCCTGGAGAAGCTGGAGCCCATAGCCTTTGCCGTCGGCTGCGTCAAGCGCAGTGACGAAACGCGGGCAACCTTCAATGTGCTGGTGGAAACCATGCAGGCCAGGTTCCGCGCCCTCTTCCCGCACCCGGATCTGACCACCTATTACGCGCAGCACGACGCGCCGTGCGCCATCTACAACAAGCTCAACGAGAAGCGGCCGGTGGAGACATTGGCCGACTACTGGCGAGAGCGTGCTGCTTCACGCGCGCAGGTCGAGACGGCCATTCTCGATCACCTGTACGAGGAATTGCCCGAAAAGGCATTCGACGAGAACGAGGTACGACTATTGAGCGCGCGCGTGCTGGGTTTGTTGATGCGTCCCGGTCATGAGCGGCACCCGCATTGAGATCGACCGGATGACGAGATACCAAGCACATCTAGCGCGACGCCGGTGTCCGAGCATGGCCTTCGCGGATTGGCTCGACCATCACAGACCCCTCATTGGTTGGCTGCAGCAGCTATGGAGCGCCGAATGGTCGACTGGCAGATTTGCTAGGGTGGCCTGAAAAGGCGTCTCTGGTGGTTGCGTCAGTGCTCACCTACGATTCGCCGTAGTCAGGCGAAACTCCTTGCGTGTGCCGTTCGTTTCACGCATTTCGAAAATCCCAGCCACACCCAACGCCTCATGCAGTGTCGCGCAGCCACTCTCCTCGAGTTTTCGTCCCATGGCATGCAGGTGATACCCAATGGCTGCGGGCGACGACCAGCCGTCAGGTCTCTGACTCTGTGTTACGGCATCTTTGAGCGCTTCAACGTATTCGGTGGGCACGGTGCGGTTGACCTGATCTGGTTTGATCGGCTGCGCCAGGGTTTTCCTGGGCCGGCAGAAATGAGCATGGCCGTTGCCTTGCTTGCGCTGAACGACTTCGAAGATGGCCACGGCTTGGAGCAGCCTGGAGAAGGTGCCGGCACCGTAGTGGCGAGGATCGAAATCACTTTGATTGGCCCGCAGGTATTGGGCAACTCGCGAAATAAGCGCCCAGCCATCTTCGTCGGCGACATTGGTGTAGGAGCGCAACAACTGACTCTTGAGGCGTTCGAGGGCGAGCGGGGAGGCCACGAACGCGGCAGCAGGTATGCCGGGCATCTCAATGTGGATGGCGGGCTTGGCTACCTGGCCAGCCACCGCCGTTGGGACGGCTTCGACTGCGTTCGGCGCTGCTTCGACATCAAGTGGGAGCGTTGTGCGGCCGGACGAATCGAGCAAACGCTCGATGTACGTGAAGCGTTCACAGGCATTGACGAAAGCCTTGGCGGTGTCATTTCGACCGTAGCCGTAGATGCTTAAACCGTTTTCGCGAATGCGCGTGGCAAGCCGAGTGAAATCACCGTCGCTGCTGACCACGCAGAAGCCGTCGAAGCGGCCGGAATGGAGAAGATCCATCGCGTCGATGATTAGCGCGCTGTCGCTTGAATTCTTTCCAACCGAATTGCGGTACTGTTGAATCGGGTGAAATCCGTGATTGGCGATCGCATCTCGCCAGGAGGCGAGGTGTTGGGTGGTGAAGTCGCCATAAACGCGGCGCACGGCGATTCGGGTGTCGCGCGTCAGGTCTTCGATGATCGGTGCGAGCGCTTCCCGCGTGACGTTGTCGGCGTCGACCAGCAAGGCGAATACGGGAAGGTTGTTGTTCATCTTATCGGGGAATAGTCATCGGCAGCGCGAGAACCGCAGCCGGCCGGCAAGGCAATGACCGGATGGGGTTCCCTTGGTTGGTTGTGGCTGTGATTGTAGCGGCTTGTTGCGGCCCGTTCCCACAGGTGCGAACAAACTCAGGCTACGATTGTCGCTTCGGCGGTACCGGAGATCACAGATGAGGGGGCTGGAGGTTGCTGGTTGCCGTTGCGGCATGCTTGGCCGCGCAGCCGTGAACCGCGCACAGCAGCGTTCTCGTTCGGCGTCTTCCAATTTCTTCGCCTTACCAAAATCACCGAGCCGCAGGGTCAGAAGGTTCGCCAAATCGATCAGGTTGGCGTGATTCCCGGTGTCTCTGGGGGCAGTTTCACTGTGTTGCCCTACGGCCTCTACGGTGATCGGCCGTTCGGCGAGTATGAGCAGCGCCTTCTCAAGCGTGACCTACAGGGGAAGCTCACTGATCCGGCGACCGTTCGGCCCCCTGCCGGCGCAGGGCCTTGATCCACGCCTTCTGGCAGAGGGCCTGTTGTTGGCCTTCGAGATGTTCGCGGATCGTCTTGCGGGCTTCCGCGAAACTCAGCAGTCGTTCGCGCTGGATGGCTTCGCAGCGGATCAGGTGGTAGCCCAGTTCGCTCTCGATCACCTCCGAGAGACTTCCCTCGGCGAGGGTAAAGGCCACCGCATCGAGTTGCGGATAAAGCTGGCCGCGCGGCACGCGGCCGAGCAGGCCGCCATGGACCGCGGTCGGGCATTCGGAGTGCTTCAGCGCTTGCTCGGCGAAGCGCTGCGGTTCCTTGAGCAGCCGGGCATGGATGGCGTCGATCCGGGCGCGCGCGGCCAGCCGCTCGTTACCTGCCAGACCCTCGTTGATGGTCACCAGGAGGTGTCGCAGCAGACGCGTTTCGCCATGACGAAAGCGGTGGCGGTTGATGTGCCAGAAGATCTCGACATCGGTATCGCTGACTGGCGCCAATCTTGCCGCGACCTTCTCCAGAACGGCCTCGACCACCAGGTCGCGCGCCACGGCCTGGCGCAATGACGGCACATCGAGGCCGACGCGTGCGAGCTCGGCGTGATACTCGTCATCGTCGGCGTAGCGACGGCGGATTTCCCTCAGACTGGCGTCGATCGAGGCTGCCGGGAGCACTACGCTCGCCGCTTCCGGGGTTTCCAGGATCAGTGCCTCGATCTCCTGCTGCCGGGCGGCGACACGGGTCAGCCGGCGCAGTTCTTCCGGGGTGAGAGACTCCAGGGGCTTGCCGAACAACTGCGCGGCGAGCTTGATCGACCGGTAGATGCTGCCCGTCTCAGCCATCGTCTGGCCGGCGCCATTCGTCGAGCGCCGCCTCGGGTACCCACAGGGGGACGCCAGCGAGGCAGTCGAAGTGCGTCTGATAGACGATACCCTGGGTCTCTGACTCGTCGAGATTCAGGATTTCGCCGCGACTGCCGGCCGGCACGCGCACCTCCCCGCCAACGGCCAGCGGGCGCCGCGCGCGCACCCGCTGGCGAACCTCGAAACGATTTTCGATCCACGCTTCGTCGGCGTCGATCAGTTCGTCTTCACGGCAGCCAACCAGGCGTCCCTCGTCGAGGAAATGCACGGAGTAGATGATCTGATCCTGGAGAAATGTGCCGACCCCGCGTACATGGCCGATGCGCCCGCGTCGCACCAGCAGGCCGCCGGTCGGCACGCCGGGGAAGGTTCCGTCGTTGCGCACGTTGCGCGTCACGCGCACCGCATCGCCGTAGTCCCAGCGCGGCAACACGGGCTCAGTCCGTCAGCGAGGAGAGGGGGACGAAGGACGATCCTTCGGCCTTCCGGAACACGGCAAAGACCTTTTCGGCCTGCGCGCTGGAGCCGACGAAGTCGGTGTAGGCGCACGCCAGCCAGTGGCGATAGGCGAGGTAGTCCGGCGCCTTGCCGGCTTCCTGTTTGGCCAGATAATCGTGAAAGCGTTGCAGGATGTGCAGGCGATTGACCTGTACCACCGGCGCCGCATAGTCGATGCCGAAGTAGTCAAGGAACTCCTCCGCCGAACTCAACTCGGCGAACTCGTCCTCGAAGGTGTCGTTGGCGCAAGCCATGGTTTTCTCCTCTCTCAGTTGAGGGGTTCGGGGGAAGACGCGTACTGGCGATCGATGACCTCGAGCAGCGGCAGGGCGCCGAGGGCATCGCGCCGGTCGACGTCGGCAATCGTCCGCAGGCGGGTGCAAGCCTCGCCGATTCGCCCGAGGCGCAGCAGGATCACCGCCGACCCCTTGAGTGCCAGCAGATGAAAGCGCAGCATGCCCATCGAACGCATGGCCGCCTCGCCGAGGGTGCGCGGCCCCAGGTTGCGCCAGCCGCCGGCCAGTTGCAGGCGGCGCGCACTGACTTCGAGGGCGCGTTCGGCGACGACCAGGGCGTCTTCGAGGCGATGCTGGTAGAAGTAGTAACGGTAGAGTGCGACCAGGACCGAGAGCTGCTCGGGCGCCAGGAAATAGGCGTAGAGCAGCCGTTGCTCGGCGACCGGCTGGCCGTAGTCATGCGCCGCGGCGTCGATCTGGGCCGCGACCCGTGGCGGACAAGGTTCGTCGAAATAGAGCACGTCATCGCTGAGTTCCAGCAGTTCAAGTCGGTCAGCCATCGCCATCCTTCGGGTTCATCGGTTCAGGAGCTGAGCAGCTTCAACAGATCGGCCGCCGACGGTGAATGCTTCTTCTCCGCGACGAAGTTGCGCAGCCGTTGCAGGAAAGTGCGTGCAGAGGTGTCCGACAGATCATGACCGAGGTCTGCCATCACCTGTTGCACGGCGCGCGCTCCGGAATGCTTGCCGAGAACCACGCGATGCTGGCGACCGACCAGTCCCGGATCGAAGCCCTGATAGTTGGCCGGATCCTTGAGCAGGCCGTCGACGTGAATCCCCGCCTCATGGGTGAAAGCGCCTTCGCCGACAACGCTCTTCTGCCAGCACAGGGGGCGCCCGGACGCGATGGCCACGCGCTGCGAGATGGCGGGGAAGCCGGCGAGATCGATCCCCGTTGCCATCCCCTGGCACAGATGCAAGCCAAGGACGACTTCTTCCAGGGGCGCGTTGCCGCAACGTTCGCCCAGCCCGTTGACGGTCGTGTTGAGGTGCGTCGCGCCGGCGCGGGCGGCTGCCAGCGTGTTGGCGGTGGCCATTCCGAGGTCGTCGTGGGCGTGCATCTCGATTTCGAGATCGCACCGCGAACGCAGGTGGCGAATGCGCTCGAACGTCGAGAAGGGGTCGAGGATGCCTAGGGTATCGGCAAAGCGGATGCGCTGGGCGCCGGCCGCCTGCGCGGCCTCGGCAATCGCCGCCAACAGGTCCGGGTCACCACGCGAGGCGTCTTCGGCACCGACGCCGACGCCGAAGCCCAGGTCACGCGCCAGTTGTACGTGCACGCCGATTTCTGCCAGCAGCCACTCCCGATCGCGCCGCAGCTTCGCCTGCAGGTGTTGATCCGAGGCAGGCACGGAAATGTCGATCAACTGCACACCGAGATTCGCCGCCAGTGCAATGTCGGCACGGTTCATCCGCGTCCACACCATCAGGCGCGCCCGCAGTCCCAACCCGGCAACCGCCCGGATGCTCTCGCGTTCAGCTTCGCCCATCGCGGGAATGCCGATTTCCAGTTCGGGCACGCCCACCGCGTCAAGGCGACGCGCGATGTCGGTCTTTTCGTCGGGACTGAAAGCGACACCCGCCGACTGCTCGCCGTCGCGCAGGGTGGTGTCGTTGATGATGATATCGGCGGGAGGGTTGTGGTTCATGGCACTGCGTAACCTGCAATTCCAGTGCCAGGAATGAAGCCATTGAAAATCAGTGTGTTGCAGTGGGGGCTCAGTGAATTGTCGGGTTTGCGACGAAATTGTGTGCTTGTGTCAGGGAGGTGCTCGCGCCGGGCCTGCTTGTGCGTGTTCATTGCGGTTGCCGCTGCCGGGGTTCCGCCAGGCTGGCAAATCCGGCAATGGACCGAAGTTCTGGCTGCCCGCCAGGCAACGTCTGGCCTGGCGTTGCGCCAACCCGGAGCAGCGCGGCATCCGCTTGACCGCTGTTGCGAGTTCAGCCGACCAGCGCCACTGCCTTGATCTGAGCCCAGACCTGCTGGCCCGGTGCGAGTTTGAGGCGGCATGCCGAGTGCCGGGTCAGGCGTGCCAGCATGGGCGTGTCGCCGACGCGCAACTGCACCAGCGCGAGTGCCGGATGGTCTTCGGCCACATGGCTGAGCACCGTCGCTGGCAACAGATTCATCATGCTCACGTCGTCATGACGGCTGCGTGCAATGCTCACGTCGCGGGCCAGGATGCGCATGCGCACGCGGCGCCCGACGGCGGCACCGCCGTCGCGTACCCAGACTTCGCCGCCAGCGAAGACAATCCGGGCGAGATGCCACTCGGCCATTCGTTCGACCACCGTGCCGGAGAAAACCACACCGGCGTCGTCGCCGAGGCGCAGCGGCGGGTCGACGCGCGCCAGGACTTCGGCCAATGGGCCCTGCGTGACGGCTCGGCCGTCGTCGACGACCACGATATGGTCGGCGAGTCGCGCCACCTCGTCGGGGGCGTGACTGACGTAGAGGATGGGGATCTCCATTTCGTCGCGCAGTTGCTCCAGGTACGGCAGAATCTCCTGCTTGCGCGCGTGGTCGAGCGCCGCCAGGGGTTCGTCCATCAGCAGCAGGCGTGGGCTGGTGGCGAGTGCGCGTGCAATCGCCACGCGCTGACGTTCGCCACCCGACAGGTGCTCGCTCCTCCTTGCGAGCAGATGGCCGATGCCCAGCAGCTCGACGGCCCGGGCGAGTGAAACGCGGCGCTGATGCGCGGCGATGCGGCGGCGCCCGAAATCGAGATTGGCAGCGACGTCGAGATGCGGGAAAAGTCGCGCCTCCTGGAAGACGTAGCCGAGCGGGCGGCGATGCACGGGTAGCCGGCGTGCGCCGTCCTGCCAGGTTTCGCCATTGACGGCAAGGAAACCGTCGGCGGTTTTTTCGAGTCCGGCGATGCAGCGCAGCAGCGTTGTCTTGCCCGATCCGGAGCGTCCGAAGAGGGCGGTGATGCCTTGTCCCGGCAGATCGAGATCGACATCCAGCGTGAAAGCCGGGTAGGGCAGGCGGAAGCGGGCCCGGATGCTCACCGGCCCCGCTCCGGTTTGAGCGCGTTGAGCAGCAGCAGGACGGCGAAGGAGAAAGCCAGCATGCCGGCGGCGAGCCGATGCGCAGCCTCGTACTCGAGGGTTTCGACATGGTTGTAGATGGCCATCGACAGCACCTGGGTCTTGCCCGGGATGTTGCCGCCGATCATCAGGACCACTCCGAACTCGCCCACCGTGTGCGCGAAGCCGAGGATGCCCGCGCTCATGAAACCCGGTCGGGCGAGCGGCACCACCACGGTGAAGAAGGTATCCCAGGGATCGGCACGCAGCGTCGCTGCCGCTTCTAGAGGCTGCTCACCGATGGCTTCGAAAGCCTGTTGCAGGGGTTGAACGACGAAAGGCATCGAGTAAATCACCGAGGCGACGACAAGACCACTGAAGGTGAAGGGCAGCGCTTGCAGTCCGCTCGCCGCCAGCAAGCGGCCGAGCATTCCGTCCGGTCCCATCAGCACCAGCAGGTAGAAGCCGAGAACCGTTGGCGGCAGCACCAGCGGCAGAGTTACCAGGGCGCCGATCACTCCTTTCGTCCAGTGCCGGGTGCGTGCCAGCCACCAGGCCATCGGCGTGCCGAGCAAGAGCAGCACGGCGGTGGCCGTCCCGGCCAGCTTGAGCGTGAGCCAGACCGCAGAGAGGTCGGCCGGGTTCAGCATGGCGGCCGAACCACCGCGACGCCGCGGCGCGCTGGGGAAAGCGGGGTGGTGGTCGCCGGGCGCTTGATTCCGGCCATTGCACCGGCGATCCTCATCATTCGTAACCGAAGGACTTGATGATCGACCTTGCCTTATCGCCGCGCAGATACTTCAGCAGCGCTGCGGGACCTGACCGGCCTTTGCCCCTGGTGAGCAGCAGCACATCCTGGCGGATCGGGGCGTGGAGTTTCGGCGGCACGATCCAGCCCGATCCTTCGGCGATACGACCCGCCTTGTATACCTGCGAGAGCGCGACGAAACCGAGTTCGGCGTTGCCGGAGGCGACGAACTGGTAGGTTTGGCTAATGTTCTCGGCAGTGACGAATTTCGACTGCAGTCTGTCGAGCAGGCCAAGCGCCTGCAGCGTCTGGATACCGGCTGCCCCGTAGGGTGCGAGCTTGGGGTTGGGCAGCGCGAGGTGCTGGAAGTCGGACTTGCGCAGTACTTCGCCCCTGTCGTCAACGAAACCCTCTTTCCGGCTCCAGAGCACGAGTTTGCCGATCGCGTAGGTAAACCGGCTGCCGGCCACGCCGTCACCCTCCTTCTCCAGGCGTGCGGAAGTTTCGTCGTCAGCGGCGAACAGCACTTCGAAAGGTGCGCCGGCCTTGATCTGGGCGTAGAACTTGCCGGTAGAACCGAACGACGCAACGATGGTGTGACCGCTGTCCTTTTCGAACTCGGCGGCGATCTTCTGCATCGGCGAGGCGAAGTTGGCCGCGACGGCGACGCTGATCTCGTCCGCATGAGCCGATGCCGCAGTCAACAGGGCCACGGCGAAACAGATTTGACGGAGCATGGGGAATCCTTGCATTCAGGCCGGAACGGCCAGGATGATGTGCGAAGCCTTGATCAGGGCACAAGCGCGCACTCCCTCGTGTAGGCCAAGTTCGGCGACGCTGTCATTGGTGAGCATGGACACCAGCGGTGAACGTGCTGCCGATGCCATGTCGGCCACCGACCTGCCGCTTCACCCAGGGCTGTTCCGATAGTTGGTCCATTTCGTCTCCTCAAACGGGAACTTTGACTGCTTTGCGACACTCGCCAAGCGTCATGGCATCCTACGACATGGCGGAAGCAAGAAGAAAGCCAGCATCACCCGGAGCCTTCCTCCGGCCCGAAGCAAAGCGCCCGGTCGCAGCACTCGGCGCAGTGTGGCGCCTTGCAGATCGGCACGCCGGCACGCTCGCAAAGCTGGCGGTAGAAGAACTTCTTCCATTTCATGTCGCCGACGTTCTTCGCCGCCAGCGCGGGGAAGTGCTCGCGCAGCAAGTCCGATAGCGCCGTACGGCTGGGCAGCCCCATGTCCTGCCAGAGGTGGTCTGAGCCCATTGCCGCCGTCGCGATGGCATGACACAGGCAGATGCCCGACTCGTCGGGCAGCGCCAGGTGTTCGAGCAACAGATCGAGGAGATCGGCAAACTCGTCGCCGTCATCGTCGGGAGTCCACGCTCCAGGGTTCGCCGCGAACCTTGTGCCGGGGCAAAGGGTCGCAAGGACTGCTTGCAGCCGTTCTTCCGGGAAGCCCCGGATCAACGGCTGGCGGCCCGTCTTCAGCGCCTGGCCAATGACGCCACGCAAGGCGAGGGCACGCAGGTCTTCGCCGAGTCGCACGCTCGGCAGCTTGTCGGTCGGGTTGAGCATACAGGGCTCCCAGGTGGCGGACGAGGGACCTCAAGCAGAATCCACGCCAGGCTGTCTTGACCGGCTGGTGGTGCTCCTCCGCTTCGTTCGACGCGACAATGTCGCGAACCCGACAAAACCCAGCCCAGGCACAAGGATGCGGAATCAGGCGCTTAGCGTTGGCACGGCAATTGCGGCATGCCATGGAACAGAGGACTGACGCCATGAAGACAGCCGAAATTGCCCAACTGCTGAACGAGCCCGCCTGTGCTCACAACAGGAACGAGAAATCCGGTTGCGCGCGCACCAAACCGGGCGCGACGGCGGGCGGCTGCTCGTTCGACGGTGCGCAGATCGCGCTGCTGCCGATTGCCGACGTCGCTCACATCGTGCACGGGCCGATCGCCTGCGCCGGCGCCTCCTGGGACAACCGTGGCGCGCGTTCGTCGGGACCGACGCTCTATCGCATCGGCATGACCACCGACCTCACCGAGCAGGACGTGATCATGGGGCGTGGCGAGAAGCGGCTGTTCCTGGCCATCAAGCAGGCGATCGACGACTACGCGCCGAAGGCCGTCTTCCTCTACTCGACCTGTGTTCCGGCGCTGATCGGCGACGATCTCGAGGCGGTGGCCAGAGCGGCCAGCGCGCGCTGGGGGGTGCCGGTGGTGCCGGTCGACTGCGCCGGCTTCTACGGCACCAAGAACCTGGGCAACCGCATTGCCGGGGAGGCCATGTTCAAGTATGTGATCGGCACCCGCGAACCGGCACCGATCGCCGCATCCACGCAACGGCCGGGCATCCGGGTCCACGACGTGAACCTCATCGGCGAATACAACATCGCTGGCGAGTTCTGGTACCTCGCACCGTTGTTCGACGAACTGGGCCTGCGCATTCTGTGCACGCTCTCGGGCGACGCACGCTTCCACGAGGTGCAGACCATGCACCGCGCGCGGGCGTCGATGGTGGTTTGCGCCAAGGCGCTGCTCAATGTCGCGCGCAAACTTGAAAGCAACTTTGGCGTGCCCTTTTTCGAAGGCAGTTTCTACGGCATCACCGACACCTCGCAGGCCTTCCGTGACTTCGCCCGCCTGCTTGGCGACGACGATCTCGCGGCGCGCACCGAGGCAATGATCGCGCGCGAGGAGGGCGCCGTTCGCGCCGCCCTCGAACCCTGGCGAGCGCGGCTGGCCGGCAAGCGGGTGCTGCTCTACACCGGTGGCGTCAAGAGCTGGTCGGTGGTGTCGGCGCTCCAGGATCTGGGCATGACGGTGGTGGCCACCGGCACCAACAAGTCGACCGAGGAGGACAAGGCGCGCATCCGCGAGATCATGGGCGAGGCGACGAAGATGATCACTGACGGCAGCCCGAAGGCGCTGCTGCAGGCCTACCAGGACTACCAGGCGGACATTCTGATCGCTGGCGGGCGCAACCTGTACACTGCTCTGAAGGCCCGCATTCCGTTTCTCGACATCAACCAGGAAAGGGAATTCGGCTACGCCGGTTACGGCGGCATGCTTGAGCTGGTGCGCCAGCTTGCGCTGACGCTGGAATCGCCGGTGTGGAAGAAAGTGCGGGCGCCAGCGCCATGGCATGTCGCGCCGGCCGCAGGCAAGGCGCCAGCGCCTGCGGGAGAAACCCATGCCTGAAATTCTCAAGCGCGCCAAGCCGCTGGCCGTGAATCCGCTCAAGGCCAGTCAGCCGATCGGCGCCGCCCTGGCTTTCCTCGGCCTGCGGCGGGCGATTCCGATGCTGCACGGATCGCAGGGTTGTACGGCTTTTGGCAAGGTGTTCCTGGTACGCCATTTCCGCGAGCCGATCCCGCTGCAGACGACGGCCATGGATCAGGTGTCGAGCATCATGAGCGCCGACGAGAACGTCATCGAGGGCTTGCGCGTGCTCTGCGAGA
>WBZL01001651.1_pt2 | contig 13148 bp, 16 predicted proteins | sample 5204291 | NCBI WGS metagenome assembly WBZL01 (sample SAMN12344345, study PRJNA552823) | activated sludge metagenome | biome: Activated sludge suspended growth; feature: Nitrification reactor; material: Wastewater; isolation source: activated sludge from nitrification reactor of wastewater...
GTGATGAGGATGTCAGAGTCAAGCTCGCAATCAAGGTTGTATTTGATGCGTTCAATACTGCGGCTATTTTATCCGCGTTATTCGTCATTTTCTACGTAACTTTCATGAATTAAAAACGCGCAAATCGATCCATCTTATATGAAGGTAGACCCTTCATACACCCTTAGTTAACTCCCTTTGAAAGGAACTGAAATGAAAAAGATCATCGCTGCTGTTATTATCGCTGTTGCTTCTATCACCAACGCTGTTGCCGCTGATGTATCACCCGAAGAGATCGACCGCGTTATCAATGCTACTCGATTGGCAGCTGCCGAGGCCGAAAAACAGGCAAAGGTGGCAATAGCCGAGGCGCAGAAAGCAGCCAAGATAGCTGCTGCTGAGGCTGAGAGAGCGGCCAAAGTAGCTGCTGCTGCCGAGGCTGAAAAGCAAGCTAAAATCGCAGTTGCCGAGGCCGAGAGACAGGCCAAGGTGGCTGCAGCAGCTTCCGCGGCAAAGGAAGGCAGTTTCGTTCGTGCCATTCGCGGTTCAGCTGAAAGAGCCGCTGAATGGATGAATGGAATCCGCAAGACAGCCGGTTGTACTATTGCCGGTGAAGGTAGTTGCAAAGAGTAGTAAGAACGGATCCGCCACGACGGCGGATCCATTAAATTTTCCGCCATTCTATTTTTGAGATGCGAGGTAAATAATGAAACTCCCGATAGTGATAGCGCAAAATGGTTCAATGCTTTGGCTGCCGACTCTCGAACCAGTGCATACCAATAATGGTATTGTATCGGTGCTGAATTCAAGAATTAGGTACAATCAAGAATTCGAACCAGTACTACCTGGTGGACCCGTAGTGAGAGAGTATTCAGAGCTCGAGCCGGGGTTTCTGTTTTGCAAAAGCGAAGGTAAGTTGTACTCTCTCCTGGACGGCAAGGAGGTGACGCAGTCTGTGGTAGATGTGTATGGTGCGAGCTACACAAAGGACGCACTACTCGCTTCGATGGTAGACGTTGATCTGAAGCAACCGCCTTCTCGGGTGGTGATAAGTGCTATCGTGTTTACGCTGGCTGTGCTACTGTTGTCCAAATGGGCGCTAATAATCCTAGTTATCTGTCTGGGTACTAGCGCGCGCATGCGGAAGGGCGGCGAGAAGCTTGCTCTGTACGCATGGAGTCAGGCGCAGGTAATGGTCCGCTCTTTGAAGGGAACAAGGATGAAAGTGAAGTGGTAGGGTGTTTTGGTTCGCGGTGATGCTGAATATCATCTTAACCGGGGGATATTATATATCCCTCGTGTTGCTCGCTATATTACTGTTTTATCTCCTCTGACCGAATTGGGTCAGAGGAGGGCGGCATTTAGGTCTTATTTTTGTCGTTCGACTCAATCATGATGGTAGGAGTACGCCATGTCACTGGAGAGCTTTACAGAGTATGTTGAAGGAGTACTTACCAGACCTCAATTAGGCCGTATCATCGGAATGCTGCATAGTTACACTTTTGGTAGAAAACGCAGAGATGAAATTCAACATGACCTGTTATTAAGGGCCGGTCGTGTGGTAAAGCCTACTTGCTCCAATACCCCTGAATTGGCGCAGATAGGTGCTGACGCTCTATTTCCGCTGGAAGTAGTTGGTATACTAAGGTTCACCGAGACTGGCTTCGAACTAGTGAATGTGGAACTGTTACGTGAGTTCTGGCACTCTCTAGATCCGCGACTGAGCAATACTCGACCGTCGATAAACAAGCCGACGGACTGGAATACCAATAGACACCCTGAAGGTTATAGCCTAGTAGCTGGGGAAGGCGCAGATTTTATAACCGCCAAGAAGAATCCATTGATATTTAATAGAGTAAATTCTGCCCAGGGCGTTTCTTGGTCAATAAACGAGGCTGTACTGGATGTCGCTACAATAGAGCTAGAGACCAAGGGTGCTGGATTCGATGACATATGGTCGTTAGGTAAGACGCAGGCTGCTGATACCAAAATATCAGAGGCCAGTGCTATCCTTCGACTTGGCCACGAATTCAAGCAATATTCAGGGATGTATCACATCTATCACTTGGACTTTCGCGGTAGAATATACCCTAGGACTGCGTACCTACATGAACAAGGGTGCGATCTCGCGAGGGGATTGCTAATGCGGACTAACAAAAAACAGATAGGCGAAGAAGGATTGGCCTGGTTAATGATCTGCCTAGCCAATACATGGGCCGGTGACAGCGGCAATGGAGTGAACACCGATAAATTACCTATTTCAGAAAGGATCGAGTGGGCTTCACAAAATGAACTGGAGTTAATAGGGTACGCCAACTTCCCTCATAGAAATCGAGGGTGGACTAAAGCAGATAAACCGTGGAGATTCCTTGCGTATTGCAACGAACTGAAACGAATCAGAAATTGGGAGAAAAAGGGGAATACTGCGTACTCTTACGAGTCTGGTGTAGAGGGTTGCATAGACGGCACCACTAATGGTTTGCAGCACATAGCTGCCATACTTCGTGATCCGATCCTTGCAAGTCAAGTCAATCTATGCGCATCAGAGCGCCCTGGAGATTTATATACGTTTGTAGCCAGGAATGTGTGGTCATCTATAGACGAGGTATATAATAAACTCTCTATTTCAGATATCGATAAATACGAAAAAATAAACGAAGAGATAATTAATATTAATCGTTCTCTATCTATCGATAGTTACGCCACGACGAGTAGAGCGCTCAGGGATAGGCTGAAGGCCATCAAGACTGAAGTAGGCGATAATCTCGAGCCGCTGTGCGCCGTATTTTGGCATAAGATCTCCTCTGAAAAGGAGCGTAGGAAAGTAGTGAAAAGGAACGTAATGACGTTACCGTACGGTGTAAGTGAATATGGCATGATATCCCAACAAATGGAAGATGCACATAAACATGGCATAGATAATCTCCAAACACTGTGTAAAATACACGCCACGTATATGGGGTTGGCTGTACATGCCAAGTCAGGACTAAGCGGGGCTATGCAGCTGTTGGAAACGTTACGAGAAGCGGGCGCTAATGCCGAATTTTTGAGTTGGGTTACACCTATAACGAACTTCCCTGTAGTGCAAAAGTACAAAAGGTATAGAGCAAAGTCGGTCACCATCTCTTACGGCGGGGAGATACATACAATTAAGCTACCATTTAAAGAGCTGGCAACGCCAGATACAGTTAAGCAATCCACTGGGGTCGCCCCTAATGTTATCCATAGTCTGGATGCTACGCATCTAATGCTAACGGCGTCCATATGTAGGAGGTATGGTGTAACACCTACCACGATACACGACTGTTACGCAGCGCATCTGTGTGATATGCCAATCGTGTTTAAGGCCACTCGTGATGCCTTTATACAGCTGTACCGTAGCAACCCGATATGGGCGATATTCACAAGCCTCGGTATAACAGCTCCGATACCTCAAGGTTCTTTCGACATCAATGAAGTTGCGAATAGCGACTTCTGTTTCAGTTAATAGGAGGCGTAATGATCATTCTCGATACATTGGAAGAGGTACTAAATAGCTGCTTGCCGCAAGCTATCAAAGACGCGATAAAAGCTACGGCGCTTAATTACGGGTGCGGGGATCCCACCGAGAGTCTAACTGATCTGGTGGGCGGGCCATTCACCATAATACAGGAGGTTAGCGAACTACGCGAAATTAACTGCGCGGAGGGGCACTCTATCGCTGACAATCCGGGTACATTCGACGATGTGCAGGAAGACGGCGGCTGGTATTCCTTCTTGCTCTGCTCCTGTAACGCCGGAGGCGCCACCTACCTGGTGCCTCCAGAGCTAGTCAATGAAAACGCAATACAATCTAAGCTGATAACCGACAAACTGTGGTCCTCAATAGGAGAGTAGTATGATTCTGAAAAATGTGGCTGTGTATTTTGCCCGCCTTCGCCCTGACTTCCCGAATAAGTACAATGCCGATGAACCTGCGTGGACGCTCGAGATCCGCACCACCGACAAAGCTGTACGTAAACTGTGGATGGATTCCAAAATCCGCGTTACCACGGTTGACCCGGACGATGGCGCTCTATACTACAAGGCTACACTTCGCCGCAAAACGATAGGTAAGGGCGGGAAGGCGCTGGAGCCTGTGAAGGTGGTCAACGGCCATGGGGTGGATATCGACCCCGGTAGCATCGGTAATGGCTCGATTTGCAATATTCGGATATATCAATACGACTCCGTTAACCCTAAAAGCGGCGAGGCTGTGAGGGTGTCCATGCTGTGCGCAGTGCAGGTGGTGAAGCATATCATATATTCGGCGCCGCCTAGAGAGGACTTTGACGAAACGGACTACGAGGTGATCGGGACAGTCGGTCCTGGAGCCGGACTATCCGAGAACAGTGTACCCGAAGACGAAGACGACGATATACCATTCTAATGCTGTCGTTCAAAATAGTATCTAGGGCAAGTCCTCTTTCCGCGCTGACATCCCGCAACTGCACTCCAGAAAGTCTAAGTGAGGCTATGTTGTCGTACGACTGCGACCGGATGGAGGGCTTGTTCTGCGATAATCAGGCCGTGCTAATATCGCTGTTCAATGTACCAGCGGCTCGTATCTTTAACCCGGTTGGATTGTACGTATGGCTGTTGCTGCGGCAAGAGCTACCGATTAGGATAGTATGCGAGGCCACCGGAAATATGTACTACACTTTTGCTGATTGCGCAGCTCATATCGCAACCATTGGTGAGCCACTGACTATTTACGATGAGCGCCGTTCGGTTCTGAAGTCTACTATACACGATTTGCCGTCATTACAGGATGAGTTCGAGAGGATGGCGCTGAACTTACAATGGGCCTCATCTCAAGGTCTCTTTAGGAATTTTCTGAATAAGTTAGTGTATGAAACTAGATTCGATTGGATGCTGCCCTATAGTTCTATTGGCGAAGGTCTGGTCAGAAGGGGCGCTGCTACATCGGAGTTTGAACCACGGGGTGAATGTGCGATGCAGGAGCTTTGGATAGAGTCGTATCTGGACAAAGCAGAATCGTGCATAAGTGGTGGGGTCATTCCGACCGGCGGCTCACTAACCTCGTCGGGTCAAGGCGCACTGATAGACAGTATGATAGACGGATTAGAGGATTTGCATTCGATGTCTATCTACGATCGACAGCGCCTATCTAGGCTTCTTTCTTACAAACTCTGTCACAAAACACTGCACCGTCATATTATCGACATGGAGAAGCTACAATGACAATGAACGAACCAATACCGATAGAAGAACGCATTAAAGATACGCAACTGGCGAAGCACTATCAAGGCTACTTGGACAAACTCCAATGGATTGAAGCCATGCAACTCATAATTCCGGACATGGAGTCTGGACTAGAGCTGCAAGTTCGTAAATATCTGGACAGACGCGGTAAGGACCTGCGCTTAGTGGAGCTGCTGAAGGCGAAGTTCTATCTGGATCTTATGATAGCGCGAATGCTATCGGGCAAACAGATGGTAGAGGTCAAGAAGGTGCAGGCCATCTTGAAAGAGCATCTGGGCAACTAGGACTGGATGGGGCTGCGAAGCCCCATTCGACGCACTATGAAGCAACTCGTAGTTGACATAGAGACTGACGATCTCCTGGCAAATCTATCCAGAATGTGGGTACTTTGTACTAGAGATATCGATACCGGTGAGAAACGCCACTGGGGACCGGACGACGGTCTAGGGTGGCAGGACCACTTGGCAGACGCGGATGTACTTATCGGTCATAATATAATAGGCTTCGACTTCGCTGCGCTTAATAAACTGTACGGATGGAGACCAGCGGAACGGACAGCAGTAATAGATACACTCATAATGAGTAAATGGCTGAATTATCGACGTTTCGGTATGGCAGGCCATTCACTAGCCAGGTGGGGTGAATTGCTGGGATACCCCAAAATAGAGTTCTCCGATTGGACACAGTATTCAGAGGAGATGTTAGTGTACTGCGAAGGTGACTGTGAGTTATGCAGTCGCGTCTATGCGGTACTAGCTGCAGAATTCGGCAGGGTTTCGAAACACAATCAGTACGCCAAGGCGTTATTACGTGCAGAGCATGATGCAGCGCAATGGGCGGCGGATGCCGAGGTGTTAGGTTGGCCGTTCGATCGCGATGCCGCTGCAGAATTGTATATGAAAATCGAGGAGAGAGTTACCGAGATATCTGATAAATTGGAGCCGATGCTGGGTCTTAAAACCATACCCGTAGATATGAAGGGTGGTGAAGTCGAGGTCAAGGAGCCTGTGATCACTAAGAGAGGTCTCTACGCTAAATATATCGCAGAGTGGTTTGGAATAAATCCGGTAGATGCTCTGTTACCTGGTTTCGACATAGTGGCTGGGCCTTATTGCCGTGTCAAATTCGAACCGCGCAAGCTGAGTAGTGTGCAGGATGTCAAGGATTGGCTGTTTGGCGTAGGGTGGCATCCTACAGAATGGAATACGAAATTCGACCCCGAACTAAAGAAGACCGTAAAAACCTCAGCGAAAATAACTGCGGATTCTCTCGAATTCTTGCAAGGTGACGGTGAGATGTATAGCGAATATCTCATGCTCAAGTCGAGGAGGGATATCATTCGCGGTTGGCTAAGTAACTGTACGTTTGATGGAAATTGCTTCCGTGTTCATGGTACATCCAATGTGATAGGGACGCCATCAATGCGCGCTACGCATAATATCATCGTGAATGTACCTCGAGTTACCTCTAAGTACGGATCAGAGATGAGATCGTTGTTTCGCTCGCTCGACGGTTGGGTGCAGATAGGTGCAGACAGCACCTCAAACCAGCTCAGAGGATTGTGCTATTATCTTGGAGATGAAGACTATACCAAGCTAGTCATGACAGGAGATGTACACACATATCATGAGAATATAGTAAACGACATCATCCAGCAATTGCTGAATATGCCGCCGAGTTGCACTCGAGATGATGCGAAGCGGCTGATCTATGCCCTGTTATTTGGTTGCGGGGATTTGAAAACCGCACTATACACAATACATCGTCCGGATGAGGACGCGGGTAAGATAATCAAGTCGTCTTTCCTCACACGAGTGGCCGGTATTGACTCTTTGCTGCGACGTTTGAAAGCGGAGAGCAAAAGAAATGTATTCAACGGGTACTTGGAGGGCAGAAGGACTGGCGCTTACGGTTACCATTATTTGAACGGGTTAGGCGGTAATCGACTGTATACTAACGACAGTAATACGCATTTGTGTTATTTGTTGCAGGCGTTTGAGAAGGCTACAACAAGTACCGCAATCTCTTGGCTTCGTAAGGCACTAAGAGATGAAGGTATCCCATATGTGCCGTTGATATACATGCACGATGAGGTGCAATTCATGACCCCTGAAATGTATGCAGACAGGGCACGAGAGCTAGGAGCATTGGCATTCAAAGAGGGCCCGAAGTTGGCGGGTGTAGACATAATGGACGGTGTGGCCAAAGTGGGGCGCAATTGGAAGGATTGTCATTGATCTTGGTAAATATCTTACAAGTTGTATCAAAAGGGTGCCACTACCCGTTAGTGGTAAATAAACGAAAGGGAACTGCAATGACGAGCAAGGCTTATAAGACTCCTACAACAAATGCCTCACCCGATTCTGTGCCTGGAGCGACAGGCGATTCGGATGACTTGTTGAAGGAAATGTACACGGTATCAGAGTACTGCGATAATATCGCGAACTTTGCATTGGTAAAACTGGAACCGATTTTGTACCACGAGAGATCGGTGGTTGCTACGACGAAATCGGTATCCATCAAAGATTATCCGCCGCTGTTCGCGGAGATGGCAGGTATCTTGGAAAACATCAGGCTGACATTGATTCGCATCGACACTGCTCTAAGCAGAGTAGCCTTGCCCGCCCGCGACGAGCCTCGCGACTGAATTTAGGCCACAACTGGGGTTTGCCGTTTATACGGCAAACCTCGAACTGATCACCAAACGGGAGATAGTATGAAAAGCATCAATACAGTTTCGCAGGCGTGGCTTAGGAGGAACTTTTCTTACGACGAGGTTACGGGAAGTCTCATTGATATATGCTTCGGCAGATTACCGGCAAATAGAAAGTCCAGGTATGTGCTAGTCAGGGTCGCTAGCGGGTGTTGGTTTAAACTACATCAACTCGTCTGGCTGTACTTTAATGGGACGATCCCGTCTGGGTTTTACATAAATGCGAAAGACGGGAATCCGCATAATACCCATATTAGCAACCTCAGATTGGCGGACAGAAGTCAGGTGAGCTCCGCCAGCAAGATGTACGCTAACAACAAAACCGGTTATCGTGGAGTCTTCTATACAGACGGCAAATTCCGAGCCAAAATAACCAAGGACGGCGTTGCCTACTTCTTAGGTGAATACGATTCGGCCGAACAAGCGCACATCGCATTTCAGGCGGAAGCAAGCAAACTGCACGGGGAGTTTGCAGGACCCGATACACGTTGAGGCGAGGAAAACCCGCAGCCCTGAGAGACATTACCGGACTACGATTTGGCAAGCTTAGGCCGGTAGTGTGCATACACAGGATTGGGCTGCCCACAATGTGGCGATGCATATGCGATTGCGACAATAAAACTGTAGTCAGGTTGTCTTCACTTGTATCCGGTTCTACCAAATCCTGTGGGTGTATTGTCCGAGGTCGTAAGTTCGTCTCCACTCGTTTCATCGAATATGACGGGAAGACGCACAGCTTGGTTGATTGGGCTAAAATGCGCAATATACTCCCGTCTACACTCCGCGGGCGACTTCGTGCAGGCTGGTCGGTAGCGCAATCTTTGGCTTTTGAAGATCCACCTGAAAGGAGACTGCTAGTGGGAGGCAATGTATTCAAGGCCAAGTTTATAATCTACGATGGCGAATTGTTCGAAGTTAGGGAGCTGGCGGCCAAATTTAATATCTCCCCAACGATCGTATTGAGTAGATTACGGGCGGGCTGGAGTATAGAGGAGGCAATAGGGGAGATACCTCGGATTAGGAACAGAGGTAGATATGCAAAACGATTCGTAGCGGACGCTTTAGACGTACGCTATACGGGTCCAAAAGGAGCAGTATCTAGGAAATGGAGAATGTGATGAATGAGATCGTGTGGTCTGTGAATGTCAATAATATACTGACAGGGAGGTCAGCGTATGGTAGATATCTCGTAGTGGAAACTCTTAACAACTCGTGTATTCTAGAGTTTACGTCTAAAGGCGGGAGTTATATACTGACCGATTCGAACGGCGAATTGGTCTTCAAGTCGGTCGCTAAGGCCAAACGGACTGCAACTAAACACAATGAAAGGATCAGCAAATGAGCGAACCTGCCGAGGACAGCTGCGGCGCCTCCGAACGGAAAACAGTCCTGTTGATAGACGGTGATGTCCTGGCGTATCTCGCTTTCGGGTATAATCGTCTATCCGATGACGAGATAGAGCAAATAGTAGATACAGGGTCAATGAGTCGGAGCGCAATTGATCGATACATAGGTAAGGCGTTGGACAGATTCTTCGACATGTGCAATGTGGTTAGCGAGCTAACTTTTGCAGATGAGACGTTCATCGCTGTTCAATCACCTGGACCGAAGTTCAGAACAAACATCTGCCCTAATTATAAAGCGCACAGACAAGCGCCCTCACAATATTCGAATGTGTTGGTTCCGGAGTTACGGGAGCGCCTCGTCGATATGACCGCAGCTGTTGGGTCCGGGGTTCTCGAGACTGATGATATTATCAGGATCAAGCATACGGAGCTTATGAAGGAAAACCATAAGCCGATAGTGTGTTCAGTGGATAAGGACCTTCTGATGATACCTGGGGATCACCTGCGATTGAAAAATAATGTAGCGCTCTCGCAGAGGATAACAGTGAACGCATACGAAGCGAGGTCGTTCTTTTACCGTCAGCTTTTGATCGGAGATCCTGTAGACAACGTCAAGGGGGTTCCGAAAATAGGGCCTAAGAGCGCCGAAGCCAAATTGGCGTGGTGCTTCGAAGAAGAGGAGTTTCGACAAGAAGTAGTAAATGCATACGCAACCTGCTTTAAGCAAGGCTGGCGTTCGGAACTCGAGCTTACTGGTAATATGTTGCACTTATTGCGGACCCCCGAGGATTTCTTTTCTCTAGAGGGCTGGCCCGCTCCTTCTTACTGACCGCAGATGGAGCTCGGAATGGATGAATCGCTTGACAAGACACCCGAAATGGGTAATAAGAAAGTGCCAGAAGACCTGTTTGAATGTTATGCGAACGGTAAGCGTTACTATGTTTCTAGTAACGGTCCCCAGGCCGCTAAGACTAAACTGGCAGGTATGCTCGATTGCAATAGATCCACAATAGTCGCACTACGGGTCAAACCGGGTGAGCAGTTGAAGTTGTCGTTGGTTTAGCGAGCTTTGAGCGCTTACCCTCAATTGGTCGGTTCCCATTGGATATCGGATGAATTCGAGTTCGATGGGGACGACCAACACACCGTTACGGTAGACAAGGTTTGTGACTTCAGGGACACTGACGGTGAAATTCCAATGTATATAATCGTGTACCATCGAGACGCGGATCCGCGGAGATCTATCGCATCACCCTGGAACGTGTTCATGGCGCTGTATCTGAATTATGATTAGATCCATCACAATGAAACGCGTTAGACCACTGTTTTCAAACGGTCACTGGATGTTCTCTGAACAGCTAGATCCTAGTAAGTATTTAGGTTTTGTCTACATAATAAAAGACCTGCGTACCGGTAAAATGTATATAGGTAAGAAACAGATGGTGGGCACTGGTCGGTTGAACAAGGGTAAGGAGAGCGATTGGTGCAGCTATACAGGATCCTGCGATGCGCTTAACAAGGAGATTTCTAACCGAGGCATATACGAGTTTCTTCCGATAGTACTCGAACAATATATGACCAAGGGGACTCTATCGTTTGCAGAATCTTGGTCACTGACGATAGCTGAGGCGCCATATAATCGCCTATTCTACAATACCTTGATAGAGAAGGTATCCTGGCGCTGTTCAGAACCCATATCTGTTAGACACAGATCTCGACTCGCCGCCGTGCTAGCGGGTGACACTCCGAATGACAGCGTGATATGATGAACGATAGACCAAGCATGATTGTGTTGGCGAATCAACCGTGTGCCTCGCCAACATGTAATTCCTCAGACGCTATGCAAGTCTATGGGGATGGTCATGCTCATTGTTTTTCTTGCGGTACGCACTTTATGCGCCTCAATAACAGGATGCTAAAGGCTCCCACACCTCAAGATGATGAAAGATTTACACGTAAGCTAGCAAGACGCACTAGCCTTCCTGGTGCTGCTAACAATATCGCAGATCTGCCCATTAGGGCATTTGTGAATAGAGGTATTTCCTTAGAGGTGAATCAGTTCTATGGCGTACGATGTAAGGTCTCGAATGGGATAATAACTGACCACTATTATCCATACAGCAATGATACGAATGCGCCTATTAGGTACAAGCATCGGGAGGTTTCTACTAAAGACTTCGATTGGGTCGGAGGTAGCGGAGGGTTGTTCGGTAGACATCTGTTTACAGGTTCTGGTAAACGGGTGGTTATAACAGAGGGCGAGATAGATGCGTTAAGTGTGGCCCAGATGTGGTACAATCTATATCAGCGTGTCTATCCGGTAGTCGGTCTTAGTGCATCTACAGCTACGAAACAATTAATACAGGAGCGTCCATGGTTACGCTCGTTCGATAGCGTCATTCTCTGTTTTGACATGGACGAACCAGGTAGGGAGGCAGTAGAAAAGGCTGCCCGTATAATTGGATGGGACAAGGTGCTAGTATGTAAGCTACCGTGCAAGGACGCTAATGAAGTATTACTAAAACACGGGTTCAAGGAATTGCAACGCTTCATACTAGACTCCGAACGCATATTCCCACCAAGCATTGTAGCCAAGGATGCCTTGTGGAGTAATATGCAGGCAGCGGCTAACGTAGTATCTACTCCGTATCCTGATTGCTTGGCTAGTCTCAATCATAAGCTAATAGGCATGCGTACTGGAGAGATAACCCTAATAGTTAGCGGGACTGGTGCTGGTAAAAGTACAATAATGCGCGAGATAGTTATGCATCTACTGGCTACAACAGGTAGTAATATTGGTGTGATCTTCTTGGAAGAGTCACCAGAGAATACAGGTAGGTCGCTAATTAAGACGCATTTGCGCAAAAACAGCCCTGATACGGAACTGAGTGATGAAGAGCTGAAGAAGGGGTTCGATGATGTGTTCGGATCTGACCGTATAATGCTGTTCGGTGGCGAAATAACTGAAGAGTCGATCTACGATTCACTAGAATTTATGGCTCTGAGTGGATGCAAATATATAATATTTGACCATATAACTCTGTTGATAGCAGAGGGAGCGGGCGCTGGAGAGGAGAATACAGTAACAGACCGTGTCATGAGTACGTTACTCAAGTTTGTCAAGAAGTATCCGGTATGGGTTGGGCTTGTATCACACTTACGCAAGACCAGTAACGCTGTGAAAAGTTTCGAAGAAGGTCGTATGTTCGGATTAGACGACATACGAGGTAGTGGTAGTATAAAACAGATATGCTTTGATATAGTTGCGTTCGGTAGGAATACAGTGGCAGACGATGCGCGCGAACGCATGATAGTTAAAATGCGCGTCCTTAAGTGCAGATTTACAGGTAGGACCGGCGATGCCGGCTATGCTATTTTCGATCCGGCTACAGGAAGACTCAACAGGCTGGACGATGCAATTGAAGGCGAAGTGTTTGATTCAACGATCGAAACTGAAATAGTGAAAGGAGCGCCATTTTGACATATGTTGTATTAGCCCTACCGACTAAAGTCGGCATTTGGATCGTAAGAATACCGATCAAACTGAAGGATCTGAAGCGTAAGTATAGGCGACACGTCATTATGACGGTAAGGCGCAAATTCGTCAGGAGACGCGTGTAATGGCCGTGGCGAACTCCCTCATTAAAAGCTTCCACCACCGTTTGGACTTATTTTGTCTCGAAAACATGTCGAGTCCATTATGCCTTAGTGGAAGGTATCCTACGTCAGAGGAAGAGCTCGACAGCTACAATCGCAAATACGGCGAATTGTTGGAAACTCTGATTTTTCAGTCAGGAGCGAGTCGCGAGGAGGTGATTATGGCCATGCGAGATTACGAACTCAACTGTCTAGCGGATGACAGGGCA
>WBZL01003968.1_pt1 | contig 13147 bp, 10 predicted proteins | sample 5204291 | NCBI WGS metagenome assembly WBZL01 (sample SAMN12344345, study PRJNA552823) | activated sludge metagenome | biome: Activated sludge suspended growth; feature: Nitrification reactor; material: Wastewater; isolation source: activated sludge from nitrification reactor of wastewater...
CGATGCGGCGGCTGGGCAGCAAGGCCTCGGCGCGGGCGGTGGCGCAGCAGGCGGGGGTGCCGGTGGTGCCGGGGGTGGACGGTGCGGGCAAAACGACGGCCGAACTGCTGGCGGCGGCTGAGGCGATTGGCTTCCCGGTGCTGATCAAGGCCAGCGCGGGTGGGGGGGGCAAGGGGATGCGGGCGGTGGAACGGGCGGCCGATTTTGCCGACGCGGTGCGGGCGGCGCGGAGCGAGTCGCAGTCGTCGTTTGGCAGCGACCATTTGCTGCTGGAAAAATATTTTACCGATGTCCACCACGTAGAAATCCAGGTGCTGGGGGACAGCCACGGCACGGTGCTGCATCTGTTTGAGCGGGAATGTTCGGTGCAGCGGCGGCACCAGAAGATTATTGAGGAAAGCCCGGCGCCGATTGTGACCGACGACGGGCTGCGGCAGCAGATGGCGGCGGCGGCGGTGGCGCTGGCGCGGGCGGCGAGGTATGCCAATGCGGGGACGGTGGAGTTTATTGTGGATGGGCAGGGGGGTGGCTTTTACTTTTTGGAGATGAACACGCGGCTGCAGGTGGAGCATCCGGTGACGGAGATGGTGACGGGGTTGGATTTGGCGACGTGGCAGATTCGCATTGCGGCGGGGGAACGGCTGTCGCTGGCGCAGTCGGGCGTGCGGCAGCGGGGACACGCGATTGAGTGCCGGGTGTATGCCGAAGACCCGGCGAACCATTTTTTGCCGTCTACGGGGGAGATTGGGTGGTACAAACGGCCGTTTGGCCCCAACATTCGCGTAGACGACGGCATTGCCACTGGCAGCGTCGTTAGCCCCTATTACGACCCGATGCTGGCGAAAGTCATTACGTGGGGAGCCACCCGCGCCGAGGCGATTGCCAAAATGGTGGAGGCGTTGGAGGAGACGGTGATTTTGGGGGTGACGACCAATATCCCTTACCTGCTGGCGATTTTGCGGGAGCCGCATTTTCGGGCGGGGCGGACGAACACGGGGTATTTGGCGACGCATTTGGCGGATTGGGGGGGGGAAACGGCCGTTTCGGAAACCGAATGGCTGGGGCTGGCGGCGATGGAGCTGCTGGTGGGGCGGCGTGGTGGTGGAAGTGGGGTGAGTGAGTTAGGGGGAAAAACGGCCGTTTTTGACCCCTGGGGCATGGCTGGCGGCTGGCGGAATGTGTAGGGATCGGAGATTGGAGATTAGAGATTAACCAGTTCTAAGGGTTCAATTAAAAATAACTTTGCAGTTCCAGAAGTTCAACTTCTCTCAGAAGTTGAACTTCTAAATCCCAAGTTAATAACGAACGAACCCTAAGGCTTACATGCTCTATGGGCCATACTCAATAGTTTCTTGTAAACAATCAGGGCAAGGGCAGACGTTTTCTAATGTTATTGCTGAGTATGCACCCCCAATACCGCGATTATGGGAAAGTTGCAGGCGGGTAAAGCCGATTTCGCGGGCGCGGGTGCGGGTTGCTTCACAGGCCATTGTCCAGTCCTGGTGGGATAGATAGTTTTGCCAAAAGATGTTTTTGAGATCGGTGTAGATTTCGTCAGGATAGTGGCTGCTGGTGGCGTAGGAAACGGCCGTTTGTTCATCTCCAAGAAGCAAATAGGCGAGCATGAGCTGATATTCCGCAAAGGCAGAATGATGCTTGAATGTTGGCGGCATTCGCCTAAAGTCAGCGATAGCTTGTTCATACTCGCCGCGCAGTAGATGCCAATTACCTGTCGCGGCATCCAGATAGGAATGCGGATCGGGAATAGACGACGAAAACGTGTAACCATCGTCACGCCATAAGTAGGTGTTGGTGCTGTTGCGTGTTTCGCCGCCACTTACGACCCCACTGGCACCGCCATAGGTGATGATGTCGTTATATCCATCCTGATCAACGTCTTCAAACCGAAGGTCATGTCCCCCGGATGTATAGATTGTTTGCCTATTTGCCAGCAAGGTGACGAATTGGTTTTTGTACCAGCCCATTGGAAGATACTCATCAATTTGATTGCCATTGCCATAGCAAGTGATGCGGAAAATAACATCAGGTAATGTGTCGTTATTCAGATCCTGGATGGCGTGAATGCGTGAGCCAGTAGCTGGTTGAACCCAGACAAGACGATACGGTTCCGCTAAATTTTGGGGGTCAGGATGGATGATAAAAACCCAGCCGGGTGGAACAGGTGAATAGGTTGGATCATGATGACAATCTAACTCAAAGGTGCTGGCAAATAACAGGATTTCTGGGTGACCATCTCCGTCGAGATCGGCTTGTTCCCAGCCTGCCTGGGCATGATAGGCTTCTATCCAGTTTGCAAGCAGCGTGTCTAGCTGGGTTAACTGATCGGGCGCGGCATTTAAAAATGCGGTGATCGTTGCCGGCCACTCAGCCATCGTTGGCGGGGCTGGTGGTATTGTGTGGGCTGGGGGTGGTGTAAGAATAGGATGAGGCGTTGCCGTTGGCGGGGGCGGTGGGGATGTTGGCGTTGGTGCTGGTGTCGAGGTTGGGGGTGAAGGCGTTGGTGTTGGTATTGGTTGGGATGTTTGCTCGTTGCTTGTGAGAACAGCAAAGGAGCCATTAAACCCGGTCACAACGTTGCCCCAGGATCTGCTGAATTGTGGTGGCCGAACCTGAACCACCATTTGCTGGTGGGGTAAGATTTGGACGGGTTTGATATGTGTATAGCGTGGCTGTAGCGTGGCCCATAAATCTTGCTGCCATACAACTTCGCCTGTTTCTGTATCCAACAGGGTGAGATAACCGGCCGTTGACCCCACGTACAAGTAATTTTCAGTGGGTAAAACAGGGGCTGATTCTTCGCCGGGTAGTTGCGTTGCCCAAATGAGTGTGCCTGTTTGGGCGTTGTGGCGGCTTGCTGTTGTTCTGTCACGTAAATACAGGGCATCACCATAGAGGGCGAAGTCGGTTGTGTTGTTGTAGGAAACGGCCGTTTGCCAGCGAATTGTGCCATCAACTAACGAACGGGCAAAAAGCGTTGCTTCGCCATCCGCCTTAAAAATATAGTACAAGAGATCGCCGTATACGGTTGGCTGATAGTACGCCGAACTTGAGGATTTGGTTTCGTGTCTCTTCTGGATTTCTTGGATGACCACACCTGAATCTATGCCAATGACAAGCGTGAGCTGGTTACAATGGTGATAAATCCTGTTTTCGATGACTTGTATCTGGTTACTGTTTGGTACACAGTCCTTTGCTGCTTTTGTATCCATTTGCCACTGCTGATTGCCATCATACTGGTTGAACCGTGTGAGGATGCCGTCTCGATTAAGCAAGACCCCTGAGGCAAAGGCGGTGAGAAAGGGGGGTGGAGGATAGTCGGAAACGGCCGTTTTGGGAATGCTTATAGACCACAGCACGCTGTTCTCTGACAATTCTCTGGCATACAACACCATGCTATCCACTTGTTGGTCGTCGTCGGCCAACACATACAGAATGCCATCGTAGGCAGCCAGTGCCAAAAGGGAGCTTTGGCTGCTGGAAGCAACAGCAGAAACTGTCTCATGCGTCAAATCAGCCACAAACACCTGCTTGTCGGCTGTCATGCCAACGAGCCACTCTACACCTCCATTCGACGTATAAAGCGCCATTTGCAGCTTGCCGCCCATAGGCGAAGCCGCAAAGCCGAGCTTAACTATTGAGTCGGTAGGCACGGGTGAGGGAAGGGTGGTAGCAGCGTTTGTTGTTGCCAATGGGGTCGCAGTTGGTGTACTTGCCTGGCGGTGCATAGCCTGAACGTCTATGTTCGTAGCTATTGCTGTTGCCATCGCCGTTTGTACTGTCGTGTTGGCTGGCGGGTGCTGACAGGCACTTAGCAAAAATAGCCCAAAACCGAGCAGAATCCATTGTTTTCCCCACATGATAGGCACCTTTTTCTGAAACAGTTGAATGACTGGATTTGTTTCAGGTTCAATATTTGTGCTGGTGATGACGATATGACCTAAAAAACCTGCGACACCCACACGTCAAACGATTGCAGCAGCCGCGCTTTGGTTTCGGCATCCACTCCCGCCACTGTGTAGGCGTTGCGGGCAATGCGAACCAGCTCATTTTGCGTGTAGCCAAATTGATAAACCAACAACTCATACTCCTGACAAAGTGAGGTGTTGAACAGCGGCGGGTCGTCACTATTGACGGTGACAAACAGCCCCAACTCATCAAGCTGGCGGAATGGGTGCTGGCTGATGTCGGGGTACACGCTGAGTTTTTCATTGCTGGTTGGGTTGATTTCCAGCGGAATTTGTCGGTCGCGCAGCAGTGCCAGCAGGTTGGGATCTTCAATGGCGCGAACGCCGTGGCCGATGCGGTCGGCTTGTAGGGCATTGACTGCCCCCCAAACGCTGCCCGCTCCCATCGTCTCCCCGGCATGGGGGACACTGAGCAGCCCGGCCTCTTTGGCGGCGGCAAAGGCGTGGGAAAATGGTTCTGGCGGTGCCCCCACTTCGTAGCCGCCCAGCCCAAAACCAACCACACCAAAGTCGCGCCCTTGCAGGGCGTATTGCAATGTTTTTTCTGCAGGAACAGGGTTGTAGCGGCTGTTGGGGTTGCCATTGGCATCGCGGAAGCTGAAGTTGCGGGGGCAGTCGAAGACCCAGCGCATTTCGACACCAAATTCGTCGCGGGCGCGTAAACGGCCGTTTTCCAGCCCCACCAAAATCTCCTCAATCGGCATCCGCTTCTCTTGAAAGTCGGTGTGGGTAAACGGCGTGACCGTCACCTCACGGTAGCGAATATTTTGCGCCGCCATGTCGGCCCCACACGCATAGGCAATCAGGGCAAAATCATCGGCTGAACGGATAAGGTCAGAGATAACCAGATAGACTTGGGCAAAATGAGGGAAGTCGGTAAAGGTGAACCAGTCGCGCAGCGCGTCAAGCTGGTCGCTTGGCAGCCGATCCATCATGCTGTTTTTTTCTGCCAGTTGCAGCACCGTTTCCGGCTGAATGGCTCCTTCAAGGTGAATATGAATTTCAGCCTTGGGCATGGCCTGAATAAAGGCAATATCGGAAGGGGTAAGCGTTCGAGTCATGCCAGGATCGTAGTCTGTGTTTGCTGATTTGGCAACTTGTGTCTATATGCTGTGCCGTCAACGGCTATACTATTTGTCGGTCGCAAGTGGCAGGTAACAAGTCGCAAGTCTTGTTTGCCGACGAGACTTGCAACTTACCACTTGCGACCTGCAAACAAGAAAACAGAACTCCTGTAGCCTTAGGATTTTGATGAGTATGGTTGCTTTTTACAGGGTGATCGTTTATAATTTAACTGTGGTTAAAAATTTATTTAACCATCTGACAAGAATCAACGAGCAGGTTGCAGCACAGCAAATTTGTCTGCAATTTGTGGGCAAACGAACACGAAAATGACTGTTTGGAATGTATTTATCGCGGCGATGATCACGGCTTTAGCGACTGGGTTAGGGGCGCTGCCGTTTTTGTATTTTACCCATATCAGCAAAAAGTGGCTGGGCATAGCCAATGCTGGTGCTGCCGGGCTAATGCTGGGTGCCAGCCTGGGGCTAATCGTAGAAGGGATTGGCTATGGCTTCTGGCGGCTGGTATTGGGGATGGCAATTGGCCTAGTGCTGGTTGTGGTGGCGCGGCGGCTCTTTGAAGGGCAAGAGGGGCTGGATGTGGCCTCGTTGGACAAAATCAATGCCGTCAAGATGCTGCTCATCGTCGGCGTCATGACCGTCCACTCCTTTGCCGAGGGGATTGGTGTGGGTGTCTCCTATGGTGATGGGCAGACGTTTGGCAATCTGATCACCACGGCTATCGCCATTCACAACATCCCCGAAGGGCTGGCAATTAGCCTGGTGCTGATTCCACGTGGCAAATCGGTGTGGCAGGCGGCGGGATGGAGTATCTTTTCCAGCTTGCCCCAGCCGCTGATGGCGGTGCCAGCGTTCCTCTTTGTCCTGGTTTTTGCCCCCTTCCTGCCTGTTGGTCTTGGCCTGGCCGCTGGAGCCATGATTTGGATGGTGTTTGCCGAGCTGCTGCCGGAAGCCCGTGAGGATGCGCCCAATCTGTCGGTTTTTAGTACGATGGGTGTGGCGACGCTGGCAATGGTTTTGTTCCAGCTTTGGATGGCCTAGTCACCTGCTAGAGACGTAAGAATGGCATCGCGGATGACGCGGATCAGATCGGATTTTCGCGGATCAAACCAAAAATCCGTATAAATCCGTGTTTGCGATGCCATTTTCTTTTTCTCACAAGCTGCTAGAATTTGGCAATGATGATGTTGCTTCAGCCTACATGGCACACTTTTTGGACGCTGATGTTTGTGCAGATGCATAAAACGGCCGTTCCTGAGCGAGGTGTGTCTGCTGGCTGAATTTTATGTTAACTAACTGATTGCTGTTAAACCACGAGCCACGAGCACGCCGCTGTTCGTGGCTTTTTTTGTGGCTACAAACGGCCGTTTTTCGTGTCTCCAACCCCAAATAGATGAAAACCTTCACCATAATCTGGTTCGGACAACTGGTGTCGCTTATCGGCACCGCCATGACCCGCTTTGCCCTGCTCATCTGGGCATATGACCAAACCGGCAGTGCCACCACCGTGGCCTTGCTCGGCTTTTTCTCCTTTGGCCCTTACGTCGTCGTTAGCCCCCTGGCCGGGGCGTGGGTAGACAGACTGGATCGGCGTTGGGTGATGCTGCTGGCCGATTTGGGAGCCGGGATCATGACCATTGCCATGCTGCTGCTGTTTGCCAGCGGCCAACTGCACATTTGGCATCTGTTTGTGGCACAGGCGTTAGCCGGGGCATTTGAAGCATTTCAGCTACCGGCCTATGTGGCTGCCACCAGCATGTTGGTGCAAAAAAACCAATATGCGCGTGTCAGCGGTATGCGTTCCATCGCGGAGTCGGGGTCACAAATTGCCGGGCCTGTGCTGGCCGGGGCTTTGCTGGCGTTTATCCACATCGAAGGGGTGATGCTGCTGGATGTAGCGACCTTTTTGGTAGCGATGGTGACGCTGTGGTGGGTGCGGATTCCCAAACCAGGTGATGGGTCTGCAACTGCCGCAACAGGTTTGGTGGGTGAGCTTGCCGAATCGCCAGCACCTTCGATTTGGCAGGATGTTCGCCTGGGCTTTGACTACATCGTCAGACGACGCGGGCTGCTGGGTCTGCTGCTCATCTTTGTCGGCATCAACTTTTTTGCCGCGCTGACCTACTTTGCCGTCTTGCCGGCGCTGGTGCTGGCGCGAACGGGCAGTGACGAGCATGCCCTGGCACTGGTGGAAGCGGCACTGGGGCTAGGCGGCGTGGTTGGCGGCATTGTACTCAGCGTTTGGGGCGGGCCGCAGCGCAAAATCCATATGGTGTTGGTGGCAACGGCCGTTTCTTTTTGGGCGGGCGATCTGCTCTTTGCCACCGGACGCACCACAACGGCTTGGGTGATTGGGGCGTTTTTTGTGCCGTTTATCATGGGCGGCAATCGGGCGATTTGGCAGGCGAAGGTGCCGCTGGCAATTCAGGGGCGGGTGTTTTCGGTGCAGGCAATGTTACAAACGGCGACGATGCCGCTGGGGTATTTGGTGGCGGGGCCGCTGGCGGATTGGGTGTTTGAACCGGCGATGGCGGTTAACGGCCGTTTAGCCCCCACCTTTGGCTGGCTGGTTGGCACGGGGCCGGGGGCGGGCATTGGGTTAATGTTTTTGGGAACGGCCGTTTGCGGCACGTTGATGAGCTTGAGTGGGTATTTATTTACGGCCGTTCGTCAGGTTGAAACAGACCTGCCGGATGTTGTGTAATGCCTTACGAGTGAGGCGAGCAAGAAACTTAGACAGGATGAACGGAATTTCACAGGATTCTCATACCTAATCCTGAAAAATCCTGTTAATCCTGTCTAAAGCTTTGTAATTTGCTGCGCACTACACGCTGGCTAAATCAGCCCATAGTGCCAAACGTCACCGTCGAAAAAGCGGAGCTTGCCACGCCCTGCCAGGAAGTCGAGATGGGCCAGCGTTTCGGCCACGGCAAAGCGGACTTCGTGGATAGTGAAGTTTTGGAATTTGAACAGCTTGAGAGCGATGTCGTAGACGGTGGCGGAAGAGGAACCGTTGCTGGCTTCTGCGGCGCACCCAAGCTATTGAGCTTTTACGTCGTCGTGGTTATGATTTGGCTACCCTCGTATAGGTCGTTTGTGTTGTTATGAGCAAAACCTTTGTTTCGGTTACTTTTCTAAAAGCAAAAATTGGCTATTTCTTGTGCATTAAACCCATGTTAAAAAGATTAGCAATCCATGCCTGGCCGTTATTAGTACTTGTCTTTTACGTCTCCACCCTTGCTCCCACTGTGCTTTGGGGTGATGATGCTTTCTTTCAAAGATCTGCGTTCGATGGTACGCTCCCTCGTGACGGCGGTGGGCATTGGCTATGGTTTGTGTTCGCACAAGCAATCATTCGCATTCCATTTAGTGAAGTTGCGTATAAAGTTAATTTGCTTTCAGCACTGGCAGGGTTTGCTACCATTGTTGGCCTTTATTGGAGTGCAAAGATCGCCGGATTGTCTCAAAGTGCTTCTCTGATCGTCGCTAGTTGCATTGCAGTAGCGCATACTTTTTGGATGCACTCTGTTCGAGCAGAGGTCTACACAGTATTCACAATGTGCAGTATGCTTGAAATCGCACTCCTGTTCAATTGGATGACAAAAAAAAGCTTGTGGGCTTTGTTCACGGCATTGTTGTTATTTGGCCTGACCTTGCTTAGTCATCAAATGTCTGTATTACTCCTGCCTGCAATTGGGTATTCAATTTGGCTTGGCCGTCACGAACTCTCTAGAGCCTATAGGTTCCTTGCCCTTGCTTCATTCTTGTTAGGTTTATTACCGGCTCTTGCCGTTGTTCATATACAGATTGGGCAATCTAGCCCAACGCAATCATTTATATTGTACTTTACTCATTCAGGTATTGACTTTAGGGGTGCTTTATTTGATTTCTCTTTTAGAGAACTTCCACACGATATTATTATATGGTTAAGCTATCTAATATTACAGTTCCCAAGCCCAGCTATTTTTCTAGGCCTGTATGGAATTGCAACTGTCCATGAATGGATTTACCAAAACCATTGGAAATTTGTTGTAGTGGTATATTTAACAGGAGTAGTTTTCGCCTTTAGCTACCGAGTTAATGATCAGTATGTATTCTACCTGCCTAGTTATATTGCCTTTGCGTTTGTAGCTGGAATAGGGTGGGACACCGCAGCAAGGCGATTTCCTCTACTTAAACAATGCTTTATCAGTAGATTAGTTTGGGGACTTGTCGTAGTTCTTCCGCCACTAATTTACTTTGGTCTTGTCAGTGCTTTCACCAGGCTAGATATTAACCCATTGCAGATCCGTACTTTGCCTGGTCGGGAACCTAATAGCTTTTTCTTGTGGCCAGCCAAGAATGATTACTGGGGAGCTTATAATTATGGATCTGCTTTACTCACTAGCTTACCACCTAAGAGTGTCTTAATCGCAGATCACACCCCGTTTCAAACATTAAAATATCTCCAAGTAGTCCACAAGTTGGGCCTAGACATAGAGTTAGTTCCAATCGAGCCAAGAGATGAGCTAATGGATGTCATTCAATCTTTCCCACTTACTGTTCCTATCTTTGTGGCTGATAACGATCCACGCTACTACAACCTTGACAGTTTAGCTGGCACAAGATTAGTCAAACAGGGACACGCATATCGTGTAATTCGGATGTCGGGCTAGACATAATAACCTAGGTCTCACTTGGTTTAAGCTGAATCCCGTTGTCAAGGCTACTGTAGCTCGTCTACTGATGATGCTTATATGATAGGTTGAACGTCAATTGGTCGTGCTATTTGGACGCACGGTGCTATCCTTGAATAATGGTAAGGTTGTGCAGTCGCGCTATATTTGGATAGTTTGGGGGTATCATCCGCCATGCGATTAAAAGATAAGCACTCCACCTTTTGGGTGTTCGGCGTGGTGGGTCATCACCGGTAGTGATGACCCACTTTAAACATGGAGGAAATTATGGGCTGCCAGGTTGAATGGCAAAATCAAATTTGCCTAGACGTTGGCTGTTTACAGACTCGCCGCAACTGCCTACGGCACGAATGATATAGAAGTAGTTGCTGCTTGGCGTGCCAATGGCACCATCGTCGTACCAGGGTGAGGTGTTGGCCGTGTCGTACAGGGTTGAGGGTGTGAAGTAGGGTGCGTTGGTACTGCGATAGATGTTGTAGCTGGTGGCGTTGGGAACGGATGCCCAGCTTAGCTTGACCTGATTGCTGACTGTCGTTTCGATGAGGGGCGCAGCGGCAGAAACGGCCGTACAGCCTGTATCAGGATCAACCCAATAGCCGGAATTGACCTGATAGCTGGGGCTGCTGGCCGACCCGGTTTCGTGGGTTTGGCCGCTGGTGCCGTTGACGGTATAGCTGGCAGATGATTTGGTGCCACCTCCCATACCGAAAGTGCTGCTGGCTAACTCATAGCTGGACGAAGTTGGGTTGTCGGCATTGAGAACGGCGACGACTTCGGCCGTAATGGGTTTGGAGACATTACCCGCCCCGTCACGAAGCTGCATATAGACAGCCTGTTTTTCAGGGGTGTTGGCAAGCTGCCAGAATTGGGTTGTTTGGTATGGCTGCCATGCCGACCAGAGGGTGCCGTTGCTGCTAAAGCGCATGTCGGTGATTGCTCCCTGTTGGTCGCTGCCGCTGATGTTGAGCGTGACGTTGAGCGAGCGCACTTCTTCGCCGCCGCTGCCGACGGCAAGGGTGCCGGTTGGGGGAAGGTTGTCATAGCGCCACACGGCCACCGTTTGCCATTCACCAACGTTACCAACCGCGTCTTCGGCAGCTACGCGCAGATAGCGAACGGCACTGCTGCTGCTTGCCATTGTCTCGCTGGGCGTGTAGCTGGTTTCTGTAACAAGGGCATCGCTTTGGCCGTTGGCATCGTCGCCCCAGTAGACACGATAGCCGCCCAAGCCCGATGCTTCATCGCTTGCGGCCGGCCAGTGGAAGGTGGGGGGCTGCGGGTTGCTTACCCAACTGGTTTCTGGCAGTGAGGCACTGACCATTTGCGGTGGGGTCAAATCAATGTTGAATGGCCCAGCGTGAACCGTTTCACTGACACCCCCATCTTTGCTCATGGCTCGTAGATGTACATACCATACCCCTGATGCTGCTACCGGTATTTCAGCACCTGTGGCTTTGGCCGACAGCATCAGTGGTTTCTCAGAGCTAGTGGTCGTTGCCGACTGATCCCAGAAAAGCTGGTAGCCGGTTAATGTGTCTGTGTTTGCGAGTGACCAGTTGACTGTAAGCGTGGATTTATTTGCCCAGGCTGCGTCCCACCCATTTTGTACAAATGCGGGAGCTTGTGTAGGAAGGGAAAGGGTTGGCCAGGCTTCGGGGGCAGTTGTGTTGTTTTGGGGGTCAGGAACGGCCGTATATGCTGGCCCATCAGCTGCGAATTGGTCCATAAAATTGGGTTGAAGTATGTGGTCTTGTGAATAAGCAAACGCTGATACACAACCACAACAAGTTCCGCTTCCAACCGTTCCGTAATTGTAAATTTGCCCAGGTTTACATCGGGTGTTGTTAGTGGCACTGTGATACATGCACCCTGCATAAGGGGTTGCACCTTCTTGAACAGTCCATCCACCTATATCATGATCATTTATATCTTGAGCAACTCCATTGTATTCTAATCCGAAATGCACATGCGTTCCGTCTGCGTAACCTCCACAATTGTATTCGGCCGAAGTGTCTCCTAAATACTGACCGCGTGTCACTTGTACATTATTTCCAATAGCGATATTTACTAAATGATAATAGGTAGTTGTCCATCCACCGGATTCATGAATTATTCGGATAAGATTAGCACATGGTGTAAAAGCTGTACCATCACGAGCGGCCCGTACATTTCCACTGCCTCCTGCAAAGTCTACTGCATCCCAAGGTCGGGGATCGTTATGTGGCCCGCCTGAGAATGTCCATGTTTCGCCTGTCGCCCAAGGTAAACTTAGCTGTGCTGATCCGTTTCCTTGAGGAGCACGTAACAAAACTTGTTGTGAAAGCAATTTCTTAGTATTGGCTCCCATTAATTCTTCAGGAGATTGTTGAGCCCACTGAGTAAATGTTGCCATTGATTCTAGTACAACATCCCAGTGAGAGTTATTTGCTTTTGCTAGAAATAACATTGACTCTGGAGCAACATGAATTTCACGTGGTGCCGGAATTGCAATAGTACCAAATGCCCAGTCCTCATAAATTTCGATATTTGCAACAATAATGTTAGGTATGGACGTTAACCCTTTGTGCTGAATAACTTCATTTTTTACGCTATTAACTAGGGAAGATTGCTTGGTTCCCTGTTGTTGCGGGTTCGATTGAGTATACATAACTATTGTGTTTGAAGAATGGACTTGATCCTGATTTTCTCTGGCTTTTTGAGTTGGAAAGGCCATCAACATAGGAACACAAACCCATAGTAGTGCCAAATACCGTATTGTTTGGATGTATCTCATCTTATTTACCTCTTATTGATCATGGCTTCGATTAGGCCAGTATCGCCCTGGAGGGTGTTGAGGGCTTGGCCGATAACGGTGCCGGGGGCTGGGTTGTTGTTGACGGTGGCGTAGCCAGGTGTGTCAGAGGCAACGAGGATGTCGCCAGCCTGGACTGGGCCAAGGACTTTGATGTATTCGGCACCTAGCACAATAGGCTTGCCATTGCTATCTGCCACCGCCATCACAAGGCGGTCATTAGCTTGGGTGCATAATTGCAGCATTTGCGTTTCAGGCTGCCAACAAAGTAAGCTACCCTGAGAAAAGTATTTAATAGCTTCAGCCTGTCCTTCCTTACTCATAATCAAAGCAGCCTCTAAGTAAGTTCTACTAATAATACTGCTGTTGATATTGCTCCCAGTTTTGGGAGCAATTCGCGTAGGATTGCTTCTCCTTGCCAGCGTGTATCTACTACTGTCAAGTCGCCGCCTATAATGAAACAATTCAAACCTCAACATGTGAACTCATTTGCTCTTGGAATAGTAAAAGCCAATACCAAAGCGTTCTACATTTTACGAATCATGGCTAAGATTAAGCCCTGTTGACCGTCAAAGTCTTCGAGGGCTTGGGCGATGACGATGCCGAAGGTGG
>WBZL01003969.1_pt1 | contig 13147 bp, 14 predicted proteins | sample 5204291 | NCBI WGS metagenome assembly WBZL01 (sample SAMN12344345, study PRJNA552823) | activated sludge metagenome | biome: Activated sludge suspended growth; feature: Nitrification reactor; material: Wastewater; isolation source: activated sludge from nitrification reactor of wastewater...
AGATGACCGTAGTCAACAGGTTTCGAGAAAAATCCCGTCTAAGAGCGCAGAAACCCGGAAACCCAGGGTAGCGAGGTCAACAGGTAGAAACGAAAAACCCCGCAGGGCGCGGGGCTCGGCGGGGTTATCGTCCAGTCAGAGACTGGTTTTGCCAATGTTATTGGCGGAGACGCAGGGATTCGAACCCTGGATCCAGGTTTTGCCCAGATGCGCCCTTAGCAGGGGCGTGCCTTCGACCACTCGGCCACGTCTCCAAAGGTGCGCGATGATACCCGCTCCATGTACCCCAGGTCAAACTCAGGCGGCCGACTTGTCCAGCTCGAATGCCCGATGCAGCACGCGCACCGCCAGTTCCAGGTATTTCTCGTCGACGACAACGGAGATCTTGATTTCGGAGGTCGATATCATCTGGATATTGATCCCCTCTTCCGCCAGGGCACGGAACATCTTGCTGGCGACCCCTGGGTGCGAGCGCATGCCGACACCGACGGCCGACACTTTGCAGATGTGGTTATCGCCCTCGATGGCGCGGGCACCGACATGCGGCTTGATCTGCTCTTCGAGAATCTTCCTGGTACGGGCGAATTCGCCGCGCGGCACGGTGAAGGAAAAGTCGGTGGTGCCGTCATGACCGACGTTCTGGATAATCATATCCACGTCGATATTGGCGTCGGCGATCGGGCCGAGTATCTGGTAGGCGATGCCTGGCCGGTCGGGCACACCCAGCACAGTCAGCTTGGCTTCGTCGCGATTGAAGGCGATGCCGGAAATGATCGGTTGTTCCATCTGGTTGTCTTCCTCAAAAGTGATGAGCGTGCCGTTGGTTTCCTTGCCCTCTTCCTCGAAGCTGGACAGCACGCGCAACTTGACCTTGTACTTGCCGGCGAACTCCACCGAGCGGATTTGCAGCACCTTGGAGCCGAGGCTCGCCATTTCCAGCATTTCCTCGAAGGTAATGCGGTCAAGCTTGCGGGCCTCGGGAACGATGCGCGGGTCGGTGGTGTATACGCCATCGACATCGGTGTAGATCTGGCATTCGTCGGCGCCGAGCGCGGCAGCAAGCGCCACCCCGGAGGTATCGGAGCCGCCGCGACCCAGCGTGGTGATGTTGCCGTGCTCATCCACCCCCTGGAAGCCGGCGACAATGACCACGGTGTCGTCGTCGAGGTCGCGCCGCATATTGGCGTCCTCAATATTGAGAATGCGCGCCTTGGTGAAGGTGCTGTCGGTAAGAACCTTGACCTGGGCACCCGTGTAGCTCTTCGCCTTGAGGCCGAGATCCTTTAAGGCCATCGCCAGCAGGGCGATAGTCACCTGTTCGCCGGTCGACACCATGACGTCGAGTTCGCGCGCGTCGGGCTGCGGCGAAACATCCTTGGCGAGCGCCAGTAGCCGATTGGTTTCCCCGCTCATGGCCGAGACGACCACCACCAACTGGTGTCCCTGAGCCTTCCAGCGCGCCACGCGCTTGGCGACGTTGCGGATGCGTTCAGGCGCGCCCATCGAGGTGCCGCCGTACTTCTGGACAATTAATGCCATGACAGATTTAGTGGGTATTGGTGAAAAAAGCTCGCCATTATAACGGCTTGCCAAATTCGCCGCCAACCCCTTCGATACTCCGGCGAAAAAAAGTCTGCCGATGAACATGCCATGGGGCTTGTATGGCATAGCAATATTGGCTATGCTGTGCGACATATGACTTCGGTTATAGGCTGGTCGCTGACGTCATACCTGTACGTCGTCACCTATCGTGGTTGATCGGAACTTGATAAGGAACAATCAGCATGAAAAATGCAGAGAAACTGGATGTCCGTGAAATTCGGCGCAAGCTGGGCATGAATCAACAGCAGTTCTGGTCCCGCCTGGGCGTTACCCAGAGCGGTGGCTCCCGCTACGAGAGCGGCCGCAACATTCCCCGCCCCGTGCAGCAATTGCTGAGACTGGTGCATGTCGAGCAAATCGATATCGCCAAGGTGAAGCGCGAGGATTTCGAAGTTGTGGAATTTCTCAAGTCGAGCGACCCGGAGATGTTCAAGAGTCTGAAGAAGCAGGCCCGTGCCCCGATGAAAAAGACTGCCTGAGCGACTGACCCGGCATCAGGGGCTGACGTCCACCGTCAGCCCATTTTTTTCCAGGCGGGCCGCAACTTCGGCGAGCCACTCGGCGGGTAGCGGTTGCAAGCGCGGCGCCTCGGCCTGTGCCGACGGCCGGGCCAGACCATAGAGGTGAACCCCCCGAATGGCGTCGCGGCAACGCGCTAGGAAAGAGACCAGCTTGTCGATTTCGTCCTTCGCCGGTGCTTGGCCATCGAGCGCAAATAGGCAGGTTTGTACCCAGGTCGGGCATAGTTGCCCGCATTGCCGCAAGCGCCGCTCGACGCTTTCCAGTCTTAGCCGGACACCGTTGACCCGGCCAATCACGTCGGCATCCGCCGCGTCGATCTTGAACCATACCTCGCCATCGACTGCGCCAATGTAGGCGATACCCGACCGCGTCGCGCGCCGGTCGATCAAGCTGCCATTGCTGATCAGGCGCAGCTTGACATCGGGCAGCAGCTTGCGTCGGCTCAGGGCGTCAATGGCCACTTCCACTGCCTGCGGGAACTGAGCCGAACTGGTCGGCTCGCCGTTTCCCGAAAAGGCCACATCGATCAGGCGGCGCTGCGACTCCGGCACCCGGCGGCGGAGGAAATCGCCAGTAACCACATCGTCCAGCATGGCCGCTAGCTCCCGCTCGAGGCACGCCAGATCAATGGGTGGCGGACCGCCACGTCGCAGGTCGGGAACCTGGCAATAGATGCAGCGCCAGTTGCAGGCATTGTTCGGATTCAGGTTGATGCCAATGGAAACACCACCAGCCCGACGCGACACCACGGGATAGACGTAGCGCAGACCCGCACTGTCGCGGGAATGATCGCCGGTCGTCAGAAGCGGGGTTGCTGGTGAGGGATCGGACATGGTGCGCCAAGATATAATGTGGGCCAATTCAGCTTACCACCGATCCCATGCTGATCACCCGCCGCCTGGAATTCGACGCCGGCCACCGCATACCCGACCATCGCAGCCAGTGCCGCCATGTGCACGGGCACCGCTACGCCATTGAGATCACGCTGTCCGGCACGGTTCTGGAAGCCGCCGGCGAACCGGAAAACGGCATGATCATGGACTTCTCGCGGGTCAAGCAGCTCGCCAGGGAGCATGTTGTCGATGCCTGGGATCATGCCTTTCTTGCCTATCGCGGCGATGCCGCCCTGGTCGCCTTTCTCGATTCGCTGCCGGGGCACAAGACCGTGCTGCTCAACGCCGTGCCGACGGCCGAGAATCTGGCTTCGATTGCCTTCCAAATTCTGGCACCCGTATATCGCGCGACCTACGGCAACCAGCTTCAACTGGAACGCGTGCGTATCTACGAGACGCCGAACTGCTGGGCCGACGCCACCCGGGCCGACCTGGCGGATCGAGGGTAGAATCCGCCCCCGTCGTGACTGTGGAGGCGTGGCAGAGCGGTTGAATGCACCGGTCTTGAAAACCGGCAACGTCGCAAGGCGTTCGTGAGTTCGAATCTCACCGCCTCCGCCAGAAGCACCAACCTGCGGGTCTAGAGGTGCTCAAACAGGGCGATGGACTCGACATGCGAGGTATGCGGAAACATGCTGGCGATGCCGGCGCCGCGTAGCGCATAGCCCTTTTCATGAACCAGCACGGCGGCATCGCGGGCCAGGGTTGCCGGACTGCAGGACACATAGACGATGCGTCGGGGAACGGATACGCCGAGCGCTTTGACGACGGCGATCGCGCCTTCGCGCGGCGGGTCAATCAGTAGCTTGTCGAAGGCGCCAAGCGCGGCCAGACTCTCCGCAGTCGCCTCGAACAGGTTGGCGACACGAAAATCGCAACGATCCGCCAGGCCATTCGAGGCGGCGTTGGCCCGGGCGCGTTCGACCAGCGGGCCGCTGCCCTCCACCCCGACAACCGTCGCCCCGAGGCGGGCGATGGGCAGCGTGAAGTTGCCCAGGCCGCAGAACAGATCGGCGATGCGTTCGCCCGGCGCCGGCCGCAGCAGCCCCATGGCCCGCCGCACCAGCATCCGGTTGATGCCGTGGTTCACCTGGGTAAAGTCGGTGGGACGAAAATGCAACGCGACGGCGAAGTCCGGCAGTCGATATATCAATGGTGGCGCCTGCGGCGGATGAAATAGCGCGGCGGTTTCCGGTCCGCCCGGCTGCAGATAGAAGCTGACCGCATGGCGGTCGGCAAAATCGCGTAGGCGTGCTTCGTCGGCGGCGGTCAGCGGCTCCAGATTGCGCAGCACCAGCACACGCTGGTCGGCGCCGATGGCCAGCTCGATCTGCGGCAAGCGATCGGGAATCGACATTCCGCCGACCAGCACCTTCAGAGCCGGGATCAGATTCGAAATCGCCGATGGCAACACCGGGCAGGAGTCCATCACCGCCACATAGCTACTGCGCTTCTCGTGGAAACCGACCAGCACGCCACCCTTCTTGGCAACCAGGCGCACCGACAGCCGCGCCCGGTGCCGGTAACCCCAGGCTGGACCGGAGATCGGCGGAAAGACAACCTCCGGCTTGAGCCGGGCCAGGTGCCAGAGCGCATCTTCGAGCACACGCTGTTTCGCGGCCGTTTGCGCGCCGGGCTCCAGATGCTGCATGCTGCATCCGCCGCAGACACCAAAATGCGGACAGCCGGGCGCCACCCGCTGACTGGATGCCTTGACCACCCGCACGGTCTGCGCCTGTTCGAAAGTCGGCTTCCGCCGATAGCTCGAATATTCGACGGTCTCGCCAGGCAGAGCGCCTTCGATGAAGATCGCCTTGCCGTCGACATGCGCGACACCACGCCCTTCGTTGTCCAGCGATTCGATGAGGGCAAGCGGCATGGTGGCGACCCGGCAAAAAGCTGCGATTATAATGGCCCGATGATATCGACCCTCCTCGGCGGCCTGACACCGCAACAATTTCTGGCTGAATACTGGCAAAAGAAGCCGCTTCTGGTCCGGAATGCCCTCTCAGGTTTCACCGGCTTGCTGTCGCGCGAGGAATTGCTCGATCTGGCCGGCCGCGACGATGTCGAATCGCGCTTCGTGTCGCAGGCCGGCGGCTGGACCATCGAGCACGGCCCGTTTGCCCGCGCCGCCCTGCGTCGCAAGGCGAAGCCCTGGACCGTGTTGGTGCAGAGTCTGAATCTCGTTCTGCCGACCGCCGACGAGCTGATGCGGCAGTTCTGTTTCATCCCCTATGCCCGCCTGGACGACCTGATGGTCAGCTACGCCACCGACGGCGGCGGCGTCGGGCCACATTTCGACAGCTATGACGTGTTCCTGATCCAGGGCATGGGCCAGCGACGCTGGCGGATCGGCAACCAGAAGGACCAAACCCTGATCGACGGCCTGCCGTTGCGAATTCTCAAGGACTTCCGTCCCGTGCACGACTGGATCCTCGAGCCCGGCGACATGCTCTATCTGCCACCGGAATGGGCTCACGACGGCATAGCGGTCGGCGAGTGCATGACGTACTCGGTCGGTTTTCGCGCCGCGCCGACCCAGGAACTGGCCGAACAGTTCCTCATGTTTCTCCAGGATCGCGTTTGCCTGTCTGGTCGCTACCGCGATCCGGACCTGAAACGTCAACGGCACCCAGCGGAGATCGGCGCGCCGATGATCAACCAGGTGACCCGATTGCTGGCCGGTGTCCACTGGGATCGGAACATCGTCCGCGACTTCCTCGGCAGCTATCTGACCGAGCCCAAGTCCCATGTCGTTTTCGAGCCGCCGGAAAGGCCGCTGAACGAAAAGCGCTTTGCCGCCGGACGCAACCGGCGCGGTTTGCATCTGGACGCCCGCAGCCAGCTGCTATTTGCCGGCAACCGCTTCTACGTCAATGGTGAGTTGGTCTCGATCCCTCGCGCAGACCAGGCGGCCTTCCGTAGCCTCGCCGACAACCGCACCTTGCCGACCGCCACACCGGTCAGCGCGGCCGGAGAGCGGATTCTTTTCGACTGGTACGACTGCGGTTTCGTCCATCTGTCATGAGCGAATCCGCCGAACTGTTCGACAGCGAGGCTGGTTTCCGCGCAGCCATCGACGGCACCCTGGCGGCCGCGCAGCGGGAGGTTCGCGTCTTCGACCGAAACCTAGTCCATCTGGGCATCGATGATGCGGCCCATGTTGCCTTGCTCGGCCGCTTCCTGGCGGGCGGCGCGCACCGCCGCCTGCACATCGTGTTGCACGACACGGGGCCACTGGAAAGTCGACTACCCCGGCTCCTTGCGCTGATCCGCCGGCACAACCACGTCATCGACATTCGCAAGACGCCCGACCACCTGCGGCAAATCAGCGACTGCTGGGTTCTGGCCGATCAGGATCACGGCGCAATTCGCTTCCATGCCGACCACCCCCGCGGGAAACGAATCACCGCGTGGCCAGCGGAAATCGAACCCTGGTGGCGGCGCTTCGACGAACTTTGGGAGGCCAGCGAGCCTTGTTCGCCCGGCGCGGTGACGGGCCTCTGACAGAATCCAAGCCTTTCGGATCGATTGGCATATGGGAAATGTTTGTTATACTTTCAGATTGGATGGAATGCCGTCCTAAAGAATTTTTGCTCGTAAGCTCCGCTCCCAACCTCCTCTTCGATAAAGGAATACACATGAAACAGTCTCTCCTCATCGCCGCGCTCGTCGCCCTGACCGTTTCCGCTTGCGGCAAGAAGGAAGCCGCTCCGGCTCCGGCTCCTGCCCCCGTGGCTGCTCCGGCTCCCGCTCCCGCCGCCCCGGCTGGCGAACAGAAGGGTATGGAAGGCATGGCTGGCATGTCCGGCATGTCCGGTATGGCCGGCGAACAAAAGGGTATGGCTGGCATGTCCGGTATGGCCGGCGAACAGAAGGGCATGGAAGGCATGTCTGGCATGGCCGGCGAACAGAAGGGCATGTCCGGTATGGCCGGCATGGAAGGCAAGAAGTAATCGCCTTACCAGTCGAGTCCTCCGGTTCGCGCCGGAACGAAAAGGGCCAACTCCGGTTGGCCCTTTTTCTTTGTGCCTCCAAGTCGCGTTAGGCCAGATCCCGCCAGTCGCACCCGCGTTCCTGATCGGCAACGCCGACCCAATCCGGCTCGCAGCCCAGCACCCCGGCCAGAGCGGCCTTCGCCAACCCCGGCTTGTTGTTTTCCTGGCTCAAGTGTGCCGCGATCACATGCCGCAGGCGGCCATGATCAAGACGACCGAGCAAATCCGCCGCGGCCGCGTTGTCGAGATGCCCAAAGCGCCCCGCAATCCGCCGTTTCAGGTGCGCCGGATAAGGGCCGTCGGCGAGCATGTCCGCATCATGATTGCATTCGAGCACCAACGCGTCGCATTGCGAAAGTACTTCGACCATATGCGGCGTGACGTACCCCGCGTCGGTCAGTACGCCCAGGCGGCGGCGACCATCCGAAAATACGAACTGCGTCGGTTCGCGCGCATCGTGGGGCACCGGAAAGGGCCGGATCTCCAGGTCGCCCAAGGCGAACACGGTGTGACTGTCGATAATGTGCGGTGACAGGCCGTCCAGGCCGACCATGCTTAGCGTGCCGTGACTGAGAAAGACATCCAGTCCGTAACGACGCGCCGCAGGCACAACGCCGCCGACATGATCACTGTGCTCATGGGTTACCAGGATCGCGTCCAGATCCCCCGGGGCAAGACCGAGGCGGGCCAGGCGAACTGACAGGTTGCGCGGACCGAAGCCGCAATCGACCAGCACGCGCGTCTGACCGGCCTCGACCACCAGGGCGTTGCCACGACTGCCGCTACCGAGCGAGGCGAAGCGCATACCGAAACCTTCGAACGTTGAACGGAAACGATGTTACCGCAAGGGATCCCGATCTTCCGTGGCGATCAGTCCCCACTTCACCGGCCAGTTTGGCGATAATGTATTGATTGCACCATCCCATCCACCGAACTGAAGTTTTCGTCCGGTCGTTGGATATTCCGGCAATTGACTATCGGAGTCCCCATGCAAACATCGACCCAAACACCCGCGAGCGAAGCCACATTGCGCTCGGCCCGCCTAGTCCGCTCGGACCGCATCACCCCGACCGCCTCGAAGGAGGAAGTGCGACAACTGGTCTTCCACACCGACGATCTCGCCTTCGATGGCAAGGTGGGCAGTTGTGTCCGGGTCATGGCGCCCGGGCAGTTCGGCAACCAGTACCACACACGGCTCTATTCAATTGCGGAACAGGAGCAAAGCCCGAAGAATGGCACCGAGTTCGCCATCTGCGTCCGACGCTGTTCGTACATCGACGACTTCAATGGCGAGGAATACGCCGGTGTCGCTTCGAACTACCTGTGCGACCTGCGGCCCGGCGACGCCATCCAGTTCACGGGCCCCGTGGGCTACCCATTTGCCATTCCAGATAACAAAAATGCCAATATCATTATGATTGGCATGGGCACAGGCATCGCACCATTCCGCGGCCTGATTCGTCTGATTTATGAAAAGATTGGCGGCTGGAAAGGCAAGGTACGACTCTACTACGGCGCACGCAGCGGGTTGGAAATGCTCTACATGAACGACATCAACAACGACCTGGCCAACTACTACGACCAGCCGACCTTCAAGGCCTTCCAGGCGGTCAGCCCGCGGCCCGTGTTCGATCAGCCCATCGAGCTGGACAAAGCCATCGAGCAGAACGCCGCTGAAATGTGGGAAATGCTCGACAGCATTGATTGCCGCCTCTACATCGCCGGCACCAGCGCCATGCTCGGCATGGTGGAAACAGCGCTGATGGGCGTTGCCGGCTCGGCCGACGCCTGGCGCGCCAAGCGCGACCAACTGGTCGCCGCCGGCCGCTGGGCGGAAGTGCTCTACTGATTCAAACGGTCAGACGTCGGCACGGGGCGACACAGCTGCCCCGTCGACGCTACTTCAACTGTTCCAGCAGCAGACGCAGGATCTTCTTGCCGGTGTCCCCCGTATCGACACGACCCTCGGCGGTAAGGACCTGCACGCTGCTGGTCTCGCCCGCGCCCTTGACCAGAATTCGGTACTTGGGGCTCTTGTTGGGGTCGGCCTTGCTGCTGTTCCAGAAGGCCAGCTTCGACAGGAAGCCCTTTTCATCGCTCTTCTTGCGCACGTCGATTTCCGGATCGACATAACGAACGAAGTAAAGGCCCTGGGAACGATCGCGATCCTCGACGGTAAAGCCGACGCGATCGAGTGCCAGGCCAACGCGGCGCCAGCCGCGATCGAACGGTTCCTGAAGCTCCAGCACTCCACCGTCTGCCTGACCGGCCAGAATCTTGGCCTTCTCGTCCTTCGAAGCGCCTTCGGCCATGATCGTCTTGGCGCGCGTCTCGTCCAGGCCCAGCCGAACCATCAGGCGACGCAGCATTTCCGCTTCCAGTTCCGGATCGGGAGCGCGCGGCTGCCAGCGTGTTTCGCTCTTGCCTTCGTTCGTATAGACCTCGTACATGCCCCGGTGGCTGATGTAGATCTCGGTGGTACCCGGCTGCGCGCCCTTCTCGATACGGGTGCGGAACTTATCTCGCTCGGCCGTCGAATAGAGGCTGTCAAACACCTTGCCCAGCGTGCCACGAACGATGTCCTGCGGCAGTTTGGCGCGATTCTCCGCCCAGTCCGTCTCGATGATGCCCGCCTCGGGTAGTTCGATATTGACGATGAAGCCAAGGTCCTGCCAGAACTCCTTGAGGCCCGGCCAAATCTTGTCCGGGGCACCTGGCACGACCAGCCAGCGCTGGGTACCTGACCGCTCGATGCGCATCTTCTCCACCTGCGGCAGCACGTCCTGGGCGGTACTCGTCCGTGTCTGGCCGGCGCGGTCGCCGGCGTAGGCCGAGTACGTCGCCGTACCCTTCGGGCTCACGTCCGGTACCGCATAGCGATCGTCGCGGGTCGGCTGGGTCAGGTCGGGAGGAATTTCCAGCGGCGGCAGCTTGCCGGCCGACTTGTATTCGATCTTCTTCGATTCAAGAAGGGATCCGCTGCAACCGGTCAGCAGCGTCAGCACGACAGAAGCCATCAACAGGGTGTTACGCTTCATGCGTTCCTCGCGGAATTAGAGTTGAATCCCGGCTTCGCGCAGCGCCGAGCGTACTCGCTCGTGATGCTCTGGCGACAGCGGGGTCATTGGCAGGCGCAGGCCGTCTTCGATCAGGCCCATCTCGACACAGGCCCACTTGACGGGAATCGGGTTGGCCTCGACGAACAAGTCCCGATGCAAGGCGAGCAGGCGGAAATTGATGGTCCGCGCCGTCGCCAGGTCACCGGCCAGGCCGGCCACGATCATCTCGTGCATCAACCGTGGCGCCACGTTGGCAGTTACCGAAATCACACCGCGACCGCCCAGCAGGGTCAGCGCCAGCGCCGTGGCATCGTCGCCGCTCAAGATCGCAAAACTCGGCGGAGCACGCTTGAGCAGATCGGTACCGCGCTCGATATTCCCGGTGGCGTCCTTGATGCCGACAATGCGCGGCACACGCGCCAGCCGCAGCGTCGTGTCGTTGGCGAGATCGGCGCCGGTGCGACCCGGTACGTTGTACAGAATCATCGGCAGGTCCACCGCCTCGGCGATGGCCTTGAAGTGCCGATACAAACCTTCCTGGGTCGGTTTGTTGTAATAGGGCACCACCGACAAATGGCCGCTGGCGCCGGCTCGCTTGGCGAACTCGGCTAGTTCGATGGCCTCGGAGGTGGAATTGGCGCCGGTGCCGGCGATCACCGGCACCCGGCCGGCGGCCTGCTCGGCCACCACCTGGATCAACTGGCAGTGCTCGTCGAAATCGACGGTCGGCGATTCGCCCGTGGTACCCACCACGACGATGCCATCGGAACCTTCGCGAATATGCCAATCGACGAGGCTCCGTAGCCGCGGCAGGTCGAGACTGCCATCCTCGTGCATGGGGGTGACGATGGCGGGCAGCGAGCCCTGAATGATGGTTGTTGCCATTTACTTGTACTTTGTGGGGAAAAAGGGAGTGACCAAGCCGATTTTACTCGACAAGCGATCTACAAATCGGCCAGGACCTTGATGTGTGCGGAAACGCTGCGCGCCAGCGACGACAGCGAGTAGCCGCCCTCGAGCATCGAGACAATGCGTCCCTCCGCCGATTCGCGCGCCACGGCTTTCAATTGCTCGGTCACCCAGGCATAGTCGGACTCGACCAGACCGACCGAGCCCATATCGTCTTCATAGTGGGCGTCGAAACCCGCCGAGATATAGATCAGCTGGGGCGCGAACTGGCGCAGGCGTGGCAGCCAGACGTCGCTGACGATATCGCGGAAAACGTCGCCCCGTGTACCTGCCTTGATGGGCACATTGCACATGTTGGCGGCCGGATTCTCGGTGCCACAGTAAGGGTAGAAGGGATGCTGGAAGGTGCCGACCATCAGCACCTTCTCGTCGCCGGCAAAGATCTCCTCCGTGCCATTGCCGTGATGCACGTCGAAGTCGACGATCGCCACACGCTCCAGGCCCCACTGTTCGACGCCATGACGCGCCGCGACGGCGATGTTGTTGAAGAAACAGAAACCCATCGCCTTGGCTCGTTCGGCATGGTGGCCGGGCGGGCGAATGGCGCAGAAGGCATTGGGCGCCTCCTCGCGCATGACCATGTCGGTGGCCAGCACCCCGGCGCCCGCCGAACGCAGCGCCGCCTGCCAGGTACCGGGACTCATTGCCGTGTCCGGGTCGAGATGGAAAATACCCGTCTCGGGCGAACTGGCCTCGACCATTTCCACGTACTTGCGCGGATGCACACGCAGCAGTTGCTCCATTTCGGCCAGCGGGGCGTCGTGGTACGAAAGGTAGAGATCGAGGCCGGCGGCGATCAGCCGATCCTGAATCGCGCCGAGGCGCTCGGGACACTCCGGGTGATGGGCGCCCATATCATGGCGCCAGCAGTCGCGATGGGTGATGAAGGCCGTTGTCATGTCGGGATTGGCATACAATGGAACGAGTCGATCATTATGACGCGATTTCCCGTCGTTTGTCGCTGTCCGCCGCGCAATCCGCGTTTCACTCCGCCGCCCTATCCATGCTTTCTCCTCCCCCCGCCAGTCCGATGGAAAGTGTCGTCGCCGCCGCCGGCCGCGTCGTCCTCGGCAAGGAAAGGCAGGTTCGGCTGGCACTGGCCTGCCTGCTCGCTCGCGGCCACTTGTTGATCGAGGACCTGCCCGGCGTAGGCAAGACCACGCTGGCCCATGTGCTGGCGCAACTGCTCGGCCTCCACTTTCAGCGCATCCAGTTCACCAGCGACATGCTGCCGGCGGACATTCTCGGCGTGTCCATCTTCGACCGCGAAACCGGCGCGTTCAACTTCCATCCCGGGCCGATCTTTGCCCAGGTCGTACTGGCCGACGAGATCAACCGCGCCACACCGAAGACTCAGAGCGCCCTGCTGGAAGCGATGGAAGAGCGGCAGGTGACGGCGGAAGGACTGACCCGCCCGCTGCCGGCCCCCTTCTTCGTGATCGCCACCCAGAACCCGGCCCACCAGATCGGTACCTTTCCGCTCCCCGAATCGCAGCTCGACCGCTTCCTGATGCGCATAGAGCTCGGCTATCCCGACCGCGCCGCCGAGCGCGAACTACTGGCCGGTGCCGATCGCCGGGAAATGCTGGCCGGCATGATGCCCTGCGTCGACCCGGCGGCACTGCCTGTCCATCAGGCGTCGGTTCGACAGGTCCATGTCGCGGAACCGCTGATCGACTACGTGCAGGCCCTGGCCGACCACACCCGGGCTTCGTCCGACTGGCAGACCGGCCTGTCGCCGCGGGCGGCGCTGGCCCTGCTGGCGTCGGCGCGTGCCTGGGCCTGGCTGGCGGGGCGCGATCATGTGCTGCCGGAGGATGTTCAGGCCGTGCTGCCCGGCGTTGCCGGCCATCGCCTGCGGCCGGCGGGCAACCTTGCCAATGGTGGTTCGAGCGCCACGATCGAACGGCTGATCGAGGCCGTGCCACTGCCCTAGCCACACCGGCCGGCCCGATGCGACTGACCGTCACGCTGCGCGAGACCTTCATCGCCTGGGCCTTGCGCGTCCGCCCGCCGGAACCCGTACCGGTGGTACTCGGTCAGCGCCGAGTCTACGTCCTGCCGACGCGCGCCGGCCTGGGCTACGCCGCCGCCCTGTTGG
>WBZL01003970.1_pt1 | contig 13145 bp, 7 predicted proteins | sample 5204291 | NCBI WGS metagenome assembly WBZL01 (sample SAMN12344345, study PRJNA552823) | activated sludge metagenome | biome: Activated sludge suspended growth; feature: Nitrification reactor; material: Wastewater; isolation source: activated sludge from nitrification reactor of wastewater treatment...
AGACATACTGTCTCCTGCGAAAACAGGACGCAGATTTACCTGATTTTCCAGATCAGTCTAATCAGTAAAATCAGCGTCCTATTTTCATTCTTCGTAATGGGCAATGCCCATATTGAACTCCTTTAATTTCCGGCAAACAGGCTGGTGCGTGCGGATAGTAGCTGCCGCAAGGGAATCGTCGCGCCAGCCTCGTAATAACGAACGGCCGTTTCCCCAACCAACATCGTCATGGCTCCGCTTGCCAGACCGCTAATCACCCAACCAAGCAAGGGAATAAACTTCACCAAGGCAAGAGCCAAATAGCGCAGGCCAAACACACCAACAATCGTGCTAATCACCTCACGGTTCAAACCACCCGTGGGGATATAGCCATAAGCAGCACCAATTCGCAGCACAACCCCCACCTGCAGCATCGCCTGCATGGGTAAATCGAGAACAGGCACTGGCTGCGCCCCCATCATGCCCGCCAAAACCGCCGCTTGCCGCGCAATACGCTGCGCCGCCAACCGCCGCAGGGCGTGAATCTCGCGCCCCAACGGCACTGCCAGCCTGGGAACGGTATCCAGCAGTTTCGGCAACAATTTATCCTGAACGTGCTGCCCCGTTCGCGCCGAAATAGGAATCACACCCATCCCGATACGCTGCTCAATTTCGCCAAGCTGGGCATCCACTTTGGCCAGGCCATCAATCTTGTTCAGCACCACCAGCAGCGGCCGGCCGCTGGCACGCATGGTGGCAATCCAGCGATAATCCTCTGCCGTCACCCCAGCCGTGGCATCAATCAAATAAATAAGTAGTGCCGGATCCCCCAAGGCCAAAGGAAGTGCTTCGTAACTGGTTACATCAACAGCTTGCTGCCCTGACAAATCAGCTAGAATAAACAAACCGTAGGACTCAAGCGAGAAGGCTTCTTCGAGGGAAAAATCGGCTAAAGAAACCGGGCTGGCCGCTGGTACCTCATCTGCTGGCCCGGCCTCCTCTGGCCGCCAACCGCGCAAATAGTCAAACAAGGTACTTTTGCCAGCTCCTGCCAAACCAATCAGGGCAATACGAGCCTGGTTCTCCTGGCTAATCTCCGCCGCCAATTCATCCCATTGCCACAAATGACGCAAGCTTTCAAACCAGTTCATGCTGTTGCTGCTGTAATCAGGATAACGGCCGTTATTAAAGGAAGAGGGGAGTTCTCCCAATGCTTCCCATTCACGATTGTCAAAATTGTCGTCGTTATACGGAGTCTTCATGTTCAGTTTTATCCTTTTAGATAAGTGCAGTGAGAGGCACACCAACGCGGAAACGAAGTAAAAACAGTCGCTCGCGGTCTGTTGTCTCTACTGCCTGAATTTGGGGGAAGCCGTCATATGGTTCCGGCAACCATGCCAATAGTTGTTCTCCGGCAGCGGCCGCAAGCACAGCCAACTCTGTGATGTCTGCCCGATCTGTCTCGGCAATTTGCGCTTCATCAAACGGCCATAGCGGAACGGCCTCGTGCCAGGTCATTTGCCACCACTGCTGCAACATTTCGGCTGTTGGATACTGGTGGGGTAGCAGATCAACGGCCGTTAATCCATCTAACCAGCTCAATCTGGACAACCCCACTTCTCTTAACGGCTCCATAATGGCATCATCAAGCTGTTGCAGTTGGGTGCCTAATCCTCCAATGCCGTTTGCGGCTAATTGCGCCTCTGCCTTGGGGTCGGTTACATATGCCCGGTAGAGCGCAGGCCAAAATGCAGGCGGTTCTGTTGCGTGTTCCGCTCTGGGAGAAATGGCTTGGCGCAAATGTGCAACCATGTCCCCAATCTCTTCAACATGGCCCAGCCAACGCTGTATCTGTTTGTTTAGCTCAAGCAGGGTGTGGCGAACGGCCGTTGTCAGCATCTGCTTCCGTCTCTGCTCCGCCTGACGCAGCAAAACATAGTTCAGTTGCTGCCCCATCTGCCGCAATTGCCAGTAGTGCCAGGCAAGCCGAGGCCAGCGCCAGGGTTGAAGACAAAGACGCAGCCAGCGCAGCCAGTACTGTCCCTCTGAATGGTATGGGCGAGGCCACGCTTCAAGTCGTGTTCCAATTTGCGCTTCCAGGAAGCCCCGTTCGTCTGCCAGCGCGGCCCGCTGATCTTCCTGATCCGCTTCATGCCCCAGCAGGGACTCGTACTGTGCCGTCAGCGCCAGGGAAAGGGTGTGGAGCCACTGGGCATTGCGGTCAACGGCCGCGATGGGCTGTGTGTCCAGCGCCTTTGTGAGGGCATCACGCAGATGATGATGGGCAGCAAGGAGCAGATCATCAGCCCCTTGCTGGGCAAGGAGAATATGGTGTTTTAGCTGTTCACTGTCGCCACTATCGGCCAGGCGAATCCAGTGGAAGCAATCGGCTAATTCCCACGGCCATGGTGCTTCCCACAGGTTGCTTTCGTAATTGGGTAACGGCCACGGCCTGAGCCTGGCTGTGAGAAAGTGCGCGACATCATCGGGCAATAGCCGCTGCTGCTGTAGCCAAATGGTAGCCGCTGCCTCGCCATCGGATTTCTCCGGAGCTTTCATGAGCCATTGATCAAAAACGGCCGTTAGCCAATGGCTTAAACAATAGTGCTGCAACTCAGTACAAGACCAATGATAGTGACCCAAACCAACGGTCAGCACCATCGGCTCCACGGAAGCACATCGCTCCAGAAAAGGACGTAGCGAGCTGGTGGCAAACAGCCAGAGCAAATCCGCCGCCGTTTGCTGCAAAATTGCGGCAACAGGCAGGTACAGGCCAACCTCGTTCAGGCAACTCAGGAGAATGGTGTGGTATTTAAAGCGGGTTAGCTCTTCGAGCTGTGGGTGCATGGGAGCAGGGGCGAGCCAGATGAGCCACAGATTGGTGGAGATACCTAATGTTTTGCGGATAAAAGCAGGCAGTTCTTCACTCAGGCAAACGGCCGTTTGCGCCTGTTGCCTGTCTGTTGCTACAAACAACAGGACGACCACAACCTCTTGATGCCGGGCAAGCTGCCACCCCTGCTGATGCAGTTTCGCTGCCAGATTGGTGGGCGAGATGGCAGCTAAAGCGTTTGACAGGTCATCTGTAAAGCTATCGGCTAGGTAAGCAAGGTGCGCTACTGCAGCCACAGGGCCTTGCTTTTCCTGCAACCGTTTGGCAAACAACTGGTAAACATCTTCAGCTCCATCGCCGTTCGTGATAACAAGCGTGCGCTGGATAGTCAGATTTGTCATTGTGCTATCTCCATCATCATTTTTTGCCATTGACCGCATGTGGAATCCCGACGCTAAAGGCATCAATTTTGCGTAAGCTTTCGGTATAGTTACGCACAAGCTGCTTCAGCTCCCGCAGTTGGTTATCAAGGGCAGAGTTGCCGTCAGAGGTGCTGTTATAGTAATCAGCAAGCAGCTGAATCGCGTCGCGCAGACCCAGCGAAGCAATTTGCGCTTCAATGCGTTCGCTAACCAGATGTACAAGACCATCTTGCTCCATGAAGGCATTAATCGCATTGGTTAAACCATTCGCTAACTTGACAGGATTTTCCAGGGAATCTGCAGGTTGATAGTAAAAGAAGGTTCCCTGACTATAGATGAGGCCAAAAATGGAGCCCAGGGCAAACATAAGTCGCCCCTGATCCGTCGTTGTCAGAAAATCGGGCAAGACGTGAAGCGGGCGGCGTTTGTTATGCCGCTTGAGAGCCTGCTGATACAGGTCATATTGCCGCAAGGCTGATGGTGGTGCGCCAGCTGCCACAGTCAAGGCTGTTAAACGGTAAGGATCACGGGTGGAGACACGCATTGGCTCCTCAGTAAAGAGCGTATGGGCTTCATCCGGCACCCCCAACACTTCCAGGCGAGCCAATCCTTCGCCCCCATGGGGTAGCCGTGTACGATCCAAATTCCATGAGGGGGTTGCCAAGCGAAAGAGTTGCTGACGGCGGGCATTCGGTGCCATGAGATGGCTTTGGTCTTTGATAGCTTGTTCAATGCCAATCTGAACAACAGAGTGAAACGCAGGGCGCAATAGTTGCAGTAAATGCGCCTGTAAATCATCTGTTGGCATCTGACAAAGGGCGAGGGGATCGGGCAGAAGGGTCTTGACATCCGCCGCCGTCGGTTGATGCTGTTGATAAAGCGCATGTACATAATCTGGCTGAGCCAAACTAATAGTGGCAACCTCATTTTGGCTTAACCGCACCAACTGCTCATCCCCATCTCTGCGTAGCTGGGTAGCCATGTTTTGCAGGCGGGTGATGAGGGCGCAAACGGCCGTTTCCTGTTGCTGCACCCATTCATTCAGATTGTGCCAAAGTTGCTGCTGTGTTTGGGAACGCTGCCGTCGCAACTGTGTCTCATAAAGCGTTTGCGCCGCGTGAAAGGTGCGCGGCAGTGCCTGGCGCAGGCGGGCATTGCGGCCAAGAAAAAAGCTGTGGGCGGCGTGGGCAACGGCCGTTTCCTGCTGCATCAAGGTTTCCTGCTGTTCGGTTTGCTGCTGTTCCAGGTCACGCCCCTGTTTATGCGCCAGGGCAATGAATTCGGTGAGCTGCTGTGACAAGGTTTGCAGGGTTGCCAGCAATGTTGGCAGGCCACTGTCTGCGGACAACAAAGCCGCCCGCAGCCATTCCTCCCATTTGCCCAGCGTATCCCGATGAATATGCTCACCATTGGATATGATTTGGGGTATGAAACTCTCTTGCACGCGGGCATGACCATATTCACGGACATAGCGCGTGGCTTCGGCCGGCAGTTCCTCGGCTGGCTTCTCCTGCAACCAGCCGGGTGGAGTCAAATCAATCCGCATCAATCCATTTGTTTGGGGGTCTTTTTGCAACCGATCGGCTAACTGGGTTGCTTCCAGCCCAATGAGCAAAGGCACTGTGTCTGGCGTTGCTGCTTCGGCTAACCAAACATGGCTGATCACGTCGCGCAAAAACCAGGCTGCATGGATATCTGCAACGGCAGGTGCATCAAATGTGAGGTGGCCGATGCCAAAGCTGCTCAGGATATGGCCTTCACCCGTCGCACTTTGTTCGCTTAGCACTTCGTTCATATTATCAAAAGCGTTTTCTCCCTCGCGCCCAATTTGGCTGCCCATTTGCAAAAAGATCCCCTGAGCGACCATGTGGCACACGTGGTTAAGCGTCGGCCAGGTTTGCCCGCGCTCATCAATCCCGTCAATCACATAATAGAGGTTATAGGGAGCTTCATGGCTGTTGATGATGCGCCCATCCGGGTAACTGGCCTTGAACCCCTTTTTGCACATCAAATGGTGCAGCTCTTCCAGCGATGCCCCTGCATTTGGCAACAAATTGGGGCCTTTGACACCCCGGAAAGCCTGGTGTAACAGACCGATTCCGGTAATATGGCAAAATTCAGCCTGCGTCCCCAAGTTGTCGAAATCGTTGCGGATGAGATGAGCCAGTTCAAGAAAGGTGCCGGAGCCGGTGCCGCCCACCATGCTGCCGCAAATAAAGACGTTGATCCCCTGTTGCTGGGCAAGGGTTGTGTTATCAAGCTGGTCGCGCCCGGCTAGGAACCAAAGTGCCTGGCTGATTTTGTCGCTAACGGGCTTGTAATTCCAGAGCAAGCTAAGAAGACCAAACGGCCGTATTTGCTTGGCTCCATTGCGTAGAACCATCGGCGGCAAGGCGGCCATAATGCTGCCCAGCCGCTCCTGAATGACACGATGGGTCTCAATGTTACGCATGATGCTTGGTACCGGAACATTGCCGATGCTAATAAATTCGGTCGTGGGTTCAAGTACAACGTCGCCATCGGGAGAAGCGACAGTGAACAGTTCCTCAGTTGTATCAAAGGCCAGCAGGCGAACTTTTTGCCGCCATTCATCACCATACTGCTGCCCCAGAATAAGCTTGAGGTAGGTGATTATTTTCTGACCCGTGCCGCCTGCTCCAACAATCAGTGTGGGACGCATAAGCTGGAGCTGAACGGCCGTTTGTGGTGTGCTTAAAGATTTCGGGGACATAGGTTCTCCTTATGAATGTGGGCAGTGAATAGTGACCATTCACCGCCGCTAGTTGATTTGCCAGTTGCGCTGAATGGCGCGGAGGCGAAGATTCTCATACCGTAATTTGTGATTCGGGGGGATGGTTAGGTGGGCGTTGTCATGCAGGGACATAGGCTGTGTCAGAAAACGGCCGTTTAGCTGGCTGCTATCACCCCCGGAGATACGCATGATCGGCATATCGTTCAAGGTGGTATCCACCTCAATGGTCAACCTCTCGCTTGCCCCCGGCAAGGCAATGTCGGCCGGTGCTTGCCCAATGGTCAAAGCACGTTTCTTAAAGGTGTCTAGCTCTATGTGCTGCCCTTCCAGAGAAAGGTTGTCACCCGACAAGATGTAGAGGTTGCCACTGACGGTGGCCGAAGGAGAGGCTTGATACCTGTGCCAGCCGTAAACGGCCGTTACGACCACAAGAAAAGGTGCCAGCCAAAGCCAATAAGGGGGGCTGGGTGATGTTGTAGGAGCATCTTGCTGGGGTTCAGGCGGCTGGATGCTGCGCGGGTCTGGAAACAGTAGGTATGCCGTTGGGCTGGCCGTCATGGTGGGGGAGATGACAACAGAAAACGGCGAAACAGTGGGGGTTGATGGGGTGGGTGGTGCCATTGTCACCGTAGGCGCACTCGTTGCTGTTGCCGGGGGCAGTAATTCGTAATCTTCCCAAATCGTCAACTCGCCCGCCCCGGCAACGTCAATCTGCCACAGCCCCGGTGTTGGTAAATCAATTTGCCAAAACAGTTCAGTGCCGTTGGTCTGGCTGATATGGCGCGTGGTTAGCGGGCGCGTGGTTAGCGGGCGCGTGGCTGGCAGGTGCGTGGCTGGCAAAACGGCCGTTAATGGGTCGCCCTGTTCGGGACGAATCAGCAGTTGTTGCAGCGGGTTGCTTTTGTGAATCATCAGCGTCATGCTGGCAAGATCGGCCGGAACCAGAAAGGAGAATTGCTGTGGTGAATCCTGGGCAACGGTTGTTTGAACAATGGCACCGGCCGTTAGCTGCTGGGTCAGTGCGGTTAGCAAATCGTGATACACACTGGGCAACAAACCGGGTTGCTCGATTTGCCATAGCTGCCCCGAAGGGGTGTTACGGCTGATGGTTTGCCAAACCGGTAGCCATAGGGTCATTGCCTCATCATCGTGATGGCTGCCGCGCAGTAGAATGGTGAAGAGCGTAATATTTGCCTGGGCAACTGCCTCTCCTTCTGCTAAAAGGGCAGCCATGTAGGCTTCCGTTTCGGCGGGGGTGGGGTTGTCGCCCCATTCAGGATGACCATCTGTGAGCAGGAGAATGGCGGAACGGCCGTTGGCGATGCCAGAATCACCGCTGTGGACTAACTGCTCGCGGGCGAGTGAGAGGGCGGCAACAGGGTTAGTCCAACCCATTGCCGTAGCAGAGGAAAGTGAGGTGAGGAAGTGGTCGTGTCGATTGGTCGCTGGTGGTGCCAAAGTGTGGAGGGAAACGGCCGTTTCCGCCTGGCTCCCAAAGAAGATTAGACCAGCTTGGTGCTGGTCTGCATCCTCCTGGATGCTTAAAGCTGTTAGAAAAAGGCGTGCGGCTGTGAAGCGCAAGCCGTCAGGGTCGGTTTCTGCAAAGACCGAATGGCTGTTGTCAAGGATGAGAATGATAGACAGAGGAACAGATTCGGCTGCCTGGGCAGTGCGAATGGCAAGCGCAAGCAGGCCGCAAACGATAAGCAGAAAAACAATCATCGCGGTGATGGCGCAGCCCAAACGACGGCGACACCCTTTTTGGCGGGTCTGCCAATGCGTTTTCAAATTGGGAAAATCAAAAGGTGTTGTCATCATAATCCTTCTCGTTGGTTGAAAAATGACTTTGTTTTTGTCTATAATGAGGATACAGACGCGAGATCAAATGAACAGACAGGTCTTCTGGAGCAAACTCAAGATTTTCTTGAGGCGACAGGCAAAATCTTGAGTTAACAGGCGCATGAGTGAGTTTAGTGATTTGCTACGGTCGTATCGGTTGCAATGTCGTTTACCCAGCACAGGGGGTAAACTGACGCAGGAATATCTGGCGGAGGAGCTGAGTTCGCGTTCGGGCATTGGTGGGTTTTCTGGGCGAACAGTTAGTAATTGGGAGCGGGGGGAACACAAAATTCGGCAAACACATCGGCATGTTGTCATTAGCTTGCTGCAGATTTTGTATGAGTTTGGCGGAGTGCAAACGCTAGGGGAGGCGGAGGCACTGTTAGCGGCCGGGAATTATCGCCCGTTAACGGCCGTTGAAGTGAAGCAAGTGAACCCCCATTGGCAACGGCCGTTTAACACGCTGCCCGATGGTTCACCATGGCCCACAGCAGAGGAGCAACTGGCACTGCTGCCGCCGCCAACCTGCTCCCGTTTGTTTGGTGTGGAAACGCCAGTTGCCGAGCTGGAACGATTGCTGCTTGCCAAACGAGGCCCTGGAATCGTGACCATCGTTGGGTTAGGGGGGCTAGGAAAGTCGGCACTGGCTCATGCGGTGGCTCGCCGTTTGCTGGCCGAAGGCAGTTTTGTGCGCGTTGTATGGCTGACGCTGGCAGAAACGGAACATAGCTGGGAAACGGCCGTTTCCCAGCTTCATCAGCAGCTGTTGCCACAGCAGTCGGCTGGCTTGCCTTTTCCACATCAGTTTGCCCAGGTACGCCGCTTGCTGAAACAACACCCCCACCTGATTGTCATAGATAATCTGGAATTAGAAACAGCGGTGCAAACGTTGCTGCCGCATCTGCAAGGCGTAGGCCACCCCAGCCGCTTTCTGCTTACGGCGCGTCAGGTTCCTGCTGGTGATGGAGGTGATGCTTTTCTGTTCCATATGCCCACCTTGTCTCTGGAGGCGTCTCTGGATTTGCTGCGTTATCAGGCTGAGGTTGTGGGCAACGGCCGTTTCCTCGATGTAGCAGAAACCGACCTGGCAAATTTGAGCCAGCTGATTGGCGGTCACCCCCTGGCCTTGCGCCTGCTGCCCCGTTTGGGGCAGGTTATTCCTCTGCCTCAGCTTGTTGCCAGTTGGCAGCAAAGTCAAATACGGCCGATTGAGGCGTTATATGAGGATATTTATGCTGGCATCTGGGAGGGTTTAACGGCCGTTGAGCGCCAACTGCTTCTAACTCTGCCGCTCATCTCTGTGGCTGGCAGCACCATGCCCCAGCTGCAAGCCATCGGCGGTTTGGACAGGGATACGTTTTGGGACGCCGTTCTCAGGCTGGAAGCCGCTTGCCTTTTGTCACCTGGCGGCTCTGTCTATGCCCCCCGGTACGGGATACACGGCCTCACGCGGCAGTTCCTTTTGCGGCAGTGGCACAAAACAGGCATTCCACTGCAGGCGGTGGTCGCAAATCTGGTGTATTGGCGGCAATATTTGGAAGAACCCCTAACAACACAGACTTCCCGGCGCAAGAGCGAGCATCCGGTTGAGACAGAACAGACCAATATTTGCCATGCAGTGGCTGTCAGTCTGGATTTACCCGATGAGATGCTGACCATTGAGATGCGGGCTTTGTGGTTAACCATTGCGGAACAGATGTTTTTACATTTAGAACAGCGCGGAAACGGCCGTGAATGGATTCCCATTCTGGAGCGTCTGACCGGGAAATTCCAGGCTGACAAAAATGCCCAGTGCCAGCTATTAAGCCGTTTGGGTATCCTCTACCGAATGCAGCAAGATTTTGACAAAGCCATTGGTACCCATCAAACTCTTCTGGCAATTGCCCAACAAACAGAAAACGAACAATTGGTTACTCAGGCTCATCTGAATTTAGGCAATGATTATTACCGGCACCAGCAAATTGAAAAGGCAGCTGTGCATGGACAAGTGGCTCTACAGCTTTTGTCTCAGTCTAAGCCAGCCGGACGGCACGCAGCAACAACCTTTAATTTGTTGGGTCTGATAGCCCAGGTACAGAATAAGCTCGATCTGGCTGAATCATATTTCACCCGTGCCGTTGATTTGTGGCAAGAGCTTGGGCATATTTCCGAGCTAACCCGTTCGTTAAACAATTTGGGGCGCGTTTTTCAGGAGCAAGGCAGGACCAAGCAGGCCATAGCCTGTTTTGCTAACGCAAAAAACATGCTGACAAAGAGCGGCAGTGAGTTGGATCATATTCTTCTGTGCTTGTCGGAAGGAACTTTATATTTCAGCTTAAACCGCTATGCTGAGGCGCAAGCACGCTTCAGGCAAATTGACCTTCAGTTTCTCGAAAGAGCGGGTCATCTTCTTTACTATGGGTTAGCTTTGAACAATCTGGGCAATATCGCCTTTGTCCAGGGCGACTATGTTCAGGCGGAGGCGTATTTGCAGCGCAGCGGTTCTATTTGGCAGGAAATAGGGTATGAAATCGAGTTGGCTAATACATTGGGCAAGCTGGGTGATGTTTTTGGTATGCAAGGCGCGGTGGCTGCGGCAGAGTTAGCCTATGAACAAGCCATTGCTCTAACAGAAAAATACCCGAACGATGAGCGGGCGATACGCCTGCAAAGAGATACGGTGGCTGATCTGGCACGATTGCGGCAATAGAAAAAGAGTTGGCCTGGAACCAGACCAACTCATTCTTTGGGCTATGGGTTGTGGCGTTTAGGCTGCATAGAGTTCAATGGCTGTGTTACAAATGCCACCAGTAGATGAGCAGCCGCCGCTAGCCGAGGCGGTGTCAAACGGGGCGACCAGGATGACAAGGCCGACGATGAAGGTGACAAGCGTGAGGCCGACCTTGCTGAAGCGGCGATGTGGGGACACGGTTTGGGTTAACTTGTTCATGAGTTTACTCCTTTTTTGGGTAATCGGTTGTTAAAAATCGCTTGAAGGAGTGGCCACTCATTTCTTGCGGTATGTGGCTCATCATAATGCCCGGCAAGCGGACAAAACATGGCGGGAAGCGATAGTTTTGTACGGTAAGGCGGAAATAATTTGCCGAATCGTTTGGTTCTTTGGCGCGAGATTTGGAGCGACTGTTGTATGGCTGGGAAACAAGGTAAACGGGGCATGGTTAAACGGAGTCCTTTTGGGCAATTGCTGCAAACGTATCGGCGGCGCGGCCACTATCCGCCTACCAACGATCCGTTAACGCAGGAGCAGTTTGCCGAGCTGCTGGATTCGGCGGCTGGCTTGCCGGGCTATTCTCACTCGGATGTTTCACGGTGGGAGAAGGGGCTGTATGGACGGGAGATCATTGGGCATGAGGATCGCCATTTGTTGCTGGGGATCATCCGAGTGCTTTATCGGTGCGGGGGCATTACAACCGCAGATGAAGCCAATGCACTGTTGCAGGCGGGTGATTACCGGGGGCTTAATGAGGATGAGATGGGGCAGGTTGATAAGGGATGGGTATCGCTACCTGATTTGCCGGAGGCGATGGTGACAGGGAGCCAAACTTCGTTGCAAACTTCGTTGCAAACTTCGTTTGACCATGTTTACCCAACGTTTGAGCAGGGTGGCCGTTTGGGGCAGGGAGGGCTGCCTTCTTTTGTGATGCCGTCTTTGCCGCCGCAGGGTGTGTTTGGGCGGGAAGCGACGATGGCAAAGATTTTGCAGATGCTGCGGGTGGATGAGCCGGGTGTGGCGAATGTGCCACCGTTGGCATTGCGTGGGATGGGGGGCATTGGCAAGACAACGCTGTCTATTGCGCTGGGGCGGCAAATGATGGGGCAGAATTTTTTTTCCGACGGCGTTTTGTGGGTGGCTTTGGGGCCGGATCCAACACCACGGCTGCTTTTGGAGGAGTGGGGACGGATATTGGGGCTGGATTTGACGCCGGAGCTGGATGAGGCGGCTTGCCAGAACCGGCTGCGGGCGGTGCTGTCGCCCAAGCGGGTGCTGTTGATTGTGGATGATATTTGGGAGGTGAAGCATGGGGCGTATTTTGACGTGGCGGGGCCATTTTGCCGGACGCTGCTGACGACGCGGGAGCTGCCGGTGGCGCATCATTTGGCAACGCGGGCGCGAACTTTGTTGGTGGATGTGTTAAGCCCGGAGGCGTCGCTGCGGCTGCTGCACCATTTGGCACCGGAGGCAGTGGCTGCCAATGAGGGGGAGGCGCGGCGGCTGTGCGAAAGGCTGGAGTATTTGCCGCTGGCATTGACGTTAGCTGGTCGCTTTTTGGCTAATGAGGCGGAGGTGCCTTCCCGTATGCAGCGTGTGCTTGATGAACTGCTGGAGCGGCGGGAGGCGCGTTTGCAGTTGATGCAGGCTGAGGGGAGGCTGGGGGTGGCTGAGGGGAATCCGGTGACGCTGCAGGCGGTTTTGGGGCTGAGTGTGTCGCGGTTGGCGCGGTTGGATCAGGAACGGTTTGCAATGGCTTCGCTATTTGGGGGGAAGCCGCTGAGCTGGGACATTGAGGCGGCGGCGTATGTGTGGGATTGTTCGCGGCGGGAGGCGGAGGATAGTGTGGCTGAATTTGCCAAACGGGGGTTGATTGAGCGGCTGCCGGATGGTTTGTACTGGATGCACGCGCTTTTGGTTGATTATGCGGCGGCTTTGATGCATGAGTTGGGGCTGTGACCGATGACGCAACGACCATCACAGGCACAGGCTCGCTATCAGCAGTTTTATTTGGGTATGGCGAGCCAGGATCGGGAGGGGTGGCGGTTAATGGATCGTCGTTATCCGCAGATGAAGCGGGCGTGGCAGACAATGCCGGATGATGTGGAGCTGCTGGTGTTTGGGAATCGGGTTCGGTGGTATCAGGAGCGGCGCGGGTTGTGGCGGGATGCGCTGGAATGGACAAGCCGGGTGTTGGCGGTGGCGGTGGCGGCGGGGCTGCGGGAGGATGAAGCGGCACTGCTGAATAATGTGGGGGTGGTTTATGATCGGCTGGGGCAGCGGTTGGTGGCGTTGGAGCATTATGAGCGTTCACTGCGGCTGCTGGAGCAGTTTGAGCGACGGGACGGGCTGGCGGTTGTGTTGAATAATGTGGGGCATGTATATATTAGCTTGAATGATTGGCAAGCGGTTTTGGCAAATGGGGAGCAGGCGCTGGCGGTGCAGGGGGAGGTGGACGGGGGTGGGCTGAATGTGGCGTATACGTTGAATAATATGGCGACGGCTTATATTGGCTTGCGGCAGTGGGAGTTGGCATTTGAGCATTTGCAGCGGGCATTGCCGTTGATGGAGAAGGCGAAGGATGTTGATGGGCTGGCGGTTGTGTTGAGT